>FZPS01000169.1_pt29 | contig 84394 bp, 81 predicted proteins | sample 1817821 | NCBI WGS metagenome assembly FZPS01 (sample SAMEA104158645, study PRJEB21678) | metagenome | place: Germany | collected 2015-04-21
TGGATAAGAAGGTGGCGCAGGAGGAAGTAGATAGGTTGAAGGCTAACCTATGCCTTGACAAAAACTAGATAGCCCGGGTATAATAGGTGTACTATATGTATTAGTACACCTATTATACTTTACTGATAGCGAATGGTCGGAAGGAGGGATTATCATAATAATTATTGATATCCGGAGCCCTAAACCCATATACGAACAGATAAAGGACAACATCAAGCATCTCATCGTCACCGGAGCCCTCTCGGAAGGTGAAAAACTACCTTCGGTTCGGGAGTTGGCACAATCCACCTCCATCAATCCCAACACCATACAAAAGGCATACAAGGATTTGGAGTCCGAAGGATTCATCTACTCTGTGGTGGGAAGGGGCAGTTTTGTCGCCGCTCCGCCCGGTAAGAAGGATTCGGAACGGATTGAATCCCTCATGTCCTCCATTAGATCCGGCGTAAGAGAACTGCATTATCTGGGTCTGACCAGGCAGGAGATTCTTGAGTTCATTGATAAAACAATTACGGCTAATAAGGAGGGTAAAACCCATGATTGAAGTAAGAGATCTGAAAAAATCCTTTGATGGTTTTTGGGCCTTGAATGGTGTAGACATTTCAGCAAAAAGGGGGTCAGTCTATGGACTGGTGGGGCCTAACGGGGCAGGAAAGACCACCCTTATCAAGCACCTGGCCGGCGTCTTCATGCCTGACGGGGGAACCATCATGATTGACGGCCAGCCCAGCTTCGAAAATATCGGGGTAAAGGCTAAAACCGTCTACATCCCTGACGATATCTATTTCTTCCCCCAGGCAAACCTACTGGATATGAAAAAATTCTATCAATCCATATATCCGGTTTTTGATGAGGATCGTTTTAACAAGCTCTATGATATATTCCCCTTCGATCCCAGGAAGAGTCTCAGACGTCTGTCCAGGGGTATGAAGAAGCAGGCGGCATTCTGGCTGGGTATTTGCTTAAAACCCGATCTGATGCTACTGGATGAGCCGGTGGATGGACTTGACCCGGTAATGCGCAGGAAGGTGTGGAGTGTTCTCCTTCAGGATGTGGCCGACAGGAATATGACCGTATTCGTCTCATCCCATAACCTGCGGGAATTGGAAGACGTCTGCGACCATGTGGGCATAATGCATGAGGGCAGGATTATACTTGAAAGAAATCTGTCGGAAATTCAGAACAATATTATGAAGCTCCAAGTAGCCTTCGACGGACCTTTGCCTGAGGAAATGAATGAGCTTGATATTTTAAGCAGGCAATCCAGCGGCCGCGTATGGGTTCTGATTGTTCGCGGCGACAGAGACAGTATAATCAGCCATGTCAATAAGCTAAGCCCGATTATTATTGACGCTCTTCCCCTTACGCTGGAAGAAATCTTTGTTTACGAGCTGGGAGGTATGAACTATGCAGTTAAAAACATCATCCTTTAATAAGGGAATCTACTTTTTTAACCTGAAGCGTTTCTGGCTGATAGCCTTTTCATTCACCTTCCTGCTGACATTAAGCGTCATTGATTTTTTGCGTTTTGCATCGGAAAACACCTGGGGAAGATACGCTACCTATGCTCCCCACGAGATTGCCCGTGTAATTTTTTCACACAGCGATATGACGGCAACCCTGCTGTTCCCCTTTTTCAGCCTGGTATCAGCGCTAGCGGTTTTCTCCTATATACACTTTCAAAGGAATACTGCCATGATCCATGCGCTGCCCATAAACAGGAACAGCCTTTTTACAACCCATTACCTGTCTGGCCTGACCCTTGTTCTGCTGCCTTTGGCGGTATCAGGAGTGGTCTTGGTTGTTGGAGAACTTCTGATGGGAATCACCCATGTCGGCTATTCACTTCTGTGGATTATGGTCTCAGCCATCCTTTTACTGCTTTTTTATTCCTTTGCAGTATTTGCCGGTATGTTCACAGGGCATCTGGCAGCCCATGCCCTCTTCTTTCTGATATTCAATTTCCTCGCAGTGTTTCTGGAAGAAGTTATAGGGACGGTTTTGTCATCCCTTCTGTTTGGTTATGTCAGACCATATAACAGCCCTGTTGAACCCCTCTCGCCCATAGTTTATCTTGAGGATCTCTTCTCAGGCTTCTCAAATGCCAAGGGCAGCTATGTGATTGTCGTCTGCTATTTATTGGCGGGACTTGTCTTCACATTGGCAGCCCGTGCCATCTACAGAAAACGGCATATGGAGACAGCCAGTGATGTCATCAGCCTCCAGATCATGAAGCCCGTCTTCAAATACAGTGTAGCCTTCTGCTCCTCTGCGCTTTTGGGCAACATTATTGTAGGCTTGATGAACTTTGGAAGAAGTTTTACTGTATTTGTTGTCGGTTACCTCATTGGCGGCCTTATTGGCTATTATGCTGCGGATATGCTTCTTAGAAAAACCTTCCGTGTTTTCAAAAACAATAAGGGATTTATTGCTTTTGCACTCATTATCGTACTGTTTCTCTCGGGGGTCCATTTTGATTTCTTCGGTTATGAGACCTACGTTCCCGACGCCCGGGACGTGGAGATAATGCATGTGGGAAGTTACCGGAATGAATATGTCACTGTCGCACTGGATCCCGAAAGCTATAGCCCCGATAAACACAGATATTTTTTCTGGGACACCGACTATATTGACAATCCACCGGCCAAACTTGATGAAGACATGATTCGGATGCTAAGGCTAAAGGCCGGTGTTTTGGAAAAACCCGAGACCATTGAAAAAGCAGTAGCTTTCCATAGGGTCATTTCGAAGAATGCTTCATCCCTCAACAACATGGGTGAAGAGAATGGCTTGTATCACTATAACGAATCCTCTGGTGTTCGCTATTTCAATCTTTCCATCACCTACCGCCTTAAAAACGGCAGGATAGTTGAAAGAGCCTATTACCTTCCCTATGCCAGCAGCAGCGTCGATCTGAGAACCAGTCTTCAGGAGTTATTCACATCGGATGAGTACATGGAAAAGGCCAATCCCATGCTCCTGGTTGAAGCTGAAGATCTAAACCTTATCCATGTTTTATTCTATGATGAGAGTGACACAGTTTTGAATCTGGCATCCACTGAGGAACTGGAGGGGTTCCTGTCAGCCTTCAAGCAGGACATCCTGAACACTGATCCGTTGAGCCTGTTCCTGAATTACAAAGAGGCCAACCCCACCAGCATAGAAATCACCTTCAGTTTTAAGGAAGACAGGGCTCCCGTTATTCAGGAAGGCGGGATGACCCATATAACCGGTAATACCCGAACCATCAGGCTTTGGGCCGATTACCATCATACCCTTGAGTATCTTTCAAAAAAATTCGGCCATTGATCAGGCTTTATGGCAATAGATGGTTGATCGCTGATTACCTGTGTTTATCCATAAACCCAATAAAACCCTATTATACGTGCTGGGCTGCCTGAAGAGGCAGTCCCCCTTTTTCTTGCCACAAAAATAACAATAATATATATTTATTAGTAATGCCTGAGCGTTTCCGCTGTCATGGGAGGTTTTATGAATAAGGAATTGGATAGTATCCTATTAAGAATTGAAAATGCTGTTGAAAAAGAAGAATACGACAAAGCCCTCTCGTTGATTGAAGAAAACGTGGCAAATCTTTTCTCATCCCGCAACATCAAGCCCGTTATTGTTTTGTTGGGAAATATCCCAGAAGACCGGTTTATGACCCCTCTCCAGAAACTGATAAGGGGTTGGGTCAGCTTTATGTGCGGGGATAGTCTGGATGTAATTAAGGTGCTGACAGAGTTGGAGCCATACGCTCTGACCTCTGCAGAGGAAAACTCCGTATACTACTCCCTTAAAGCCGTTTCAATATTTATGGACAATCAGGAGGAAGCGCTGAGCTCCGCAAAGCTTTCTGTTGAGGTGATGGAAAAGGACTCCAAAAGTTTCTATATGGCCATCGCCAGACTTACATACGCCCAGCTCCTTTCCAGCGTTGGGGATCACAGGAAAGCTGCCCATGAGTTTTTTTCCGCATACCATATTTTTAAGAAGCACAAGAGTTACTTTCCGGCTGTGACATCCCTGGTCAACTATGGCATAAAGAAGCATGCTCTGGGTGAGATAGCCGATATTGTAACCCTGTTCAGAAATGAACTGGCAGCCTCCAGCAAATATGATGATGATGGTGTGTTTGAACTGTTAAAACTGCCGTTGGGCATTGCTTACTTTGAGATGAACAGACAGAACCAGGCTATTGAATGTCTGGAAAGCGTAAAAACTTTGATGTACCAACTGGATTTCGTCCATATGTATGGCGTACTTGAGATGTATCTGGTATACGCCTATGGTATCAGCGGATTATACAGTCGGGCTTATTCCCTGATAAATGAACTGGCCGGCAGGTTGTCCAGGCTGAGCTTCGAAAACATCAGCACTTTTTGTGCCGCGCTGCGAGCGCATATCAACCTTCTTGAAGGTGTGCCGGTTTCGGAGTCCGATAAGCAGCTTCTGGAGGCTGATTATCTGGCCGGCGGGAAACACACGCCCATAGGCACCTTGCTGATTCTGGCCAGATTAAAGCTGAACTCAGATATGGAAAGCTTCAGCATGAACGATCTAATAGCCTGGCAGGAATCACCGGCAACGGTTAAAAACGTTCCCTTTACACAGACAGCTGCCATTCTGACGGCAGAATACTATTATCAGCTGAGGGAAATGGCTTATTGCCGGGAATACCTGGAGAAGGCGGTTGCCATCTATACCAACTACAGGCTATCCGCACGCTTTCTGATAGAAAAGGTCGAATGCCTGAATCTTCTCAAGGAAATCAACAGGGATCTGTATCACCTGGTGAATTCCCGGTGGGATGTAGAGGCCGCTCTGGTGTCATTAACCCAAAGAGAGCATGAGATTCTCTCCCTTATGGCTCTGGGTTTGTCCAACAAGCAGATTTCCAATCAATTGTGTATAGGGATTGGCACCATCAAGTGGCATATCAACAACATCTTCAACAAGCTCCATGTTAAAAGGCGCTCCCAGGCTGTAGCTCAGGCAAGAAAGCTGGGATTGTTGCGATGAATATGATCATTTGAAATCCCTATAGCCCCCTGCTATACTATGGTCAGGGAAAACATAGTCAAAGGAGTAGATCTATGGATTGCAACAACCGCAACACATGTGCCTGTACATACCCTTGCTCACGGCATGGAAGATGCTGTGAATGCGTAGCTTACCACCGAAGGAACGGTGAGGTTCCCGGCTGCTTCTTCTCCAAGGAAGGCGAGAGAACCTACGACCGATCCATTGAGAATCTTTACAGGGATTATACACGCGGCAGGTGAATCAGGCACAGCCTACGACTTGCTCAACCTGACAAAATGTTTCTTGCCTGCCTGAATTACATCTCCGTCCCGGACAGGGATTTTGAACCGATCCGTCCTTTCAGAGTTCAGCCTGACACCGCCCTGGAGGATCAGCCGCCTTGCCTCGCTGGAACTGGATACGAATCCTGCCTCAACAAGAATCTTGACCAGATCGGTGTTTCCATGATCGTCGGTGAATAGGGAAGCATCAAGACAAATCATATCCTTGGGAAGTTTCCTGTCCCGGAAAACGGTATTGAAATGTTCAAGGGCGCTATCTGCCGATTCCTTTCCATGATAAAGTCTTACGATTTCATGGGCAAGGCAGGCTTTGACGTCCCGCGGGTTCTCTCCCCTCTCCAGCTGCTTTCCATATTGGTCCACCTCATCGGGATGCAGATCGGTGCAGAGTTCAAAATACCGTATTATCAAATTGTCAGGAATGGCCATAACCTTTTCAAACATAAGATTGGGCTCTTCATTGATGCCAATACTGTTTCCAAGGCTCTTGCTCATCTTCTCAACACCGTCTATCCCCTCCAGAATGGGCATGAACAGAGCAACCTGACTCTCCTGATCATAATGTTTCTGAATATCCCGTCCCATAAGGATGTTAAACCTCTGATCGGTACCGCCCATTTCGATGTCGGCACGAATCATTACCGAATCATAACCCTGCATAAGGGGATAGAAGAGTTCATGGAGTCCGATGGTCAGATTTGCATCGAACCGTGATTTAAAGTCGTCCCGTTCCAGGATCCTTGCCACCGTTGTCTTGCCCGCCAGCTCCAGAAGGTCGGCAAGGTTCATGGCGGATAGCCATTGGCTGTTGAAGCGGATCTCGGTTCTCTCCGACATCAGTATTCTGAACAGCTGATCCCTGTATGTTTCAGCGTTCTTCAAGGTTTCCTCATGGGTCAATGGCTTTCTCGTCTTGGATTTTCCCGAGGGGTCGCCGATCATGGCTGTAAAATCACCAAGGATGAGCACCGCCCTATGACCCAATTCCTGTATCTGCCTGATCTTTCTTAACACCACTGCATGCCCCAGATGGAGGTCAGGAGCGGTAGGATCCAGGCCAAGCTTCACAACAAGGGGCTCCCCTTTTTCGGCAGCGGCAAGAAGCTTCTTCATAAGCTCTTCCTGATGGATGATTTCTGCCGCTCCTTTGGAAATGATTCGCATTTGCTCATGGACTTTTAACATTTCAAATACCCTCCCTAAAAACTCTAAGCCCATACGGAATGCCCAGCCTATACTTTTAAGAAGCTACGATACCTCCTGCCGGAAAGCACGGTCAAAACTCATCAATGAAGCAATAAAAAAAGCTCCCATCCTCCCATGAGGACGAAAGCCTGTCGCTTCGCGGTACCACCCCAGTTTATTGATGCCAAAGCATCAACCTTTGTCAGGTACGGCCATAATGGCGTATACCCTAGCACGGTAACGTGTGCAAGCAGACGGCGCAGCCTACTGGCTAAAAAGCGTTGGGTGCGCGGCTCAAAGATGTATTCAGATGCCCGTTTCCTGCCCCTCTCACCAACCGGGAACTCTCTTTTGGAACCTTAAAGCATCCTACTTCTTCTTATCAAAGCCTTTAAACCAGGTATTCCGTTATTGTGGAAGATTATACTTCCAATACCTCGATATTGTCAAGCAAAAAACTGGCGGCTCATATCTTGTAGGAACCACCCCTGATCATTACACCTCCTTTATACGTATGTCGCCATAATCCACATCGGTGGAAGGGGTTATTTGAATACTGCAGCTATAATTTACACCGATTCTCTCCAGGTTCTTCCTCTCATGTCCCGAGAGTACCCTGTGAACATCGGGATGGACAAGGATTTCCAAAGAATCAGGCCGGTTCTGCAAAATGTAACCCATTATTCTCTTTTCCACTCTCCGGGCAACTATCCCGGGGGACAGATGCCGGCCTGAACCGCCGCAGCATCGGCAATCAATCGTCATGTAACTGGCAAGGGGCTGCCTTATCTTTTTCCGGGTCATCTCCACAAGACCCAGACCGGTCATCCCCACAACCACGGTCTGCGTCCTGTCCTGTTTGACGGCTTCCTTAAGTACAGCCACCACTTCTTCCCGATGGCACTCATCCTTCATATCGATGAAATCAATGATGATAATCCCGCTAATATCCCTGACCCTTATTTGCCGTGCAATCATTTCCGCTGCTTCCTTGTTAATCTTAAGAGCCGTTTTCTCAAGGCTTGTCCGCCCCACATACTTTCCGCTGTTGACATCGATGACCGTCAGGGCCTCGGTTGTATCAAATACGATATAGCCGCCGCTTTTAAGGAAAACCTTTCGGGCAAGAGCCTGGTTTAAGGCGCTTTCCACGTGGTAGTATTCAAACATGTCATAGTCCTTGTCAAAGTATTCCACCTTAGGTTTAGATCCGGGAGAGGTTGAATCCAAAAACCCGATAATCTGCTTCCATACATCCCTGTCATTTACTATGAAACGATTAAGATCAGGTGAAAGATGCTCTCTGATCATGTGGATTACAAAGTCAGGTTCTCTGTAGAGGCAGCGGGGAACAACACCCTTTGATTGCTGTTCCAGTATCATGTCCCACTTTTTGAGGAGGGCATCTATCTCATCCCTCAGCCATTCTATGGGAACATGCTTTGCTGCAGTCCTGATAATCAGCCCCGCACCCTCGGGTTTCAGTGAGTTCGCAAGCTCCTTAAGCCGCTTTCTTTCCTCGCTGTCATCCATCCGTTTGGATATCCCTGCAGTATTCCGGCCTGGGAGCAACACAGAAAACCGCCCGGGCAGCGAGATGAGGGTAGTTACACGAGGACCTTTATGCCCGGACATTTCCTTTACAACCTGCACCGTCAGTTCCTGTCCAGCTTTCAGAAGATCCTGAATGCGGGGAGGCTCACCGGCCTTTTGGGCACGTTTATTTTTATGTCCTTCGGGCAATAAATCCTTGATATATAAAAATGCGTTTTTTGAAAGGCCGATGTCGATAAAGGCTGATTGCATACCTGGAAGCACCCGTTCAACCCTGCCACGGTAGATGTTGCCCAGTATGCTCTCATCATCACGCTTTTCAATATAGAATTCCGCAAGCTCGCCATCTTCCAGAACGGCCAGACGTACCTCGCCCATGCCTGCGTCCATCAGAGCTTCTTTAGTCATTGGCTACCTCAAAGGGATCCTTCCATTCATTGAAGGTCGATGCAAACATGGCCTTGCGGTGCATGGATTCAACGACAAAACCAAGGCCGGTTTTTTGGCCAAATGCCTTCATCAGCAAATCGGGCCGTAAGTTGTTTTCAGCACCGGCGCTCAGGAAGGCATCCAGGATATAGATGTCATTATCAGGTTTTTGGGCTGAAAGGGAGTATATCAACGGTCTGATATTAACAGGCCTTGGACCCTTCTTCGTTTTTTTCATCACGGTTATGTCTTCGTTATCCAAAAAATCTGTCACAATGCCGTTTATCTCATCCTGGTCCATGGACCGGGGCATGCTGACTGCTATTTCATACTTGGCAGATGTAATCTGGCTCATGATTTTGCCCTTTTTTAATAAGGGTACGGCATCCAGCACCTCAATGCCATCTGGCAGGTGCTGGTTAAGGCGTAAGATAAAGGTATCAGGAGCCAAATCCTCATCAAACTCGATGTCGGCATATTCAGCAGAGCTGGTAAGCCCAACTGCGATAGGAAGCCCAAATACAATTTTCTGGCGCGGATTGAAGCCCTGGGTATAGGATACGGGCAGTTCGGAGCGCTTAAGAGCCCGCTCAAACAGCCGCAGCACATCCAGATGTGCGATATACTTCAGCTTTTCATCTCTGGAGAACCGGAACCTTAATGCCCTGGCCATTTGTCAACCTCCTGCCTGGCTTTTACTTCTCTGCTTTGCAAAGCATATCCCCGTTTGATACACTGAAGCACCGCAATTCGAACAGCCGCTGGCGCAATTACGGGTTAGATCACCTTCGTAGGCCTTTTTACATTCCCGCATCAGGAAAGCCTTGCTCACCCCTGTGTCGATATGATCCCATGGTAAAACCTCTGAGAAGTCCCGCCTTCTATTGGAATAAAAAGAAGAGTCAAGACCATTCTCCTCAAAAGCTTGCTGCCACCGTTCGAAGGAAAAGTGCTCGTCCCATCCATCAAACTTGGCCCCCAGTTTCCAGGCCGTATGGATGACCTTCCCCAGTCTTCTGTCACCCCTTGACAGCACAGCCTCCATATGGCTGATTTCAGGATCATGGTAGTTGTACCGGATATTGCGCGTCCTCTTTCGAATCAGATCCTTCAGATGATACTGCTTCTCGTTGAGTGTAGAAATATCGTCCATGGGTTCCCATTGGAAGGGCGTAAAGGGCTTGGGCACAAAGCATGAGGTGCTCAGAGTTATATGGAGTCCTCTTCCCCCGTCTCTGTTGGCGATGGGTCTGCAGGATTCGATCAGGCTGATCCCCATATCGGCAATACCTTCCACATCCTCCATTGTCTCAGTGGGCAGCCCCACCATAAAGTACAACTTTACTGTGTTCCAGCCGCCTGCAACAGCCAATTGCACCGACGAATTAAGATCCTCGTCGGTTATGCCCTTATTGATAACATCCCTAAGCCTCTGTGTGCCGGCTTCCGGGGCAAAGGTCAGTCCACTCTTGCGAACCTTTGATGCCCGTTCCATGAGCCCCAGAGAGAAATTGTCCACTCTCAGGGATGGCAGGGACAGATTCACATGCTCTTTTTCTGCAAAATCCAGCAAATTGTCGCAAAAAGTGGGCAGAGCTGAATAATCGCTGGTGCTCAGGGAGACCAGTGATATTTCATCATAACCTGTTTTCTTAACTGAACTTCTTGCCAATTCATTGAGCTTTTCCGGAGATCTTTCCCTGACCGGCCTATAGATAAAGCCGGCCTGGCAGAACCTGCAGCCCCGGATACAACCCCTGAAGAGCTCCAGCATAATCCTGTCGTGAACGGTTCCAATATAGGGGACAATGATATCATCCGGGAAATCAACCTGATCCAGATCGGCAACAATACGTCTTCTGACCACATCCGGAACCTTTTGGGATTTCGGCATGACGTCCATGATGGTTCCATCCTCATAGTATACAACCTCATACAGGGAAGGGACATAAACCCCTTCAATGCCGGCAACGAGCTCCAGGAACGCCTTTCTGTCCTGCCCTGAGCCCTTCCAGACCTTATACGCATCAACGATCTCATGGATCACTTCTTCCCCCTCTCCTATGACAAAGAAGTCGATAAAATCGGCAAGGGGCTCGGGATTAACCGCACAGGGTCCTCCCGCACAAACAAAGGGATGGCTCTCGTCCCTGTCCTCGGCCAGGATCGGAATACCGCCCAGATCCAGCATATTGAGGATATTGGTATAGCTCATCTCATATTGTAGGGTGAAACCCAGAATATCAAACTCGGAAAGGGGGGTATAGGTCTCAAGGGTGTAAAGAGGGATGCCCCTCTCACGCATGAGCCGCTCCATATCAACCCAGGGCGCAAAAACCCTTTCGCAGTAGGTATCCTCCCTCTTATTCAAAATATGGTAGAGGATCTTCATACCCAGATGGGACATGCCGATCTCATAATCATCAGGAAAGGCAAAAGCAAAGCGAACCTCCACATCTTCGAGGTTCTTTCTTACCATATTCCATTCATTTCCTGTATATTTGGCAGGCTTCTCAACCTGTAACAGCAGTGTATCGTCAAGTTTTACTCTCATCATTTATAAAGGATGCCTTCATGCATCCCTTTCCTCCAAGAAATTTCCATTAATGTTTTTACAGAACACTTTTATAATACAGTATCTTAGGGAAAAACGCAAGGTATGAACCTATCCCCGGGATCGACCCGAAAAGGGCTGGCCATGGGAATAAGGCAATCAGCCAGGGTCTTCTGCCGCAATATCTTTTTTTACCAGAGCAGACTCCTTGCGCATAATGTTCCGTGAATCTATTATACGCCTTGTCTGAGGTTCCTGTTGAATATTATAATGGAGTTGTGGCAATAAATTTGGACGGTATGTTGAGGTCTGCCAAGCATTTCTTTGTTTTGCATCATTGTCTAAGGGCCTGAACACTCCCATGGGAAGCAATACTCCAACATACGGTATTGCTTTCAGTTTAGCAGGAGCTGCAACCACCAACATGAATAAGGAGTATGATAGAATGAACAGTGACAGGCTGCTTGTGGAAAAAGTGCTTGAGGGTGAGACCCAGGCCTTTGAAGAGCTGATAGTATCATATTATCCCGGACTATACGGGTTCTTAATAAAAATGGGAATCCCTGCTTCCCAAACCCGGGATCTTGCACAGGAGATTTTCCTTAACACTTTTCGCAGCCTGTACCGGTACAATGACCGGTGGTCATTTTCCACCTGGTTCTACAAGATGGCTGCCAGCATGGTCAGAAGTTATAAGCGCATACATCCTCAGCCTTTGGTATCCCACCCCGATATCCCCGACTTCCTTCTCAGGCATGAAGAAGAGCCGGAGGAAGACGAATCTTTAAATGCCTTTCTTGACCCCCTCCACGACGAGGTTCGCTCCATGTTCATCCTGCACTACCACAACGGACTATCACTCGGGGAAGTTGGTCGGATATTTGGTCTTTCAGTTAGTTCTGTCAGGATGAGAATGGTTCGGGCGCGGGAATTCCTGATGGAACAGGTTCTGGCTACAGAAAACCGGCACCCTGTGACTTTTGGCCAGCTCATAAGAAGAATAAAGGGAGAGGTTTACTGCGGGACTGTGCCTGTGGATTCGATCATGAGGCTGATCGGGAATGAATCCGACCGCAGACCCGGCTTTTGGAGACTCGCCGCCAGCCCCAACTTTCTACGGAAGATATGGCTCTTTGTGGTTCCCGCAACTCTGGGGATACTTCTCATCTGCCTGTTGTGTGTCCATGACGTTTCAAAACCCTTTTGGGGTTCGATAATGACCATCTTCGACAAGGAAGAAGAGCCGGCCAACGTAGACCTGCCTACTGAAAGCACTGGTATTGCCTTTACATGCACAGACGTATCAGGCCTTTTGTCGGGTGATGATCTGGTTGAAAAACTCAATGAGTTGGGTGATTCTTCCTGGCAAGTACTTCATGCCAATGAAACTCAGGTTATAATCCGGAACAGCTATATCATAGCCCGCTACGGGGGCGGTGAGTTACACCAGTTGATTGACCTGAGCAGCTTTGGTCTTAAAAACCCCCATGATTCTTTTGAAGCCGAATTTAGCTTTTCCCCGACGGGAGAGTTCATGATTGCCGGAAGTCATGTAACTTATGGGGATGAATCCGCCGGCCATGGTGTATATCTTTTCAATACAACGGATGGTGGGTATTATCAGCTATCCCCTCTGAGCATGGAACAGGTGGTTCATGCCTGGTCCCCCAGCGGCAATTATTTAGCATATGCCACCAGAAACAGCGCTGGTTCCATCTATCTGCTTGATATGCACAACCTGTTATTTGAGGAGTTGGAAGCAGATGTTCCTGTCAGAAACCTCTATGTCTCCAATAACGGCGGTGTAGGTGTCTTTTCAGGGGATATAGCTATGACAGCCTTTGCGGGTGACTCCGCATGGAAAACCGAAATCATCCAGCACGAGCCCTTTTATATCAACCCTGATTCAGGTACGGTCTGGTATATCTTAAACGGCGTGATCATGAAGCATGTCATGGGAAATGATCAGGATACCCCCATCACTCCAGACCAGGAAGCCGGAAATCCTGGTATGCAGGACACATATATCACCGATTACCGGCTTGAGGGCAATCATCTTGTTTTCAGAATGAGGAACGGGAATTCCGGAACCCTGAATATGCGGACTGGAAAGCTCAGTGTTTTCCACTCCAGCAGGGAAATGAAATCGGATCAACTGCCCTGGTGCCGCTCCACACCAACGGGTGCCCGGGTGATGATCGATAATGAAGGTTCATTCCTGATCGTTTCAGAAAGCAGCGTTACCACACCCCACATACCGGGATACAGCACATTATCTCCCCGCCATACAAACTGGGTCAATGAAGAAAAAATTGCCTATGTTCGCATGGTTAATGAAAAGGAACCCCAGGCAGGAGAACTGTCCATCTATAACATAAATGTTCTGACTGGCGAGGTGACTGAGATCTATCGTTCTGTAGATAAAGAGCCTGTTTTAAACGCTGATGCGCCCGGTTCTTCAGGCAGCATCCCCCCCGTTCAAAGCGCTCCACAGGATAAAGATAAGGTATATGAGACAGATAAGGCCACGGGAAGCCGGGTGGAATCCTTTGTTGCAAAAACCTGCAAGGTAAAGAGCGGCCCTGGTGATAGCTATGCTGACATTGGTGAAATCAAGGAAAACGAGGTCATCATCTATAACAACAGGGTGGTTAACGGCTGGTGCTTGGCTCAGAAGGTATCGGGTATGCTGAACTATTACGATACACGAAACCAATTCTGGATCCGTGCCGAAAACATACACTTCTATGACCGTAACAGCCTGCCCGCCGGAATCATAACTGCCGACAAGGTCATGCTGGCAAAGACATCCCTGAATAAGGGCAATCTGATCCGGATAATAGTTAAGGGAGAGCAGAAGAGCTATGTGATTGCCGACACCACCGATACCAAGTTTGGAATAACGGGCTGGATCAGCAATGACAGCTTTACCCGTGATTTTAACGGTGTCTATTTCAATCAGGCTTATTTAAAGAGCAGGAGCATTGTTTACAGCAAGCCCGATCCGGGTTCCGAGACCGTATCGGATTTCACCAGGCATATGGCCGACATCGGAACTGATGCCTTTGTGAACCTGACGGGGCAGGCCGAGAACGGATTCGTATACGTCAAACTTACAGCAGATATGGCTGGTTGGGTGAGGGAGCAGGATATATATCTTCCAGGTGGTAGCGCCATGCCAGCCCCGGTGGAATCGATGGATCTTGATCTCAATGGCGACGGTATTGCAGATAGAATCAGTTTCACCACCGACGGGAAAAGATACACACTGACCGTAAACCAGAGCAAGGTGGATGGCCACGGATCCGGTGTACAGACTGGGTATAAGATTGTTGATGTCAACCTGTCGGATCCTTATTATGAAATAGTTGTTGAGGAACATGGCTCCGGCAGTAACTTCATGAGCACCTTCTACTACTATGACGGTCAAAAACTGATCAATATGGGCAAGGTGGAGGGTCTATGCGGGAATACGGATGCCGTAAAGGGTGACGGCATCATACGTTCCCGAACCCGTGGAAGCGTCCTTGAAACGTGGTTCTTTATCAAGGAATACCGTCTCAACTCACAGCATAAGCTGGTTGGGACGCCCAGCGCATTTTATGAAAAAATCGGGTATAGGAATGCAAGCACCCTGAAGCTGAGAATTGAGTCCCTGCCTTTTGTTATATCCCCCGGCAGCAATGAAGTCTCCTTTGTGCTGAACCTTAATGAAAGTGTCCGCTTTGTAGGCAGCGACAACCAGAGATGGTGTCTGTTCCAGACAGACGATGGCCGCAACGGCTGGCTGGAGGTTCATGACTACCTGTACATCGGGGGTACCGGGCTTGCTGCATGGGATGTCTTCGATGGCTTAAACATGGCTGATTAGAAGAATACCGGGACGATTCCTTACCAGGGGATCGTCCTTTTATTATATAAGTGAGAGATCCCATCACACAATTCCCCCTCGGGTATGCTATGGCAACTTTTAGTAGATTGCAGCGCTTTGCTCATAATTACATAAAAAACAAACCAAATGGTGCCATATGCCGTCTAATTAATATGAGGTGTGCTTTAATAGATTCTTAGGAGGTAGAGTGTTATGCGGAACAAGCTTTTGGCCTTTGTTCTGATTCTGGCATTAAGTGTCTCGATTCTTTGGGTTACAAGTCCCTTGGGAATAGTAGAGGCCAGTGCGGACATCTATAAGAGTGGCTTTTTAATAACAGCATCCAAATATGATGCTTCAGGCATTGCTCTGGATACTGAGTTTTATCTCACATCACAGGTTCCTGTTACATTGGATTACTTAAGGGAGAACCTTTCCATAAGGGGACAGACGCCACCGGAAATAACTCAACTGGCTGATGAAAGGTATGTGATCAAGCCTTCAGAGACATTGGAAAAGAGCAGCCTTTATGTGATTGATCTTAGGACACCCGATGGATCAACCGTAAGCTTTGCCTTTCAGACCCCAAGGGAATTTGCCGTTATCGGCTGCCTTCCGCAGAGCATGTCGTCCAATGTTCCTATTGATACTGGAATAGAGATCTATTTCACCTATCAGGATGTGGAGGATATTGAGAAGTTCTTTGAGATTTCGCCTAAAGTGGAAGGCAGGTTCGAGGAACACGGTTATGTCCGAAGCTTTGTCCCGAAAAAGCTGGAGCCTGGAACCATTTATTCGGTTACAGTAAAAAAGGGACTTAAGGCAGCCAATGGTTCTCAAACATTGAAGGAGGACTATACCTTCTCATTTGAAACCAGCCATGACAGTTCAAAAACAGCAGATCCCAGCCCCGGCAACCTGGGGATTACTGATATTTGGTTCGATTATTCAACCCGCGAAACACCCGTCATACCATTCTACCTCTACCATCCCGGCATAAGAGAGCAGAAGGATATACCGGTGAAAGCGGCCGTATATCGCTTTGCTAACGAGGATGCCCTGATCAAAGCCGTAAGGGAAAGAGAGAAGGTGCCTTCCTGGGCATTGTATTCCTACAGTAAAGTAAAGACCGATGTTTCTTCTCTGGAGAAGGTAATGGAGTTCACCCAGAGCTTCGAAACCGATACATGGGGCTCCAAATACATGATGCTGCCTGATAGCCTCCCCCATGGCTTCTATATCATAGAGTTAACCTGTGAGGACTTGTCGACTCAAGCCTTTATCCAATCCTCAGACACATCGGCATTCTTCATAGAAGACAATACCGGGGGTCTTTTCTGGGTAAATAACCTGGCTACCGGTCAGGCTTCAGCATCGGCCATCATTGAGGATCCGGCAACAGGCAAATCCGCAAGAACTGACACAAATGGTCTTGCAAGGCTTGAAGGAACCTCGGCAGAGAAGGATCCGGCCAATATGGATTTCTATAAGATCACCACCACCGACGGCAAGGTGTCCCTTCTGAATGCCGGCTATCTGTACATGCCCTATTATGACGGCAGCGACAGCATGAGTCTTAACTGGCGCTATCTTCAGACAGACCGCACCCTCTACAAGCCTGACGACCTGGTCCAGTTCTGGGGCTTTGTGAAAAGCAGGGTGGATAACACCTCGCCTTCCAGGGTAACAGTTGAACTCTCAGAAGGCGGATATTTCCGTCCCATGTATGACAGCTTTGTACGGGGTTTTCTGCCCTTCGTCATGGGCAAGCCTCTGGAAACCCTCACTCTGGACGTAAAGGATGGCTTTTTCAGCGGCGAACTCCCGCTTCCTGTGCTGGACCCCGGCTCTTACAATCTGGTAGTAAAATCCAATGACAGTATTCTTGCGTCCAGCTATATCCAGGTTGATAATTATGTGAAACCCCAATACAAATTATCCATTACCTCCGATAAAAAGGCGGTATTTGCCGGTGAGAAGATCAATTTCACCATCAGTGCCTCATTCTTTGACGGTACACCTGTTTCCAATGTTCCCATAAGGTACAGTATCAACGGATATATGAACAATAAATCCGGTGAAGGTATTACCGATCAGAACGGTGTTCTGTCAGTGGAATATATTCCTGCATACCACAGCGGCATGCAAGGAAGCAACTATTTTGGCATCAGCGCTTCCACAACACTCCCCGAGATAGGAGAGATTTACCAATATCACAATTTCCGGGTGTATGCGAACCATACCGAACTTGTTTCCAGCGGTGAAATCAAGGACGGAACCGGTACTGTCTCCATAAAAGCCCACCAGGTGGAACTAGATACTTTGAACGATGAGGACTCATCCAATGATAATCATCTGGGCGAGGTGGTCTCTGGAATAAATGCAGAAGTACGGGTTTACCACATCACCTGGGATAAGATAGAAGTGGGCGAAGATTACGATTTCATCAATAAAGTGGTACGCAAGCGTTATGAATACCGGGAGAGAAAAACCTCGGTCACCAAAAAGACGCTGATAACCGACGCCAATGGCCATGCAGGTTTTGAATTCCCTGTCGACAAGGACTTGGAAGGCTATTACACAGCTGAAATAGCATCACAGGATCAAAAAGGAAGAGCACTGAAATACCAGATAAGCCTCTATGACCGCTCAAGGCTCCATTACCCTGTAACAGGCGATCACTATTATCTAAAATCCGACAAGGATTACTATGGCTCAGGGGAACAGGTAAACCTTATGTTCTATAACAATGAGGAGCCTGTAACTGGTTTCAGAACCCTGTTTGTCGAAGCCAGAAACGGTATCCTGGGTGCCGAGGTAAAAGATCAGCCTGTATACAGCAAGGCCTTTGATGCTGCCCTGTCCCCCAATTACTATGTGGAAGGAATCATGTTTACAGGAGTTGGCTACATTCGCTCAAGCAGCTGGGTTTCCTATGATTACGAGGAAAAGAGGATTACCCTCGATGTGAAGACCGACAAGGATAGTTATAAACCCGGTGAAGCCTGCACAGTGACCATCACGGCTACCGATCCTGACGGCAGGCCCGTTGCTGCCATGGTTAATGTTTCTCTGATTGATGAAGCACTTCTTCAACTGTCGGGACAGTATATCGATCCTCTGAAACAGCTTTATTCATGGATGGGCAGCGGCATCATCCGATACAGCACCAGCCGCAGAAATACCCCCATGTACCTTGTCAGGACGTCTCTCGGCGGGGCGGCTGGGATAGATGAAATGGCAGTTAGTACGGAAAAGGCGGACGAAGCCCCTGTACCGGCTCCTTCGGCTGCACCCGATGCCGATGGAGGAATGTCTATTTCCGAGGGGGTGGATGTCCGTTCGGATTTCAGGGATACAGCCTGCTTTGAAACCATTCAGTTGGACGAAAACGGAAAGGGAACCCTGACCTTTACCCTTCCCGACAGCGTCACATCCTTCAGGCTTGCAGCTGCCGCCATATCCACCGATTTGCACGCAGGATCGGAAATTGCTTCAACCAAGGTATCCATGCCCTTCTTCATAAACGATGCCATGAGCCTTACCTATCTTTCAGGAGACAGGCCATATATTGGGGTAACTGCATACGGTGAGAAGCTAGAAGAAGGCGAGATTGTTGACTTTGAAATACGCTGCAAAGAGCTGAATAATTATGTGAAGACAGCCTCGGCAAAAGCATTTGAACGGGTTAACATTCCTCTTCCAAGTCTGTCGGAGGGCACTTACAGTCTGGAGATATACGCCAGAAGCAGAGGCGGACTGGCTGACGGCATCAGGAGAACCATTCAGGTTTACGACTCCTATCGCACCATGGAGACAACATCGTACAAGGAACTGGTGCCGGGTGTTAAGATAGATGCCGGCGAAAGCGGCCTGACTTCTCTCATCATTACGGATAAGGGACGTGGCAGGCTCATCAATGAACTCCACTGTCTTGCCTGGGGCTATGGTCACAGGCTGGATCAGAAGCTCACTGCATATCATGCACAGAAGCTTTTGAAGGACCTTGTAGACGATCAGGGATTCTATTACGATCCCATCGATCCCGATGCATTGAGCTACAGGAACCCGGATGGGGGCTATGGTATTCTGCCCTATTCCACAAGCGACATCAGAATGTCCGCTCTTCTTACACCCTGGCTCAGTGAAGTAACCGATACTACCTCGCTTAAAATGTATTTCTATAACGCCCTTCTGACCGAAGAAACAATTAATGCACCGGCGCTTTACGGTCTTGCAGCCCTGGGAGAACCAGTGCTTACTGAGCTTGAAACAGCCAGGAATACAGAGAATCTATCGCTGACCGACTATATGCTTGTGGGCATGGCTTACCAGCTTATGGGAGAAACTACCATAGCCAGGGAAATCTATAGCACTCGAATTAAGCCGCATCTTGAAATCATGGATCCATATATCCGAATAAGGGTGAAGAATGGGGATACCGACGCTTCCCTTGAACAAACCGCCCTTCTTGCCGCCTTTACTGCAGGATTGGGTGCTGAGGAATCCGATAAGATGTATGCCTATGTAAACAGCAGGTATTCCAAAAATGTTTATACCGGTGTTGAGCGCCTCATCTACCTGTCAGAAAGGCTTCAATTGGTTCCGGGAGACACCGTGGAATTTGATTACACCTACGACGGAAAAAGCTATCAGGTGAAGCTTGAGAAGGGGCAATCTGAATTTATTCAGATCCCGTCGGTGAAGGCTGATAATTTCCAGGTAACCCGGGTTGAGGGCGATGCCTCCATTTTGTCCATGTACAGGGCTCCCCTTAGCCAGAGCGGGGAAAATGATAGTAATGTGATAATAACAAGGAAGTTCCACAACGCCATAACCGGTGAGGAAACCACCACATTCAAGCCCAATGACATTGTGAAGGTTCAGATTGATTACACCATAAAGGATGCGGCCATGGATAACACCTATGAGATTAGCGATTATGCACCCTCCGGGCTGAAACCGGTCTCCAACCCCTGGTCCTATGGCATTACAAGGGATTATGGGTGGTTCTACAGAAATATCGACGGGCAGAAGGTAACCTTTGTGGTTGGTAAGAGGATGGACAAATACAACAATTACAAGCCCCTCGTCTACTACGCAAGGGTCGCCGGTCCCGGTGAATATACGGCGGAAGGCACAGTGGCGCAGGGTTCTATAGTGAAAACCAGCCTTACTGTTAACGATAGCGCCATGATTGAAATTCTCCCCTGACTCCCTTTCAAAAGAGCCGGCACAGCCGGCTCTTTTTTTATTGAGGTAAGAGGCAAAAAGTTCTTCCTCTTGTCGTTGATAGGATCACTTTTCTCTTCATGTCATTGCGAGAAGGGCTTCGAGGTCGGAGATTGCCGCGCTACGCTCGCAATGACGGTCTGGAGGTGGGAAGTGGGAGGTTGGATGTGAGAGTGCAAGAAGGGCTTCGAGGTCGGAGATGACACCTCTTTGTTCAGCACAGCGACCGGGCTTTACGGGATACCCGGATACACTTTCCACGCTAGCAATGACACCTCTTCGCACTGCATAGCAATCGGGCTTTACATGATCTCTGAAAGCGAGATATTGAAAAGATTCCAGGGGTAGGTATCTGGGGGAGGCGCTGTAAAGGCCACCCTTTCCTTTTTCACAGGATGCTCCACCTCCATGCGCCACGACCAGAGAGCCAGATCGTTCATGTTTCTTTCCCCGAACCCGCGGTATTTGACATCCCCGTAGAGGGGTGTTCCCAATTCCGCCATCTGGACACGGATCTGATGGGGCCTTCCCGTTTCGAGTTCGACCCGGATCAGACTTAAGCCCTCCCTGCTCTCCAGAACAGTATAGTTCAGCACAGCTTCTCTGGCTCCCGGGGTGCCTGGTTCCACAACCGAGACCCTGTTTCTTGCCCTGTCCTTGAGAAGATAATTGACAAGGTGCTCCTGCCTGTTTTCCGGACAACCGTGTACCACGGCAAGGTAAGTCTTCGCAGTCACGCGCCGTCTGATCTGATCCGACAGACGGGACGCTGCCTTGGAGGTTTTTGCAAAAACCATGACACCCCCGGCGTTTCTGTCCAACCTGTGTACGAGACCAAGATAAACATTCCCGGGCTTATTGTATTTTTCCTTGATATAGGCTTTCAGCATGCCGAGAAAATCATCCGCACCGCTGCTATCAGCCTGCACGGGAACCTCCGGCGGCTTGACTGCCACCAGCAGATGGTTATCCTCATAAAGTATATTTATCTCCATGCAGTCCCTCCCCAATCCTGAACGCACGGTTTTTGGCAGGATCTGAACTACGGTTCAGACTCCTATTTTCTTGAAAGAATAGCCTATGTACATATCGACCACTTCTTGTCACATCAAGTATAGCATATACGTACGCATGTTCACCGTGATTATAGCAATTGGCAAGAGAAAGGGTGATTTGCCAAAACAAAGCCCTGTACAGAAAAAACAACAGGCTGTCCCATCTGAGACAGCCTTGGCAGGTGAATATTATTACTGTCGTCCTTAAAATAGGCTTGAGATGAGTTCTGCCAGCTTGAGCCTGGAGCTCTGAACCAATTCTAAAATCCTAAACTTTATCTGAATCTCTTTATTATCAGCATCACTAACATCGGTTACCAGTCTGTAACCTTCCTCTCCCAGGGTTTCCTTCAGCTGCTCCTGAGATTCCAGGGGCATGCGCAGCGAATTATCATCGGCTACGCAAAGGGGCGGAAACATAACGCACCACCAGTTTTGTCCTTTGGCCTCTCCCAGCTCAATCCGTACAGACCTGTAGATTCCCGTCGGCAGTGTGATGTTCTCATATGTCCTGGTAGGGAACGGGAATTCACCATAACGAGCCACAACTTTCGAGTCGGATCCATTATCCCTCAATACATCCTCAGCTATTTTCTGAATCTCGGGAAGGCTGTTCTGAAGGTATTCCTCGGCTTCATCCCGGGATGAACCTCCTGGATATCTGTTTTGCATATGGTCAATGATTGCATCCCTCACTTTAAGCTTCAGATCCTGGTCTGCAGCATTATCACTGTTGGCAATGATATGAAGCCTGACAATATTATCGCTGATTCTCTTCTGGGCAAAGCTGCCATATGCAATGCAGAGCGCAAGAATGACGGCTGCTCCGCGCATAGCCAGCGACAGAAATCGCGAGAGGGAACCTGTTATCTTCCTTTTTCGATCCATTTCGTGCTTCATGCAACCACCGCCTGTTACCCTTTTGTTTTAATTATTCTCATAAACTGATTTTTCAATTCAGCCGGTGGAATTTCCCATGCCAAGTATTATCGCTGACGTTTTTAAATTGCACTGCAAATCCATTACTGCGACCGGTACCTTTGTAAATGGGTGGTACCGTGCATGAAGGAAGGAGCAAAAAAGGAACATCGGGCGAGGTTTTTTCCTAATGATTGTACAAAGCACAAAGATCCGGAAAAGCCGTTCCAATTAGTTGTTTTGTAGTATGGCCTATTTTCCGATATAATAGATAGAAGAATGTCGAATCACTCTTCAAAAAAATGATTTTACAGGTATTGAGATGAAAGTATCCGATATTTTGGCTCAAAAGATTGCTGAGATTGAAAGCAGGCTGCCTGTTAAACTTAAAGGCTCTTCCAAAGACTCTTTTGCGTCGGTACTGGGAGACTCAATGACCTCCCAGGCAGCCAGCAATGCACCGATCATTGATTCTACCCAGTTGGAATCCTCAAAGTCCTCGAACACAAAATATCCACTGGTCTCAGGATCCTATGAATCGGTCTATCCCAGGCTGTCACAGACCGAAATCCAGGAATTGATGCCAAGAATCGATGCCGCCATCGAAGCCTTTTCTGAACAATTCAACGTGGATCCTCTACTGATTCGGGCTGTTATGAAGCAGGAATCCTCCTTCCAACCCTTCGCCCTCTCCACTTCCGGAGCCATGGGGCTTATGCAGCTCATGCCGGGCACAGCGGAAGGTTTGGGAGTCTCCGATCCGTATAATATTGAGGAGAATATCCGCGGTGGAGTGCAATATCTGAGCTATCAGTTGAAGGCCTTCGATAACGATCTGAAACTGGCTCTTGCCGCATATAATGCCGGCCCCAACGCCGTGAGAAGGTTCGGAGGCATCCCGCCCTACGAACAAACCCAGAAGTATGTGGAACTGGTTCTCAAGTACTACGATATGTATAAAGCGCTGAAATAACAGCGCTTTTTTTGTGTAACACGTGGTTCCCTGATCCCCGCTTGCACTCTGTGATTGCTTAACTGGGCGTGGATCTTTTTTATACACGGATAAAATCCGCTTTACAAGCGCTTTTCCACAGTATCCACAAGGTTATCCACAGGCAGGATGGGCAATACAAGCCTTTTTCATGACTATTTCCACAGAATTCACAGGTAGAAACCTGTTGAAATATGTTCGCAGTTCAGCCGGATTCTCCGATTTTCAAAGACGGAACGGCATTCAATTTCCAGTCGGCAGTCCTTCCGCTTTCCAGGGCGTAAAAACCGGCACTGGCAATCATAGCCGCATTATCGGTGCAAAGTATCAGTTTGGGGTACAGAACCCTGATATTCTCTTTTAAAGCCCTTTGAGACATGCTCTCCCTCAGTTGTGAATTGGCAGCCACACCGCCTGCTATGCAGATGGTGTCGGCCTTAATCTCTTTTGCCGCAGACACTGTATGATCCACAAGTACATCTGCAACAGCCTGCTGAAAAGAGGCACAGATATCTTCCACGGGCAATGGCTCCCATTTCTGTCTCAACTGATGTACCGTATTGATCACCGCTGTTTTTAGACCACTAAAACTAAAATCATAGGGGGCATCTGTGAAATTAACCCTTGGAAAATTGAAGGCTTTCGGATCACCATCCTTTGCTGCCCTTTCTATGGCAGGTCCTCCCGGATATCCCAGCCCAAGCACCCTGGCGATCTTGTCGAAAGCCTCCCCTGCAGCATCATCACGGGTTCTTCCCATGATCCTGAACTCCGTATAAGAGACCACATGCACAATATGGCTATGCCCTCCGGACGCAATCAGGCACACATAGGGAGGCTCCAGATCCGGATGGGCTATATAATTGGCTGCAATATGCCCTTCAATATGGTTGACCCGCACCAGCGGCTTGTTCAGCGAAAAGGCAATGGCCTTGGCCGCCGAAACCCCTACAAGGAGAGCGCCCACAAGCCCCGGACCATAGGTTACGGCTATGGCATCCACCTCCTCAAGGGTCACATCGGCTTCCCTCAAGGCATTATCAATTACGGGGAGAATAAGTTCAACATGCCTACGGGAGGCAATCTCCGGAACCACTCCCCCGTATTCTGCATGTAAATCCACTTGTGAAGATATGATATTTGATAGCACCTTCCTGCCGTTTACCACTACCGAAGCTGCTGTTTCGTCGCAGCTTGTTTCTATGCCGAGAACTATTGTATCCTTCATATATTCATCCTTCCTAGCTCAACCAGGGGAACTGCTCCCTGAAAAAGACCTGGGCTATAACCACCAGTATCCCCAAGACAATTACATACAAGGCAAAATACTTGAGCTTCATTTTTTTTACCGCCGACAGCATGACCTTGATCGCCGCAAAACCAGTAACGGCGGCGGCTGTCACCCCCGCTACAAGGGGTACTATCCCAATGCTTGTTATGGCCGCTGTTTCACCCCGTACCACATCCAAAACATCCAGAAATGCTCCTCCCAATATTGCCGGAATGCTTAACAAAAAGGCATAGTCCGCAGCAAACCCTCTTTCAAGGCCAAGGGCAAGTCCTGTAGTAATGGTCATGCCTGAGCGTGATACCCCAGGCATCAGCGCCAGTCCTTGTCCCGCACCTATGAGAAGCGAATCCATGAGCTTCATTTCCTTTATATCTTTCCTTCCATTTCCGATCCTTTCAGCCCCTATAAGAATCAGACCGGTGAATATGAAGCCGGGACCCAATAAAGACCCGCCGGCATAGTGCCCTTCAATGGCATCCTTGAACAACAGCGCAATAATTACGGTTGGGATGGTTCCCAGAACTATATATACGGGCAGCTTGGAAAAGGGATGCTTGATCATTTCCCATATTTTCTTCCAATAGACCACAAAAACAGCACAAAGAGTTCCAACATGAAGAGCCACATCGAAGGTAAGAGCCATATCACCTTTTATTCCGAAAAGTTGCTGGAACAATACAAGATGACCCGAGCTGCTCACTGGCAGAAATTCGGTAAGACCCTGAATGATACCCAACACGACAGCCTCAATTATATTCATCAGTATAATCCTCCAAAATAACGCGTTTCGGAAAATGTCACCATGGTACAAATCCTATGAAGATTATACAGCATGAATAACCCGATAACAAACATTGCTTTATTCATTTATTCGGGCAAAAAGGCTGATTCCACATAACTGTTAGGAGAGTTCCAGAATATCCACTCATCATATCCCGCATCATATACTGCCTGGATCTGAGCCCTGTATGCCTCCACCCCATAGGTCATGTAATAACCTTCAGGCAGATAGGAAGCCGTGAACCCCTGGATATACGGGCGCACATTAAGATTATAACCCTCAACCTTTTCAATCCTGCTCTTCCCAACAATCAGAGTGTTGTAGACCACATCATAGGGCTTGAGATCGGGATGGGTAAACTTGATGCCATTTATGGTCTGCCCGACACCATTTCCCATGGTGCCCTTAGAATTATTGGCAAAATGGGACGGATAGATCATGGGACAGATATAGTCAAGACTCCAGCCGATGGTTTCCAGGGTCTGACCTATCTCACCGTAATCCCTGCTACTGATGAGGGGCATTCCGAAGATATCGGCGCTGAGCACGGTATCAGGAGGCAGATTGTTGCGTATATAACGGATGAATTCCTCAATGACCTCATGACGCTCCTTGCCTTCCTCCAGGTTGATCACATAGTTCTTGTACAGGGTGGTTTCGGGGAAGCGTATATAATCAAACTGGATCTCATCAAACCCGAACTCAACCGCTTCCTGGGCGATGCTTAGAATATAGTCCCAGGTATCCCTGTTGGTAGGATCCAGCCAACGGGATTTACCGCCACCGGATTCGGGGGTTTCCAGTATCCCGCCGTCGACAGTTTTTATAGCCAGTTCGGGTTTATATTTTGTGATGGTAGTATCCTTGAATGTAACCATTCTGGCAATGACGATGATATCATTTTCATGAAGCTTCTTTGTGACCTCCCGAATATCAAAGTCGGGAGTGTCCCCCTTGGCGGCGTTTACATCAGGAATATCGGAATCATAGGAAATAATACCTTCATCCCTCTTGATGTCTATAACAAAGGCATTGATCTCGGTTTTATTAGCCAGTTCAATATAATGGTCCAGATTCTGTCTGACACTTCTGGGGTTTAGGTAAAGCGCCCTGACCTTAACATCATTCCTCCGGGTGCTCCTCCTGTCCTCGTCGGGATCCGGAGTGGGCTCAGGCGTGGGTGTAGGTGTGGGCTCCAGGTCGGGTGTTTCTGTTGGAGCAGGCTCAGGTGTAGGTGATTCAGTCTCGGTAGGAACTGGAGCGGTAGGACTGGGAGTGGGTGTCTCCTCAGCGTCCGGCTTATTTCTTCCCTGAATATAGAAAAAGGCTAACGCAATCCCTACAACCAGTGTCAGAATGGTCAGAAGGATCACAGCGCGCCTGTTTCTCATTTTCTGTGCTTTTTGGTTTTTTGACCTCATTCTTCTCTCGTCCATTTAAAATCCCCCAATTCGTTTAATTACTTCAACTTAGGTTTTGAAACGATTGCCATGATATAGCCAAAGGTAATGGCTGAGCTTATCCCTGCGGAGGCAGCTTTCACTCCGCCAGTCAGCACACCTGTCAGCCCGGTCTCGTTCACAGCCTTGATAACGCCTTTTGCCAGGGTATTCCCAAAACCTGTTAAAGGAATTGTCGCCCCGGCCTGACCAAATTCCACAATAGCCGGATATATTCCCAAAACGCCCAGAACAACTCCTGTTACAACAAACAAAACCATGATTCTGGCAGGCGTAATCTTGGTGTAATCGATCAGCAGCTGCGCAATCACGCAGATTATACCGCCTGTTATGAATGCCTTAATTATATCGGTCATTTCAGCCCTCCTTTATATATACCAAGGGACATTTTGCCGTCATTGGATATTTTCCAGGCTCACAGCATGAGCTATACAGGGTATGCTATCGCCCTGCTGAATCCATGTGGGACTCAGAAGAGCCCCTGTGGCTACAAATAAGACTTTATTTATCTTCCTTTGGTTCATCAGTTCCAATACATAGGATGATAATACCGCAGCACTGCATCCGCAGCCGCTGCCGCCGCATACCACATCCTGACTTTCAAGGTCAAAAATCATGCAGCCGCAGTCATTATATCGATCCCCGGGTTCTATGCCATTGTCCTTGAGCAGCCTTATCAGAATGGATCGTCCGAAGCTTCCCAGATCGCCCGTGAGGACCATATCATAGTAATCTATGTTTCTGCCTGTGTCCTCCAGATGCCTGAGTATGGTATCGCAGGCCGCCGGCGCCATGGCTGCACCCATATTATTGGCATCCTTTATCCCCATGTCAATGATTGTTCCATTGGTCAGGTGGGTGATCACGGGCCCATTCCCCTGCTTTTCAAGGAGAATGCAGCCTGCCCCCGTCACAGTCCATTGGGCGGTGGGAGTTCTTTGGGAGCCAAATTCCAGCGGATAGCGGAACTGTTTTTCTGCCGAGCAGAAATGGCTGGAGGTGATACATGCCGTCATTTCAGCGGCACCGCCATCGATGAGGATGGCACCGATGGACAGGGATTCAGCCATGGTTGAACAGGCACCGTAGATCCCCAGAAAGGGAACCTGTACATCACGGAAGGCATAACTGGCAGCGGTACACTGATTCTGAAGGTCTCCTGAAATAATGAAATGAAGATCACTAGCTGATTTTCCGCACTTATCAAGGGTTTTTACCAATGTATCCCTGAGGAGCCTGCTCTCGGCCTTCTCAAAGCTTTTTTCTCCAAAGTATTCATCATCGATAATCTGATCAAAATACCTGGCCAGGGGACCGTCGCCTTCCTTTTTCCCCACAATGGCCGCACCTCCAATAACCACCGGAGGATTGCTCAATACAACTGTCTGCTTTCCTGTTCTTGTGCTCATGACGCAACATCAATCCTTTACGGAATAAATATCTTTCTATCAGGCTTTTACATTACCTGAATCCATAAATAGTAGATCAAACCTGCTACCACCGATGCAAAAATACCATAGACCAGAACCGGCCCGGCAATTAAAAACATCTTTGCGCCCACGCCCATCACATAACCCTCTTTCTTGTACTCCATGGCAGGGGACACAATGGAATTGGAAAAACCGGTAACAGGTATGGATGCTCCCGCTCCCCCGAACTTTCCTATTTTGTCATAGATGTTCAGACCTGTCAGCACGGCTCCCAGAAAAATCATGATCACAGTGGTCAGCATATATGCGGTCTCCTCATCAACACCCAGGCTCTCCATGCCCATGAAAAAAATCTGGGCTATGGTGCATATCAGCCCCCCTGTAACAAAAGCAGCCAACACATCACGAAACACTCTGGAGGGGGGCATGGTTTTTTCCACAAGATGCTGGTACTCGTGCCGGGTGATTTTCTTGCTCATAAGCCTTTCACCTCTGGATAACGGGCAAAGACATAAGTACCCCTGTTTGGTTCCTCTCTTCTTCCTGAACCGAAGAGAAAATAGGCACCGGCAGCCAGTGCAATGACCAGCAAAAAGGCAAGTACTAAGAATAATGCGTTAATCTTTGGCTTTCTGACCGTTCTTTCCATAAAAACACCCCGCGCTATAAAATCTAGTTTTATAATTTCATAAGCGCAGGGTTTTTATTCTGTTTTGACCAATTGGAAAAACAACGTCCCATGGGCTCCGCTTGGAGCAAGTGGTTTGGGTTAGGATTTATCCGGCAGGCTGTCTACTTTAAACCTGATATTTGTGCCATCCATTGAAGTATCAATACTGCATCCTTCACCAATCCTGCCCGACAGGAACATCTCTGCCAGCTCGTCTTCAATATAACGCTGAATGGTTTTCCTCAATGGACGTGCTCCATACTTGGGATCATAACCCTTGTCGATCAGGAAATTCTTAACCTCATCAGTAAAGGTGATATTCATACCCTTTGTCCGCACGTCATCGGCCACTTCTTTGAGCATGATATCAGCTATTTTGCTCAGCTGATCCTTGGTGAGCCTGTCAAATACCACTACCTCGTCCACGCGATTGAGAAACTCAGGCCTGAAGATCTCTTTTACAGCCTGATCTACACTCTCTTTGAGTTCATCATAACCTTCCTGGTTAAAACCGATGCTCCCGGCCTTAAAACCGGTCCCCGCATTGGAGGTCATTATAAGCAGTGTGTTTTCAAATCCTACTGTCCTGCCCATGCTGTCGGTCAATCGTCCGTCTTCCATAATCTGAAGAAGTATGTTGAATACATCGGGATGTGCCTTTTCTATCTCATCCAGCAACAGTACCGAGTAGGGCTTTCTGCGAACCTTCTCGGTCAGTTGGCCGCCCTGGTCGTAACCCACATATCCGGGAGGTGCTCCGATGAGTTTGGAAACCGTGTGTTTTTCCATGAATTCTGACATATCCAGCCGGATCATGGCATCATCACTTCCAAAAAGCTCATTTGCCAATGCCCTTGCCAGCTCTGTCTTACCCACTCCGGTGGGACCGACAAAGATAAAGCTTGCAGGCTTCTTCTTGCTCCTGAAATCCGACCGTGTTCTTCTGATGGCGCGGGACAGGCTGGAAACAGCCATATCCTGCCCAACCACCCGCTGATGAAGGCGTTCTTCAAGCTTTAGAAGTCTTTCTGCTTCACCCTCGGTTATGCGCTGCACAGGTATACCCGTCCACGCCTCAATGACCTGGGCTATATCATCAACGGTTACATCCAAAGTACCTATTTCGCTTTCAAGTTCCTTAATCCGGTCGGTAATCCGGCATTCCTCCACCTTATAGCTGGCAGCCAACTGATAATCATCATGCAGAGCAGCCTGCTCCTTCTTTTCCTGGATGGATCTTAACTGAGCACGGAGATTATCCAGTTCAAGACTACCCTCGTTCTTCAGGTTAACCCGTGAACCGGCCTCATCTATTACATCAATTGCCTTGTCGGGCAGGAATCTGTCCTGTATATAGCGGGCAGACATCCTGACAGCAAACTCAATCACATCATCGGGATAGCTGACCTGATGGAAGTCCTGATAGTATTCCCGTATTCCTTTGAGTATCTCTATGGATTCCTCTACAGAGGGCTCTTCCACAATAACTGGCTGGAATCGTCTTTCCAGTGCGCTGTCCTTCTCAATATGCTTTCTGTAATCCTCCAAAGTGGTGGCACCGATGATCTGGATGTCTCCGCGGGCCAAAGCAGGCTTCAGGATATTTGCGGCATTCATGGCGCCGCCTTCAGCCTCCCCCGCTCCAACAATATTATGGATCTCATCAATCACAAGTATCACATTTTGCTGTGCCCTGGCCTCATCAAGAATAGCCTTCATTCTGGCTTCAAATTGGCCTCTGAATTGGGTCCCGGCAACTATAGCAGCAAGATCCAACAGATAGATTTCCTTTTCGACCAACTTTCTGGGAACCCTGTTTTCAACAATTCTCAGGGCAAGACCCTCGGCAATGGCAGTCTTGCCCACACCGGGCTCACCGAGAAGAACCGGATTGTTCTTGGTCCTGCGGTTAAGTATCTGGATGGTTCTTTCTATTTCCTTTTCCCGGCCGATAACCCTATCAATACTGCCCGCTACCGCTCTTTCATTCAGATTGGTACCAAAGGCACTCAGATTCTTCCTGGGGTTTTTTACTGGCTTTTGCTGCACCGGCCTGGCAACCTTTTCAGAAGCTGGTTCCTGTTTTCCGGGTTTGCCGGAATCCCCGGCATTCTCTGGTCCGAATCCGGGAAAAGTTGCGTTCATGAAACGAATCATGGAATTCCTGTTTTCATCATCGGAATCCTGACTGTCGTCCGTGCTGGCCGGAAGGGATTGAATAAACTCATCCATGTTTATATCGCCGAAAAAAGCGGACATCTGTTCATTAAGGTTTTCAAGATCCTCCTGAGTCAGTCCGGATTGGCTTATCATCTGTTGCAGTGGAGCAAGCCCCTGTTTCTGTGCACAGGTTATGCATAAACCCATTGGTTCAGTTTTTCCATCTATAACTCGTGTGATAAAGACCACAGCGACATTTTCTTTGCAAATAGAGCATTTCATCATCTTTTTTATCATCTCCTCGCCTTCATTGTACCACAAAAAAATAGGTCTGAATAGATATGAGTTTGCCCTTCCCTAACCTTTGTTTGAAACTGCAAAGGTTGGGGAGAAACAAAGGGACGATTCTCCAGCTCCCTTGAAGGCTTGAGAACCGTCCCTCTACTTCAGGAAATCCACCTTAGTTAGAGCTTAACCGTTTTTTTACTGTAATAGCATTCCCCACGGGATTGAACTGAATATCATCACAAAGACGCTGAACAATGAGCAGACCTCGTCCTGACTCATCCATGGCCAGGGAATCACCACCTATTGACTTTTCGCCGCCCCCAACGGTACGTTTCACGTCGAAGCCCTGTCCCTGATCGGCTACACATATGAACAGAACACGACTGTTATCTTGAAGCCATACGTCCACAAGCACCTTTTTATTGCTATCCATGGCATTTCCATGCCTGATGGCGTTCTGTAACAGTTCGCTTAAAATCACCCTTATATCGAACCGCTGATCGTCATCAATTCCTGGAATTCCCTTAAGCCTGTTCAGGATGATCTTGACCTGGCGACATACCTCATAGGCATCGCTATTGATCATTTCGCTGTATATTTTTGTACCATCTCTCTGGTTGACACTCATACTTCACAATTCCTCCGCTCGAAGGGCAAACAGGATTTCTTTCTTAAGAAAGCCTTTCAATAATATTTACCCATATTTCACTTCTTTAAAATAAAGCGGAATTTTTCAAGGGTTCTTTTTTCCAAACGCGATATGTACATCTGAGATACATTGAAATGCTTGGCGATATCCTTTTGAGTCTTATTCTCAAAAAACCTCAGCTTGATAAACAGTCTTTCAGCCTGATTGAAGTTCTCCATGGCTTTTTCAAGGAAATCCCGGTTATTGATCCTTTCAAAGGTTTCATCATCCTGCCCCACAGTCTCGTGAAGCTCCAGGTCATCCTCCTCAAATACAGTCTGGTCAAAGGATTGGATGTTATACACATTCCAGGATTCAATGATCTCCAGAATTGTTTCCTCTTTCATCTTAAGATACTCTGCAATCTCGTCTATCCTGGGCGCCCGCTTATGCTTCTGCATAAGATATTCACGAGCCTGGTTCACCTTCTGATAGACCTCATATATACGCCTGGGTATGCGTATTACAGAGGCCTTATCCCTAAAATATCTCTTAATTTCACCAATGATGGTTGGAGTGGCAAAGCTGACAAACTTCACCTCAGCATCAGGATCAAAGCGTTCTACGGCATTAATAAGGGCTACACAGGCAACCTGATAGATATCATCACTATCAACACCCCTGTTGGTGAATTTTTTGGTAATGATATCTGCAAGATACATATATTGGGAGATTATCTCATTCCGGATGGCAAGATCGCGATCCCTGCGGTAGGCCTCAAACAGTTCTTTCTCTGTGCGCTCCCGGTTTTCAGCAGTTTCTGGTTTTTTGCTCATATTTTCAGACAGCCCTTTCAAGCTTTTTTATCATGGATAACGAAGCACCGTCATCCCAGTTCAGGTTCACCTCATCCATCAGGGAACGAATGATTTCTAAAGCGAAGTTTCCCTCTTCGCTTTCAAAGATATCCCGAGGCGAACTGCCTGAAAGCCTGAAATCAATCCTTATAAGATCACTGTAAAGATGGAAATCAATCTTGATACCATCGAATGATATACGCTTGTCTATCATCCTGTTGATGACTTCTGAAATTGATACCTTAATATCCTCAATATCGTCGATATCGAACCCCATCCTGCTTGCTATGCCAGAGGCTGTCAGCCGGACAACGCTGACATATTCAGGCTTAGAGGGGACAAGGACAGATACTGTATCCAATGGCTTCATTTCAACTCCTCCATTATGAATACTTTATCAAGCCCGGTGATCTTAAAAAGCTTTTTTACATTGGGTCGGGGATCTCTGATCTTTATATTGCTGTCATTCTGCCTTGCACGCTTCAAAGCAGCTACCATAATTCCCAGCCCCATGCTGTCTATGTAGCTTAATTCCGAACAATCCAGAACAATGTCCTCCCTGCAATCCCCCATGGCCTGAAAAAGATTGTCCTTGAAGTCTGGAGCCGAATAAATGTCAATTTCACCGCGTAATAATATTACCTTTCCACTGCCCTCATTGCTGCCCAAGACCAACTCAAACATAGGTTCCCCTCCTCAGAAAAATTAGTGAACCGATTCCACCAGTGTCTTTATATATTCTACAGCATTTTCGACATTCTCTGCATTCATCATCATCACGGCGATCAAAGAGTCCCCAAAAATACCCTGCTCCTCAAGTATATGGCTACCTGATACATCAACGCCATACAGCATTGGAGGGTGGCTCTCACCGTCCTCCGTTTGAATGGATATAACAAGGTGCCCATGTTCATTATAGGACACAACTCCCAATTCCTCCAGCCTGTCATCCAGAGGAGCAAAGATGCCAAAGGGTACCAGTCTCTTGTATAGATTCATATCGAGAATAAAGACATCATTATTACCTGCCATTATTTCCACCGAAAGCTTTTGCTCGAAAGCCGGCTGGACGGTAGGATCCAACTTATCACTGATGGGAATGTGCTGAACCTGAGGCTCGTTAACATCAATCAGCGTCTTAAGCGATTCTTCAGCAGCTTCTAAATTCTCAACGTAAATCTCCCCGGCAAGAATAAGCTTAAAATCCGGATTAACACGGTTGGTCATGCTAATGATGATACCAACCACAAACACCATAGCCAGGGCACCAATAATGATTTTCCATTTATTGTAATGTAAAAAATTCGACAGTCTGTCATAATCAATGCCAAGAGCCTTAAGTATCGGGTTGGGATTCTGTTGCCGGGCCATTTTCTTTCGCTCTTCCTCCGGATCCCGGTACTCATAGCCCATCAGCAATTTATAGGCTTTATCCAGTTCTTCACGGGTATAACCCAAATCCTCGGCATCTGAGTGCTTGAACTTCTTAAACAGGACATTGTATCTTTTAACAATAATCTCTTTAGTTGCGTCTTCACGCAGACCGAGGATCTCAAATGCCCTCTTTTTGTCCATATGAAGACCTCCTCATCATCATTCCTTTGGTTTCATGGTGGGGAACAGAAGCACATCACGAATGGAGTATGAGTCAGTGAGAAGCATGACAAGCCGGTCAATGCCTATCCCAAGACCACCAGTGGGCGGAAGTCCATGTTCCAGAGCAGTGAGAAAGTCTTCATCCATCATACTGGCCTCTTCATCCCCTGCTTCCCTCTTTCTTACCTGTTCAAGGAACCGCTCCCTCTGATCCAGAGGATCATTCAGCTCCGAATAAGCATTTCCAAACTCTCTTCCTGTGATGAATATTTCAAACCTTTCGGTTAATTGGGGATCGTCGGGTTTCCTCTTGGCCAGTGAAGATATCTCCACGGGATAGTCGATGACAAAAGTGGGCTGAATCAGCTGTGGTTCTGCAAACTCCTCAAAAAGCAAGCTCAAGACCTCACCCTTAACCGGGTTGCCTTCCAGTTGTATCCCCTTCTCCCTGGCGATGGCACGGGCTTCCTCATCACTGGAAATCTTATCGAAATCCACGCCTGCATACATCAGTACCGCTTCCTGCATGGTTATACGCTTCCATGGAGGGGTCAGATCTATTTCCTGTCCCTGGTAATTCACCTTCATGGTACCAAGTACCTCCCGGGCAACAGTGGAGATTAAATTTTCCGACAGCTCCATCATGCCATGGTAATCAGTGTAGGCTTGGTATATCTCCATCATGGTGAATTCGGGATTGTGCTTTACATCCATACCCTCGTTTCTGAACATGCGTCCCAATTCGTAAACCCTTTCAAGACCCCCTACGATGAGTCTCTTGAGAAACAGTTCTGGTGCAATGCGCAGGTACATATCTATATCCAGAGTGTTGTGGTGGGTGATGAACGGCCGAGCTGCAGCGCCTCCGGCTATGGTGTTCAGAATGGGGGTGTCCACTTCAAGGAAATCATGGTCATCCATGTACCTTCTGATAGCCGAAATAATTTTACTCCGGGTTATGAAGGTTTTCTTTACTTCAGGATTCACAATCAGATCCAGGTACCGTTGCCTGTATCTGATATCAGTATCCTTGAGACCATGGAATTTCTCAGGCAGAGGCCTGAGGGATTTTGACAGGAGTACATAATCGTCTACCTTTATGGAGATCTCGCCCATGCGTGTTCTGAAGACTGTTCCTGACACACCCAAAAGATCTCCAATGTCTAGCTTTTTAAAACTGGCGTACTTGTCCTCCCCCACCTCATTGATGCGCACGTATAACTGTATCCTGCCGTCTCTGTCCTGAATATCGCAGAAAGATGATTTCCCCATATCTCTCTTGCTCATTACACGGCCGGCAACCGAAACCCTCTTTCCTTCAAGGTTTTCGAACTGTGACACGATATCGGCTGTTCTGTGAGTCACATCATATTTGACTATGCGGAAGGGGTCTGCACCTGAGTCTTGGAGTTCAACAAGCTTTTCACGCCTTATCTTCATTATTTCATTAATGTCCTGCATCTGAGCAGTGTTTTCCATGATTTCAGACATATTATTCCTCCCGGGTGTGCATATTTCGCAGCGGCCTTTAGCTGCAAAGTCTCTTACTTTATCCCGCGGACTTAACAGTCCGGGAACAAAGAAGGCCATAAAAGAAAACAGCTTACATTTGTTATGTAAACTGTGTTTCGTATCAAAAGTATATTATACATGATTACTATATGACAAACAATAGTTCCCTACTTATGAATGTCAATAATCTTGTATTTTAATTTTCCACCAGGTACTTCCACCTCTACAGTATCTCCTACCTTGTGCCCCATTAAGGCTCTTCCTACAGGTGACTCGTTGGATATCTTGAAGCTAATGGGGTCGGCCTCGGCAGAACCCACGATGTGGTACTCAACCTCTTCCTTTGACTTGGTCTCCCTGATCCTTACATGAGTTCCGAGATTGACCGTCTGGGTGTCCACCTCATCTTCATCAATTACCGTAGCCTGTTTCAGCAAGGTTTCCAGCTGTATAATACGAGCCTCATTCTGCGCCTGCTCATTCTTTGCTTCGTCGTACTCTGAGTTCTCAGCTATATCTCCAAAGCTCAGTGCTGCTTTTATCCTCTCGGCAATCTCCTTGCGTTTTTCACCCTTAAGATACCCAAGCTCGTCCTCAAGTTTTTTCAGACCTTCATAGGTAAGAAGGACTTCTTTACGATTCATTTTTTTCTCCCCTTTATAGTATTTCGTGCCCCCAGAAATACATATCCTTTTTTGCATTACGTTCCATTATAGATTACGCCACAACCCGTGTCAAGGTTTAACGGAAAGCCGCATATTCAGCCGAATTGAGGCCTCTGCTGCGCTTTCACCCCAGGCATTCGCACAGTTTGCAGCAAGAAAACCCGGAAGCCTGTGATATCTCATTTGGTCAGGCAATGATCCCATTTTATCCAGGAAGGATTCCGGCAACTCCAAGCATATATCGTAAATCCTTTTAGCCCTTGTGTCAATAATTTTGAGCGCCCCCAAATCGATAATTCTGCCCAGATACACAGCGGGCAGGCTGTCAAAGTTCTCATGGTCGTTGGGAAACCGTATCCATAATGGGGTTCGGTTAAGAACATCAGGATCGGTGGTAATATGAACAGGAATCCCGGTTTCTTCAAATGCTTCTTCAGCCTTCCCGGGTTCCGGGAATCCATCAGGAATAAGCACATTGATGGTCTTAACCAAAGAAATCAACCTTGTGATGGCATATTCCAGATGACGCTGGTTTCCGGTGATGGTTATTTCAACACGGTTTAGGTTCATCCCCCTGTACACCATACTCATAATTTCTGTAAAACGTGACACAGCAATATCGGCCAGATATGATTCGTATCTGGTTTTATGGGAACCGTACAGGTCTTTGATGATAGGATGCTCTATAACAGAAAGAACCCCCTCCTGAGCGAATATTCTGTCCAGCTTTCGCTTCAGCCGCCTCTTAAGACCGTTATGATGCATAGCATTACCACAGACAATAGGAATATTACAGATAATCAGTCCTATATTTGGGTACAGCTGAATCCTTCTGACATCAATGCCCAGGGGGGCTATTGAAAGGACTGACAGAATGCGGAACAGCACATTTTCAGTTTCTTTTCCATGGCTTGTTTTCCGGGGCAGGATCATGCCTAAATTCATTTGTCCGGCTCGCAGGAAAAGATTCTACCCTATCATACTGCGGCGAGTGCCAAATAATGACCCATTCCTTATTTTTGGAGTCTTTCCTTAATAATGGCCGCAAGTCCCGGACCGATTCCCTTAACCGCGCTTATTTCCTCAATGCTTGCTTCCCGAATTTTCTTCACCGAGCCAAAATCCCTCAAAAGAGCTTTCTTTCTGGCTTCTCCGATCCCCGGAATTTGATCCAGTACGGATTGCCGATGCCGCTTTCTTCTAAGATTCCTGTTATACTCAAGTGCGTACCTGTGGGCTTCATTTTGTACTGATGCTATGAACCTAAGTATCTCGTGGTCATTCCCAAGATCTATGCCCATCTGTCCATTCACCAGCCGGTGGGATCTATGCCTGTCGTCCTTGGCCATACCCCACACAGGAACCTCGATTCCCAAATCAGCCAACACCTCTCTGGCAGCACTCACATGGGCTGCACCCCCGTCCACCAGCAGCAAGTCCGGAAGCGTCCCGAAAGAATCATCTTCGGAGCCGTCCAGATACCGCATGAACCTTCTTAGCAGAGTTTCCTGCATGCTCCCATAATCATTCTGCCCGGTGATAGCCTTCATCTTGAAACGCCTGTAAAGGCGGCGCTCAGCCCGGGCATCTCTAAACACCACCATTGAGGCCACGATCTCGGTGTCCCCTGTATTGGAGATATCATAGGCCTCAATCACTCCAGGGATTTTATCAAGCTTGAGCACCGATTTGAGCTTCTTCAGAACCTCCTGTGACTGGGCATTCCTGGCCAGAACTGCATTTCTGAATAATTCCAGCTCTTCTCTGGCATTTTGCTCAGCCATATCCACTAGCTCTGCCTTCACACCCCTTTGAGGAACCAGTATGGATACTTTCCCGCCGCGCTTTTTGGACAGGATTTCTGCCAGAACCTCGGTGGATTCAGGTTCATACTGCAGTGCAATCTCTCTGGGTATCTCCGGGTTTGCATCATAGTACTGGAGGACGAATGAATCCATAACCGCTCCCATTGTTGATGCCCCCATCCCTTCCAATACAAAAGAACGCTTGCCCACAAGCCGGCCTGACCGGATGGACAGAACACTGGCTGCACAGTTCCAGTCGTCAAAGTACAGTCCGATAACATCCCTCTCTTCGGCCTTAGTGGAATAGACCACCTGTTTTTTCATCAGTTCCGATACACTTTTGAGGCGATCCCGTATGGCTGCAGCCTTCTCAAACTTCAGTTCCTCGGCATAGCCCTTCATCTCGTCTTCAAGCTTTTTGATTACTTCATCCTGCCTGCCATCAAGAAAAGCGCAGGCGTTTTGTACCATCCGATTATAATCCTGCTTTGAGATATTCCCGCTACAAGGTGCAGAGCATAATCCGATATGGTAGTAGAGGCAGGGTCTTTGTTTCTTATCAGGGGATATACTCCTCTTGCAGGTTCTGATGGGGAAGAGTCTCCTTATAAGCTCCATACTCTCCCTGACAGCGCCCACATTAACATAGGTTCCAAAGTACCTGGCTCCATCCTTTTGTATCTTCCGGACGATCTCTATACGGGGATAATCCTCCTGGATACTGATGCGGATATGGGGATAAGTCTTGTCATCCTTCAGCAGTATATTGTATTTAGGCCTGTATCTCTTGATCAGAGTGTTCTCAAGAATTAAGGCTTCTTCCTCGGTATGGGTGACAATATACTCCAGGGATTGTACATTGGACACCAATGTGGCAGTTTTCACATCCCTGTCCTTCATTTTTCGGAAATACGACCTTACCCTGTTCTTTAGAACCTTGGCCTTTCCTACGTAGATGACCTTATCGTCTTGATCCCGCATGATATAGACTCCCGGTGAATCGGGAAGGTTTTTCAGTGTTTCTTTAATGGTTGCTTTCATCGCTTTCTCAAATCCTTATTTTATGCAGGTTTAATAAAACCGCCGGCCTAAGCCGACGGTTCTATTCTTATCTAATCTGTCATTCCTTTTTCTGCAAATGCCTCCAGCTCATTTAGAGCTGTCTCTTCGTCCCGGCCATCGGTTATGATGGTTATTCTGTCTCCGGGACTGATTCCCAGGGAAAGAAGCCCCAGCAGGCTTTTGGCGTTGGCCTTTCGTTCTTCCTTCTGAATCCATATATTGGACTCATATTCTGAAGCTTTTTGGATCAGCTTGGCCGCCATCTTGGACTCCAGACCAGTTTTGCTTGATATTGTGACTTCTCTTGATACCATAATTAAAACTTCCTCCCGCCTGTTCCCAAGTAAACTGCACTACTTATTATATAATAGGACAACAAAAAATAAAAGTCCATATACAGGCTTCAGCCTGATTGGCGCACCGTTCTTCCTTTTACTATCAAAAGAATGAAAGCTATAACCATCAATGCCGTAGTTACCATGAATAAAGGCAATAGCTTCTGAAAATTGGCCATGATATTTCCAAAGAGCCTGATCAATACACTAGGGTCAATGCCGATCGCACTTAAAAAGTTATATAGCACAACAGACAATGATTTCAAAAGGTTTGATGCCATCCCTGACAGCACAGGCCCCAAAAAAGGACGGAAAATACCGTAGAGGATTGCCGTAAGGATAATGGCAACCGCCAGTCCCTGTTTTACTTCCACCGATCGGACAGGAAGAATCCTCTCATTGGTGATACGGTACATGACTTTTTCCTTAAACCCATCAGGTATGGCTATGCTGGTCGCAGTACTTAGCTTCTCTTTCAGCTTTCTCCATGATTCCAGCTTCCCGGCGCATGTTCGGCACTCCCTGCAATGGGCTTGAAGCCTTGCAAGGGAGCCTGGATCCAGCGAGTCCTCCAGAAACCTGTTAAAATCTTTAGAGGTTATACATCTCTTCATTTCCGTCAATCCTCCATCGCCTGCCTCAGCATCTTTCTCGCCCTGTATATCCGGTTTTTTACTATGCTCATGGGAACATCCAAATATTCGGCAATCTCATCATATTTCATTCCTGATAGATGGTAGAGCATCAAGGGTTGTTTATACTTGGGATCAAGGCCGTTTATGAGAGCCTCCAGCCTGCTTTTTGTTTCCCTGCCTATCACCTGCTGTTCGGGAGTATCCTCAGGATCTATCACTTCAAAGGCATCGTCTATGGGACATAGATCCTTTCTTTTTCTTAAAAGATCGGTGCAGGTATTGGTTGTTATGCGGGCAATCCAGGTTGAAAACTTGTATTCCGGATTATAGGAAGCCAGATGCTTATAGGCTTTTACAAAGGCTTCCTGAGAAGCATCCTCGGCAAGCTGCGGATCCTTCAAATAAGTCCAGGCCAATGAATAAACAAGCTTTTGATACCGGTCAACCAATTTTTCAAAGTATTCAGTCCTATCCTGAAGACAGAGCCTGACTATCTCATAATCCTGCATATCCTTTTCCATAACCTATAATAATACGTTTGTCAGGGACGATTGTCTGATGTCATTCCTATTATACCAAAATCCGGATGATGAAAGACTTGATAAATGGATTCATGGGTATACGGTCAATGAAAACCAAAAAGAGGCCGTCAACATTTCACTCTGCTGACGACCCCGCGGTTTAAACATCATCCCCGCCTGACGGCATGAGGACTGGAACCCATGTGGATATGACTCCTCAAGCTTTAGCCTCCTTAGGCCGGGGTTCATAGGGAAAGCGTTCATGCATGGCATCATGTATGGTGGACTGAGGACAAACCTCTGCACACTTACCGCAGTTAACGCACTTTTCAAAGTCAATCTCAGCAAGGAATTCCTTAACCATTATGGCATCGTTGGGGCACACCTTCTGGCACTTCATGCAGCCGATGCAGGAGACCTTACAGTTCTTCTTGGCAATTCCGCCCTTTTCATGATTGGCACACAGGACGGTATACCCTGTAAGTACCGGAACCATTTTGATGATGCCCTTGGGGCACTCGGCCACGCAAATACCACAGCCCTTGCATTTTTCGGGGATGATATGCGCCAGCCCGTTTACCATTTCTATGGCACCAAATGGGCATGCATGCTGACATGAGCCCAGGCCTATACAGCCGTAATAGCACTGGGACATTCCTCCCGCCAGCTGATTGGCAGCATGGCAGTCATGAATACCGTCATAAACATATTTCATGTCGGCATTTGTCCAGGTTCCCTGGCAGATGACCCGGGCAACCATCTGGGATACATCCCCCTCTTCAAGACCCATAACATCCGAGATGGCAGACAGTATTTCCTTGCTGCTGACCGGACATTTATTGGAAGGAACACCCTCATTAACAATTGCCTCAGCAAACCCATCACAGCCTGAATATCCGCATGCGCCGCAATTGGCTCCCGGAAGCAGTTCCTTTATCTTCTCCACTCTTTCGTCAGCCTTCACTTCAAAAACCTTGGATGCATAGGCAAGACCAATGCCAAAGAATAAACCAAGGCCCGATATGACGGCCACCGGAACGATTATACTCATTGTCTATACCTCCTTCCTACTGAATCACCAATCCCGCAAAACCCACAAAGGCCACTGAAACCAGGGATGCGGCGATCAATGCTATGGGCATGCCCTTGAAGGATTCCGGAATGTCGCAGGTTTCCAGTCTTTCCCTGATCCCCGAAAACAGGATCAGGGCCATTGTGAAGCCAAGCCCGGCGGAAAAACCAAAGAAGATGGCTTCCAAAAGGCTGTAATTTCTTTCCGGATCCACATTGATCAGGGCTGATCCCAGTACTGCACAGTTGGTGGTAATCAGCGGCAGATAAATGCCAAGGGCTTTGTAGAGCGGCGGAACAAGCTTCTTTAGAACAATCTCCACAAACTGTACCAATGCGGCAATAACCAGAATGAAGGCGATAGTCTGCAGGTACTCCAGGTCATTTGGCTTCAGTAAAAGGTCATTGACCAGATAGGTGGCTGCTGAAGACAGTGTCATGACAAAAACCACCGCTCCGCTCATTCCCAGGGCTGTACTGGTTTTTTGCGATACACCCAGGAAAGGGCAGATCCCCAAAAACTTTGACAGTACAAAGTTCTCTATGAACATGGCTCCGATTAATATGACAAAAAGTTCTTTCATATTATCAATTCCTTTCGATATATCCCGGATTAATGCTCATCAGGAAGCCTTCTCGCACCCGGGACAGCCCATGGCGCATTTTTCTGGATCTCCTGCGATGCTGGCCTTTTTCTTCCTTCTTGAGAGCTTGTTGACAAGGGCTATAAGGCAGCCCATGACCAAAAATCCTCCGGGAGGCAGAATCATAATGGTCGCCGGATCAAAGAGATCTGCGGTCAGTGTGATTCCCATCCAGGTTCCGGCACCAAGTATTTCACGAACCGAGCCGATAACAAACAGGGCAGCGGTGAATCCTATACCCATACCCAGTCCATCCAGGGCAGACAGAAGCGGTCCGTTCTTACTGGCAAACATCTCTGCCCGGGCAAGGATGATACAGTTAACAACAATTAGAGGAATAAAGATACCCAACTGTTTGTTCAGATCAGGGAAATATGCCTCCATCAACATCTTAACGATGGTTACGAAGCCAGCAATAACTGTGATAAAAACAGGTATGCGCACCTTGTCGGGTACAATTTTTCTTATAAGTGATATAACCACATTTGAACCTATGAGCACCACCGTAGCAGCAATACCCATCCCGATGCCGTTTTTGGCCAGGGTTGTAACCGCAAGCGACGGACACATGCCCAGCAGCAGCCTCAGGGTTGGATTTTCCTTAAGGAATCCATTGGCTAAAACGGTTAATGCCTTTGACTTAACTGCCATTTACTCCCCCTCCTTCATCAAATTGCGAACCAATTGTGCCGCCTCGGAGATAGCGTTTGATATGGCACGGCTGGTAACGGTAGCACCGCTTAAGACTTCAATGTCACCATCCTGACTTTTTTCAGTCTTAACAACGCGGTATAAAGTTTCAGGAATCTCTCCAAGATACTGTTTCATATATTCATCATCATCGGCTTTGGAGCCAAGCCCCGGAGTTTCGTTGTGTGACATTATGGCTGTACCGGTAATGGAAAGACTGCTGTCGATGCCGACCAACATGACTATATTTCCTCCATACCCTCTTGAAGCGACTTCCACAACATATCCAAAGGTGTCTCCGCCCACACTGGCCGTATAGAGATTCCTCACCCTCTCCCCGGGCTCGTATCCCTGGCTGATCAGCGCCTCACGATCCACAGCCTCGGAGTACTCATCGGCGCCGGGCAGAACAACTGAAAGAGACTCCTGGAGTGCTGCTTTCTGGCTTTCCTCAATAATGGGCTTGGTAATCCCGTTGACAACAGCCAGGGCGCCTGTGATAATGGCACATATCAAAAACAGGGTGATGGCCGGTTTTACGATTTCCTTAAGCATGCTTATCACCTCCGAAACGTTTCGGAACCGTGTATCGGTCAATGAGCGGAACCGCTGTGTTCATCAGCAGAATAGCATAGGATACTCCCTCGGGCATATTGGTATAGAGTCTGAATATAATGGTCAGAAGCCCGCATCCAATAGCATATATGATTGCTCCTTTTCTTGTCATGGGGCTGGTGGTATAGTCGGTGGCCATGAATATGGCACCTATCATCAGTCCTCCCGCCAATATATGGAACAGGGGATCCCCCGTCATGAAGCCCTCCGGTCCCAGAATCCAGGACAGAAGTGCCACAGTACCTATGTATATAACGGGAATCTCCCAGGATATCACCTTACGGATCAGAAGATAAAGCCCTCCGATAATCAGTGCAAGGGCAGAGGTTTCACCCAGGGAACCCCCGACATTACCCAAAAACATATCCAGATAGCCGGGAAGCTCTCCTCCCTCTTTCAGAACCCCCAAAGGTGTTGCGGAAGCAATGGCATCGGTTCCACTAAATCCTCGGGGCGCTGTCCACTGGGTCATCTTTGTACCATAAGCTACCAGAAGGATAACGCGGGCGCCAAGGGCAGGATTGATGAAGTTCTGCCCTATGCCACCAAAAAGCTGTTTTATGACCACAATTGCAAAGAACGAGCCCACAACAGCCATCCATTTTGGAATAGCCGGCGGCAGATTCAACGCAAGAAGAAGCCCTGTAACAGCAGCGCTTAGGTCTGAGAGGGTATTGCTTCTCTTAAGGATTCTTCTTGCCAAATACTCGAATGCTACTGAAGAGACAACACAAACTATAATGGTCAGAGCCGCATCCAGTCCGAAAAAGTACACTCCTGCCAAGGAAGCCGGTAACAAAGCGATCAGTACATCCAGCATGATTTTTGAAGTGGAGGCATCGCTTCTGATATGCGGTGACGAACTCATAGATAATCTGTTTTCCAATTCATCCCCACCCCTTTACTTTTTTGTATTTCTTCTGATGTAGTCCTTGCCGATACGAATGGATTGAACCATCAGCCGCTTGGCCGGACAGGCATATACACAGCAGCCACATTCAATACAGTCCATTATGTGGATCTTCTGTGCTTCCTCATACTTTTTAGCGTCCACCAGCCTGTCCAGTTCAAAGGGCAGAAGCCCCATAGGGCAGGCACGCACGCAACGTGCACAGCGTATACAGGCTGATCCCTCAGGGATCCTGCTTTGGGTTTCATCTAAAGCCAACAGGGCATTGGTGTGCTTCAGCACCGGCAGATCAAGTGAAAACTGAGAAACTCCCATCATGGGACCACCCATAACCACCTTCTCTGGGTTGGATTTGAATCCTCCACAGAATTCAAATACTTCCCTTAGGGGCGTTCCGATCAGCACTTCAACATTCTGAGGGTTTTTTACAGCTGAGCCGTCGATGGTGACTCTCTTTTTAATAAGCGGCATTCCGGTTTTTAAGTAAGATGCCACAAAAGAAGCGGTGGTCACATTCATGACAATGCACCCAACATCTGCAGGCAGCTTTCCGGATGGAACTTCTCTTCCAGTAAGGGCATAGATCAGTGTTTTTTCAGCACCCTGAGGATACCGGGCGGGAAGGGAATGGACTGTTATAGACGGTATGTCGGAAACGGCTCGTGACAATGCCTTTATGGCTTCAGGCTTGTTGTCCTCAATTCCGATCATGGCCTTTCCAATACCGGTCCATTTCAGAACATGGAGGATACCTTCTACAATCCCATCGGTATTCTCCATGCACTCCCGGTAGTCGGAGGTTATGTAAGGTTCACATTCTGCCCCATTGATGATCAGAGTGTCCACCTCGGTGCCCTTGGGCGGATTGAGCTTGACATGAGCCGGAAAGCCTGCTCCTCCAAGCCCGGTGAGCCCGGAAGCCCTGATTGCTGACAAAAAGCTCTCCTTGCTGTCCACCACAGGGGGTTTGATCTCTTCAAAGACCTCTTGCAATCCATCAGGTTTGATTTCAACACACACAATCGGCCGGTTGCCTGACAACACCACGTTATCCACCTTGGTCACCGTGCCTGAAACACTTGAATGGACAGGGGCGGAAACGTAGGCCTCAGAATCTCCGATGAGCTGGCCAACCTTGACGGTATCACCTCTTTTAACCTTGGGTTGACAAGGTGCACCCAAATGTTGAACCATGGGTATGACAACCACAGATGGAGCACCCATGGCAACTGTTGTCATCTCGGTGGTGTTTTTTTGTTGGGGAGGGTGTACGCCTCCTTTGAACAATTTCATATCTATCACTCCAATAAAAAGTCATCGCTGGTGTCTCAGCAGTCGTCTCGATGGGATTTAAGCCCTGAAGGGGCGTATCAACAGCGAATCAGAAAGTCTCAAAATATAATTCTGCCGATTATATAGCTGTATAAAAATCGATTCCCTTTTTGTTAATAAGATGACAAAAATAGCTGTTCCCAACTTCTTTATGATAGCATAGCATGTTTGAAAATGATACAGCAAAAAAATACTATGAAATCATTAAAAAACCATTATCCAGTGCATTATGTGACATTCACTAAATTGAGGCCGTGATATCATGTATTTAGAAAGGTATGTAAAAATGCCGCCTCTGTCCTTACCTGAGTGTTGACTCATTTATGTTTATTATATACATTATACATTATACTCCAGATCATATGTTTTTCATATATCAGGACACACAATTTTATACCCCAGGAAAGCGAAATAACCTGAGTCATACTTAGCCCTCGGCCTTCAATCCAAAACCCGGCCGGGATCTTGAAAAAATGCTTTTCTTTTTATACTACATGCAGGTGTGCAACACAGGCTAAAAATGGTATACTTATTCAGTAATGAATCAATATATTGCAAACTAGCTTATGTATATGCAAAACCAAATGGTATATTGCAGATTTTAGGATCCACCTGTGAATTTATGCAATCCATACCGCTTTAACATATAGGCAGGGAGTGAAACTTGAATGGTAAAGAAGATGAGCGTACAGGATGTCCTGAGCCAGGCAAGGGAGAATAATGTAGAATTTGTCCGGCTGCAATTCACCGACCTTTTTGGCATGACAAAAAATGTGGCTATAACCGTGAACCATCTGCAGAATGCTCTGGAGAACAGGTTCATGTTTGATGGCTCTTCTATCGATGGATTTGCCCGAATCGAGGAATCGGACATGATCCTTTATCCCGATCTGGATACCTTTAAAATCTTCCCATGGCATCATAACGGCGGCCGTGAGGCCAGGTTGATATGTGATATATACCGCCCGGACCGGACACCCTTTGAGGGAGACCCGAGATATATCTTGAAACGCGCCCTGAAGCAGGCTGCTGATATGGGCTATACTTTCAATGCAGGCCCGGAATGCGAATTCTTTCTGTTTCATACAGATGAAACCGGAAGACCCACCACCATGACTCATGATATGGGTGGATATTTCGACTTGAGCCCAATGGATCTGGGGGAGGATGCCAGAAGGGATATCTGTCTTACCCTTGAGGATACAGGATTTGATGTGCAGGCCTCCCATCATGAGGATGCAAACGGCCAGCACGAGATTGATTTCAGGTATGACGAGGCTCTACGTGCAGCCGATAATTTCGTGACATTCAAGATAATTGTGAAAAAGGTTGCCAAACGCCATAACCTTCATGCCACCTTTATGCCGAAGCCCCTATCGGGTATGGCAGGAAGCGGTATGCATATTAACATGTCCCTTTCAAGAAACGGCGAAAACGTTTTCTGGGACAGCAAGGATGAGCGCGGACTATCCCGGGAGGCTTACAGTTTCATGGCAGGTATTATGGAGCATATCAAAGCCATAACAGCCATTTCCAATCCCATTGTCAACTCTTACAAGCGTCTTGTACCCGGGTACGAGGCACCGGTTTACATCACCTGGGCTACCAAAAACCGCAGCCCTCTGATCCGAATCCCTACAGCTCAGGGCGAAGCAACGCGGATTGAGCTTAGAAGTCCTGATCCATCCTGCAATCCTTATCTGACCTTTGCCATCATTCTGGCTGCCGGGCTGGATGGAATAAAAAAAGGACTTACCCCGCCTGCTCCGGTGGAGAGAAACATCTACCAAATGACAGAGGAGGAGCGTCGTACAGCAGGAATAGAGAGCCTGCCGAAGAACCTGTATGAGGCCTTGATGGAACTTCAAAAGGACGAGTTTGTCACTGAAATACTGGGTCCTCACGCCACCTCCCGGTTCATCCAGGCAAAACTGAAGGAGTGGGATGAATACAAGCACCAGGTGCATTCATGGGAGATCCGGAAATATTTATCCCGTTATTAAACAAAGATGCAGGATTGATGCAGGATTCAAATGCTGAGCTTGTATAGAGGATAGATTCAAACAAAAAAGCAGTTGGAATGGATAAATTCATTCTAACTGTTTTTTAATGCACTTATAAGAAATCTCATAGGGGACTGTAAGGGTCGTATCATATAATTACCCCATAAGGAGTATTAAGGAGGTCATGGCACATGGTGGACCGCTTAGTGGAGATCAAAAACAATACGGTTAAGAAATTCGGTCCCGTCCTCGGGTACGTCATTCTCATCGCTGGGGCTCTGGCTATTCTCAGTGTGTTGGGGTTCCTTCTCAAATCGCTTATTAAGATGGTCATCGTTCTTGCTATAGGAGCCATTGTGGTTTTTGGCGCTTATAAGCTCTATGAACTAATGAGTTCAAAAAAGGCGGGCTGAACTGGAAAGTGATTTCCCCGGTATTTGGAAACAGCGTGGCGCCTTTGTATGGCAGCCACGCTGTTGGGTTTCCGGCAACTTTACTGTCTATTGTTCCAGCGGGTTTTCAACCTTTCCCATGAACAATGCTGTTCCGGTTTGGTTATCGAAAATGACGAATACAAAGGGCTTATCCAGATAAAAGTCCACGATCTCCTCCGGTTCGGGCATTGCGCTTGTATTTTGTGCTTCAATAACTGTAACTGCAGCTGCTACAGTGCCTTCCTCGTCCAGTTCTATCCTGCATTCATGGAGTACCCGGTTCACTTTAACATCTTCAGAGTCTATCATATGGCTGAAATCAGCCTCATTATCAAAGGCATCAACCATTCCCAGGCTTTTCAGATAACCGCTCATCTCATCCTTGTAGCCAAAGTTCAGTTTGGGCACCTTCAAATTGGTTCGAAAAGGGGTAAACTTACTGTTTATATCAAGAAGCATATCAGCCGTCAGTTCATCCACCAGATTGTTGACATCCCCCTCAGGCCGCAAAAAGAACATGGACATACCGTCTTTATAATGAAGCTTCACAGCCTTCAGATCCGCCGTCTCATAGTAGGGCACCTTGAACTGTTCATTCATCATATCAACCTTCACGGTTTCTCCGGTGCTCAATGTATAATCTTCCTTCTGGGTGAGTCTTTCATTAAATTCATTCACCCAGGCACCCTTGAAATACAGGGAATTGACCAGGAGCGTTATGGTCAGTGGATCGATATCACTTATGGGATTGGTTATCATCCCTTTTGTCCTGTCCGATATCCACTCATTAACCTTCTTGACAGATGAAGGCGATTTAACGTCGAGAGAAAACACATCGGCATCGTACCAGGTTTTGGCCATCTGAATATAGTCCTCTTTAAGCTGGTATTCCCTGTTCACCCATAGGGAGTTAGCCAGTAGGACCTCGATGTCCTTTCTATTGTAGAAACTGCTGACCAGGTCCTTATATTTGCTGTTATACTCATCCTGAGAAAGCCCCTGGCTGTTGATAAGCCCGTTGATCTGTTCCAGGGTGGTCCCTGCAGCACCATTGTTCAGGATTGAAAGGGCGGTGGAAAGGCTTATAGGGGATATGATCAGGTTGCTGCCGTCAGTATCGGCTTTATTGATCAGCCTTAAAGCGTTAAACCCCAAATTGTTGATATCAAGGACAACAGGGTCGTCCAACTGGATATGGGTAGCATCCGACGGTAAAAAAGCATATCCGCTTCTTCCCACACAGCCTGGAAGAAGGAATACCATGATCAGAACAACAATCAGGATCAGTTTAAATCTTTTTCTATTGCGCAGTTTTGGACAGAGATCCATTACATACCCCTCCTATATTTTATTGTAAATATTCTATCATATTATTTAGACGTACCTTCACATCATTGGTTCGTTTTTATATGATATCCGGCACCACTTCGGGAGATTCTCGCAGAGATCGCCACGCTTCGCAGTGCTCCTCTACCAATGACAGTCTTGATTCGGGATGTGAGAAGCCAGAAGTGAGATATGAAGACCACAGCGCATCAATGTCAAGAGGGCTCATTTATTGTTTATTCAGGTGCTGGATCAGCATTTCCCGAACCTGGGCGGGGTCTGATCTTCCCTTCAGGGCAGCCATGATCCTTCCCATCAGAAAGCCAAAGGCCTTTTCCTTTCCGGACCTATAATCTGCTACGGCCTGAGGGTTTTGATCGAGGACTTCCCCCACAGCCTTCGCGATGAGGTTCTCATCCCGTTGAACCTTCAAGCCCCTCTTCTCAATTATGGCATCCGGGTCTCCACCCTCCAGAGCCAGAATGTCCAGGACTTCCTTTGCCGAATTCGGAGTAATATCTCCCTTATCCAACAGAATCAAGACCCTGCCAAGTTTTTTCCCGTCAAGGCTGGATACCGAAAGGAAATCCTTGTTCTCGTTGATTCGCCGCATGATATCGGTCATTATCCAGTTGCTCACAAGCTTGGGATTGCCGCAGACACCAACGGCAGTCTCAAACATCTCTGCCAGGGGTCTGGACTGGGTGATCAGTTGGGCATCATACCAGGGGATTCCAAAATCATTTATATAACGATCCTTCCTGGATGTCGGAAGCTCGGGGAGGCTTTTTCTTATCTCATCAATCAGTTCCTGATCAATAACCACGGGAACAAGATCAGGTTCGGGAAAGAATCGATAATCCAGGGCTTCTTCCTTGTTCCTCATGGAATAGCTCTCTCCCCGGGAATCATCCCATCTTCTGGTTTCCTGAATGATGCTTCCGCCATCACTGATGATGGCAGCCTGCCTGTCCGCTTCGGCCTGGGCGGCACGCTGCACCGCATGCAGGGAATTGATGTTCTTCATCTCGGTACGGGTTCCCAGGGGGTCCCCGGGTTTTCGGACTGAGAGATTGACATCGGCCCGGAGAGATCCTTCCTGCATCTTGCAGTCTGAAACCTCCACATATTCAAGAATGGTCTTTATGGTCTCCAGAAAAATCCTCGCCTCTTCAGGAGAACTGATATCAGGACGGCTGACGATCTCAATCAGGGGAACGCCGCATCGGTTATAGTCAACCAATGATCCTGTGACACAGGCATCATGAATAAGCTTACCCGCATCCTCTTCCAGATGAATCCGCTCTATACCAATTCTTTTATACTGGCCGTTCACATCTATGTCCACATAACCGTCATAGCACAGGGGCCTGTCGTATTGTGATATTTGATATGCCCTGGGAAGATCAGGATAGAAATAGTTTTTCCTGTCCATCTTGGTGAAGGATGAAATGCTGCAGTTCATGGCCAGCCCGGCCCGGATGGCATACTCCACCGCGGTTCTGTTCATGGCAGGAAGGGCACCGGGCATGGCAAGGCAGACAGGACAAACCAGGGTGTTGGGTTTTGCTCCGAACTCATTCCTGCAGTTACAGAACATTTTGGTCCGGGTTTTCAGTTCTGCATGTATTTCAAGTCCAATCACTATCTCATATTCCATGAACGGTCATCCCCTTATAATGGTATCGGAGGCCACAGGATTCTGAGCAGTATCGCTGCTATGAGAAAAATCAATCTGCTCAGCCCTGGCACTTTGTTTTTGGTTTCAGCCTTCCCACCCTTTGTTCGATGGCATAGCCCGCACGCAGCAGGAGCTTCTCTGAAAACGGTTTGCCCACCAACTGGATCCCAATGGGCAAACCCTTGCGGTCAAGGCCGCAGGGCACAACCAGGGCCGGAAGGCCAGCCAGATTTGCCCCTACGGTATAGATATCTCCCAGATACATCTCTAGCGGATTCCCACTTTTCTCGCCCAGTCTGAATGCGGTTTCGGGATAGACAGGCGTGGCAATAAGATCAAATGACTCAAAGGCCTTCATGAAATCATTGGTGATCATTTTTCTTGCCTTCAGGGCTTTGATGTAGAGCTGGTCGCGGTGCCCTGCACTCAGGATATGGGTTCCCAAGAGTATTCGCATTTTAACCCCACTGCCAAATCCTTCGCCCCTGGATAACCGGTACAAATCCTCCAGGTTCTTTGCATTGGCGTTTTGATATCCATACCTGATTCCGTCGTACCGGGCAAGATTTGAGCTGGCCTCGGAGGATGAGATGATAAAATGGGTCTGTACGGCATATTCAGTGGTCGGAAGCGAGCTCTCACCCAAGACAGCTCCTGCTTCCTCTAGCATGGAAACAGCCTTATAGACTGCATTTTTTACGTCTTCATCAAGCCCGGAGCCAAAATATTCTTTGGGTAGACCTACTCTGATCTGTAGCTTATCTTGCTCCAGCCCGTGAGAATAATCCTCCCCGATCCCCTTCACAGTGGTTGTATCCCTGGGATCAGGCCCGGCTATCCCGTTCAGCACAAGGGCACAGTCTGTTACATCCTTTGTGATAGGGCCAATCTGATCCATTGACGAGGCAAAGGCCGCCAAGCCATACCGGGATACGATCCCATAGGTGGGCTTTAGCCCCACTACCCCGCAAAATGATGCAGGCTGGCGTATGGAACCACCGGTATCCGAGCCCAGAGCAAAACTGCTAAGACCTGAGGCCACCGCCGCTGCCGAACCGCCACTGGATCCGCCGGCCACCCTCTCCGGATCCCAGGGATTTCTGACACTGCCGAATATAGAATTCTCGGACGAACTTCCCATGGCAAACTCATCCATATTGAGCTTGCCAAGAAGAACCGACCCGCTTGATAGAAGCCTTTCAACTGCAGTGGCATCATAGGGCGGAATGAACTGCTCCAGCATCTTTGAAGCACAGGTTGTCCGCACACCCCTGGTGCACAGATTGTCTTTAATGCCCATGGGGATACCGCAAAGGGGTGATATCCTTTCTTCAGCACCAAGCCTCTTGTCGGCGGCTTCCGCCTGACTCAGCGCTACATCGGCGCATACCGTTATAAAGGCATTGATCCTGCTATTCTCCTGCTGGATTCTTTCCAGAACCAATTCTGTAAGCTCTCGGGAACTGGTTTCCCGGCGCCTTAAAAGGTCACTGGTTTCCTTAATGGTCATATCCAGAATACTCATAGGGCATCCACCACACTGGGGACCACGTAACAGTCGTTTTGAACCATGGCTGCGCATTTCAGCAAATCGTCACTCCCGCTGAAATCTTCAGGTATGTCCGGCCGAAGTACATTTTTCAAAGGAAGAACATGCTCCATTGGCTCTATACCCTGGGTATCTACCACAGACAAACGTTCCATATAACCCATTATCAGGTTCATGTCCCTGGCTAATTCAGCCTCTTCCTCGGGGCTGAGCTCAAGCATAGCCAGAGCCGCAATCTTCATTACCAATTCCCTGTCCGCTTCCACCAGGATAACCTCCCGCTATAATTATTGACCCTTTTTGCCGGCGCATATGCCCTGTCAGCATGTGTCTTACAGCACCTTTACTGCCGCATTCCGGCTCTTGTGGGTCAGGCTCGCCGGCTCCCATCATTTTACCATAATATCGGTGAAAAATCGCACGACTATTATCATGATAAATAATGGTTCGTAGGCTCACAGGGTTATTTTTCCCATTTCAGGGAAAGAAACATGTCACCAAACGTCTTAAATAACTGTCATAATACAAGCCGTTCACCTGATATGATTTAAGGGTGGTGTTTTATGATCATTGTAAGCATTAGCAAAAGAAAGCTGAAATTGTTTGCAGTTGCCGTATTGGCAGTATGCCTTGTCTCTTTTGGCATATATCAGATTTTTGGAGACCAGGATGCCGAGAATTACTCTGAATTGGTTGACATGTTGCGCAACAGAGATGTGGCCGTGTCAGGAGAGATTCTGGAAGCCACAAATACTTCGGAAAGCAATAACGAAATACAGATCTTTGATATCAGTAAGGGTAAGGTGGTTAAAAAGATGAATACCACCCCTTCCCTGCAGGAACAGGCCCTGCAGATCATCAGCAGCATCACGGGTCTATATACCAAGGTTCAGCCGTTCCCCGAGAAAGGATATATCGTCAGGATCCCCGTAGACCCTGCACTGAAGGTACAAAACCAGTACATCAATGCCACCATCGACAAGATATATGTCATATTTACCGAAAAAGAGCCCCCCATAGTCCTGATCCTGGACAGTTCTGAGAAGCCCTTTGTTTACAATTTCAACTGGAAGACCGATGAACTGGAAAAACAACTGGATTTCAACTTTGCTTATTAGATATCAGCGATGCCATGAAGGATAGCTTCATTCTCACCTGTGCCTTGATATCTCAAACATCATCAGGCCTGCGGCAACACCGGCATTAAGGGATGATATCTTTCCCTTCATGGGTATCCTCACCAGGAAGTCGCATTCCTCCTTGATGACCCGGCTGATACCCTCTCCCTCACTGCCTATGACAAGACCTATGGGACCCTCCAGCCCGGCTTCATAATAGGCCTTTTCCCCATCGGGGTCGGCTCCGGCCATCCATATGCCCTTCTTCTTCAGGTCACGGACAGTCTGGGCAAGGTTTACCACTCTGGCAATGGCGATGAATTCCTGGGCTCCTGCAGCAACCTTGGCTACCGTGGCATTAAGGGTGGCCGACCTGCGTTTCGGTATGATGATGCCATGGGCTCCGGCACACTCGGCACTTCTTATAATGGAACCGAAATTATTGGTGTCTGTGATGCCGTCCAAAATAATGATGAACGGATCTTCTCCCCTCTCGAAGGCGATACTTAAAATGTCCTCTACCTGGGCATATTCCTGAACGGCCACATCAAGGATAACCCCCTGATGAATCCTGGCAAGGGACATCATATCCAGTTTTCTTTTGTCCACATATTGAATGGGAATGGCCTTACCCCTGGCTAATGACGCAATCCTGGCCAGGGTGGGATCCGAATTCCCTTTTTCAATAAATATCTTGTTGACAGGACGATCGGACCTTAGCACTTCCAGAACGGGGTTTCTTCCTTCAATCCTGTCCTCCCTGTCCTGTCCGTCTGCTTCGGTTATGTCCTGATAAGGATCCTGAAAGGAATGCGCCCTGCGATCCCGAGTCTCTCTTTCACCCTCCGGTCCTCTTCCGCCGCCTTTTGCAAAACCAAGCCTGCCCTTATGAACTGACCCTTTTTCAGGCCTTTTTTTTCTCTTATTCATGGTTAATTCTCCGTTTCATCTCTTTCTATGATGGAAGCAGCCCGCTCCAAAAAACCGTCCAGTCTCTCCTTCTGATGGGTCAAATACAGGTAGCCCATAACAGCTTCAAGTGCCGTGGCGTAATGATAGTCCTGCAGATTGGCATTTTTAGGAACGGTCGTAGATTTCGCATTCCGTCCCCTCCTGAAGATAAAGGCTTCATCCTCATTTAAATCCTTTTGGATCTCCCTGGCTATCCTGGACTGGGAGGCTGCCTTGACATATCTGGTTGCATCGATATGAAGCTGATGAGAGGATGCCCGTTTTTTTCTCACTAGTCTTTCCCTTACGAAAAGATTAAATACGGCATCCCCTATAAAGGCCAGTACGGCAGGCTGCAAGAGCCTTATTTCATCGGTGTTTTCATTAAGCAAACTATCACCACGCATATTACTTTATTTATTGGGCTATTATACAAGTCCGCCCTGCCAACCAAGGCACGGCGGACCGGTTTTACAGCGTCCATAGTGATGGTATCCTGATAAATGGCAGTAAATCTCCCCATCCAACAAAGAAGGAGAAAACGATATGTACGAAGGGAACTGCAAGAATACTCAGTGCGAGGTATTTCAGTACCTGGTGGCTCTTCATTCTTAATGCCAGGGGCGGAAGCAATACCGTCAGTGCTATGGGCAGGGCATAGTGGAGATAGCCCGGCAGTTTAAGAATGTTATTATATTTACTAATTATGAAGCTTCCAAAGACCACCAGTATCCCAATAATATCAATCAGGAAGGATTTGGCCTTGTATTGTTTGCCCAGCACCAGCCTGACAACACACAGAAATATCAGATAGGTAAAGGCAACCATGACCATGAATTTGAAACCTGGATCCAAAGCATAATCCCTCCCTGTTATTCAAACCCATGGGGAATGTACGGCGCACAATCATTTGATACATTGCGTCCCCATCCCTTTTGGGTGTTCGATCCTATTTGACTACGATATTGACAAGCCTTCCTTTAACAACGATGACCTTCACGATATTTCTTCCGCCTATATAACCGTCGGCTCTTTCATCGGTCAGGGCAGCTTCCTCAATCTGCTGGTTATCAGCATCACTGGACACATTGATCTTGTATTTCACCTGGCCGTTGATCTGAACAGCCATCTCTACCTCATCACGAACCAGAGCTTTTTCATCATAGGCTGGCCAGGGCTGATTGAACACCGAGTAGCCGCCGCCGAGAAGCTCCCACATCTCCTCTGCAAAATGCGGAGCAAAGGGAGACAGAAGCAGAATGGCATCCTTAATTGTGTCTTCCATCAGCTTAATGTTCCGGTTTTCCAGCGCATCATATTTGTAGAGGGCATTGACCAGTTCCATAATACGTGCGATGGCCGTATTAAACTGGAAGACCTCGATGTCATCGGTGGCGCTCTTAATGGCAAAATGTCTGACATAATTGAGTTCCTTCTCATCGGATCCAAACTGATCGCTGCCAGCAGATCCCTTTTCCGAAGCAAACTTTATGATCAGCCTCTCGATCCGGTTAACAAACCTGTCAATGGCCTTAATCCCGTCATCACTCCATGGCCCGCCTTCCACATATGAAAAACCGAAGGCCAGGTACATGCGGAATACATCCGAGCCATATTTCTCAATGTACTCATCGGGGGACACGGTGTTGCCTCTGGACTTGGACATCTTCTGTCCGTCCGGACCCAGTATGACCCCCTGATGCACAAGGGAAAGGAAGGGTTCGTCGAAATCCAGATAACCCATATCCCGGAGAGCCTTGGTAAAGAACCGGGCATAAAGAAGGTGCATTGCTGCATGCTCAGCACCGCCCACATACTTGTCCACAGGGAGCATTTTGTTGATCAGTTCGCGGTTAAAGGCTTCCTTGTCATTCTTATTGTCAGGATACCGTAAAAAGTACCATGACGAGCATACAAAGGTGTCAAGGGTATCCGAATCCCTTCTTGCGGGATCGCCGCAGCTGGGGCATGTGGTATTGATGAACTCCTCGCACTTGGCAAGGGGAGACTCTCCATCAGGGGTGAAAACCACATTGTAGGGAAGCTCTACCGGTAGCTGATCCTCAGGAACAGGAACCGTTCCGCATTTATCACAATAGACTATGGGAATGGGTGATCCCCAATAGCGTTGCCTGGAAACCAGCCAGTCACGAAGCCGGTATGTAACCTTGAGCTCGCCTGCATTCTTACTCTCAAGCTTCTTGACAATAGCCAGCCTGGCTTCCTCGGAAGAAATACCGTCAAACTCCATGCTCCCCGTTAGGAAACCGTCTTCGGTAAACGGAAGGGCATCGTCAATACCCTCTGCGCCCTTTATGACACGCTTGACTTCAAGATTGTATTTGGTAGCAAACTCATAATCCCGTTCGTCATGGGCGGGTACCGCCATAACACAGCCTGTTCCGTAGCCAGCCAGAACATAATCAGCAATCCAGATCTGAACCCTTTCTCCGGTCAGGGGATGAATAGCATAGGCGCCGGTGAAGACTCCGGTCTTTTCTCTCACTGTGGAGAGCCGGTCGATCTCCGACACCTTTGATACGGTATTTCTGTATTCCTCAACCGCCCGACGGCAGGTATCGGTAGTTATCTTGTCCACCAGTTCGTTTTCAGGAGCCAAAACCACATAGGTAACACCATAGAGGGTATCAGCCCTTGTTGTAAACACCCTGAAGGACAGATCACTGTCGGCTACCTTGAATTCAATCTCTGCACCCTCGGATCGTCCAATCCAGTTGGTCTGTATCTTCTTTGTCTTTTCGGGCCAGTCCAGATCCGGCAGACAATCCAAAAGCTCCTGGGAGTATTTTGTAATCCTGAAAAACCACTGGGTCAGGTTCTTTTTGGTCACTTCGGAACTGCAACGCTCGCAGCAGCCATCCAGCACCTGTTCATTGGCCAGTACGGTTTTGCAGCTGGGACACCAGTTCACAGGCGCATTCTTTCTGTAGGCCAGCCCATGCTTGTACAGCTGGAGGAATATCCACTGCGTCCATTTATAGTACTCGGGCAGGCAGGTAATCACCTCATAATCCCAGTCGAAGGTGGCCCCCATCCTCTTGAGCTGCTCTTCCATGGTGGCTATATTCTGCATGGTGGAATCCTTTGGATGGATTCCGGTCTTTATGGCAAAGTTCTCAGCCGGAAGTCCAAAAGCGTCAAAGCCCTGAGGATGAAATACATTATGTCCCTGCATACGCTTCATCCGAGCCCAGGAATCGGTAAGCCCAAAATTGTACCAATGCCCCGCATGGAGCTTTGCGCCTGAGGGATAGGAAAACATCTCCAGGCAATATAGCTTCTTATCCAGGTTATCCTTATCAAATCGATAAATATTGGTTTCTTCCCATTTCTTTTGCCATTTTCTGTCTATCTCTACTGAGTACGCCATTGCACAAGCCTCCCAAGCTATATTTTTGCATTACTGTTCCGGGGATTCCTTTAACATAACAGGTTCCCCCTCATTTAGTTATATAAGACATGAGCATTCATTCAGGCTCTGGCCGCCTGAAACCCATCCACAGAAACAGGTTTTCCATCCTGCCAGAGTCGCTCAAGTCCGTAGAATTCCCTGTCCTCTTCATGGAAGATATGAAGAACGATATCCCCGTAGTCCATAAGAATCCAGCGGGCGCTGTTGTAGCCCTCCCGGCGCAGACATTGAACGCCAGATTCACTGAGTTTTTCCTCCACATGATCGGCAAGCGTCTTGATATGGGTCGTGGATGTACCGTTGCACACAATAAAATACTGTGCTATGGTAGTCAGTTCGCTGATATCGATGGCCTTAACATCCTGTGCCTTCTTCTCATTCAATGCCTCAATCACCAGTTGAAAAACAGACTCATTGTTCATTAATCTGATTCCTTCCCTCCATGCCGTAGATATGATTAAAACCTTACGAAAAAGTTTTCATGATATTATACCATATAATATGAGTTTGCTTCTATTCCTTCTTAATCTCGCCCGTCCTCATTAATGCTCAATTTATCGGATCCCTGGAAAGTTATCTTGATAAATGCCTGATGTGCTCTATTTTTGCCTCTCATCAGCAAAATTAAACCCGCTGCCTGTTACATCCCCAGGAATCGAAGTATTTCAGTACCTGCCGGGTTCTTAAGAAGCACAAGCCCAAGGGCTGTGTACACCATCAAGATCAAGGCTATACCGGGTACTCCCAGCAATAGTCCTCTGGCAGCCTTCTTGTCCCTTCCGGGTCGCTCCACCCTGTTTGTTGTAATGGCACGAACCACCAGAAGAAGGCCGAATATGATTACCAGGCAGACAACGAATATGATGGACATAGTTACAACCATAGTATTCAGAAACTCGTTCAGGGACATGCCATACATGGCTGCCATATCCGAGAACTCAGGTGATGTGAAGGGATCTGTGACCTGTTGGGGCATGGGGTTCGGGTTTGGAACAGCGGGCATATTCAAATGCATCAGCAGAGTGAGCAGACCGTTATTCATAAAATGAAGGAGCATGCCGTTAAAGATGGAACCGGTACGATAGACCAGGTAGGCGGCAATAATGCCTATGATGGTCTGTGCCGCAAACCTTTGAAAATCAAAATGGAACAGGCCAAAAAGAAGACCGCTTAAGAGTATCGACCATCCGGCTCCCATCCTCTCAAGCCCTCTTTGAATAAGGCCCCTGAAAAGCACTTCCTCACAAACCGCCGGAATAACGGCTATAAGAAACAAAGACCACAAAACGTTCCCGCTCATCACAGATGTGACTCCCGTGATCAGCTGAACCGACCCAAAGGTGTTCTTTATAATGATCAGGACAATGAGTCCTGCACAGGCTCCCGCAATGATCATAACAGGGCTGATCATTAAGGTCAGAAGCACCTCGATGGCTCTGGGCTTTTTAAATCGAAAGGTCGAGGCTATGCTCAGATTCTTCTTCCTTGCAAACAGTATGGGGGGCAGTGCAATCAGAAGAACCTCGGACAGGATAATATACAGGTCATATGGGAGACTTAGACTGCCAAGGCGGCTGCCGACAAAAACAAACAGGATGGCAGCTATAGAATACATGAGCCCGGAATCCCTGGTATCGGGCAGTTTTTGTGTAATGCCTTCCAATTCCATTTTATTACCTCACCTGTTTCCTATTGGGGTTTTCCTATCCGGGACAGCGGCCAGATAATCATAACGGCCTTACCTTCCACTGAGTGTACATCTATGCAACCAAAGCTGCGGCTGTCTTTGCTGATCTCCCTATTGTCTCCCATGACAAACAACTTCCCCGGAGGTACTGTAAGGGGATATTCTCCGGAAAAAGGCGGTGTTGTTCCAAGCACATAATCCCCTGATTCCTTAACACCATTGACATAGACCTGACCATCATGAATATCGATGACATCCCCCGGAACACCTATTACACGCTTGACAAAGCGTTTGTTGGTACGCTGGGATTCCTTCCTGAAATTGTCCATGAAATCCTGAACCTTGATAGCCAGTTCACCAAAAAAACCATCCTTAATCTTGCCATCGGCAAGAAAAAGTATAATATCTCCCCGCTCAATGGTATTGATATTATAGTTGATACGGTTGTAGTAAACCAATTCCCCTTTAAAAAGCGTGTTGTTCATGGAATACTGATCCACTACCGATATGGCAAAAACCTTCATATTGAGAAAGAACACCAGAACCAGCGGTATCAAAATGACCAGCAGCCAACTGAATATCTCATGGATTATCTTTTTCTTTGTCAAAGCTATATGCTCCCTTTCCTGCAGGGAAGTTTTCCTGCAGCATCTATTAGTATAATTTATTCACAGGGTTATCAATCATTATAGCACTTATTCTTACTGATGGGAAAGTCTGATATCCCATTATTATTGCTTGCAACATACATGGAAGTTTGGTAGCATACTATTTAGGGTAGGACAAGTCAGAATTCTATATGAAGGCTTGCCGCCGATTCTTATGATTCAAGGAGATGGAAAAGATGCCCGACCCATTGCCTGAGAGGCCGGATTTGGATGATTATTTAAGACACGATGACATTATTGATCATGATGACCCGCTCATAGAAGAGGCAGCGGAGCAAATCACAGAAGGCCTCAGGGACAATATTTCCAAGGCACAGGCAATTTACGAATTTGTAAGAGATCATATTTTTCACTCTTTCCACATCAACGCAACCAGCATCACCATCAAGGCATCCGAAGTGCTGGAAAAAGGACATGGCATATGCTACGCACAGTCACATCTGCTGGCTGCCCTAATGAGGGCAGCGGGGATTCCCTGTGGCCTGTGCTATCAGATCATAAATGATAAGGATGACCCGGACAGCCAACGCCTGGTGGTTCATGGCTACAACGCCGTTTACATCGATGAGATGAATAAATGGGTTCGTCTTGATGCCAGCAAGAGCATAGATGAATATACCCCTCCATTCAATTTCGAAAAGGAAGCGTCAGAGCTTGAGGTTGACACCAAAGCTGGTGAAATCGATGATCCTGTTGTCTACATAAACCCCAGCCGAAGCATCGTGAAAGCCCTTAAAAAATACGAAACCATTGAAGAACTTAAGAATAATCTGCCCGATAAGTACTAGGATTTATATCCATAACCAGGCTTGACCTTTGATTGGCTAGCCGTTCCGATATTTCAAAAAAGACTGAGGAGCCGTGTAACCGGCTCTTTTTTGTTTGCGTCTGATTCAGCTTAATCTTTGTTTTTCAAATCAGAGAATAGGTTTGTTTTTTGAGTAATAATTGTTGTATTATGGTTAGAAGAAGTTTTACAGCGCAGGATGATGAACTCATGCTTGAGCTGATTGGACTTACTAAAAAGTTCGGTAGTATCACAGCCGTTGACAACCTATCCTTCACCGTTCAAAAGGGAGAGATTTTTGGTCTTCTTGGTGAGAATGGCGCCGGCAAGACCACCACCCTGAGAATGCTGGCAACCATGCTGAAACCCACTTCAGGAACAGCACGGCTTGCGGGAATTGATATTGTGAAAGCGCCGGAAGAGGTAAGAGGCAGGGTAGGCATTCTCTTTGGCGGAGAGAGCGGTCTTTATGACAGGCTCACGGTTTATGAGAATATACAGTACTTTCGTGGTGCTCATTCCTTCCTATGCCACCATGATGGTAATGCCCAACGATATTGAGCTCTATATGTACCTGATCCCAATACTTAATACCATCTCGGCCTTCAAGCTGGTGTTGGGCGGGCTGACCAATTACACCGGCCTCATCCTGGCAGTTGTGACCTCGCTGGTCTATGTGGCGCTGTCTCTGGTGATAGCCGCCTCCATGTTCAAGAATGAGAAATACCTGTTCAGAAGTTGAAGAGATTGCAGCACTTCGCCCGCTGCATTCGGATTGGAGATAGGAATCCCGTAAAACAAGGGCGCATTGTGATAAGGTGCTTAAACTCTCTGTGAGAATGAGATGAGAGCGGCTGTCACTCCCACTTCTAGTATGTCATTGCGATAAGCAACGCAACGAAGCAATCTCGTAGATCGCCGCACTCAGCTTCGCTTCGTTCGCGATGACATACTTATGTTTCGCAGAAGTGCAGCACAGCGACCGGGCTTTACGTGATCCCTTCCAAATGGGTTCGACTCGCATTATGTTATCAGCTCAACTCCCGGTGGGCGTTGCTGACAATTTCCTTTACATTGATTTCAGGCTCTTCATCGGTTTTCCTGCAGGACAGGTAAAGAAGATACTCGATATTCCCTTCCGGGCCCTTTATGGGAGACCAGGACAGGCCTTCAACCACGAATCCCAAAGACCTGGCCGAATTGATAATCCCGATGATAACCTCTTCATGAATGGCAGGATCTCTGACCACACCCTTTTTCCCCACCTTCTCACGCCCAGCCTCAAATTGGGGCTTGATGAGGCAGACCGCCCGGGCATCCTCTTTCAGAACAGCTTTAAGGGGAGGCAGAATCAGCCTTAAAGAGATGAAGGAAACATCCACCGATCCAAAATCCAAAGGCTCACCGATATCCTCGGGTTTGATATAACGGAAATTGGTTCTCTCCATGCAGACAACCCTTGGGTCCTTGCGAAGGGACCAGGCAAGCTGGCCATAGCCCACATCCACGGAATAGACCTTCCTGGCGCCGTTTTTCAGCATAACATCGGTAAATCCCCCTGTAGAAGCGCCCACATCCACACAGGTCATGCCTTCCAGCTGTATGCCGAAAACACTGAGAGCTTTCTCAAGCTTCAATCCGCCCCTGCTCACATAGGGGATGGGATTATTTTTAACGGTTATAGAGGAATCAGGATCACAGGGAAAACCGGCTTTGTCAACACGCTCACCATCAACAAAAACTGTTCCGGCCATAATAGCGCGCTTGGCCTTTTCCCTGCTCTCAAATAATTGTTTGTTCACCAGGATCACATCGAGGCGTTCTTTTCCCATGCCCGTCCTCCCTTTTGGTTGGATGTGCCAATGAAATCAAGTATCCTGTCACTTATAGATTGGGGATCCAGCCCATACTTTTTATAAATCAAGTCTCTGGATCCATGGGCGATAGCCTCGTCAGGAAAGCCCAGCAGCAGGGATTTTGCAGGCATGCGCTCCCGGCATAAGAATTCAAGGATAGAGCTGCCAAGACCACCGCTTGTAATGCCGTCCTCCATAACAACAATCCGTCCTGTTCTTCTTATGGATTCCCTGAGGAGCGGCTCATCTATGGGCTTGATGAACCGGGGATTAATGACCTCACAGCTGATTCCCTCAGCTTCAAGAAGATCCGCGGTTTTCAGAGCCGCCTTCAGGAAGTTCCCCACGGCAACTATGGTAACATCTTCTCCCGATTTTATCTTAAGTCCCTTACCGGGGATTACAGGCTGCTGCAGGGCTTCTGTTTCATAACCGGATCCACGGGGATATCTTATTGCAATGGGACCCCTGTGATCTAATACCGCATACTCCAGCATCATTTCAAGTTCCCTGGGGGATGCAGGTGCCATTAAGGTAAAGTTAGGCATGGTCTTGATATAGGCTATATCATAAATACCCTGATGGGTCTCGCCGTCATCCCCAACCACTCCGGCTCTGTCAATGGCAAAAACCACATGAAGGTTCTGCAGGGCAACATCGTGGAGCATCTGGTCATAAGCGCGTTGAAGAAAGGTCGAGTAGATCGCTACAACGGGTATGGTGCCTCCCTTTGCCAAGCCAGCTGCAAAGGTCACGGCGTGTTGTTCGGCAATCCCCACGTCGAAAAATCTCTTGGGAAAAGCCTCCCTGAACGGGTTAAGTCCGGTCCCGTCTGGCATGGCGGCTGTAATGGCTACAATATCCGGGCTCTTTTGGGCAAGCTCACATATCTTTCTGCCAAAGACCTGGGAATAGCTTTCGCCGCCATTGGATTTCAGTTCCCCGGTTTCAATCTGGAAAGGGGCAATGCCATGAAAGACATTGGGCTTTTCTTCAGCGTATTTATACCCCTTCCCCTTAAGTGTGCAAACATGAACAAGAACCGGACCCTTCATGGTTCTGGCATGCTCCAGAACCGAGATCATTTCCCGGAGATTATGCCCATCTATGGGGCCAAAATACCTGAACCCCAGATCCTCAAAAAACATGGAAGGCATTAGAATACTCTTCATGGCAGCTTTAATGCGGTGAAGAATCCTGCGCACATGCTTACCGGATCTGGGAAGTCTCCTGTCGATCAAAGATTGTATGGATTCCCTGGTCTTATAATAGAAGGGTCTCATACGCAGCCTGCTCAAATAACGGGATAGCCCCCCCACATTGGGAGCTATGGACATACCATTGTCGTTGAGGACAATCAACAGGTTGGTTTTGGCATTGCCTGCATCATTCAGAGCCTCAAGAGCCATCCCCCCTGTGAGTGCCCCATCGCCTATAACTGCTGCCACAGAGTATGTCTCGCCCTTCAGATCACGCGCCCTGGCCATCCCAAGGGCAGCAGATATGGAAGTGGAACTGTGACCCGTGTTAAAAGCATCAAATATGCTCTCCTCAGTTTTAGGGAATCCGGAAAGGCCGTTCATCTGCCTGAGGGTATCAAACCTGTTCTTCCTTCCTGTCAGGATCTTATGAACATAGGTCTGATGCCCCACGTCCCATATTATCTTATCCCTGGGGATATCGTAAATACGGTGAAGGGCAAGGGTCAACTCCACAACACCCAGGTTGGAAGCTATATGCCCCCCGGTGTTTGAGACAGTGTTGATGAGAAATTCACGTATTTCACCGCTTAGATCACTCAGTTCCTGAATGCTCAACTCTTTCAGATCTTCAGGTCCGGCGATTCTGCTCAATATATCTGTGGTCTGATTTTTCCGGTTCAAACAGAACACCTCTAACCTTTTTTTCTCTTGCTGAAACTTACATAGGACAGCGTCCTGCCCACCCAGTATACTATATAATTGCTATTATTGATTCCGATATTCTTCGCAAAAGCCTTGCCACCTACTGTAAATGCGGCTATCAAGGCACCCATAACGGTTTCTATTACTGAAAGATTACCGCTTGAGGCGAATACCCTGTAAACAATGGACGTTCCCGCAACACCACTTACAACACCGCATATATCGCCTACCACATCATTGCAGAAACTTGACACCTGCGGAGCGTTCCGCAGCAGCTTGAGGGATTGCCTGGCTCCCCTTATCTTTTTGGATGCCATGGAATTGAAAGGAGTCTCATCGGCCGCCGTGACAGCGATACCGATAACATCAAACACAACACCTGTTATGATGATCACCAGCACTACAATAAAGGCAACCGCAGGCTGAGCAGTCCCTAAAAGTCCTGTTGATGCGAAGAGTACCAGCATGGACAATGCAAAAGAAACCAGGGTAATAAAAATCCCCCATAGAACATGCTTTTTTTCAAATCCGCCTTTTTTCTTGACTGGAATGTTCTGCCTGGAGGTCTTCTTATATTTATCTAACTGCTTCATATATTTTTTTCCGGTATCTGTTTTAGCCAAAACAAAAATCCTGCTTTCGGATATTAATAACGACAGGAAAGAGAAACGATTATACGTTTCTCCTGTCGGTAATAAGCAACAATATCAGGATGGCAGCACTCCGAGTAAATTTTGCGTCTTAGGTCAGGCAGGTTTTCCCCAGAGGGTACCAAAACGTCGCCGTTCTGGCGGTTTCCCTTTACTCCCGCTGTTGAGCGGTTACCCGTCTCAAAGCCTGATTGCCACTGAGTACACACTGCAATCCTCGGAATACCTGAAATAACAGCCTAGGGGTTTTCCCCGGGAGTCTTACCTGATTCTAGCCTCTTTTGCACAGAAGGTTTCAAGCAGCGATAATGCTCATGTGCCGGCCAGCACATAAACATCTGATCCACTATCCTCCAAACTGCACTCAAGGCAGGCTACACTGCCCACAGCATCAAAAGTGATACCGCAAAACAGGTTCCATCCCCCATCGTAGTCAAGATTTTTTCTGCTGAAGCAGTCAACCTGTCTCCCACAACTGAGGGTCTCCGCGGTAGAGGGGTCACACACCCGCATGCCATTGCGGGCTGCCCCTGAACCTTAACTCCCAGCACCGACCCATCACTGGGCGTAACAAGCCGGCACAAGGAACTTCATCGATATGCCCTTTAACGGATTTTTAGGCCCGTCTTCGAATCAGGCAGTACTGACTAGGATACTGCGCCATCCTGATTCTTTAAAAATATTATACATCAAATCGGGAGGTTATGCAAAGATCACCGCCACCAGAATACCCAGTGCAGCCCCTGCAAATACTTCCACCGGGGTATGCCCCAAAAGCTCCTTCAAGTCTTTTTCGGCTCTGAACTCCTTGGTGGAATTGGCCAGCTTGTTAAGAAGGGCGGCTTGTTTGCCAGCGGCTCTCCTGACTCCTGCGGCATCGGCCATGACAACCAGGGCAAATACCACTGAAAAGGCAAATATACCCGATTCAAAGCCATACTGCATCCCCATAATGGTAGCCAGACAAACCGAAATAGCACTGTGGGAACTGGGCATGCCTCCTGAGCTGACAAACTTCATAAAGTCGATTCTCTTATTCACCACAAGACAATTCAGGAATTTATAAAGCTGAGCCAAGAACCAGGAAAAAACAGGCAATATAATGGCGTTGTTACAAAAAATCTCCTTCAATACGGTCACTTACATCTCCCCTGAAATAAACTGCCGCTATTATGCAACATAAACTTTAGGTTTCTATCTTTCTCTTTCTGCTATATAGGCTGCTGTTTTAATTAAAAAATCGGCGCTCTGCAGGTCTTTCAAGACCTTTACGGCCTCTTCAACCGTCTCTTTCAGCAATTCCTTAGCCTTTTTTATACCCAGCAGAGTCACATAGGTTGATTTATGGTTTTTCTCGTCGCTGCCGGTGCTCTTTCCAATTACCTCTGCGTCCCCTTCATAATCCAGAAGATCATCTTTAATCTGAAAGGCCAGGCCTATATACTGCCCATAGCGATCCAGAGCCTCCCAGATCTTTTGGTCGGCCCGGCAAAGCCTTGCTGCCGAAAGAATGCTGGCTCTGATCAGGGCACCTGTTTTCAATCTGTGCATGCGGCAAAGCTCCTCGAAGGAAATAGAGGCATGCTCAGACTCCAGATCAATGATCTGTCCCGCAATCATGCCCGCACTCCCTGCCGCATCCATAATTATGCGGGCTGCAGCGGCTTTTCCGAGGGGGTCTCTATCATCGGCGAGTACTGCATCCAGCATGATCTCACAGGCTGTATTGAGAAGCGCATCACCGGCAAGAATGGCCTTAGCTTCCCCAAAAACCTTGTGGTTTGTGGGTTTTCCCCTCCTGAAATCGTCGTTGTCCATACATGGCAGATCATCATGGATCAGAGAATAGGCATGGATCATCTCAATAGCACAGGCAAATGGCATGACATCTTCTCTGTCGCCCTCCAGCATATCGCAAACAGCCAGCGAGAGAACAGGGCGCAGCCTCTTCCCACCTGCCATGAGACTGTATCTCATGGCTTCAAAAAGAGATTTCTCTGGAAGGTGGGGAACCGTTATACGCTTACTGATCCATTCCTCCACCAGATTCCTGTATAGATTGAAATTCTGAATATAGCTCATTATCCTGCGTCAGGCTCAAACTCTGCCTCCCTGACTCCATCCCTTCCCTCAACCAGTATGGTTATCTTCTTTTCCACCTCATCCAGCTTCATATTACACAGACGCACAAGGCCTATGGCTCTTTCAAAGACCTGTATGGACTGCTCAAGAGGCAGATCCCCTTTCTCAAGGACGGCAATAGCTCTTTCCAGTTCATTTGCTGCCTCTTCGTAGGTAAGCTCTCTTTTATCCTGTTCATATATTTTGTCCGTCATACCCCACACTCCATTTCGTATCTGGTGGTTGTGCCGTTATCCCATCTTATCGGGAAAGGCCTCCAGTGCCTTCTCAAACAACGCGCCGAATCGGCCGCCGGCCACCCTGATTGTTATCCTATCCCCCGGTTTCATAGTCTTTATGGATTTTATAACACTTCCGTCTTCTTTTTGTACAATGGCATATCCGCGGGACAATACTGTCAGTGGGCTCAAGGCGTCCAGCCTGCCTGCCATATTGCCCAGAGCGGATCGATGCTTGTCCAGATTTGACCTGCTTATCAAAATCAGCTCCCGAAGTCTGCCATCCATCAGTTGCCTCAATGAGTCAACCCTCTCATATGGCCGAACCAGGCTTCTTGCTGAAGACAGGCTTGCTATTCTTTCCCTCTCCTGTTTCAGCTTCATCAGAAGACTTGCAATGAGGTTCTTCTCATATATCATCAGCCGTTCCTTCATGGCTGCTTTTTCAGGCACCACCAGTTCGGCGGCAGCAGATGGTGTTGGGGCTCTTAAATCGGCTACAAAATCAGAGATGGAGAAATCTGTTTCATGGCCTACAGCAGAGATGATGGGTATTTCAGAATCATGGATTGCCTGAGCCAAACCTTCATCGTTAAATGGCCATAAATCCTCAATGGAGCCACCGCCCCTGGCCAGAATGATGACATCCACATTCCTCTCATCATTAAAATATCTGATCCCCCTGGCAAGCTGCGCCGGAGCGTCAGTGCCCTGAACCGCAGAAGGATGAATGATCACCCGGATATTGGGGTACCTTCTTTGTAAAACATTCAGAATGTCGCGGATAACGGCTCCGGTGGGAGATGTCACAACACCAATGGCATGGGGCAGGCGGGGAATGGGCTTCTTTCGTTCCCGGGCAAACCATCCCTGTGCCTCAAGTTTTCGCTTCAGCTGTTCAAAGGCCAAATAGAGGCTGCCGGTCCCATCCGGCTGCATCTCCTCAGCATAGAGTTGGTATGTGCCGCCTGGCGCATACACCGAAACATAACCCCTTACAATGACCTTCATACCCTCTTCGGGAATGAATTTCATACGGGCGTTATAGGTGCGGAACATGACACATCTTATCACAGCATCCTGATCCTTCAGGGAAAAATACATATGTCCGGAACTGTGACGTTTGAAATTTGATATCTCCCCTGAGACACTCACATTAGAAAGCAGCATGTCACTGTCAACAAGCTGCTTGACGTATGCTGTAAGCTCCCTTACCGTCAGATTATTCATGGTCGTTGGGCTCCCCGGCATCCTGGGAGAGTTCGTTCCATACCTTCCCTAAAACACCGTTTACAAAGGTTTTGGACTCTTCTCCACTGTATTTCTTAGCCATTTCTACAGCCTCATTAATCGAGACATTTACGGGTATGTCTTTCCGGTAGCGCATCTCATATACACTGAGCCTCATGATGGCAAGATCCACCTTTGGCATTCTGGTAATAGTCCATCCCTTGGCATGGCGCGAAAGGATGCTGTCAATCTCATCCTGGTTTGATATCGAACCCCTGACTACATCCTCAATATAATCCCGTTCCGGCGAATCCATGATCTGTGTTTCTTCCATATATGTCCGGATTTGGTCATCCAGGTCGTCCTTCAGGATCTGAACCTGGTATAGCAGTTTCATCGCATGTTCGCGTGCTTCTCGTCTTCCCAAAACTGTTTCCTCCAACACTCATATCCTTGCCTGATATGAAGTGATTTGAGCTGTGGCTCTACGATGTAAAACCATAGGGATATTATAGCATATCATCCCCTTCTGCAAGGAGGTTCTTTCTTGGTTATATAAAAAATTCTCTCCTCTTCTGGACCAGGGGAGGTGAAGCTCAACCCGCCGAACCTGCCAAGTAATTTTATTCCCGCCCTGCAAAGGGCTGCCCTAATCTCTTCGTCGGAATAGGCGCGTTCAACATGGGTTTCATCAAACCGCATATACAAACCGCCATGGGTCTTCCTGAAGAATGTCAGTTCAAAGGTGCATAGCTTATCAGACGGGTTATATGTATTGTTCCATATCCATGATATATCATCATCCAACTCGTAAAAGATATTCTCCCCCAATATGTGTGACAGCTTGTATTCACTATTGATATCAAATATAAAGAGCCCGCCGGGGTTAAGATACATGTGAACCAGTTGAAAAACACGATCCAGATCTGATTTGTCGGTTATATAATTGATGGAATCCAGCATACAGATTACAGCATCAACGGTGCCATAAAGCTCAAAATCGCGCATGTCCTGGTTGATAAAAAGAATATCAACTTCCTGGCCACGGGATTTTTCCGCTGCCCTGGACAGCATATCCACAGACAGGTCAAGACCAATCATATCGTATCCCCTTTTGGCCATTTCAATGGCCAGGCTGCCTGTGCCGCAACCCAACTCCAGAACCAGCCGCGGTTGATCCCCAAATTTAAGAAAGGCTGATTCCAGAAAATCAGCCCATTTCTCGTACTCAATATCCTGTGTAAGCCTGTCGTAGACCTCAGCAAATCCCTGGTACATCCCATCACCCTATCTGTGTCTTTTTCTTCTTTCTGGACAATATGCCCCCTATTCGGCCTGTTTCCTTCGGACTCAGACTTTTCCATCCATGCTCCTTAATTTTGTCATACAAACCCAGCTCCTTTGCTATTTCAAGTTTGAGCTGCTCATCTTTCTTCATCATACCTATCACCCCATGGGATATTATGGCCAGCCATCTCCAAGGGTATTCAAATCAGGTGCTCATTATTATATATCTATGGATTAGCGTATCTTTTTTTGATTTCAGAAATGGCTACCTGGAGCTGGTTGTCCTTATCGTGGGGGATATCATCAATGGATGTACTTTTGAATTCTTCATCCAACACAACCTCTATATCCGGCTCAACACCCACATCGTGTATGTGCTTGCCTGAGGGAGTAAAGTATCTGGCAATGGTATATTTCAACCCTCCGCCATTTGTAAAGCGCAGATCGATTTGCTGGACCAATCCCTTTCCAAAGGTTTTTGTTCCCACAAGGATTCCCTTCCCATAGTCCTTAAGGGCAGCTGACATGATCTCGGAGGCACTGGCACTGTAGCCATTTATAAGGACACTCATGGGAATATCGATATGATTGCTGTCCGAAAACTCTTCCCGCCTGTTCCCATATCTGTCCTCCACATATACAATGAGTCCATTGGGAAGTAACATGTCACAGATCTTTACCACCTCACGGTAATCCCCTCCGGGATTATCCCGAAGATCAATGACCAGTCCCTTTATCTCCTGAGCTAACAGGCTGTTCAAATGATTCTGGAAATCCTGGGAAATATCATTATCAAATTGCTTTATTCGGATGTATCCGATTTGGTCATCCAGTACCTTGCTGGAAATATAAGAAACATTGATAGTCTGTCTGGTAACATCAAAATCAATATAGTCCCTGACCTCCTCACGGAAAACCGTGATCGTCACTATGGTTCCGGGGGCACCCTTTATCTTCTTTACAATAAGGTCTGGATCCTTGATGTCGGTGACATCCTCCTGATCGACCCTGACTATTTTGTCCCCCTTCTGTATCCCCGCTTCTTTTGCGGGACTCTCCGGAAAAACTTCAGCCACTGTCAGCAGGTAATTCTCATCCATACTGACCAGAACGCCTATGCCCTCGTAATTTCCTGAGGACTCCTCCATGAACCGTTTCATTTCATCCGGATCATAGTAAACGGTGTAGGGATCTTCCACACCTTCAGCCAGGCCTTTTATGGCTCCCACAAACAGGGCATTGACATCAACCGGTTTGTAATACCTGGTTCTAAGTACATCCTTCACTCTGTTGAAGGCCTCAATATTTTTTATATCAACTTCGTCCTCATCGAAGAATACGGCATGCTGTTGCTTGAACCAACTGGTAAGAGGGCGTGCCATCACATTCTTCCAGGAAACCAGTGTTCCCACAGAAACAAAGTAGCCGGCAAAAAAGGAGAGCGCCGAACATACCAGTACAATAGCTATTATTTTTATCAGTGTCTTTTTATTTCTCATACTGCATCCCTTTCCAGAGCTTATGTTCTGACGCTTGCCGGTCGTTTCGCACGGTCTTCCATTCTAAATCCTATGTGTCCTTCGCGCAATTCATGTATTCAAGTAAAAAGGATACCCAAACGGATATCCTTTTATCAGCTATTGGGTTTCCAGGTTTATTTGGGCGATACGTACAACAGCGGATCTACGCTTTCCCCATTCTTCTTTACGGTAAAGTGCAGATGGGGACCTGTTGATAAACCGGTGCTTCCAACCTTGGCGATTACATCGCCTGCTGCCACCACCTGACCCTCCTTAACCAGAAGGCCACCGTTCATAATGTGAAGGTACAGGGTGGCTATCCCACCGCCATGGTCAATGATTATGGTATTCCCGCCTCCGCCGCTGCGCCATCCTGACCATATTACCTTTCCGCTGGCTGCGGCGTGTATATATGTACCCTGGGGAGCGCCTATGTCAATCCCGCTGTGGAATCTGTATACCTTCAGTATGGGGTGGAGTCTGTTGCCAAAGTATGAGGATATGCGCGTATACCCGGGAAGAGGCCATATCATGGGACCGCCGGTATACTTGCCGCTGGAGCTCAGCTTTTTGATAAGCTCCCCTAATTCCTTATCTTCCTTCTCAAGCTGGTCTTCCTGCCTGGCTATCTTTGCCAGAGTCTCTTCGCTGGCCTGAATTCTTTCCTCAGCCTGTGAACGGGATACCTCCAGTTCCTGAAGGTCTTTAAGGCTTTGTTCCAACTGCTCTTTGGCGTTTTGCTCCTCCTGCTCCTTCAGGGATTTAAGGTCATTTATCTCCTGCTCTTTTTTAAGAATACTGTCCATCAGATCCTGATCGGCTTTCGAGATAACCTGCATGGTATGTAAGCGGCGGAATAATTCATCTACATCATTGCACTGAGCCAGTTCGCTGGTATCTGCGCCTATCCTGGAGCGGATATAAAGCACCACCAGCCTTTCCTGAAACAACTTGAGCTGCCGGTCATATTCGGCCTGGGTATCCTGGATAGCCTGATCCAGAGTCTTTATGGCATCCTCAATTTCTTTGATTTTTTCCTCGATCTGAGCCTTTTCGTATCCCTTGGCCTCTAGATCGGCTATGATACTGTCACGAACCTGCTTGTTATTGAGCAGGCTTTTGGACTCTGCCTGCTTTTTTTGCTCCAGCGCTTTCTTTTCATTCTGAAGCCTTTTCTGTTCAGCTTTCGCATCATCCAAAAGACTAGCCTGGGCAGTCAATCCCATGGGCACTACCAGACAGAATACCAAAAGAAAGGCCAGTATTCTTTTTGTCATATGTATCCGCCTCCACTTAAAGGTTGATATAAGCAATGCGGTTGTGCAAATTATGTAGCCTGCAAGTTAGAATATATCATTTTTTTGGCATTATGACAACGTTTTAATGTCATATTGGTGAATAAAAAGGTATATGAGCAAGCTATACCGGAACTTCATACATTCAGGTGCTTCTTAACCGACATCAAACTCCCAATAATTCCAATAGTTGTTCCGAAAATTATATATACCACTAAAATACGGATAGCAAACTGATCAAACTCTATCAGCTGTAGATCAGAGATCTTGATGCTGCTAAACAGGTTATTCAGTCCATCCTTTATCCAACCATAGGTCTGGGATGTCAAGAGGTGAGAAAGAAGCGCCCCCAGCAGCCCTATTATCATGCCCTCAATAATGAAGGGGAAGCGAATAAACCAGTCATTGGCTCCCACATACTTCATGATCTCTATCTCCTTTCTTCTGGCAAAGACCGTAAGACGAATGGTGTTGGAGATCAGAAGAACCGATATAATCATCAGAACCGCAAGGACAAAAATTGCTGCGTAATTAAAGACTCGCACAACCCCGGTAATTTTATCCAGCTCATCTTTTGGATAGGTTATCCATTGACTGTCTATACCACTTAAAAGCTTCAGCTTTGCAATGAACTGGTCGCTGTCATTGGGATCGGTGAGGCTGACAAAGTATCCTTCTGCAAAATTATCGGGAGTAAGCCCTTCCATAAGGGATTCGTGCTTCAGATCCTTTTTTGCGTTTTCATAAGCCTGCTCCCTGGATTCGTACTGGTATTCGGAGACCACGCCAGATGCCCTGCCGTTTTCAATAAACATGGCCACCTCTTCCTGCTCCATCCTCGATGCATCTACCCTCAGATAGAATTTAACCTGCAAGTCCTGTTTTTTGGCTTCCAGATTGGAAATGACATTAACAATGACCAATAGAACCAGTCCGAGCACAAAAAGGGTAGTCATGATGGTTATAAGGGAGGCAAAGGACATAAGCTTATTCTTATAAACATTCGCTGTGCCTTCTTTGGCAAGAAGCCTCAGTGTTCTAATTTTCATCTGTATACAGACCTTTCTGCACATCGCTGACCAGTTCGCCTCTGTCCAGCGTGATCACACGTTTTTTCATGGCATCCACGATGCTTTTTTCATGAGTGGCAACTATGACGGTGGTGCCCCTTTGGTTGATCTCATCCAGCAGTTCCATAATCTCCAGAGATGTTTTTGGATCAAGGTTTCCTGTGGGCTCGTCCGCAATCAGGACGGCAGGATTATTGACCAAAGCGCGTGCCAGAACGATTCTTTGCTGCTCACCGCCGGACATTTGTTCGGGATAGGCTCTTGCTTTTTTGCTTAACCCCACAAGTCCGAGCGCCAGAGGAACCTGTCGCCTGATCTCACGGGGCAATGCCTCAACGATCTGCATGGCAAATGCTACATTGTCATAAGCAGTTTTATTTGGAAGCAGACGAAAATCCTGAAAGACAACGCCCAGGCTGCGTCTGAGATAGGGCACCTCAGACTTGGGCATATTATGTACACTGTATCCGTTTACATACACTTCCCCCTCACTTGGGGTTTCTTCGTGCATGATCAGTTTCAGAAATGTTGATTTACCCGATCCACTGGCGCCTATGACAAATACGAATTCTCCCTTTTCAATTCTAAGTGTAAGGTTTTTAATACCGACAACACCATTTGAATAAACCTTAGTAGTATCGACAAACCTTATCAAAAGGATCCCCCCATAAACTGGGATGTTGTTTATTTGGAAACTTCATCAAGATAACGCTTGACCATCATGGCCACTTTGAAATAGATGGCGTCATCAAACTTTCTTAAATCCATCCCTGTTATTTTTTGAATCTTATCAAGGCGATAGACCAGGGTATTTCTGTGTATGAAAAGCTGACGCGAGGTTTCGCTGACATTGAGATTGTTCTCAAAAAATTTCTGAATGGTCATCATGGTCTCGGAGTCGATGGTTTCCAGGACTCCCTCTTTGAAGACCTCATTTAGAAACAGCCGACAGAGTGTGGTGGGCAGCTGATATATCAGGCGGCCTATTCCCAGGTTATTGTAGTCAACAATATTCTTGTCAGCCTCGAAAATCTGTCCGATTCTCAGCGCTGTCTGGGAATCCTTGTAGGAGCGCGCCACATCTCTGAGAGACTCAGCCACGGTTCCAATACCGATGCTGGCCTTTATCATGAGCTCGCTGCTCAGGGTATCAATGATAATGCGCGCCTTCTTATGGATTTCCTCATTATCCTCACGCTCTTTGAGCTCTTTAATCAGAACTGTATTCTGGTCATCAAGGAGGATGATATAGTCCTTCGCACTATTGGGAAAAAGGCTTTGAATAATATTGTAGGCATAGAGTTCACGGGTTTTTTCGGTCCGAACCAGATAGACTATTCTCCTCGACTGGGTCTTGATTCTCAGTTCCTTTGCCCGGATGGTGATATCACCTGGCAGAATATTTCCCAGCAGGATATTCTTCATAAAATTGCTGCGGTCGTACTTTTCATCATAGTAGAGTTTGGCATTCTCAAGGCTGATGGCAATCAGCTCAGCATACTTCTTCCTGTCGGGATGATCGCTCACAAGATAGAGCACAAAGTCCAGCCGACCATTTATCTCGATCTTTTTCATCACCAGACCCGGCTTTTCAATGTACATTGCATTTGAAGTTAAAAAATCGGAGCACTGATCGTGGATCATACCGATTTCTTCTTCAATGGTGCTTGCGATCACACTACCATTTCCATCGGTAATGCCAAAATCGTTACCTATAGTTTCACGAATTTTTGATATAACAGACTGAAATACTTTGAATGCCAACTGGATTACCCCACTTACCCTCTAAGATTCAAATTACATTATACAACAATTTCTCCTCTGTATACAATGCTTTCACGCCAATTTACCGTTTTAATGCCGCAAACCGGCATAACTCAGTCTTTCACCAGGACACACTCCGAAAATACCGTTTTTATGGTGTTGAGTAATTCCTTGTTTCTAAATTTATCGGCATTATGGATGAAAATCCTAATGGGGGCGCAGGTCAGCAGAAAACCGATCATGAAATCATCGTCATGGATAACCGGCTTGTTTTTCTCGATACCATAGCTCGTGGTGATGTCATCAGGTATCTCAAAGGGACCCGTACCCTCTACCCGGTAGGAACCATCATTCTGGGCAAAAACATGCAGCTCGGGAACCTTGGGACACTGCATCCTGATAAAAGTGGTCAGAAGATTTATATATTCTTCATATTGCCTTTCAACAAAATACTGTCTGATGGCTCGGTCAACCTCTGCTTCGAGTTTTTTTACATACTCACCCAGCCTGAAGGTGATGAAACCATCCAGCGTCAGATTCCGGGAGGTTTTCAGATACTCCGTAATCTTCTCAGAAATGAGTCTTCGCCTGTCACTGATATGTTTTTCAGTGGAGTTCTCGGGGTAGAGGTGTTTGCAGGCTATACGGTTAATCTCATCAAGATCGCTTTTTGGCAGCCCATCACAGATTCGGTTGATGATCCTGGACAGGATATCCTTTTCATATGACTTGAGAATATAATCGGCAAGGGAATCCGAAACACGATGAATCACGTGGGAGAATCGCCTGCCGTTTCTTCTCACATATCCGCCGATAATGATTACAACGCTGTTATCATCATACCGGACACGTACTCCCTGCAAGGCCTCAGGAGCCATTTTTTTCTCGATGTAATGGGCTAATCCTTTAATGTCCTTCATGTAGTCAACCCTGAAGGATGGCATTCTCTCACATCCTTTCAGGTGTAGTATATGTCACCCTTATTGTCCGTTATACGGTACATAAAGGAATAAGGCTGCCCAGATCCAGAACGGCGCTTGCGCCCAGCGTTACCGGCGTTATGCCATATTTTTGAAGGAATAAAAGAATGGACTCCCAACTGTCAAGAGTTTTCAGATCCCCGGTAAACGCTATTTTTTTACTGGAAACAAGACCGGTTGAGCCACCAATAAAGCCATAGTCGTACCCGGGAATGGATATGGATCTCTGTGGCGGAATCAGTAGCACATCGATATTTTTACCAAGGGCAGCGCGATAGATTCCCAAATCGGATGTTATCACAGCTTCCTTATTCAGGATGCAAACAGAACATTTTGCATAGCCCTGATTCACATGGGATATAGTTTTTCCGGTTTTTTTCAGCCATTGAAGTACAACTTCATCAGAATAACGCGTATTTAAGAAGGCATGATCGCCCACAACGGCCACGTTGTAGGGGATATCCAGAGGATAACTTCCGGCGGGCGTTTTTTCTCCCGACACCAAAATATACCCCAGGTCTTTGAGGCGCTCCGCCACCTTGGGATGAAGGTTAGGGGCATGAACAATAACGCCTTCTGCAGGGATGACCAATTGCATATCCGGATGGCTTTTGACTGGATCAGGTAATCCCTCCAGATCCATTGTTCGGATAAGAACTGGTATCAACCCCTCAAGAAGGCTCATCATCTCTTCCGGCATATTATGGGACACGAACATGGCAGTCACTTTAGTGTCAGGAATATACGGACTATTCAGTGGTTTCACCCAAAGGCACCCCTTGCTGTTTTCCCTCTCAGGTTTACCCGGTCAGGGGCCTGTATGGCTTTCACATTTGTAAAGCTCCATGCATATTCTATTACATCCGCACCTTCTCTTTGCCTGCCGGCAGCCTGTGCGGTTCTGATATACTGCGCCCGCCGAATTCGTTCGGTGGGCGCAGTTGAAGCATTATTCCACATCATCAAGTATATTCCTGAGTTCGCCGACAAACTCAAGAGGAATGGCAAGCCCCTTCTGGCTTGGCCGGAATTCATCACTTTTTGCGTCAAACCAGAAGGTTCGGATATCAACATAGTCCCTTCCGTTCTTACTGACACGCTTGATATGAATCTCCTCTCGGCTGTTTTTTACAAATTTGCCTAACATTATCTCTTGATCCCAGAAATCTGCCATAGCTTTTGCCTCCCTTTCCGTTTTTTCTCTTTCATAGCACAATCAAAAACTGAACAAACTAAAAACGCTAATATTATATCACACAAAATCCTGCTATTCGCAAGACCTTATAGAGAACCTGCTGAGATGATACCCTGATTTCCCATGGGCTAAACTGGAAACATGCATAGCAGGCTATGTATGATGATTTACAAGTATTGCAGCGCATTATTTCCTTATTATTTGTACAGAATAGTTAAATGAAGGCGTAGAACGCGCCCGAAATTATTGTAAAGGAGTCGGGAGTATGAGAACACCAATTGACAGAATAGCACTCTTATTGGTCATCATAGGCGCTCTTAACTGGCTGCTGGTAGGCCTTTTTCAATACGACCTGGTAGCAGGTATATTTGGAACAGCGACCTTGGGAAGCAGAATAGTATACTCTCTTGTGGGAGTTGCAGGGCTTTACTCCATCAGTCTGCTCTTCAGAGATGCACCTGTCGTTGACTGACCTTTACACAATCAATTTGTGGCAACATGGCTGCCTTGCAACCATGGCCGGACTAGCATGCTGTCCCTTCAGGGACAGCTATGTTTTTCGAATGACTGGTTTCTGGCAGATCATGGGGGCTCAGCTTTATTATCACTGAGAAATTGACGCTTGAATCAAATTCAATGGAAGATACAAACAACCCGTATGCTGACAGAGCATCATTAACATCCCTGATCATACGGGTTTTTGCAATTTCACTCACAATGGTATCCATAGTTCTCTCCCAAACAAAGATTTTACGGATACCATTATAATATATTTCCCGTTCTTACTTCATGATCATTATCTCGATACGTCTGTTTCGCTGGCGCCCTTCGGCGGTATTGTTATCTCCTATGGGACGGAATTCTCCATTACCGGTAGCAGTGAACTTCACAGGATCCAGACCCAGGGTTTCAGTAAAATACCTGACCACCGTGGTGGCTCTGGCTGTTGAAAGCTCCCAGTTTGACTTGTATAGCGGTGTGTTGATGGGGACATTATCGGTATGCCCCGAGACCAGGATCTCATTATCTATGTTTCTCAGGATCTCAGCAAACTGCTGAAGTACAAGAAATCCTCCAGGCCTTATGTCGGCGCTTCCAGAATCGAAGAAGACCTCGGACTCAAGCCTTACAAGAATATAGTCCTTCTCTTCAACGATTTCAACCTTCTCGCCTATACCCTGGGCTTCCACAGCCTGCCGTATTTCATCCTTGGCAATGTCCATCTCCATGTTGTGAATCTGCCTTTGTGCATCAATAACCATTTCTTCAGCACTTTCTATATACTTCTCCTTCTGCTCAGGCAGGTTCTTGTCGCTGGGGTTGACAAAATCAACGGTGATGATGCTCTTACCGCTGGAATCCAGGATGGACTCCCCCGTGCTAAGGTTCATCAATGAATTGGAGAGAGATTTGGCAATATCGGTAAACTTATTCTTATCGATGGTTGCCATGGAGAAGAGCATGATGAAAAAGGTCAGCAGCAGAGTGACCATATCGCTATAGGTAGTCATCCATTCCGGAGCACCCGATGATTCTTCTTGTCTTTGTTTTTTTCTGGACAAGTATCTCTTCACTCCAATCCTTCTAAATAAGCTCAGCCATCATGCATGATAAACCGCTACCCAACTGATGGCTTGCTCAATACACAATATAAATTCGGAACATATCGGTACTACTCCTGGACTGATTCAAACCCTTTTTCCTGAGCGCCTTCCCTTTCTTTCATAATCATACTCTCATATTGCACCTTTTGGTCGGGAGACAGGAATGTCTTCAGTTTATGCTCCATCAGACGAGGGTTTTCGCCTGATTGAATAGACAGAATACCCTCCATGATCATTTCCCTCATCCGGATCTCCTCAGCACTGCTCCCCTGAAGTTTTGTGGCAATCGGGGTGCATATAAAGTTTGCCAGAACACTTCCGTAAAAGGTGGTAATGATCGCAAGGGACATCGCGGGACCTATATTGGATGGATCGTCCATGTTTTTGAGCAGGTTAACAAGCCCCATCAGCGTCCCGATCATACCCCAGGCCGGAAACTGTGCGGCAAGAGTTTTAAAGTATGCCTGGACGGTGCTGTGGCGAACAACCATACTGTCTATTTCAAACTGCATGGATGTCTTAACCATTTCTGCCTCAATCCCGTCCACAACCAGCTCCAGAGCTTTTTTCAGGTAATCGTCCTTAGTATCATCCTGTGCAGACTCCAATGCGAGCAAGCCCTCCCTGCGCGCTTTCTGGGATAGTTCAACCAACATCTGAATGGTTTGAAAAGGATCAAACTTAGATGATTTAAAGGCAAGGGGTACGGCCTTAAAAGCCTTAATGGTGTCTGACAGAGGAAAACTCATAATGGTGGATGCCAATCCACCTCCCACTGTTACGGCTATGGAACCCGGGTCAAAGAAGGAGGATAACTCACCTCCGTTAAAAATTCCATAGACCGTACACGCAAGGCCCAATACCAGGCCAAATATTGTAGCAATATCCATTATCTCACCAGCTTTAGCACTTCTCTTGTGTATAGCAAACAGGTTTCAAAATATTAATCGGCATCTTCGCACCTAATACTTACACCCTTTTGCCGACATATGGGATGATGGGTACCAGAAAAGAAATAGATTGTTGTTGCATTTTTATACACTTGAATGTATAATAATACAATCAAAGACCCTGGATGTTTACAAGCTGCCCGGAAAAGCCGATATAATTCCGGCAAGGCTTGCAGCGCTGTAAGGAAAGGAATGATGATAATGATCAAACATCTCTTATGCTTAAGCGATTGGACGGGGGAAGAGATTCTGGAAACACTGTCCATGGCCGAGAAATTAAAGTACGAAAATAAAAACGGTATCAGACACAACCATCTTTTAAAGGGGAAGACTCTGGGACTAATCTTTTCCAAAGCATCAACCCGTACCAGGGTATCATTTGAGGTGGGCATGTATCAATTAGGCGGATACTCCCTCTTCCTCAGCGCCAATGATATTCAGCTGGGGCGCGGCGAGACAGTAGCCGATACTGCAAAAACCCTGTCCCGCTATATAGACGGAATCATGATCAGGACATATAAGCAAAGCGATGTGGAAACCCTTGCTCAATTTGGTACCGTTCCTGTTATCAACGGTCTTACCGATAGCTATCACCCCTGTCAGATACTGGCCGACCTTCAGACTGTTAAAGAGAAGAAGGGAAAGCTCAGAGGCCTTAAAATGGCTTATTTAGGGGATGGAAACAATGTAGCCAACTCGCTTCTCATCGGCTGCGCAAAGGTTGGTATGCACATAAGCGTAGCGACCCCCGAAGGGTACGCCTGTGATCCTGTTGCAGTTAAAAAGGCACAGGAGGCCGCAGAAGAATCCGGTGCAAGGGTGGTTGTCACAACCGATCCCTTTGAGGCTGCTAAGGATGCGGATGTTGTTTATACCGATACCTGGTTCAGCATGGGTGTGGAGAAAGAGAAAGAAAAGCGCATGCCCATATTCATGCCCTATCAGGTGAACGACGAAATATTCTCCAAAGCCAGTGCGGATGCCCTTTTCATGCACTGCCTCCCTGCATACAGGGGATTTGAGGTGACAGAATCCATTATTGACGGCAGTCATTCGGTGGTGTTTGATCAAGCTGAGAACAGACTTCATGCTCAAAAAGCGGTTCTGGTCAAGCTGATGGGCTGATCCTGGCTTAAGGAGGCATTAACCATGCTCTATTCATTCATAATAAGACGTGCTGTGGAATCCGACGCAGCCCGCATCTTCACCATATTGCAGCAGGCTTTTCAGGAGTATGGGAATACCATTGGGCAGACTCGCCTTGAAGCCCTTCAGGAATCAATTGATGACATCAGGAGGGAGATTACCGAAAAAACGGTTTTAATCGCTGTAATGGACAAAGAGGTGGTTGGAACCGTCAGGCTTGATCTTCATGATGACAAAGCCTACTTAAGCCGATTTGCAGTTTGCGGTAACAGCCGGAGAATTGGAATTGGTGAAGCCCTGATGAATGCTGCAGACAAGTACCTGACTTCAAAAGGAGTGCGGCAAGTGACCCTGCATACCGCATCCAGGCATGCTACTCTCATGCGCTTCTACTATGGCCTGGGTTTCTTTGTGGAAGCCATTGAAACCGACAGGGGCTATCTAAGGGCAAGGCTCAAGAAGGAGTATGCATGAAGGAGGCAGGAGATCACTGCACTGTAACCATCAAATAAACTCTTTCCATTGCCAATAAAGTCGTTCCGCTAATAAAGCTTGTTCCCTTGGAGCAAGATTAAGGGGCAAGGATGCTAAAATTGATCAATCCTTTGTAACCTACTTATAATGTAGATTACAAAGGACTTTATCTTGCTCCTTTTCCCTTTCCCCTATCTTTTCATTCAACAAAAAGAACATCATTACTTATTTTACTTGCATTGAGGCTATCCACTCTTCTCTCAAAATTGCGTAGTGTACAACATCACGGTAGATACCCTTGATTTTTACTTCTTGTAAGCCTTTTCCCTCATACCTCATTCCGCATTTTTGCATTACACGCCCAGAACCCTCATTTCCCACATAATGCATACCTTCGATACGGTTTAATCCTAATTTTGAAAATGCAAAATCAATTAGTAGCCCTAATGCTTCTGTCACATACCCTTTATTCCAGTACTCTCTATTTAGAGTATAGCCAAAGCTTCCTTTATCATGCTCAGCACATATTCTTAAATCAATGCATCCAATACATTTGCCCTCTGATTTTAACTCAATTGCAAAAATTCCTGGTGTACCCATAAAAATTTCTTTAACCACTTTTTCGGTTTGTGATATATCAACATGTGTTGGCCATGTCAAATATTTAGTTACAGCATCATCACTGGCATACAAAAATACATCCTGCACATCTTCCATAGAAAATGGCCTTAAAATTAATCTGGTTGATTCCATTGTGGAATTTTCTTTTAAAATTCTGTTATAATCCTTCATGGTTCTTTGTTTTCCGCCTTCCCAATCACTGCGAATTATCAAATAATTCTATCTCATAGTTTTTTCAAACACAAGCCTTGCGGAGATGTTTCTCTATACTTATCCCTTCTGCCTCTGGAGGGACTACTCTTCTACCTATATTCCTTGCATTTCTCCTGTTTAGTCCAACCTGACCATCTATTTTGAGCAAGTTCAAATACAGGTCTCAAATGCTTTCAGAGATCCCGTAAAACAAGGCGCATTGCGATAAGGCGCTTAAAACTCTCTGTGAGAATGAGATAGGGGCGGCTGCCTCTCTCACTTCTAGTATGTCATTGCGAGGAGCAACGCGACGAAGCAATCTCGTAGATCGCCGCGCTCAGCTTCGCTTCACTCGCGATGACAGTTTGGATATGGGAGGTTAGAGGTGGGAATATAAGAAGGGCTTTGAGGTCGGAGATTGCCACGCTACACTTCGTTCGCTCGCAATGACAATGAGGGATCCCGTAAAACAAGGCGCATTGCGATAAGGCGCTTAAAACTCTCTGTGAGAATGAGATAGGGGCGGCTGCCTCTCTCACTTCTAGTATGTCATTGCGAGGAGCAACGCGACGAAGCAATCTCGTA
>FZPS01000192.1_pt42 | contig 84265 bp, 72 predicted proteins | sample 1817821 | NCBI WGS metagenome assembly FZPS01 (sample SAMEA104158645, study PRJEB21678) | metagenome | place: Germany | collected 2015-04-21
GGGCAGTCGGGTCTATGGGCCTACGGGATTTCCGGAGACCTGCCCATCATCCTGATGCAGATTGAGAATCGGGCCAACCTGCAGTTTGTAGTGCGGCTGGTCACGGGCCATGAGTACCTGCGGCGCATGGGCTGCTCATTCGACCTGGTAATTCTGAACGAGTCTCCGGGAGGATACCAGGAGGAGCTCCGGGAATCCCTGCGGCGAGCGGTGGAACACGGCCTGGAAAAGCATGGTGGCGGACCCGGCAACATCTTCATAGTCAGCGCCGATAAAATACCGGAAGAGGATAAAACCCTGCTAATGTGCACGGCCCGCATGATTCTCCGGGCCCATGGTCCCAGTCTCAGAGCCCAGACAAAACCCGCTATTAAGAACCAGGACCTACCGGGCATGCTCGCCCCGGGGAAACCGCCCAACAGATTCCCGGCTTCCCCGGATCTTCCCCGTTCAGAACTGGTGTTCTTTAACGGATGGGGAGGTTTCTCGCCTGACGGTTCTGAATACGAGATCATCCTCAAGGATAATGATCATCTGCCGGCTCCATGGATCAATGTTACCGCCAACCCGCAGTTCGGCTGCCTTATTTCGGAACTGGGTACCGGATACACCTGGTGGAAAAACAGCCGGGAATTCAAACTTACTCCCTGGTCCAATGACCCGGTTCTCGATTACCCCGGGGAAATGTGCTACCTCAGGGACGAGGAGAGCGGAGACCTATGGTCGCCTACGCCTTTCCGGGCCCGTCACCAGCAGTATAAGGTTAACCACGGGCGGGGATACACCCGCTTCAGCCACAGCCGGCATGGTATAAGCTCGGAGATGACAGTGTTTGTCCCCACGGAGGATCCCGTTAAAGTCATTAAACTGCGGCTGCACAACCGGACCGGTGAAGAGCGACACCTTTCCATCACCTATTATGCGGAATGGGTTCTGGGAGTACGGAGGCAGGAAAACGCCCCCTTTATAATCACCGACTGGGATGAAACCGCCCAGGTCCTGCTGGCCTACAACAATTACCAGGAAATCTTCCGCAGTGCGGTGGCTTTCCTGGGTGTGTTTCCTCACCCCGATAATGATGCGGAAACACCGTCCGGGAACGCCTCCGGGAACTGCTCCTGGACCGGTGACCGCAGCGAATTTCTCGGCCGCAACGGCACCTGGGAGTCTCCGGCCGCTATGAGCCGGGAGTCTTTATCGGGAAGAACCGGGACCTTTCATGAACCCTGCGGTGCAGTCCAGGTCCGACTGGTACTGAAACCCGATTCAGAACGGACTGTTTACATCCTCATGGGATGCGGCGAATCCCAGGAAGCCGCCACCCAGATGGCGCAGAAATACAGCTCCAGCCAGGTATGCGACCGGGCGTTTGAAGATGTGGGGGAACTGTGGAGGGATATACTGGACCAAATCACGGTCAACACCCCCTCTCCGGAGATGAATTTCCTGCTCAACACCTGGCTGCTTTATCAAACCATTGCCTGCCGGATGTGGGCCAGATCCGGCTTTTACCAAGCCGGAGGCGCCTACGGGTTCCGGGATCAGCTGCAGGATTCACTGGCGGTACTCCACTCCCGGCCCGACCTTACACGGGCTCAGATACTCTTTCATGCCCGTCACCAGTACGAAGAGGGCGATGTCCAGCACTGGTGGCACGAGGAAACCCATCGCGGCATCCGTACCCACTTCTCGGACGATTACCTGTGGCTTCCATATACGGTGGCCCGGTATATCAAGCACACCGGTGATACTGGTATCCTGGACGAAGTTGTGCCTTATCTCAGCAGCGAACCCCTGCAGGAGGACGAATACGAGCGGTATGAGTCGACCTGTTTATCGGAACGGAGCGGGACCGTCCTGGAACACTGTCTGCGGGCTATTGACAGGTCCCTGAACCGGTTCGGCGAACACGGGCTGCCCTTGATCGGGGTCGGTGACTGGAATGATGCCCTGAGCCGGGTTGGTTCACAAGGCCGGGGCGAAAGCGTATGGCTGGGATGGTTCCTCTGTGAAGTGTTGAGGCTGTTTGCGGAACTGTTTGAAAAGCTCGGCGATATGGAGCGGGCGGAAAAATTCACGGATATACGCGCCAAGCTGGCAGTCGCCATCAATGAGCACGCCTGGGATGGGCAGTGGTATCGCCGTGCCTTTACCGACGCCGGCCAGTGGCTGGGTTCCATCTACAATGAGGAATGCCGTATCGATGCCCTGGCCCAGTCGTGGTCCGTCATTTCTGGGGCCGCACCCCCGGAGAGGGCCCAAAAAGCCATGCAGTCATTCGACCGGGAACTGGTCGACCGCGAGCTCTCGGTAGTGCGGCTATTAACACCGCCGTTCGAACACACCGAACCCAATCCCGGCTATATCCAGGGATATCCTCCGGGGATTCGCGAAAATGGCGGCCAGTACACCCATGGGGCCATCTGGGGCATTGTTGCCTGGTGTCGGCTGGGGAACGGCAACAAGGCCTTTGAACTCTTCAATATGCTGAATCCGGTCAACCATACCCTGACCGCGACCGAGGTCCGCCAGTACACCGGGGAGCCGTACGCCATGGCTGCCGACGTTTACACCGCCAAACCCCATGAAGGAACCGCCGGGTGGACCTGGTATACCGGGGCCGCCGGATGGATGTACCAGGCCGGCATAGAGTGGATCCTGGGCCTGCGCCGCTCCGCTCAAAGACTCTACATCTGTCCCTGCATCCCCAGTCAGTGGGTGCAGTTCTCAGTCAGCTACCGGTACGGCCGGACCCGTTACCTTATAACGGTTAAAAACCCGTCCCGTAAGTGCAGTGGGGTTACCGGGCTGCAGATTGATGGTCAGGTTATCTCCCCGGGGGAAGAAAAGGAAGGATCTTATGTGGAACTGCATGACGATGGTCAACTGCACCACGTAGTGGTGACCCTGTGATAATACCCTTAACCAACCAGTCTGGAAGTGCCGCCCTCAGGGCTCACATAGTCCGGCGGAAACTCGTTGTTGGCAACATCATATACATTCAGAACGGTGAGATCAAGTATCATATCCTTATCATTATAACTATCGAATGTGCATTCCAGAAGGACCAACTGGCTGGGATGCACTATATCCTTGTTTTTTAACCCGCTTAGGGAGCGGTAACTCCCGTCGATCAGCATGACCTGTCCACTGTTCATAACCGCGGAGGATAGACTGAGCACGTACACCGGCTTATCAGGATAATGCTGGTTGTAGACATAACCAATCGCCGTTTTAATGCTGGCGTCTTTGCCCTTCTCCAATTTAACCCCGTGCTTGTAATCAACCCGGAAATAACATCGATCAGGATCGGTAGGATAAAGGATTTCGTAGTCGTATATGCGTTCAAAATCCCCCGGACTCGTTTTTTCCCAGAGCACGATTTTGTTCTCATTCGTAACATCCTCATAATCATCATCCAGGTTAATAAAAGGTAAGGCCTCTCCGTCCCATTGAGAGTATTTTTTCGCCACCGCGCGCGCTGATATATCTATATCGGTAAAACCCAGAACGCGGGCAAAAGTGTACGAAACATTTCTGGCGCATACAACCTCTATTCTGGCTGCATCACCGTCATAAGGGGTAGTGGCGGTGATCTCAGATCCCTCTACTCCATTTAACTCGGCATAATTTTCTGCTGTGGTTATGGCCGCACTGATGTTGGGCAGCTTACGGGCAGCGGCCAGAGCTGCGGCGTCGGCGGCCTTCTGCAGTTTGGCCTTGGTGCTATACATGGTCCCGACATCAATAACCAGGGCGGCACACCCCATCAGGCCCACCATTAACACTGCCACCAGGACCAATGCCGTACCATCTTCATTTTTGATAAACCGAGCCGGCATGTTTACCCAGCCCCCCTCTTGCATCCTCGGGGTGATTACCCGTATCCTGATCCGCGTCCTCTCCCCTTTAGAATAAATAAACCGGCCACTCTACAGGAAGTGACCGGTCGGCCCAAAAACGCTGAGACTTTATTCCTAATTTACGGTTTTATCAAGGCGATAAACTCCTATACGTTTACGGTCCCACTCCTGAACTTTTCAAGAAACACCATTATCTCTTCCAACGGAAATGCAATCGATACGAGGCCTCATCTTGACCCTTCTATTTCTGCACAATTATCCGGACCCTGGATTTAGCCGTCACTTGGTACCAGAATTTGAAAGTATTCGGTCAGTAATTGCACTCCTCAAATACTGCTTCGAACCCTGTCCCGTTTTGAACAAAGTTTTCCAAAATCTCTAAATTCGTACTATTTTCAGGTGTCATGTCCATATAAAAATGCATTCAGGCGATTATGGGATAAACATAAGTGATTGAAATGTTTATCAACCGAAATATGTTTGTGCTTGCGCGAGAAATGTTGTTGACAGATTATAAAAATTGTTGCAAAATTGTGATAGAGGAGGTGTAATGGTGAAAAAATATGATGTAACATTTTTTGATTTGGACGTTGGTGCGCCAAGCGCAACAATCGCAGAATATGGCGTCAGTTTGAATGTGGCAGCATCCAGATTTATATCAGAATGGAAATACGGCAAGCTTGGATATGACAAGACGCGCAAGTTAATTGTAATTCATGTTCACAATAATGATCTTCTCAGTGACGGTTCGTTTCTAATCTCTGACAAGGTGACAAACAATGGCTACGTTAGAATCAATAGTAGAGATTTCGTTAGAACTGTCTCGCAATACTGTGAAGTCGCATTGACTCCATCTTTCAGATGCCTAGCCGAATGGGACCCAGATGAAAACTATCTTGTAATTCATCTTAATAAAGTTTTGGATACCAGTAAGATATCGGAACAAAATACGCAATAAACGACAATTAAGTTCGCTAGGTAGCTGCAATATACGTCATCAAAATAGCGAAGTAATCTCTAAGGTGACTAATTCATGGGAGGTGTAACCTTTGGGAAATAACGAGGAGAACAAGGCTTTATGTTTGGCGTTAATAAAGGCAGATAGCGAACAAGAGGTAATAGACATCCTTAGTAATGCGGGTTATTGGGACAATCCAAAAGTATGGCGTTATTATGGAGACTATGAAAACAATTTTAATTCCATTGGTAATCAGCAAGCCCATCCAGTAGCTGCACTCGTAGAAAAAATAATTAATTCAGTAGACGCTCGTCTCATGCGCGAATGTCTCGTGCGGGGTATAGATCCCGAGTCTGAGGATGCTCCGCAAAGTATCACTGATGCAGTAGCTCTTTTCTTTGAGAATAGAAAAGTTACTGATTCTTGTATGGCTGGACGCATAAAGAATTGGGACGATCATAAAAGACTAGAAGAGTCTAAAGGAATTACTGTAGCAGCTACTGGATTTAAACCCCCACATAACATGTGCCTTACAATAGCTGATAATGGCGAAGGGCAGTCTCCAGCAGCAATGCCTACCACTTTTTTGTCCCTCACAAAATCAAATAAACTGAGAATTCCTTTTGTTCAAGGTAAATTCAATATGGGAGGTACAGGTGTTCTCAAGTTTTGTGGCAAACGAAATCTTCAACTCATCTTAAGCCGAAGGGATCCAAAGATTTGTAATTCAAATAGACCCTCATATAGTGATTGGGGGTTTACCATAGTACGTCGAGAGGACCCTGTTGGAACTCGGAGAAGTTCGGTTTACACCTATCTCGCACCCATCGATGCGAAAGGTGATCATGTGTCTGGCGATGTACTCCATTTTTCTGCTGACAGCATGCCTATTTTCCCCGAGCGTAATAAACCTTACGCAAGGGAGTCAGAATGGGGAACGCTTATAAAGCTTTACGAATACGCCACTGCACACAAATCACATATTCTAAGGAAAGACGGACTATTAGCTCCTGTCGACTTGCTCTTGCCGGAACTGGCATTGCCAGTACGTTTACATGAATGCAGAACTTATCCAGGTGGTGCGGATATTACTGTGAATGGTCTTATGGTTCGTTTATCAGATAATAAAGGCGATAATATCGAACCAGGTTTTCCATCGTCATCGCAATTATCAGTCGACGGACAACAGATTACTGCAACAATATTCGTTTTTAAAAAAGGGAAGAGCGATACATACAAAAAATCCGAGGGAATCATTTTTACTATTAACGGTCAAACCCATGGTCATCTAACCAATGATTTCTTTAAACGAACTGCACTTGGGTTGGGTTACCTGGCAGATTCTATACTGGTTGTGCTCGATTGTAGCAAGTTTTCCGGACGTGCCCGGGAAGATCTTTTTATGAATAGCAGGGATCGCTTAAGCAATGGGCCTCTACGTAAAGCAATAGAGGCCGAACTTCAAGAACTTTTGAAATCACACGAGGGGCTTCGTTCTCTTAAGGATAAACGCAGGCAAGAGGAGCTTGCGGAAAAACTTGATGATTCGAAACCACTTGAAGAAATATTGAACGAAATATTAAGGAAGTCACCAGTGCTATCATCATTATTTATAACCGGCAATAGGCTAACTAATCCTTTTAAGCCCAAAAAGGTGATAGCAGGTGAAAAAACCTTCCTTGGGAAACGATATCCAACATACTTCCATGTCAAAGGTAAAGCGCCGGGTAAACCACATCAAAGAGAATGCCACATTAATATGCGTTGCAGAGTCATTTTTGAAACTGATGCCGTTAACGATTATTTTAGTCGCGATACTGATCGAGGTGAATTTACATTAGAGATTAAGAAGGGTGAGGAATGGCGCAGGATTGATCCCTTGTTGAATTTATTCAATGGTATTGCTACAATCAGTTTTCATCTCCCAGAAAAAATCTCTGTTGGCGAAATTCTTCACTATCGGGCAATTGTAAATGACCCAACACAGTTGCAGCCTTTTATTAACGAGTTCTCAGTGAAAGTTAAAGCTCCAGCAACTCCTAACTCGAATCGCTCAACAAAAAGTAATACTCCAGGGGAAAAAGAAGGAAATAATAGAGAAATACCGGGAGGAATCACATTACCAAATATTATCGAGGTCTTCGAGGATAAATGGGAAGACCAATCCCCACCATTTACAAGATGGACCGTCCTTAGGATAACCAATGCTGGAGTAATAGACAATAATGAAGCCGAACCAATTTATGACTTTAAAATAAATATGGATAATATATACCTAAAAACAGAACTAAAAAACAAAAAGCGAGATGAGCAAATCACTAAGGCTCGCTTTAAATATGGAATGGTTCTTTTTGGATTAGCTTTAATTCAAAATAACCTGCAAAAGCAGAAAGCAAACGCGGAAATAGCTGCAACAACCAGCGATGACCATGATGACACAGAAACATCTGAACACACAATCGAAACACAAGTTGAAGAAATGAGCCAAGCACTTGCTCCCCTTTTAATTCCGATGATAGAAACATTGGGTGAATTAAATATAGAGTAGTTAAAATCATTAACGCGCCAACCGATGAAATAATACAACTTCTTGATTTGAACTAATGCTAGCATGCTGGACCGCATACCATTTGCGATTCGGAATAACCCGCCAAAGGCGGTTGTCGGAAGAGATGGCCATGTATGGAAAAAAGATTTCTTCAAAGCCGGCTTCATTAAGGCATGCCAAATATTTTTCCATTTGCCAATCGGGGTTTGAAAAAGCCACCATCTGAACTAATATGGTACTTGAGCTTGAAACCGCAGCCAAGGACTTAAAAGCTGACAGTAGTTCTTCGTAGTATCTTTCTAAACCGGGTTGCTTTCGGCTTCCAAGACTATAGTAACTCTCAGACTTTGAATCAGCACTACCGATTATCCAATAAGGAGCCGGTGTTTCTTTTCGCCCCTGGATTTGCCAGCGATTATACAATACATGGACCCCTGGATATGGAGGGGAAGTCAAAATTAAAGCTGGAGCATCATACTGTTTAATTTCAACTGTGTTTTTCAGATCGTGAACCGATTGTTGTAAACAGTGAACTTTGGGAGTTACTTTGTTACGTTGATATTGAGATTCAACAGCTGTTGAATACGCAATTATACCGTCTAACATTTCTTTTATGAATACGAAAAACTGATACCTGAATTCTTTCGCAGATGGAATTATACTTCGGCAATCAAGCGCCCACTGTGCTGTTCTAAGTAATGCGCATTTTATAAAGTCCCTCGCATTCTGGGATGTTAAGTTATCTATTTCATAAAGTACAAATTCTAAGGTCTTTCGAATTGGCCATAAACGCCGTCCCGTGATGTTTTTTTGATAACCCCGCTCTATCCATTCTGTGGCTCGTATCGGCGGCCTGTGTAGATTTAACTTATCTGGTACAGCTTTAGTCCAATCCTTTATAGACTGGATCTCGTCGTTTGTAAGTGGAGTGGTTTTAACCTTTGCGATAAAAACGGCTAACGAATTAATATCGGTTCCAATTGCGGACCTACCCATAGCAGCTGACTCAACAAGAGTTGTTCCACCTCCCATAAAGGGATCGATAACAAGGTCACCAGGCTTCGTAAAAGCCTGAATCATGGCATTAGCAAATATGGGCGAGAACCGTGCAGGGTATCTATAAAAAGTGTGAGTCAATCCCTGAACTGGCTCTTTATTCATAACTGACTTCCTTATTCTAATAAGAATATCATTGTTGTTAGCGATAGACGAAGGTGTAGCATATGGAATGCAATTCTGTTCACCACACAAATAGGATTCATGAAGTGGATTATGGTTATTCATTAAGCCCATATTTCGTCGTCCTTTCGCGGAGATTAGCCTTATTACTTCTCTATAAATAATTGTATTACCTTTTATCTGTTTGAATATTTTTTCTGCCATAATGCATTCTAATATAGTCATGGGTGGTAGTTTACCTGTTGAGCATTCTTACTTTATGACACTTTCTCCAGAAGCACTTCTCGCGTTACATATTGAATAGATTAAGAAACCGGTCACCTCGTGGAAAGTGACCGGTTGATTTGAGACTCTGTTCTCTTTTTTGAAGTCATTATTCTTATCTACTATTACGTTTCAGCGGAGACTACCTACTCCACCGTCACCGACTTGGCCAGGTTCCGCGGGTTGTCGACGTCGCAGCCGCGGGCGACGGCCATGTGGTAGGCCAGGAGCTGCAGGGGTATAACCGAAAGCAAGGGGGTGAACAACTGATCAGCATTGGGAATGGTGACAACTTCGTCGCATTCCTCGATAATTTTGGCCATCCCCTCTTTGGTTATTCCTATTATAGTTCCTTTACGGGCCTTGACTTCTTTGATATTTGACATCATCTTGTCCTGCAGGTCATCCTGGGTGATCAGTGAGATCACAGGAACGCCTTCCTCAATCAAGGCCAGGGTACCGTGTTTAAGCTCTCCGGCCGCATAGGCCTCGGCGTGGATATAGGAGATCTCCTTGAGCTTCAGGGCTCCTTCCAGCGCTATCATGTGGTCCAGACCTCTGCCCAGGAAAAAGGCACTGGAAGCCTGGTGGTACTTACCGGTGATGGCTTCCACTCCTGCCGAGCACTCCAGGACCTGCAGGATCTTATCCGGGAGGGCGGCAAGCTCTTTAACCATTCCTGTTATGACCTCTGGCGGGAGGGTCCCCCTCTGTTCAGCCATGAATATGGCGATCATATACATCAACAGCACCTGGGTGGAGTAGGCCTTGGTAGAAGCCACGGAAATCTCCGGTCCCGCCCAGGTGTACAAGACAGCATCGGCTTCCCGGGCCACTGAGCTGCCCACCACATTGGTCACGGCCAGGATTTTGACTCCGCGTCTTTTAGCTTCCCTCAGCACTGCCAAGGTGTCGGCGGTTTCCCCGGATTGGCTGACCACAATCAAAATGGATTTTTCCGGCCAGAGTACCTCCCGGTAACGGAATTCGGAGGCAATGTCCACCTCTACCGGTACCCGCGCCAGCTTTTCAATCAAATACCTGCCCACCATTCCGGCATGGTATGCGGTACCGCAGCCCACGATGAATACCTTCTGGACATCCTGCAGGAACAAATCCAGTTGGACATCGGGAAACTCAATCCTGCCATCAGCAATCCTTCCCCGCATGGTGTCCCGCAGAGCCCGGGGCTGTTCATGGATCTCCTTGAGCATAAAATGAGGATACCCGTTTTTCTCCGCCTGTATGGGATCCCAGTCCACCGTAAATACATCCTTGTGAATCTCATTCCCATCAACAACGCTGCTGAGCCGGACCCCGGTCGGGGTAAGGACCGCCATTTCTCCATCTTCCAGGACGTAGAACCGGTTGGTTCGGGCCAGAACGGCCGGTATATCGGAAGCCAGAAAGAACTCCCGTTCTCCAATTCCTACCATCATCGTGCTGTCCTTGCGGACGGCCACAATCTTATCCGGTTCTTTCGGGCTTACCACTGCTATGGCATAAGAACCTTTAAGGTGGGCAACAGCATTCCGAACCGCTTCCACCAGGTCGCCCTGGTAGCAGTCTTCAATCAGATGGGACAGTACCTCGGTATCGGTTTGCGATTGAAATACGTGTCCTTTTTGCTCCAGCCAGCGCCGCAAAGGGCTAAAGTTCTCTATGATCCCGTTATGAACCACCGCAAAATTCCCCTGGCAATCGACATGCGGGTGGGCATTGACATCGCTGGGGATACCGTGGGTGGCCCAGCGGGTATGGCCCACGCCGATGGTAGCCTGAGGTTTTCCGTTGAGATAATCCTCCAACCGGGACAGACGGCCCTCGCGTTTCTCTATCCAGAGACCGTCATCGGTTATAACCGCCACTCCGGCTGAGTCACATCCGCGATACTCCAGTTTCTTCAATCCTTCTATAATCTCCGGGATGGCATCCCGGTAGCCTGCATAACCAATTATTCCACACAATTTCTCGCGACCTCCTTGCATCAAAAACCACAGACCGGCCTTTTTGTTCCCCCATTACTGGAGGGTTTTGTAGACCGGCTAACGATGGTGGTACACCGAGGGGCATCCGCCGAACATTTCGATTAACCCCTACCTCGTCAACCCACACCGGTATTATCACCTGGTTGGTGCGGGTTCAGGCGCTTGCATACTTTACGGCTCTCTCAACAGCCGGAGTTTTAACCATATTTAATTATTAACCGCTATCTCCTCCCTTCACTTGACCTTCAGCACGGCTGTTTTTATCTTATCCACCACCTCCTGCAGTAGGAACTCATCAGGACCCTGGGCCATGATCCTTATTTTCGGTTCGGTCCCTGAGGGCCTCACCAGAACCTTGCCCCACTCGCCAAGCCTTTCTTCAGCCTGGCGGATGGCATCCTGAACTTCCATACTATTAAGAATAGAATCCTTATCCTTAATGTCAAGGTTTATCAGCATCTGGGGATACTGCTCCATCTCACGAGCCAGCTCCGAAAGCGGCAGGCCGGTCTCCCGCATGACCTCAGCCAATTTAAGGGAAGACAGGAGTCCGTCACCGGTAGTAGCATAATCAAGAAATATTATATGTCCGGACTGCTCCCCTCCCAGCCGGGCACCGCTCTCCTGCATCCTCTCCAGTACGTAGCGGTCCCCAACCTGACAGCTCAATACCTCCACCTTCTCCCGCCGGAAGGCAATATCGAGCCCAATATTGCTCATCACCGTAGTCACAACCTTGGGGGGATTAAGCAGCGATGAGCGCTGCAGGTGCAGGCCGCAGATTACCATAATATGATCGCCGTCAATGATGTTGCCGCGCTCGTCGACTGCCACTACCCGATCGGCATCACCGTCATAGGCGACCCCCAGATCGGCGTGGTGTTCCAGCACTGCTCTTCTCAACGCTCCCGGGTAGGTTGAGCCGCAGCGTTCATTGATATTGAGGCCGCTGGGCTGGTTGTGAATCGGTATCACCTTGGTCCCCATCTCTTCCCACATCTGCGGTGCCACTTCATAAGCGGCGCCGTTGGCACAGTCAACCACGACTTTGAGCCCCTTCAGGTCCCTGGTACCGCGATAACATCTCATTAAGAAATTTATATAGTTCTGCGACGCTTTATCCAGTTCGTAGACCCTGCCAATATCACCGCCCTCCGGGCGTACCCGGATCTCATCCTGGTTAAAAACCAGTCTTTCGATCTCATCTTCCACCTCATCCGGCAGCTTGTAGCCCTCGGGACCAAAAAACTTGATGCCGTTGTACTCCATCGGGTTATGGGAAGCCGAAATAACCACTCCGCAGGAAGCCTGGTATTTTTGGGTCAGGTAGGCTACGCCTGGAGTAGGTATAACCCCGGCCTTAAGGACATCGGCCCCTACTGAACAGATCCCCGCCACCAGGGCTGATTCCAGCATATCCCCGGAAATCCGGGTATCCCGGCCTACCAGGATGCGGGGACGTGCTACCTTGTGGGAAAGCACAAAGCTCCCCGCACGACCCAGCTTGAAAGCAAGCTCCGGTGTCAGCTCCTGGTTGGCTATTCCCCTGGCGCCATCAGTTCCAAATAGATTACCCACTGTTTTCTTCCTCCCCTTTAACCATGCAGTAATTATTGCTTGTATCCTTCTGCAGGCAGTAACTATTATATTCTAATAAACTCCGGTCGATTTGGTTACACCAAATCTATTACTGAACAGGCTCTTCCTGCTGTTCAGCGGCAGATATATCCACCATGACCGTTACCTGCTGGGGAAAGATCTCAATCCCCGGTATCGCGGCCAACTCAACCTCCTGTCTAAAGCTCTGGTTTCTCCCGGAGATATCTACCGGTTTTGTTTTCACGGATTCAATCCCGGCCAGGTCCTGTTCAGAACCGATCAGGGTCACCTTTGAGGGAACGGTGGCCGTTTCCCCGACAACAAATCCTTCCGGCGATTTCCCGGTCAGGGAAGGACTAACCGCCACCACGGTATAGCTGCTTACCTTTTCTATGACTACATAAGCCTGTACCTCACCGGGCATGATTTCCACCCCGGTAACCGGCTTTCCAAATCCGTCCAGTGCGGTCACCTGGGTAGCAAGTGCCGCTGTATCCCGCAACGAACCCAGATCCAGATGAATAACCAGCGAATCTACTCGATTTATTTTTTCCAAGTCCCCTCGTACCACACATTTCTCCGGGGTTACATCGATTCCAGCCACCCGGTAGCCGGCCGGGGGCTCCTCTCTCACCCGGTAGGATACCGGGAAGATATACTCCCCGCTCTCAGTAATCTCCACCCTGACCTCGGCCGGTGTGACTGAAGAGACCCGGGTACCGGGCATCTGTTCCACCCGTACTGGTACCGTATACACCCCGGGTTCCTTATCCTTCAAGTCTATATAAGCGCTGATTTCCCGGGCGCTGCGCGGAGTGCCTACAATACTGACACTGACCTCCTCGGGATAAGAAGCCGACAGACCGGGACTTAGATTAATGCATTTCAAGCTAACCCCGGCGACATCCTGCTGCTTGATAATTACATTCTCATTGGTGATAAAAAGCCACAAGAGCATGGCCATTATCACCGAAACTACTTTTAGATGCCAGGTGCTCGTTTTATTCATGCTTATCCTCCCGTTTCCGCCAGATGATCTGTTTACGGGAGTATTGATCCCGCAGTTCCTGGAGCAGGATTGCTTTAAGCGCCCGGCTGTCAAGCCCCCTGGTCAGTGTTCCCTCCCGGGCCAAAGCCAGGCCTCCCGTCTCTTCCGAAACCACAATCGCCAGGGCATCACTTACCTCCGATATCCCCACTGCTGCCCGGTGCCTGGTTCCCAGGTTTTTTTCCAGATTGGGGTTGTCGCTGAGCGGCAGAAAGGCCCCGGCCCGGCGAATCCGCCCCTGGCTTATTATTACTGCGCCATCGTGCAGCGGGGTGTTGGGGGTAAAGATGTTTATTAACAGCTCGGATGAGATGGCCGCATCAACATCAATCCCGATTTCGGAATAGTCGTCAATACCAGTCTCGCGCCTCCAGACAATCAGGGCGCCGATCCGGAAACGGGACAGCTCCTCTACTGCGGTGATGACTTCTTCCACGTGGCGCTCAATATCGGGAGTCCTGTCCATCATACGGTGGGAGAAAAAGCTGCCCCTTCCCAACTGCTCCAGGGCCCGGCGCAGCTCAGGCTGGAACACCACCGGCAGGGCAATAAATATTCCAGTCCATACCTTGTTGATCAGCCAGTTCACGGCACTGAATCCCATCCAGCGTGATACCGCGGAAAAGCCCAAGAGTATAATAAGGCCCTTCAAGAGCTGCTCGGCCCGGGTTCCCCGGATAAGCAGCAGCAGACGGTAGCAGACATAAGATACAATGATTATATCGCCGAGATTGACAAGGAGCCTGATCGGATCAGAAGCCAGGGCTGCCAGCACTTCCAGATTCACTGCTTGTTCCTCCAAAAATTTTACCCCTATATTATACTAGAGATAACTATGATAGCACAAAATGCCGCTTATTTAGACCCTAACGGCGGTGAAAGGACCGGAGTGGAGTGATGATGTTCGCAGCCGACCTGCAGGCAGGAACACGTCAACGAGAATGCTCGTAAAATCTTCGCGGTAACGGATGGGGGACGGAGAATCCGCCCTCCCCGTTCGCTCCTGAGAACCGTCCGTAAGCCGCGCCGCTAAAGCGCTCTGTTTTTCCTGGAAATCCCGTAAGTGCCAATCTCCATGTCAATACTCCAATATCTCTGCTGACTGTTGTAGGCCAAAGGCTTGGCCCGCTTGGGATCAACCCGGCCGCTCCCATCAAGCACCTCCTCATCCGCATGGCCGGCCACAATCTCAGCCACAAAGAGGTCGTGACTTCCCAGGGGCAGAATATGTCGAACCACACATTCCAGATTTACCGGACATTCCTTGATCAGCGGTGGTCTGACCCGGGAAGCCGGCAGAGGTGTAAATCCGGTGGCCTGGAACTTATCCACATCGCGTCCTGAAACCATTCCACAATAGTCGACCCGGCTCAGATGATCTGCAGAAGGGATATTGACCACCAGTTCCTGTGAACGGCTGATCAATTGGTGTGAATAGCGGCTGGGCCGAATGGCGATCCCGACCATCGGCGGCTGGGAACAGACCACACCGGCCCAGGCGATGGTGATGATATTCGGTTTTCCATCCTGATCAGCGCTGGTTACCAGGACCACGGGCACCGGGTATAAACTGGCAGTCGGTCTCCGCTCAACCTTCATGTTTGTTCCTCCTTCATATCGAAATAACCCGGGAATATCGGATCGCTGCCGAGCTCCCCGGAGAAAAACGAACCCCGCCTTTTTCAGCAGGGCTGTCAGACTGTTACACAGTATTAAGCAGGTTATCTTGCGGCTCGTCACCGGTGATTCACTCACCGGCCGGCGAACATGTATATGGTTCAGGTATAATAACCCATCATCCCGCTCCCGCACCAGTTGTTGCACCGTCAGCGGTTGCGACTGCAGTCATGACCGGGTTTTGGCCTCCATAATTCTCTGATGTTCGGTCATATCTCTCAAGGCCTCAATGGCACCGATCAGGTTACCCTCTCTGTCGTACAGGGGAACCGCCCTAGCCCACAGTTTACGCCTTCCCCCCTTCAGCGCCGGTACGTCTACCACGTCGGTTAAAACATAGTGTTCCTGTTTTATCTCGGCATAATCCCGCTCAATATTCTCAGGACGGAGTACCAGGTCTATAAGGATCGGCCTTTTTTTGCCGTATAGAGGCACTGCGTATTCATAATTGCCCCGCCCCAGCATTTTCTCGGCCGGAACCCCGGTAAGATCCTGCATGGCATGGTTCCATACCGTAACCTTTCCCTCCAGGTCAATAGCCATGACCGCATCCGGCAGGTATTCAACAAAATCAACCATGAACTGGTTTGATTCCTTGAGGGCTATTTCCTCTATCTTGCGCGCAGTGATGTCCCGGGCAATACCCTGAATGGCTACGGCTTCATGTTCCTTGTAAATAAGCCATGCACTTACCTCCAGATATACGCGGGCGCCATGTTTGGTAATTATCTCGGTTTCGTAGGTCAGGGGTTTATGTTTACCCTTTTTCTGCTGGGCCATACGTCTTCCGAAAGCCAGGTACCTTTCGTGCTGTGGTCGGCACTCCTCGGCAATCAGCTGATTGACGTTCATGTTCAGCAGTTCTTCGTGCCAGTAACCGGTAGCTTTCTCCACCATTTTATTTACCCGGAGATAGTTGCCCTCCAGATCGTGGACGTAGATAAGATCGCTGGAGTTTTCAAACAGTTCGATATAGCGATCCATGCTGTCCTTGAGTTTGCGCCGGGTTTCCTTGATATCAGTGATATCCCGGATTATAGCCAGGAAGTATTCCCGGTTCTGAACATAGGTGCTTTTGCACTTGACTTCCGCCCAGAACGCGCGCCCCGAACGATCTTTAACCAGCCATTCCACTACCTGTGTCTGGGGGCTGTTAGAAGCTACCTTCTTTATCCACTGGGTGATTACATCTCTGGTCATTGGGGGCTCATCCGCACTGAGATCCGCCACCCCCAACTGCCTGAATTCCTCCAGACTATAACCAAACATCTGACAGGCTCTTTGATTGGCATCGAGGATAGTAGCGCTGCGAACATCGTATATAAACAGGGCATCATTCACTTCATCAAAGATGGCACGGTATTCGGCATCGGATATGTTTAGACTCGGTTTTTCTCCAGGTATCTCATGGATTATGGATATCAGACCATTGGGTGCCGGACAAATAGTTTCGCGATACTTGCGGCCCTGGTATTCAATCTGAACTGCTTTGGCCTGTCTGGTCTCAATTACCTGCATGTAGGCCAGGTAGGAAGGTGTACCTACCGTTTCGGGGAACAGGTCCAGCAGTTTTCGCCCTTCCAATTCCGCCACTGTACAGTCATACATTTCGGCGTAAGCTTCGTTAACGTAACTGATCCTCCAGTCCTTGTTGAGCGATAGCACGGGCATCCCGATGCTGTCCAGCAAAGCCCGGTGATTGACCTTGCTCTTAAACATTCAAGCCCTCCTTTCTTACATGATCTGCGGACTTTCGGCATTAAGCATCTGCTGAATATTCATAATAATTCTATTCTTTCAATCCCTTCCCCTTCCTCTTTTTAATGACAAGCAATATGAATAACTTTTCAGGTTCAAGAGCTTTCCAACACCCTGATCTAAGATATTCAAAAATAATAACGCTGTTTACAATATGCAGGCAGCGTTATCAGCAATGGAATTCAATTGTTGACCCAGTTGGATCAGGCAGTCTCAAGTGCGGCCGGCCACTCCGTGTCGCCGACCGCCCCCTCAGCAGCCGGATTCCGGTTTCTTGCTTTCTTTCAATAACAGGTAATTTATACTGTCAACCATGGCCTGCCAACTGGCTTCGATAATGTTCTCAGAAACCCCTACCGTACTCCACTTCTCCACTCCGTTGGTTGATTCAATCAATACCCGTACGGTGGCCGATGTTCCGGCGGTCCCATCCAATACCCGCACCTTGTAGTCACTGAGCTGCATCTGCTCCACGGTGGGGAAAAAGTCGACCAGGGCTTTACGCAGGGCGTTGTCCAGGGCATTAACCGGCCCGTCGCCTTCGGCAGCAGTGTGAACCACCTCTTCGTCAACCTTTACTTTAATGATGGCCTCGGCGGCCATGCCGTTGTCCTCCCTTTTTTCCACAATGATCTTCAGGTTAACCAACTGAAAGTATTCCCGGAACTGTCCGAAGGCCTTGTGCAGCAGCAGTTCCAGGGAGGCCTCGGCCCCTTCAAACTGGAAACCTTCATTTTCCAGCTCCTTGATCTCACGAATTATCTGACGGCTGGTAGCATCGTACATGTTTACATCCAGATCAAATTCCCGGGCCTTGTAGAGCAGGTTTGAGGTTCCCGATAGCTCCGAAACCAGCACCCTCCGGTGATTGCCCACCGCCTCCGGGAAGGTGTGTTCGTAGGTCTGGGAGTTCTTTAGGAGGGCACTGACATGGATGCCGCCTTTATGAGCAAAGGCACCGTGCCCCACATAGGGCTGGTTATTGGCATGGGGCATGTTGGCCACTTCACTGATGTACCGCGAGGTCTCCGTCAGCCGCTTCAGCCTGCCCGGGGGAAGACAGTAGTGGTTCATTTTAATCTCCAAATTAGGTATGATGGCGCATAAATCAGCATTGCCGCAGCGTTCGCCGTAGCCGTTCATCGTCCCCTGTACCTGGGTAACCCCCTGCCTGACTGCGGCCAGGGAATTGGCCACCGCAGTCCCCCCGTCATTGTGCACATGTATGCCCAGAGGAACCGACAGGTACTTCTTCATCTGCTGTACGATGTCCTCTATCTCCCAGGTCATACAGCCGCCGTTGGTATCACACAGGACCACCCAGTCGGCCCCCGCTTCCTGAGCGGTCAGGCATACCTCACGCGCGTATTCGGGATTGTTCTTGAAACCGTCAAAAAAGTGTTCGGCATCGAAGATGACTTCCAGCCCGCGATTCTTTAAGTACCTTACAGTATCCCGAACCATGGCCAAATTCTCCTCCAGGGTGGTTTCCAGGGCCTTCAGTACATGAAAATCCCAGGCCTTCCCAAAAATCGTGGCTACCTGGACCTGGCTTTCAACCAGAGCCTGGATGTTGGCATCCTGCTGAACCGGTATTCCCGGTTTGCGAGTACTGCCAAAAGCCGCAATCCTGGCAAATTCCAGATTGAGTTCTGATACCCGGTGGAAAAATTCAATGTCCTTGGGATTGCTGCCCGGCCAACCGCCCTCGATATATGAAACCCCCAGTTGGTCCAAGCGTTGGGCAATCTTTAATTTATCTTCCACCGACAGCGAAATCCCCTCACCCTGTGAACCATCTCTCAATGTGGTGTCGTAGATATAAATGTTTAGCTTCTTATCCCCAAACCTATTTACCCCTCTCTCTAATTTTTCGTGCTACCAGATCCCCCATCTGTTGTGTGTTAACCCGAATCCTGCCCTCCTCGAAAATGTCGGGGGTGCGATAACCTTCGCTCAATACCAGGCGTACCGCATCCTCAATCTCTCGTGCTTCCTCTACCAGATTGAAAGAGTACTCCAGCATCATGGCCGCGGAGAGGATGGTTGCCAGTGGATTGGCTTTTTTCTGTCCGGCAATATCTGGAGCCGAGCCGTGAGAAGGTTCATACAGTCCTACTGCACCGCCCAGTGAAGCGGAGGGCAGCATACCAATGGAACCGGTCAGCATGGAGGCCTCATCGGTCAGTATGTCCCCAAACAGGTTTTCGGTAACAATCACATCGAACTGCCGGGGATGGCGAATCAACTGCATGGCACAGTTATCAACATACATATGAGTCAATTCCACATCCGGGTATTCGGCGGCCAGCCTGCTCACCACCTCACGCCACAGGCGGGAGGTCTCAATTACATTGGCCTTGTCTACCGAGGTCAGGTGTTTTCTCCTTTTACGGGCGATTTCAAAGGCCAGGCGACAGATCCTCTCTATCTCCATATCGGAGTAGGTGCATACGTCAACGGCGATTTCCCCCTCCTCGCTCTGCTTCCGGCTTTTCTCCCCAAAATACAGGCCTCCGGTCAACTCCCGAACTACCAGAATGTCAATGTCCCGGATTACTTCGGGCTTCAGCGTCGAGGCCTCGACCAGATCCGGAAACAGGAAAGCAGGGCGCAGGTTGGCATACAGCCCCAGGTGCTTGCGCAGGGGCAAAAGCGCACCCACCTCGGGGCGCAGCTCTACCGGCAAATCCTCCCACTTGGGTCCCCCAATGGCCCCCAGCAGAACCGCCTGACTTTCCTGGCAGAGTTTAAGGGTTTCATCCGGCAGGGGTTTCCCCACGGCATCTATGGCAGTTCCCCCCACCAGGCCTTCCTGAAAATCAAACCGGTGGCCATACTTTTCTCCTATAGCCTGCAGCGCCTTGACGGCCTCGGGTACGATCTCTGCTCCAATCCCGTCTCCGGGAAGTACTGCTATCCTGTACAAGCTACTTCACCTTCTCCTTGACGTAGTTTATCAGCCCGCCTTTACCAATTATCTCCTGCATAAAACCGGGAAAAGGTTCGGCCAGGTACGTCTTCCCACGGGATAGGTTTCTGATCTCTCCCTGGAGCAGGTCCACTTCCAGGGTATCACCCTCCTGCACCTCATCGACGCACTGGGGACATTCCAGAATCGGCAGCCCGATATTGATTGAGTTGCGATAGAAGATCCGGGCAAATGACCGGGCGATAACACAGGAAACTCCGGCAGCCTTGATGGCAATCGGGGCATGCTCCCGGGAGCTGCCGCAGCCAAAGTTTTTGTCCGCTACGATAATATCACCGCGGTTAACCCGGGAAGGAAAAGACGGATCAGCGTCCTCCATACAGTGTTTGGCCAGTTCCGCCGGGTCCGAGGTGTTAAGGTAGCGGGCTGGGATAATGGCGTCGGTATCCACATCGGATCCAAACTTGTGCACCCTTCCGGTTAAGTTCATCTACTTCACCTCCCACGGCGGAGTTATTGCTCCCTTGATGGCGGAAGCCGCAGCCACCGCCGGGGATGAGAGGTAGACCTCGCTCCCGGGATCCCCCATCCTGCCCACAAAGTTCCGATTGGTAGTGGCGAGGGCCCTTTCACCCCGGGCCAGGATTCCCATATGCCCTCCCAGGCACGGCCCACAGGTTGGGGTGCTTACTGCCGCCCCGGATTCAATAAATACCTCGATGATTCCTTTTCTCAGGGCCTCTAGATAGATCTCCTGAGTTCCCGGGAAGACTATCAGACGGGTCTCGGAGTGGACCCTTTTACCCCGGAGAATCTCGGCCGCGATCTCCAGGTCCTCCATACGGCCGTTGGTGCAGCTGCCAATCACCACCTGGTCAATGGTGATTCCGGCCACTTCGCTGACGTTCCTTGTGTTTTCCGGGAGGTGGGGGAGGGCCACCAAAGGCTCCATGCCGGTAACATCGTACTCCCGGATCTCCGCATACCGGGCATCCGGATCACTGTAGCAGAGGGTGAATTCGCGTTTGTTCCTGCCGTTGACATAGTTGAGGGTAATATCATCGGGAGCTATTATCCCGTTCTTTCCACCGGCTTCAATGGCCATGTTGGCCATGGTGAAGCGGTTATCCATTGATAGGGAGTCGATAACCGGCCCGGTGAATTCCATGGCCATGTAGCGGGCACCATCAACCCCGATATCACCGATAACCCTCAGGATCAAATCCTTGCCGCTTACATAGGGTGGTAGTTCCCCGTGGAATACAAACCGAATGGTTTCCGGCACCTTGAACCAGGCCTCTCCGGTAGCCATAGCTGCGGCCATATCGGTAGAACCCACCCCGGTGGAGAAAGCCCCCAAGGCCCCGTAGGTGCAGGTATGGCTGTCGGCACCGATTATCAGCTCCCCGGGCAGGACCAACCCCTCCTGCGGAAGCAGACAGTGTTCTATGCCCATGCGTCCGATTTCAAAGTAGTTGACAATACCGTGTTTCCTGACAAAATCCCGCATGCGCTTGGCCTGTTCGGCCGACTTGATATCCTTGTTGGGAGTAAAATGATCCGGCACCAGCACGATCCGGGTGGTGTCAAATACCCGTTCAAGGCCGAGTTTCTCGAATTCCTCGATGGCAACCGGCGTGGTGACATCGTTGCCCAGGACCACGTCAACCCGGCAGTTTAACAATTCCCCCGGATGGACTTCTTCCTTCCCCGCATGTCTAGCCAAGATTTTTTCTGTTATCGTCATTCCCATTTAAGTCGACAACTCCTCCCACCTGATCTGGTTTGCTTATTTCATAAGCCGCTTTGTTTATGGCGTTTATGTAAGCCTTAACGCTGGCCTCGATTACGTCCGTTGACAGTCCACGTCCCAGGACCTTGAGGTTGCCTACCGCAACCTTGACCACTACCTCCCCCTGGGCATCCTTCCCGCCGGTTACCGCATTCAGCTTGTATTCAACCAGGCTTCCCGGCAGGCCGGTTATGCGGTCAATGGCATTGCAGGCGGCCTCCACCGGTCCATCTCCACAAGCGGCCTCCTCCACCAGACCCTTGGCCCCCACAAGCCCGACGGTAGCTGTCGGCACCACGGTACTGCCCCCGGTAAAATGCAGATATTGTAGTTTGAAGCGCTCCGGTATCACCCAGATCTCATCCTTGACCAGGGCCTCAATGTCATGGTCGGTAACCTCTTTTTTCTTGTCTGCCAGGTCCTTAAACCGCTGGAAAGCGCGGTTAAGCTCTTCTTCATTCAGGCTGAAACCAAGTTCTTTGAGTCTCTCATTGAAAGCATGGCGGCCGGAATGCTTGCCCAGAACCAGATTGCTCTTGGGGAGACCTATCAGTTCAGGGCTCATGATCTCATAGGTAGTCCTCTCCTTCAGGACCCCATCCTGGTGAATCCCTGACTCATGGGCAAAGGCATTCTTGCCCACCACAGCCTTGTTAGGCTGGATGGCCATGCCGGTTATGGAGCTGACCATCCGCGATGTACGGTAGATCTCCCGGTAATCAATATTTAGTTCCTTTTGATATATTGACCTGCGGGTGTAAAGGGTCATGATGAACTCTTCCAGACTGGCATTGCCTGCCCGTTCACCAATCCCGTTTATCGTACCCTCCACCTGTTTGGCGCCGTTCTTAACAGCCGCCAGGGAATTGGCCACCGCCAGCCCCAGGTCATTGTGGCAGTGTACGCTCAGGATGGCCCGGTGCATGTTGGGAACCCGTTCCATAATGCGGCGGATAAAATCGCCGAATTCCTCGGGAACCGCATACCCTACCGTATCCGGCAGATTGACCACCGTAGCCCCGGCGTCTATAACCCGTTCCACTACCTGACAGAGATAGTCAAAATCACTGCGCGAAGCATCTTCGGCGGAAAACTCTACATCACTGACATACTGCTTGGCATAGCGTACCGCTTCCTCGGCCTGCTGCAGAACCTGCTCCCGACTCTTCTGTAACTTGTATTTAAGATGGATATCAGAAGTAGCCAAAAACGTATGAATTCGGGGATTCTCCGCTACTTTGATGGCTCTCCAGGCCGCATCAATATCTCCTTTGGTAGCCCGGGCCAGACCGGCGATCACCGGACCCTTTACCTTTTCCGCGATCATCCTGACCCCTTCAAAATCCCCCCGGGAGATAACCGGGAAACCGGCCTCTATCACATCTACCCCCATGCGGGCCAGTTGTAGAGCGATTTCCAGCTTCTCATGAGAATTCAGGCTTACTCCCGGACTCTGTTCACCATCCCGCAGGGTGGTATCCAATAGATAAATCCGCTCTGCCATTGACTCACCCTCTATTCCTCAATAAATCCATTAACATATATTTGTGTTCCCTTTATCCCACTAAACTGTGGAAGCAAGATAAAAGCGGGGATGTCTCAGTTTACCTGAAAGATTTTCCCCGCTCAACTTCATTTTTTTCCTGATTAATAAAGTTGTCGGGTTCTACTTTATCTCCTTTAACCAGGGCATCATACTCCTCAGCCTCCTGCCAACCTGCTCTATAAGGTGTTCCTCTCCCTGCTTTTTGAGTGCATTATATACGGGTTTCCCTACCTGGTTTTCCAATATCCACTCCCGGGCAAAAGAGCCGTTCCGGATCTCTTCCAGAACCTGTTTCATTTCCAGCCGGGTATCCTCGTTAATAATTCGTGGTCCGGTGACCAGGTCTCCATACTCGGCGGTGTCGCTTATGGAGTACCTCATGTTGGTTATGCCGCCTTCGTATATGAGATCGACGATCAGCTTCATCTCGTGCAGACACTCAAAATAGGCCACCTCAGGTTGATAGCCGGCTTCCACCAGGGTATCAAACCCGGCCCTGATCAGTTCGGTTACCCCGCCGCAGAGTACAGCCTGTTCGCCGAACAGATCGGTCTCTGTTTCCTCAGCGAATGTGGTCTCCAGTACCCCCGCCCGGGTCGCACCAATCGCCTTGGCAAACGCCAGTGCCAGATCCCGGGCCTGCCCGGTGAAGTCGTTCTCAACCGCAATGAGAGCCGGTACCCCGACACCTTTCTCATACATGCGCCGTACCAGGTGTCCGGGACCCTTGGGAGCAACCATGAACACATCCACATTGGCCGGGGGTTTAATCTGCCCAAAATGGATGTTGAAGCCGTGGGAAAACCCGAGAGCATTACCCGGTTCCAGGTAAGGAGCAATCTGTTCCCGGAAAATGAAAGGCTGAATGGTGTCGGGAATCAGGATGTGAATTATGTCCGCGTTTCTAGCCGCCTCATCAACGGTCATTGGGGTCAGGCCGTCAGCAATTACCCGGTTCCATTCGGTTTCGGTTTCCTCGTCCACCGGCTTCCGAATTCCAACTACAACCTTAATCCCGCTCTCATGAGCATTCTGGGCCTGGGCATGGCCCTGGCTGCCGTAGCCGATTACCGCAACGGTTTTATCCTTCAGCAGTTCCAGGTTTGCATCGGCATCATAATACATTCTCGCCATTTTTTATCCCCCTTAGTTGTGTTCAGTCAGTATTTCAATCTGGTAAACCGCAGGCGACTTACGTCTTGGGACCTCTTACCATGGCCACCTTACCGGTTCTAACCATTTCTATTATCCCGAATGCCCGCAGAGAATCCTCCATGGCATTGATTTTTCCTTCATCGCCGGTAACCTCGATAATGAGGCTCTTTCTTCCTATATCCACGATATGGGCCCTGAAGATATCAACTATCTGCATGATTTCAGCGCGCACCTGAGGATCTGCTTTTACTTTGAACAGGGCCAGTTCTCGGTCCACCGACTCTTCGGAAGTTATGTCCATGATTTTACATACTTCAACCAGTTTGTGCAACTGTTTGGTAACCTGTTCTAAGATATTTTCATCCCCATCAACCACGATGGTCATACGGGAGATACTGGGTTCCTCAGTCCGACCCACACAGAGGCTTTCGATATTATAACCCCGGCGCCGGAACAGGGTGGCTACTCTTGCCAGGACCCCCGGCTGGTTGTCAACAGTAACTGACAGCGTGTGCTTCATTGCTAACTGTCACCCCCCAACATGTTTTGCAGGCTCTCTCCGGGAGGAACCATGGGAAAAACATTCGCTTGACGGGCAACCCTGAAGTCAATCACTACCGGACGCTCGGTCTCCTGCAGGGCCTTACGCAGAGCCGGCTCCACCTCCGACATTCGGGTCACCCGCATCCCGACTGCGCCGTAGGCCTCGGCCAGGCGAACGAAGTCCGGCTGGAGGGAGATGTCGGTGTATGAATAGCGTCCTTCATAGAACAGCTGCTGCCACTGGCGCACCATACCCAGGTACTGATTGTTCAGGATGCAGATGACAATGGGCAGTTTCTGTTCCACCGCCGTGCACAACTCCTGAATGTTCATCTGAATGCTGCCGTCACCGGCAATGTTGATCACTTTGCGTCCCGGGCAGCCAATCTGGGCTCCGATGGCGGCCGGCAGACCAAATCCCATAGTGCCCAGCCCTCCTGAGGTGATAAAAGTGCGGGGATGAATAAACTTATAGTACTGGGCCGTCCACATCTGATGCTGCCCCACTTCGGTGGTGATTATCGCTTTCCCGTCAGTAATATCGTATATTTTTTCAATAACATACTGGGGCATTATGGAATCGTCTTCCGGCGATTCGCCATATGTCAAAGGGAAATCCTCTTTCCAGCGGTCGATGAGTTCATGCCACTCGGTGCGCTCCGGCCGCGCCTTAATCCGGTGGATTATCTCTCTCAGCACCTGTTTAACATCTCCTACAATAGGTATGTGGGAGAGCACATTTTTCCCAATTTCCGCCGCGTCAATGTCTATGTGGATCACCTGCGCCTGGGGGGCAAAACTGGCCAGGTTTCCAGTAACCCGGTCATCAAACCTGGCGCCGACTGCAATCAGGAGATCGCACTCGCTGATGGCATAGTTCGCGTACCTAGTTCCATGCATCCCCAGCATACCCAGATAGAGATGGCTGTTAGCCGGAAAACTCCCCATCGCCATTAAGGTTGTAGTCACCGGAATCTCCATTTTTTCCGCCAGTTCCTTGAGTTCAGGCGATGCTCCGGAGCTTATCACCCCGCCGCCGGCATAGATCAACGGACGCTTTGCTTCCTCAATAGCTTTGGCCGCCATGACCACCTGCCCGGCATTTGGGTTCTTCAAAACTCGATAGCCCCTCAGGGACATATTTACACTCTCCTCGGAGAATTCGATCTCCCGGGTCATTACATCTCGGGGCAGGTCCACCAACACAGGTCCGGGACGGTTGGTGCGAGCTATAAAGAAGGCTTCCTTAATAACCCGCGCCAGGTCACGGGTGTCCTTGACCAGATAGTTGTGCTTGGTGATGGGCAGGGTTATTCCGGTGATATCAACCTCCTGAAATGCATCCTTCCCAATCATTGAAACCGCAACCTGCCCGGTAAAAGCCACCATCGGTACCGAATCCATATAGGCATTGGCGATCCCCGTCACCAGGTTGGTGGCACCGGGACCCGAGGTCGCCAGACAGACACCGACTTTGCCGGTTGCCCTCGCGTAGGCATCAGCAGCATGGGCAGCCCCTTGTTCGTGACGGACCAGTACATGTCTAATATCAGCATCATAGAGAGCGTCATAGATAGGGAGGGCCGATCCTCCAGGATATCCGAAAATAACCTCCACGCCCTCTTCCTTTAAGTACTTTATAAAAATATCGGTCCCTTTCAACCTCACTACATCACCTCCTACTCTACGGCCTGGGGAAAACTGCACCCGTGCTGGCGGACAAAACCTGTTCCGCATAACGGCGCATATACCCCTTCTTTATCTTGGGCTCAGGTGGATTCCAGTTTAACCTCCTGGTCTCCAGGACCTCGGGCTCAACCAGGAGATCAAGCCTCCTGCCCGGTATATCTATACTGATAATATCCCCTTCTTCAACCAGGGCAATGGGCCCGCCTACTGCAGCTTCCGGAGAAACATGCCCGATTGAGGCACCCTTGGTGGCTCCCGAAAAACGCCCATCGGTGATCAGAGCTACCTCACGATCAAGGCCCATGCCGGCAATAGACGAGGTGGGGGTCAGCATCTCCCTCATCCCGGGACCGCCTCGCGGACCCTCATACCGAATAACCACCACATCGCCTGGATTTATCCTGCCGCCCAGAATGGCGTCTACCGCGTCCTCTTCCGCTTCGAACACCCGGGCGGGACCCTTGTGAACCAGCATTTCCTTTTCCACCGCACCCTGTTTGACTACGGCTCCATCAGGGGCCAGGCTGCCAAAAAGTACGGCCAACCCCCCGGTGGGGCTGTAGGGATTGTCAACCGGTCTGATGACATCATCACGGTAGCCCCTCGCCTGGACAATATTTTCCCCAATCGTGCGGCCGGTAACAGTCAAGACATTCTCGTGAATCATGCCTTTTTCAGCCAGGTGTTTCATCAGCATGTAAACCCCGCCTGCCTCCTGCAGATCTTCGATAAAATGATTACCGGCTGGATCCAGTTTGCAGAGGTGAGGGGTTCTGGCACTTATCTCATTTACCATCTCCAGATTCATTTCAACTCCGGCCTCATGGGCAATGGCAAACAGGTGCAGAACCGTATTGGTGGAACAGCCGATGGCCATATCAAGGCTTAAGGCGTTCTCAAAGGCTTCAGCGGTCATGATGTCCATAGGCTTGATGTCCTTCTCCAAGAGTTCCATGACCTTCATCCCCGCCTGTTTGGCCAGTCTGATGCGGGCGGCGTGCACGGCAGGGATGGTACCGTTACCCGGGAGACCCATTCCCAGGGCCTCGGTCAGACAGTTCATGCTGTTGGCGGTAAACATCCCGGCGCAGGAACCGCAACCGGGGCAGGCCACCTCTTCCAAGAGGCTTAAATCATCGGGTGTCATCCGGCCAGCGGCCACGGCTCCGGTCCCCATAAAGACATTGTTGAGACTGACCCTTTCGCCTTTAAAACGTCCGGCCATCATCGGCCCCCCGCTGATAAAGATGCTGGGAATATTCAACCGAGCCGCCGCCATCAACATCCCCGGAACAACCTTGTCGCAGTTGGGGATAAAAACCAGGGCATCAAACCCGTGGGCGTTGGCCATGATCTCAATGGAATCGGCAATCAGTTCCCGGCTCCCCAGGCTGTATTTCATGCCGATATGGTTCATAGCAATGCCATCACAAACCGCAATGGTGGAAAACTCTAAGGGGGTTCCGCCCTTAATCCGCACACCGGCTTTTGCCGCTTCCGCAATCCGGTCCAGATAGATATGTCCGGGCACTATTTCATTGGCGGAATTCACGATGCCGATCAACGGGCGGCTGATTTCTTCTTTGGTCAGGCCGATTGCGTTCAGCAATGACCTGTGAGCAGCTTTTTCCAAGCCGGCTTTAACCGAGTCACTCCTCATAATAAACCCTCCTAAAATCGCTAGATCTCAGCCCCGTCGTTCTTTACCAATTCACGATAGTCTTCAAGCAGAGCAGCAAAGATAGGGCCTGGCCTGCCATCTCCAATCACCCGGTTATCTATCTTGACCACCGGTATCAGTTCCGCTGCAGTACCGGTCAACCAGCACTCATCGGCAGTAAAGAAATCATAACGGGTGAGAACAGTTTCTTCAACCCTGATCCCTCTCTTCCGCGCCAGCTCAATGACCGCATCTCGCGTAACCCCTTGCAGCATGCCCAGGTGGGTAGCCGGGGTTTTGACAACCCCATCCCGAGCCATGAAAATGTTGTCTCCCGTGCACTCGGCCACATAACCTTCCTGTGTTAAAAGGATTGCTTCTTCAACCCCGGCGATGGCCGCTTCCATCTTGGCCATGATGTTGTTCAGGTAATTCAGGCTCTTGATCCTGGGATTAACACCTTCCGCAATGTTGCGGCGTGTAGGCACGGTGATCACATCAAGTCCGGTTTTATACAATTCCTGTGGGTACAGGGTGATGGACGACGCCATACATACGACAGTAGGGGCTTCGCATTTACGGGGGTCGAGACCGAGGTCACCCTTGCCGCGTGAGACTACCAGCCTTATGTAAGCATCTCTCAGATTGTTCCGGCGGCAGGTCTCACAAACCACCTGGCTCATCTTATCCCGGGTATAGGGTATCTCCAGATTTATGGCTTTTGCTGAATCATACAGGCGGTCGATGTGCTGCTTTAGACGGAATACCAGACCGTTGTAGGCGCGAATGCCCTCAAAAACCCCATCCCCATACAGATAACCGTGATCAAATACAGAAACCTTGGCCTCCTCTTCGGGCACAAACTCTCCGTTCAAGTAAATCAACAGTCCCATTACAGCATCTCCCTTCTTTTCCCTTATTAACGAATGCCTCAGATGATAATTCAAACCATCGTCCTGGTTAATCAACCAACCATATGACAGGTAGCAGTTTAGTAATGGAATTGTGTACGCCGAATTACGCAAAACCACGGAGGGCGAGGATCCATGAGGATCAAAACAGCATGTTCCGGTTCAAAATGGTCAGAGGCTAAGGTCGGAATTATAATACCCTCTCATACCTAGCTCTCAAGCCAGGGACGAGAGGGCTTTCTGCGGCATCAACCAAATTATCGTGTACCCACAACCGGGTAACAAATCCCCCGCCTCTATCGAATCCCGGTTTTGGCAATTTCGGGCAGAGGCGATGCTATTACGCCGGCAACCTCGGCTCCAGACGGTCACCCCAACTGCAGCCTTTATAGACCTTTCTTCCCTCATGGCCTATAGGATATCGAACATGCCAAAGTATTTCTAAAAGTATAGGGAATTAGGGGTTTGCTGTCAAGCACCTTATCTCGTTTTTTTACTTTTTTACTTTTTTACTATTTTGTTTCCACCTTTTTCATGTACTGTCTGAGATGGATAACGTTCCTTACACCCATGTCCTGGCGCAGCTTCTCATTACGCTTCATGTCCTTAAACATCGTCCAGAGCAACCTTTTCCCTTCCACACTCTTGGCTGCATCCTGCGGGGTCATGCCCCGCAATGGTTTAAGCTTGGATTCAAACCACTTCTCCAGATACGCATTTTTCAGGTGGTCTTCCAGTTCCGGGTACTGTTTCTTGACCTCGCCGGTTATTATTTCGAAAACACCCTCGCATTTGATCTCCATACCTTCGTACTCCAGTATTTCACGGAGTCCTTCCTCAAACTGTTCTCTTACCCGGCTCAGATCCCCATCACCGAAAGCGGAAACGGTAACCCAGTTGTTCCCTAAAACGTATTCTGCCCGCAGGGCTCCGGGCGGGGTTTCTTCGTATTCATAATAGACCTCATATTCTCCCCCGAATTCGTAGGAGGAAGTCTTGAGTGCTTTCAGTTTTTCACGCACCCTCTCCCTGTCCCTGAAACCGTAACGGGCGGTCAAAAGCTTAAGCCCATCCTCGAACAGGAGTTCCTGTTTTTCATAATTCAGCATATCATGGAAACTTAGGTACTGCCCTGAAAGGTAAGTGTAGGCGGTAATGATCTCAACCTGGTGCTGGGATATGGGTTCCACTGAACCGCTCCGGCAGATCAGCTCATCTATGTCGCTGACGTTGGCCTTATTGCGGGCGATGACTACCATTTCATCCCCATTGATCACAATATCGGCCATAACATCGGACAGGAAGAATACCCCGCTGCCAATGCTCTCCTCCAATGCCGTCAGGCGCAGGTGCACTCCAAAGGGTAGTTCCCCTACCTGACGGATATTCTCGAAATTCTCCAATTCCTCAAACAGGCATTCCGGATCCAGGATCTCATATACGTAACAGTGAACCATATCCTGGAAAGGAGTCTCCTCCCGGCTCTCGTTAATGAGACGAAAACCTTCCCGTTGCACAGCACTAATAAACCAGTGCCGCTCTTTTTGCACCAGTTGAAAACTGTATTCACTGCGGTAAAGCCTTTCGTCCTCCACATGGATGCTGCAGGCTTTAACCTTACTTCGTCCCCGTGATACTTTAACCTCGACTGCCTGCCCTTCAACCAGCATTACCGCCGGTTTCAGCAAATCCTGCAGTTCATGGAGAAGTGCCTCGCGGATACCATCATCGGGAATTAGCAGGGAAGCGATAAGATTGTGGTCTTTATACCGCTGCGCAAAAAAGAAGGTGTTGACAAGTTCCCGGGGTTCCAAAGAAAATCTCAACCTCCGGACCAGATCGGACTGGGCTGCGCTGTCCAAAACCGATTCAGAATCCAGGTACTTTCGATACAAGAATTTCCCAAGGGCGGGGCGTGTCATGTACTTAATATTGTTGCTGTATGCTTCCTTAATCATGAAACACGCCTCTTCATAAGAAATCCGAACCATATCAGGAAGCATTCGTCTATCCGCCTCATATTCAGCTATTGGCAGTTCCGATATTACAAAAAACCCGTGAATGCCATCAGCATTATACGACAGAAAGAAACATTCCACATCCAGAAGCCCTTCATCGTTTAACCAGGCCACATCAAGAGTAACCTGTCCGGTATGACGGGTTGGCGTCACATAAGCCCTGAAAAACTCCTTTTTGAGGGCTGCCGAGGGGGAACCCCCATATCCCTTCATCTGCAGCTTCTCCAGCCCCCGGTTACAGACCGATTCTACCTCTTTACCATATTCCTCCTTAAGCACATGGAGGAAATTGGCCATTTCCGGGGTTCCAAAGGAAGCAAGCCCATCGATAACATGGGGACGCAGGTCTCTGGGTATTTCATCAATTATCTCTGTCGCCAATAGTAAGCCTTCACTGGTCTTGACCAGACTTTTAATATCTTCACCCAGCCCCTTGATAAGGGAGCGTGGTACGATGGGACGTCTTCTTTTCGCTCTCATTTCCTCTCCTGATAAATTTTCTGGGCATTAATCCCAAAATAATAGTATTTCATGGCAAAGGTTTGGCCGGTGCCGGTTATAATTTAATGTAACACTATCCACCGTTAACCGCAATTCACTTTAATCTTTCTCCTGGCTGACAGGAAGCCGCTTACCCTTCTATACTATTCTACCCGGTTCCTTTTGTTTTTCAGTTTGGAGTCGGGGCAGTTCTATTATGTTTATTATTCCATATCAGTTTTGCAGCTGGAAGGTATACAAAATTTCTGCAGGAATTGAAGAACAAATGCAGAATTTGACATATGGGGTCAATAAAAATATGATAATGAAAGGTCATTATGAGAAGAGTAAGCACACGGTACCTGCAGCCGGGGATGACGGTTGCACGCACAATTTACAGCAGCAGCGGCAAGGTTCTCCTGGCAGCGGGCATGAGAATAACCCCCAAATACATAAAACGGCTGCAGGATGTTGGAGTAGCCTCGGTCTATATCAAAGATGACCTGTTTGACGATTTGGGAGACATTCCGGATGTTTTGTCCGAAAAGAGCCGCTTGGAAACCACGCAGTTGGTGAAAGAAAGCTTTCTGGCTATGGAAACCAACCAGCGTCTCAATATTAGAGCCGTTAAAGAAGTCGTTGACGGTATCATAGATGAGCTCCTGGCAAACCGCGATGTGCTTTTTCACCTGGCAGACATCAGGAGTTATGATGATTATACCTTCTTCCATTCCGTCAATGTCTGCATACTGTCTCTTATGACCGCCATTACTCTTGGGTACAACAAGTTGAAATTGAAGGAGCTGGGGATTGGCGCCCTGCTGCATGATATCGGGAAAATACGAATAAGCAAAGAAATCCTCAACAAAGCCGGAGAACTTACTTCCAAAGAATATAAATTAATCCGCAAACACCCCGAGTACGGCTACGAGATCTTGAGGACCTACGATGATGTGCCGCTGCTTTCGGCACATGTCAGCCTGCAGCATCACGAGCGCTGGGACGGTAAAGGCTATCCTCGGAGATTGGCCGGCGAACAAATCCATGAGCACGCACGGATAGTCGCGGTGGCTGATGTATACGATGCTCTACTGGCAGACCGGCCTTATCGCCCCGCTTACTCGGTAAACCAGGCGGTTACCATCGTCAGCCGTATGTCCAATACCTATTTTCAATCGCGAGCTGTAGCCGCGCTGGTTTCAAATATTGCCGTATTCCCAATTGGCAGCGTAGTCATGCTCAGTACCGGACAGACGGGTATAGTAGTAGACGTAAACAGCAATTGCCCCACCCGTCCTATTGTCAAGGTGGTGTTTGATCAGTACGGCAATAAAATGCCAAAATCTCATGAAGTCGATCTGACCCATTTGAACACTGTATTCATCGCCAAAGTCCTTTCTGAAGAAGAGATTGTCAGAATTTTCAGGGGCAGCGTTCCCGAAGTCGCCGACCTCTAAATGCCATCTCCTCTGCCCGGTTTTTCATCTTTTAGGGCACTAGAATTTAGGCCCCACCTGTAAGGTGGGGCCCATGTTGAACGCCGGTTGTCTAAAACACATGCTGCTATTAAACAAACTTCTTGTGCTGCGGATGATAATGAGTGTGCAGGAGCTCGTGGGACTTGTGTCCAAGAGGCTCATGCAAGAACTCTTCGTACAGGGTATTTACTTCCGGGTTCTCGTGGGATTTCCTCAGCGGCAGCTCTGCATCCTCAACATAGATGCAGCCGATGCGCTCAGCCCGCTTCTTGTTCGACTTGGTCAAAGGCTGTCCGCCGCCGCCTATACAACCACCGGGGCAGGCCATGATTTCAATGAAGTGATACGGGGATTCCCCGGCTCTCACCTGATCCATCAGCTTGCGAGCGCTGCCCAGGCTGTGTCCCACAGCGACCCTGACCTTCGTTCCATTAAGATCGACCTCGGCTTCTTTGATCCCTTCCATACCACGGACCGCAGTGAAGTTAACATCCTGCAGGGTTTCCTTGGTAACGACTTCGTATACCGTCCGCAGGGCTGCTTCCATTACTCCTCCGGTAGCCCCGAAGATTACGGCAGCACCCGTGTACTTACCCATCCAGGAGTCAAAGTTGGAAGGCTGCAGCTTGGTGAAGTCCAGCCCCGCCATCGTGAAGAGCCTTCCCACCTCCCGAGTAGTTAAGACCAGGTCTACGTCCCGATAACCGCTGGCATTCATCTCCGGCCGTGCCGCCTCGAACTTCTTGGCGGTACAGGGCATGATGGATACCGAGTAGATCTTGGAGGGATCAATACCCATCTTTTCAGCCCAGTAGGTCTTTACCAGAGCGCCGAACATCTGCTGGGGCGATTTGCAGGTAGAGAGATGATCCAGCAGGTCCGGATAGAAGGTTTCACAGAAGTTTATCCAGCCGGGGCTGCAGGAGGTGAACATCGGCAATTTGCCTTTTCCTTGAGTCAGCCTCTGCAGCAGCTCATTGCCTTCTTCGATTATGGTCAAGTCAGCGGTAAAGTTGGTATGCAGCACATAATCAAACCCGATCTGGCGCAGTCCGGCTACGAATACCTCCATGTCGAGTTCTCCAGAATTCATCCCGACCAGCTCGGCGATGGCCACCCGTACCGCAGGAGCTATTTGAGTGACAACCACCTTGTCAGGATCGGCAACGGCTGCCAGGAATTCGTCGATCTGCTCGTTCTCATAGATGGCTCCAACCGGACAGGCATGGATACACTGACCGCACACGACACAAGTACTGTCGCTCAGCAATCCTCCCATGGCGGGCACGACCATAGCTTCGTAGCCGCGTTTTTCAACGCCCAGGGCATGAACGGTTTGAATCTCACTGCAGGCTCCGATGCAGCGTCTGCAGTTAATGCATTTATCCTGTTCTCTAACGATACTGGGAGTGGACCGATCCTTCCCATAACCCTTGACTTTCAAGGTAAACGGGTTGTCCCTGATCATGTACTCCGCTGCCAGGTCCTGGAGTTCGCAGACACCGTTTCTTATGCAGTTTAAGCAATCCTGGGGATGACGGGAAAGGATCAATTCCAGGATTGTCTTCCGGGCTTCAATAACTTTGGGACTTCTGGTCTTGACAACCATTCCATCCCAAACCGGCATGGCACATGCTGCAGCCAGCAGTCTTTGCCCTTCCACCTCACAAACACATATCCTGCAGTTGGCCTTAATCGACTGGTCAGGGTGATGGCAGAGCGTCGGGATTCTGATTCCGGCTTCTTGCGCTGCCGCAAGAATGGTTGAACCATCCGGCACGGATACTCTAATACCGTCTATAGTAACAGTCGCCATCATGCTCACTCCTTCCTTACTCTTTTACCCTGGCAGCGTAATCTGCCCTGAAATGCTTCATGGTAGTGAGAATCGGTACAGGAGCAGCCTGACCCAAACCGCACAAGCAGGCGGTAGACATAACCCGTCCCAGTCTTTCCAGCAGATTCATGTCGCTGGCTTTGCCTTTACCCTGATTGATATTGTGCATGATCTCATACATTCTCATGGTTCCCTCGCGGCAGGGAGCGCATTTTCCGCAGGACTCATGCTCGAAGAACTTAGCAGTACGCTCGGCTACATCAACAATGTCCCGGGTTTCATCCATGACAAAGACTGCTCCGGAACCCAGTGTGGCTCCGACTTTCGCCATGGAATCGAAGTCCGCCGGGGTGTCCAGCAGGGATTCGGGAATAATCGCACCCGAGTTACCGCCAATCTGGACCGCTTTAAATTTCTTGCCTCCGGGGATTCCGCCGCCAAAACCGAAAACGATGTCCCTGATGGTGGTGTTGGTCGGAACTTCGATGAAAGTCCTGTTGACAACATCCCCGCTCAAGGTGAATATCTTGGTCCCGGGATAGTTGGGAGCCCCAATGGATTTGTACCAATCGGCGCCTTTCTCTATAATGTCGGGAACATTGGCAAAGGTCTCAACGTTGTTGACCACAGTGGGTTTGCCCCAGAGTCCGGATACACCGGGATAAGGCGGCTTGTAGCGGGGTTCACCGCGCTTGCCCTCAATGGACTCTATCAAAGCCGTCTCTTCACCGCAGACATAGGCTCCGGCACCCATACGCACTTCGATATCAAAATCTCCCAAAACCCCTTTATCCTTGGCCTGGGCAATGGCCTGTTTGAGAATATCGACTACATAAGGATACTCTCCACGGCAGTAAATATATCCTTTGTTAGCACCCACCGCATATCCACAGATGGCCATACCTTCCAATAGGCGGTGAGGATCAGATTCCATAATGATCCGGTCCTTATAAGTCCCAGGTTCACCCTCGTCGGCATTGCAAACCACATACTTCTGATCGGCAGCCGCCTGATAGACAAAGGTCCATTTCTGCCCCGCATTAAAGCCTGCTCCACCCCGTCCACGCAGGTTGGATTTTTTTACTTCATCGATTACAGCTCGCTGTCCCACACTACGGGCTTTCTCTAGTGCTTTATACCCTCCAGCATTAATGTAATCTTCAATCTTTAACGGATCGATCACCCCATAATTACGAAGTACGATCCTCAGTTCTTCTGCCAAAACCAAACCCTCCCTTCTTTACTGCAGTTGGGACAAGATCCCCGGAATTTTGTCGGCAGTAACATCCCTTACCGGCTGGCTGTTGATAGTAATTACCGGGGTCGACTGGCATTGTCCGACACACTCGGTGAACTCAAGGGTAAACTTGCCGTCGGGGGTCGTCTCTCCCATCTTGATACCCAGTTCCTTCTCTAATGCCGCCACCACTTCAGCCGCACCGGCGATGTGACAGGGAGAACTTTCACAAAGACGTATTACATAACGTCCTCTTTTCCCGATCTTGAAATAGGAATAGAAGGTCGCAACCCCGTACGCTTCGGCAACGGGTATCGAAAATACCCGAGCAGCCTCGGTGATAGCTTCTTCGGGAATGTGGTTGTACTCCCTCTGAATGGCGTGGTAAGCCTCAATCAGCCCACCTGAAACATTCTTGTACTGGTTGATGATGGTATTGATGTCCGCCATATAAGCACCTCCTTTCCATGAGATAGGTCCGATACCTGACAATATCGGTTGAGACTTAATGCGGGTCAACCTGAGAATACTTGGCTCAAACGATCCGTAATTTTGATGATGTATTTCTACAGAAAAATATAAGTCCTTTTTGAGGACACAACAATACTTGATTTTACGGCGGTAAAACCCAGTAAACACCGCGGTTGAATACCCGTTCCATTAAATGTTAAATCCTTGTGAAAAAAATTGCTAAGTTGTATAATGAACTTAGCATCAGACGAGTACGTGCAAGGTATCAGGACGGTAACATGCATTGGTAGACTCCCGGTGCTTCCAGAATCGAATACTTAAATAACGCCTGAGGGAAGGGGTTTTCTGACCCAGGGGCTGACCGGTAAATTGCCTGAGAACGAGGTTTAACCTGAGTTTGAGGGGAGGTGCAATTAATGCTGCATGTCAAGCTTATCCTGGGTTGTATTCAGGGTAAGCTTTAATTTTTATGGAGGTGTTGGAAATGCCAAGCCGTTTAGGAGTAATAGGTATAGTGGTGGAAGACCTGGAAGCCGTTCCCCGGGTAAATCAGATACTGTCCCATCACTCCCAGATAATCGTAGGACGGATGGGAATCCCTTATCGCCAGCGTGGGGTCTCAGTGATCTCGTTGATTATCGACGGGGACACTGATGAAATCGGTTCACTTACCGGCAAACTGGGTTCTATTAAAGGGGTCAGCGTCAAGAGCGCTCTGACGACGAGACAGTACCCCAATGGAGGTTAGATCTTGCGCTATTACGAATTACTGCAAAACCCGGACCAAGATTTCGTCAAAGAACAGTTGAATATCCTTTTAGCCGACGATCGCCCGGAGCTCCTGGAGGAATTAAGGAGGGAAGCCGACCAGGTACGACGGCGTTGGGTAGGAGATGCTGTTCATGTCCGCGGCATAATAGAATTCTCCAATTACTGCATCCGCAACTGTCAATACTGCGGTTTGAACCGCTCCAATACAAGGTTACAGCGCTACCGCATTCCTCCCGAGGAGATTGTCGAGATTGCGCGGGGGGCGGTGGCTATGGGTTTTAAAACCATAGTCCTGCAGTCGGGAGATGATTTTTACTACACTCGGGAGATGATTACCGATATTGTACGGGAAATTAAAGCCACCGGGGCAGCCGTCACCCTTTCCGTAGGTGAGAGGCCTACAGAGGATTATCGAGCCTGGCGTGAAGCCGGGGCCGACCGTTACCTCCTCAAGTTTGAAACCTCTGATCCCGGACTCTATAACCTCCTCCACCCCGGCACCAGTCTTGCCATGCGGCTGAGGTGCCTGCATGATTTACGCGTGCTCGGTTACCAGGTGGGTTCGGGATTTATGATCGGGCTGCCCGGACAGACCGGCGAGACCCTAACACGCGACCTGCTGCTCATGCGATCCCTGGAGTTGGAGATGGCCGGAATCGGACCGTTCATACCCCATCCGGCCACCCCTCTAAGCGGGGCTCCCGCAGGCAGGGTAACCTTAAGCCTTAAGGTCCTGGCGCTCAGCCGGCTGCTCTTGCCCTGGACACACCTCCCGGCCACCACCGCCTTGTCCAGTCTGGAAAAAGACGGGCAGCGGCTGGGGCTTACCGGTGGTGCCAACATACTGATGCCGAACATAACGCCACCGGAATACCGGCACCTTTATGAAATCTACCCCAATAAGGCCGAGGTGAAAGACAGCCCCTATAAACTGTACCGGGCCACCCTGGAGCTGATTCACGAACTGGGACGGGATGTGGCCAATGACCCGGGGCACGGCCTGTCAGAAGCAACAAGGTCATCTTTATATTAAGGAGGAATCATTTCATGGCCGCAGCCAACTTCATTAATGATCAGGAAATATGGGCATTGCTTGACAACAATCGCAACCTGCCCTGTGACCAAATTGAAGCCATCATTGATAAGGCCGCTCAGGCCGGGGGCTTGGAACCCTGGGAAGCGGCGGCCCTGATCCAGGTTGAAGACCCGGTGCTTTTGCAGAAGATGTTTACTACCGCACGGCAGGTGAAAGAAAAGATTTACGGCCGACGCATGGTGTTCTTTGCCCCGCTCTATATCAGCAATTACTGCGTTAACGATTGTGTTTACTGCGGGTATCATCGTTCCAATACCGAGATGGTTCGCCGCAAGCTGACGATGGAGGAAATAGCCCGGGAAGTCAAAGTGTTGGAGGAAATGGGCCACAAGCGGATTGCGCTGGAAACCGGTGAGGATCCGAGAAACAACCCTATCGAGTACATCGTGGAAGCAATGAAAACCATCTACAGCGTAAGGGAAAAACACGGCAATATCCGGAGAATCAATGTGAATATTGCAGCTACCACCGTAGACAATTATCGCAAGCTCAAAGAAGCCGGCATCGGTACTTACGTGCTGTTTCAAGAAACCTATCACAAAGAAACGTATGAGAAGATGCATCCCTCAGGCCCCAAGTCCGATTACGTGTGGCACCTGACGGCCATGGACCGGGCCATGGAAGGCGGCATCGATGATGTCGGTCTGGGGGTCTTGTTTGGGCTTTACGACTACCGCTTCGAGGTGCTGGGACTCTTGATGCACAGTAGGCATCTGGAAGAAAAATTCGGAGTCGGCTGTCATACCATCTCGGTTCCCAGATTGCGCCCGGCGGAAGGAGTGAACCTCACTAACTTCCCTTACCTGGTAAACGATGATGACTTCAAGAAGGTTATTGCTGTTATCCGGTTGGCGGTGCCTTACACCGGGATGATTATGTCCACCCGGGAAAGGGCCGGTTATCGGGACGAGTTGTTCGATCTGGGCATCAGTCAAATCAGCGCCGGTTCCTGCACGGGTGTAGGCGGTTACTACAAGGACAAGGATCAGGAAACTGAGGAAAGGCCGAATACCGCCCAATTCCAGGTAGAGGATGAGCGCACTCCCGAGGAACTGATCCACAGCCTGTGCCTCAGCGGTTACATTCCCAGCTACTGCACCGCCTGCTATCGCAGCGGGCGTACTGGCGACAGGTTTATGGCTCTGGCCAAGAGCGGTCAGATTGGCAACGTCTGTCAACCTAACGCCATCCTCACCTTTAAGGAATACTTGGAGGATTACGCGGGACCGGAAAACAAGGCACTCGGAGAAAAGGTGATCGAAGAACACCTGCAGGATATCCGCAATGATAAGGTCCGGTCCAGGACCAGGGAATACCTGAAATTGATTGAACAAGGGCAGCGCGATTTGTATTTCTAACAGAAAATGAGGTGAAATGATGCAGGACACCCCCCGGGCCAATCGCTTGCACATAGCGATTGTAGGCAGGCGCAATGCGGGAAAATCCAGTCTGATCAACGCCCTGACCAACCAGGACATAGCTCTGGTTTCCGAGGTTCCGGGAACCACCACCGACCCGGTTTTCAAGGCCATGGAGATACTCCCTATCGGCCCCAGTATAATTATTGATACCGCCGGGCTTGATGATACCGGTGAATTGGGAGAGCTGCGCGTCAAAAAGACTCTGGATGTTTTGGAACAGGCAGATCTGGTTGTGCTGGTAATTGATCCTCTGCTGGGCATAACCGAATTCGATCTGGAGATTAAAAAAGAAATTGAGAACCGCAAAATACCCCTGATAGGGGTTGTCAACAAAGCGGATCTGGTTGATATCGATCCCGGCATTCTGGATGAACACCTGGGGCTTTCCCTGATAAAAGTAAGTGCCGCCACCGGAGAAGGCATTGAAGAGCTAAAACAACGCATCATCCAGGAGGCGCCCTTTGATTTTGAGGAATCTCACATTGTAGGTGATCTGATTGAATCCGGTGATCTGTGCGTCCTGGTAGTCCCAATTGATTCGGCAGCCCCCAAGGGCAGGATCATTCTCCCGCAGGTGCAAACTATTAGAGATATCCTGGACCACGCAGCGGTTTCGGTTGTGGTTCAGGACACCGAGCTGCGGGACACCTTGAATAAATTGAACGAAAAACCGAAAATAGTAATAACCGACTCCCAGGCTTTTGCCCGAGTAGCTGCGGATACCCCGGATGACGTTTGGATGACCTCCTTTTCCATCCTCTACGCTCGCTACAAAGGAGATTTGGCTGAACTGATTCGGGGAGCCAAAGCTATTAAATCCCTGCAGCCCGGTGATAAGGTGCTGATCGCAGAAGCCTGCACCCACCACCGACAGCCCGATGATATCGGCAAATACCAGATTCCGCGCTACCTGGAACGGTTGGTGGGAGGGGAACTGGACTTTAGTTGGTCCAGTGGAATGGGCTATCCTGAAAACCTGGAGGAGTTCAAGCTCATCATTCACTGCGGGGCCTGTATGATTAACCGCAGGCAGATGCTTAACCGCATCCGCAGGGCCCGGGCTAAGGGGGTCCCCATTGTGAATTACGGGGTATTCCTGGCATACGCGAACGGCATCCTGGAGCGGGCTTTGAAACCTTTCCCGGAGGTGGACAGGATATTTCGGGAATAGCCCGGACTACAATCAAGCAATCGGGAGGTAGTGGCATGTATTGGGAAAAACCAGGTCCTCAGAATACTGAAAATACCATTGACCTGGCCTTAAAACGCGGCCGGGAACTGGGATTAAAACATGTGGTCGTGGCCTCCTGCTCGGGAGACACAGCTCTAAAGGTGGTCAATCAGGGTTTCGATGTCACCTGCGTAACCCACCACGTAGGGTTTGCCGGTCCCGGCGAGGATGAGATGCCGATGGAAGCCAGGCAGGAGCTGATTCGCCTCGGGGTCAAGGTCCTGACCTCCACCCATCTCCTGGCCGGAGTCGACCGGGCAGTACGCAATCAGTTCGGAGGTGTTTACCCGGCGGAAATTATTGCCCAAACCCTGCGGATGTTCGGACAGGGAGTCAAGGTGGCCATTGAGGTAGCCGTGATGGCCAAGGATGCGGGTATGATACCCCACGACACCGAGGTAATATCCATAGGAGGAACGGTTAGCGGTGCCGACTCGGCCATCGTCTTGCTACCGGCCCACTCCAACCGTTTCTGGGACACCCAGATCAGGGAGATTATCTGCATGCCCCGGGTTAAGAAATAAGCCGGATGACGTCCCTCGGGATGCCGGAATAGCAAAGCATCCGAATTGACAGCCGGGGTTCCGGCCTGATTTCCGGTCAGGAAATCAAGCTCTCGTCTGCCACGGCATCGGGTATACTACCGCCTGGTGCGGGCGGATCAGGGTTCCGGTTGAGGCGTGGTATTTGAGGAAATTTGGCCCGTCTCTAGAAAAAGGTAACAAACCCCTTTCCTCATATTTCCCGGTTTATACGCGAAGAATATGAGGAAAAGGAGGTTGTCATAATGCGAATATTTGGCGGTGAACCGCGGAGGGGTTTCCACTTTGAAATGCTTACTATCCCCTGGGCATTCTTGAACGGCCTGTTCCTGGGCGGTTGGATCCTGCGGAAGGGCCGTAAGTTCTGGGAAGAGGGCCCCCGGGACTAATCCTCCATAACCCATCCGTGACCGGACGGAAAGATATGGCCGGCGGTTTTAGTTACGTATTTTGATGCGGGGTCCGGTCGGGAAATCAGACCTCATGTCCCCAGCCGGACTCCCGTCTCCAGTCTCACTTTATGCCCGGCCGGCGTTTATTCTCTTCCAGGATTATCCGGGTAGCCATCCGCGCTACTTCCCCCACCAGGGTCGAACACTTGTCGGGCATGCCGGCTTTGATAGCGGCCTCCACCTCTCCGGGGTCATACAGGTTAAAGAACCTTCCGAAGGCCTGTTTTTGAATATCGGCGCACCGGCAGGTCCCGTATTTCTCAACAAACTCATCGTGCAGCTTCTTGGCCAGCAGGTTGGCCCTAATCAGCTTCCTCTGATTGCTAAAATCCTTTTTCTCCCGGCCGAAGATATAGCTTATGGCCATCACCCCGCCGGAGAGCGCGCCACAGTGCCCGTCGCCGGTCAAACCCACCCCATCCGCCAGGGCGGTAGCCGCCTTGAAAACTGAGTTATCTTCGATGTCCAGAGCTTCAAAGACGCCCATCAGTGTACATTGGGGACAGCCCCCGTTTTTCATTTCATACTCTTTGGCTATTGTAAACGCCTTATTCAGAACCTCTTCCACCATCAATTCCTCCCCTCACCGGTCATCCTTCGCTCGATACTCTGCCAGACACATCAAGGATTCTTCCCCCATGATGCAGCAGGTGGGTTCCTATATCATGTTCCCCACCTTAAAACCCTCATGAATGGCTTCCATGGCTTTGCGGGGCTCCCGGGCATCGCCTATCAGGTGCACTTCGGGGGCGATCCCCTGCAATTGATTGAACAAATCGTTTTCAGGCCTCGACCCCACAGCCAGAACCACTGTGTCCGCCTTGATTTTTTGTACCGTGTTATCCGTCTCAACCACTACCCCATTTTCCTCAATGGCTGTTACCCTGGTAGATGTTTTTAGATCCACGCCATACCGCACCAGGTCGTGATATAACACCCAACGATTGGAACGGCCTACATCCTGGGCCACCCGCGGCTGCTGTTCAATCAAGGTCACATGTTTTATCCCCCGGGTACTCAACTGATAGAGCCTTTCCGGAGCCTCGACCTTGTGAACCATAAGAAATCTCAAGGTGTCGGCATCAATGGTCCCTGCATGGGCCAGGAATAAAGCGGTTTCACAGCCTACCGCTCCCCCGCCGATGACTACTATTTCATCTCCCAGATCCAAATCGCCCTTCAACACCTCCCAGGCCTGGACTACGTGATGTTTATCGGCTCCCGGAATCGCCGGGACCATGGGAACTGCGCCGGTAGCGACTACGATTGCTTCAGGGCCAAAATCCTTTACCTTCCGCCGATCGGCCGTCCGGTTCAGGGTAATGTCAACCCCTAAATCCTGCAGACGGTTAACCAGGTAGTCAACCAGGTAGCGGAAATCAGATCTCCCCGGGGGGACGGCCGCCAGCTGCAACTGGCCCCCCAGGCGGTCGGCCTTCTCCCATAGGGATACCTTATGCCCGCGCTCAGCCGCCACCCGGGCGGCCTCCATCCCGGCCGGACCTCCGCCGATAACCAGGACCCGCTTCGGCGCTACCGCAGGTACCGTCTCCATCTCCCACTCGTGACCGGCCCGGGCGTTGACCAGGCACTCGACAATACCCATCCCGAAGGTATGGTCCATACAGCCTTGGTTGCAGGCAATACAGCGGCGTATCTGGCCGATCCTGCCATCCCGCACCTTTAATGGCAGTTCGGGATCCGCGATCAATCCCCGCGCAATGGAGATCATATCCGCCTGCCGGTTAAGGAGTATCCTCTCCGCCATCCTCACGTCATTCAACCGGTTGCTGGCCACCACTTTAGCATTTACCGCTCTCTTAATGGCCTGAGCCAGATAGACGAAGGCCCCCTCCGGAACATTCATGGTTATCTGCGGCACCCGGCTCTCATGCCAACCACCGGTAACATTGATCAGGTCCACTCCGGCCTTTTCCAGTTCACGGGCAAAGGCAACTATCTCCTCATGCGGCGTGCCCCCGGGTACCAGTTCATGACCTGCCAGGCGGATGCCCACCGGGTAATCATCTCCCACCTGCCGCCTAACCTCCCGCACCACTTCCAGTCCAAACCGCATGCGGTTTTCCAGGCTCCCCCCAAACTCATCACTGCGGAAATTGGTAAGTGGCGACAGGAACTGGCTTATCAGGTACCCGGCGCTCCCGATGACCTCTACCAGGTCAAAGCCGGCTTCTCGGGCTCGGCGGGCCGCCTGACCGAAGCTGGTTATTACCTGGTATATCTCGTCTGTTGACAACTCTCGGGGCGTCTCCCGGGTGAGCGGAGAATAGACCGGCGAGGGAGCCACTGACTGGACTCCGGACAAGAATGAAAAGGAGTAACGCCCCGCCTGGAACAGTTGGCAACCGATCTTGCTCCCATACCTGTGTACCCGGGAGGTCAACACCTTAAGCTGGGGGATGTATTTATCATCGCTCACGGATATCATGCTGCTGTATCCGTGATGGTCTATCTGACATCCCCCAACCATAATCAGTCCGGCACCACCGCGGGCCCGTTCTTCATAAAAGCGGTAAATCCGTTCGTTGGCATAACCATTATCCGTATATGACAGGTGCATGGCCGACATAACAATACGATTCGGGATTTCCGTACTCCTGACGGTGATTGGCGTTAGAAGTCTCACTGGCTAAACCTCCCCATTCATTATATGTCTGTATATTCCTGTGTCGTATTTGTTCAGCGCCAATCATATTCATTCCTTTATTTCATATCAGAAGTTTACTTCCCCGGACCAATCTGCTCTTCCCTGGCCAAAGTGAATATGATTCAAATCGCGCACGCGGTTGTAATCAGTAAACTGTTCTAACCTGGTAGAACGGTAGAATAACAAATAACCTTGGTAAGGGAGGGGGCCAAGGCCCCCTCCTGCCACATCACCGTGTTCACCGAACCTCTTAACCTGGCAGCCTTTGGGGACCCGGACTTAGTCTCATTGGTACTTGTAAGCATGCCGGAGGTTTGCCGGGGACATCCCTGTCTTAAGCTAACGGTTAGTATCTTCATCACCTTGGAAACTTTCACCCTTCCATGCCCGGGAACTTCAATAGCAAAACCAGGGAACCCGCAGATCCCCTGGTTTTTTGCCTGGTTATACTTTTGTGTTATTCTTCGTCGAACAGGCTGATATCCATGTTGGCGGTGAGCCCCTGACTGGTCTTCAAGACGTGGGCCAGGCTGTTAACTCTGGGTATCTCATAGGTAAAGAAGTATTTCAGGGTTATCAGCTTGCCACGATAGAATTTGGCGTCGCCCTCCGACGGCTGATTCTGCAGGGCCCGGTAAGCAATAATCCCCTGCAGGAGCCACTGCCAACCGATGGCCAGCAGGCTGGTCATTTCCAGATAAAGATTGGCATCCGCCAGGAACTCCTCAGGACCCTTCTCCTTCCGCACTTCAAGTAGGTAGGAAGTGACATCATTCATGACCTCCAACCCTCTGGCAAGTATTTCGGCCTGGGTTTTGAGTTCCGGGATCTCGAGGGCCTCGGCAATGGTCCGGTTAACCTCCGCCATAAACAACCGGTAAGCCTCACCCTTTTTCATGGTAGTCTTGCGCCCCAGCAGATCCTGGGCCTGAATCCCGGTCGTACCCTCATGGATGGGGTCGATGCGAATATCACGGAAATGCTGTTCGACCGGAAAGTCCTGGCAGTACCCGTACCCGCCCAGGCACTGCATGGCCGCACTGGTAGACAGTATACCGTATTCCGAAGGGAAGCTTTTCACAATGGGTACCAGGAAATCCACCAGGAGATCATGCTTCTCCGGTTCCACCCCCACCTTGCTGAGGTCAACATACTTGCTGAGCTGCAGCGCCAAGGACAGACCGCCCTCGCAGACCGCACGTTGGAAGAGCAGCATCCGGCGGATATCGGCGTGCTCAATCAACGGCACCTGTGGGGTGGAGGGATCCTTCTGACTGGCTTTCCTTCCCTGCAGGCGCTGTTTGGTGTATTCCAGGGCATCGTAGTAGGCAGCGGTGGCCTTACCTACAGCCCCTATCCCTACACCAATGCGGGCTTCGTTCATCATCTGGAACATGTAGGAGAGTCCCATATGGGGCTCACCCACCAGGTAGCCGTGACAGTCGTTGTTTTCCCCCATATTCAAGGTACAGATGGGAGAACCCTTGAAGCCCATCTTGTGCTCAATCCCGCCGCACCAGATGTCATTTCGTTCCAAGCTCCCATCCTTGGCAAAGCGGTACTTGGGAACCACAAACAGGGATATCCCCCTTACCCCGGCCGGCGCTCCCTCGATCTTGGCCAGCATCAGGTGAATGGTATTATCGGCGGCATCGGTGTCACCGGCTGAGATAAATATCTTCTGGCCCTTTATCTTGTAGTAACCCTCACCGGTATCTACAGCCGTGGTCTTGATATCGGCCAATGAACTCCCGGCATCGGGTTCCGTCAAGGCCATGGTTCCCTGCCACTCACCGCTTACCATCTTCTCCAGGTATAAGTCCTTCAATTCCTGAGAACCGAAGTTAAGAATGAGGTTGGCCGCTCCGGTGGTAAGAGCCGGAAACCCGGAGAGCCCACAGTTGGCCGCCGCCATGATCAGGGAGTTGACGAAGGTAATAAGGAGCGGCACCTGCTGTCCTCCATCCTCATAGGACCAGTTGGCGTTGATCCATCCTCCCTCACCGCACATCTTCATGAACTCGCGGGTGGCCGGATGGACCTTGGCCTGGCCATCTACGTACTGCGGCGGGTTCTTGTCAAGTTCCTGGTACAGGGGATAAAGGAAATCGGTCCCCATTTTCCAGATGGTATCGATAATCATATCAAAGGTTTCGCGGCTGTGATCCTGGTAGAACTCATATTGGGTAAGCTCTTCGGCATCAAAAACCTCATACAACATGAACCTGATATTCCTCTTGCTTGCAAACTGTTCTGCCACTAACCTTACCTCCTATCCTTTTACTGTTGCCTCGAATACTGCGTTGATGATAGCCATGATTCTTGCAAGTCCGACCTGAATTTAATCCCTTATAGCCCGTCAACTATCGCCTCCCCGCTAAGCATTATGCCCTATACTTACTCCCCGACCAAACCGCAATTAAATCAAATGCAACTACCCACTATCTGTATAGCCTGACCCCGGTAAACCAAGACTGCGGAGCGGTCCAACAGCCTACTTCCTCCTCCCCACCTCTACTGCCGGTTACCTTCGGCATCACCCGGCAGAATGGCGTCCAGTTCGTAGCTGTACGGTTTTATATCCAGCAGGGGGCTCCGATCCAGAGCATCCATCCCTCTCACCACCAGACGGTTGCCCTCCCGGCTGATCAGGTCCACCAGATCAAACGCAATCGGGTTGGGACGGTGGGGAGAGCGGGTGGCAAACACCCCCCGCACCCGGTCATCCCCGGGGGTGGTCGTCAAAAACTGGTCGCGGGTTCCGCGGTCACACCAGTACAGTACAATCAGGTGGGAGTGTTTATCAATACCCTTAAGTCCCTCCGCAAACTCCGGAAAAACCTCGATCTCGGATATGTCCAACTGCAGCCGCCCCTGACGGGGGGCCTGCCCCTGCTCCTTATAGGGAGAGTGAATAACCCCAATTGGCTTCAACTGCATGGAATCGCCTCTTCAGAATCCGTTTTGGCCTTTATTCCGCCAGCACCAGTTTTTCCAGTTCCAGCGGCTGGAGCTGCCGCCCGTCCTTATAGGCTCTCATATTGCCGCCGGAAATCTCGTCAATCAAAATTATCTCCTGGTTCTCACCTGCGCGGCCGAACTCAAATTTAATATCGTAGAGTTCGATTCCCCTACGGGCCAATGCATCCTTGACCAGCCGCCCGGTCCTCCGGGTCAGATCTTTTAATGCCCGGTATTCACTCCGAGAAAGTATTCCCAACATCTCCAGGGCATCTTCGGAAATGGGTGGATCTCCGCGCTCATCATCTTTCAGGGTGATCTCTACAAAGGCATCCAGGGTCTGCCCTTCCTCCACATAGGCACCGTACCGGCGATAAAAGCTGCCCACTGCCCGGTAGCGGCAGATCACCTCCAAACCTCGGCCAAAAACGGTGGCGGCCTTTACCGTCATGGCAGCATTCTCAATATCTGCATCCAGATAATGGGTAGGAATCCCGTTTTCCTGCAGCATCTCAAAAAAGAACTTGGTCAACCTGAGGCCGGCCCGACCCGCACCTTCCATGGTCAATCCCACCGTGTTGGCTCCCGGGTCGAATACCCCGTCTACACCCGTAACCTCATCCTTGAACTTCAATAAATACCTGCCATCCCCCAGGTCGTAAACGTCTTTGGTCTTACCCGTATAAACTTGTCTCATCGCCTTAATCCCCTTCAAGCATTATCGACGATTATTATTATACCGGATGGCCGGCGTTGACAAAAGGTACTGCATTCCCGGCAGCCGTAATTACCTGGTGCTTTATGGAAGGAAGGATCAGACCCCGGGCGTGGAGAATAACTCCGTAGTTGCACCGGGACTATCGGGTTTTGGGAAAGGAGAAAATCATGCTGGAGAAAGCAGTGAAGGGCCCGGTTAAAGTTTACCGCTCCGGCCGGAGTGTAGGCGATTTTGTACCCTACCATGTTCATTTCTTTCTGGTGGAGGATGTATTGATCGACACCAGCTGTACCTGGGTGAGAGCCGAGATCCTCGACGCACTGGAAGGGGAATCCATTTCCCGCATAGTAAACACTCACCACCATGAGGACCATATTGGAAACAACCGGGCCGTGCAGGAAAAATTCGGGGCCGATATTTACGCTTATAAAAGCGCCCTGCCTTTCCTGGAGAATCCAGGAGCCCTTAAACTTCTGCCTTACCAGCTTCAGGTATGGGATTATCCCGAACCGTCACAGGGGCGGCCGCTGGAGGATCATTTCCAGGCAGGGAGGTACAGGTTCGAGGTCATTCATACCCCCGGGCACTGCGACACCCACGTCTGTTTTTACGAACCGGAGCAGCGGTGGCTCTTTACCGGGGATGTTTTCTGCGGGAAGGGGTTCAAGTACCTGCGAGCAGACGAAAACTACCATCTGATTATCGAATCCCTGAAAAAGCTGGCCCAACTCCCGGTGGATACAGTTTTCTGCAGTCTTATGGGCGTGGTCCCCAACGGGCAGGAGGCACTAATTGCCAAGCTTGACTTCATGCAGCGGCTGCGGGACCGGGTTCTCAATCTTAACCGCCAGGGGCTCTCTCCGGCGGAGATTCGCGCGGAAGTGCTGGGCGAGGAGGAAGCCATGACCCGGCTTACAGCGGGACATTACTCCAAGCAAAATACGGTGGACAGCATCCTGGGAATCCTTTAAACTACTTCTCTTCCTTCCTCTTTCCGGCTGACAGCGAGGGACCTGACCGTGACCGCATCCATTCTCCCAGGAAACGCCTAATCACAGAAGTACTGGGCGCGAACCGCAGTTTGAGCTTTGTTTCTTCTTCCGTAGAAACCTTAAAATATGCCGTTAAGCAGGGCTGTTCACTCTGATAATGGCCGCCGGGCAGCCTATAGACGGCCCCGTCGCGGCCAGGAAAGGTTTTTGAAGATCCGGTGCCCGGAAGAAAGTTTCACCCTGTGACCAGCCGGCCTACCGGGCAACGGCACTGTGAATACGAACCCAGAAAGCGATAATACGCTGCTCTACCGGACAGTTCGTGCAAAGCCTCCGTTATTCGTGGTTCCTGACTTCCCCCTTCAATAACGGCATAAAAAACGTAGTCATGATTAACCAGACCCCCGGGACGTGACTCTAAGCAGGAGAGGTTTACCTCCCTCCGGGCGAAGACCTCCAAGGCCCGGTAAAGAGCCCCGGGCATATCCTGGAGGCCAAATAGGATCGAGGTTTTGTCGCCTTCGCTCCGGGGAGCCCTCTTTATGTTGATGAAGGTGGTCTGGTTTTCCTCATTATCCTCCAGGGAACTGGCAATAACACACAAACCGTAAACCTCTGCTGCCCGGTGCGACCCGATGGCGGCGGCTCTGCGCTGTTCCTGCCTGATGTAGCTGGCCGCCTGTCCGGTGCTGTTTACGATCTCCCGACGAGCGTTGGGCAGTTCCCGGGCCAGAAATCCCTGGCACTGCAGGAATGCTTCCGGTTGCGAAATGATGAGCTCCACCTCAGCCAGTTCTATTGGCTCCTTCGCCATGAGGCAGTGTCTCACCGGCAGGACGCACTCCCCGCCGATGAACAGTTGGTGGCGCAGCAGGTTATTCATAGTAACCCCGATTGATCCACCCAGGCTGTTATAGAATGGGACCAGGCCTTCTTCAACCCTGCCCTCACTAACCATATCAAATACCCGGCCAATATCAGGAACGTAAATCAGCTCGGATGTCTCCTGCCAGTAATACCGCGCAGCATCCTCGGAGTAGGTGCCGGGAGGTCCCAATACCGCGTATCCACTCATACTGCATGCCTCCCCACCGCAGCAGCTATCCGTGACACTTCCAGCATCATCTCCCGGAACTGTTCCGGAGTCAGAGCCTGCTGCCCATCGGACATGGCTTTTTCCGGACAGGGATGCACTTCGATCATCAACCCGTCGGCACCGGCAGCTACGGCTGCTTTGGCCATTGGTGCCACCAGGTGGTTGTGGCCGGTAGCATGACTGGGATCCACAATAACCGGCAGGCAGGAACGGCTTTTAACTACAGCGACCGCCGACAGGTCCAGGGTATTGCGAGTCCAGCGTTCATGAGTGCGGATCCCCCGCTCGCACAGGATTACCTTTTCATTACCCCCCACCATGATGTATTCGGCGGCCAGCAGCCACTCCTCGATGGTGGCCGCTAAACCCCTCTTGAGCAGCACCGGCTTATCTATGGTCCCCAGCTTTCTCAGCAGCGGGAAGTTCTGCATATTGCGGGCTCCAACCTGTAGGACATCTACATATTCAGCCATTACCTCAACATCCCCGCTGTCCATAACCTCACTTATCACCGGCACTCCCAGTTCCCGGCCTACCCGGTGAAGCATCTTCAGCCCCGGCAGTCCCAGCCCCTGGAAGCTGTAGGGAGAACTGCGAGGCTTGAAAGCTCCCCCGCGAATCATCTGGGCGCCGGATTTGATCACAAGCCTGGCCGTCTCTCGCAACATCTGCTCGTCCTCGATGGCGCAGGGTCCGGCTATAACTGCCAGGGGAGCATCCTTCCCGATACGCATCCGGCCAATGCTCACATCATTTTCGGCACCGGCGGAACACATAGCTTTGATTCTGTTATCGGCCAACAAAACCCCATTTTAACCCCTCCTAAGCTTTTAATATATATAAAGGCCTCTCATCCTGCCAAGGGACGAGAGGCCTGCTATCCGCGGTACCACCCTTATTGGGCACGTTGGTGCCCCACTCTATGAGGTACGGGATGAAACAACAAAGCCTTTGGTCCACAAGGGACGAAAGGCTTTTCCTTTCGCTATACCACCCTTATCGGGGTAAGCCAAGGTACGGGATGACATCCGATACCCCCTTCCTTTTAACGGCGAAAGCTCCGCCCTAGCCTACTTGCACCATGGTTTCAGCCGGGAGTTCCAGAGGGAACTTCAGTTCCTTCCTTCTGGAGACGCTTCCAGTCGCGGCATCTCCTCCCTGCGAGAAGTACCCAGAACCTACTTTCCTCTTTCATTACTTCTATTGCTATGAAATTGATTAGATTCTATCATATGCTCTAAAACCATGTAAAGTCCCAGCAGTGAAAAAATTTTTCTGAGAATGAATTGGGCACGGTAACACGTAATAATTGGCGCCTTCCTGAGACATGCTATGAGAAAACGAAAGGAGTAAGGAGGATGGATCTCGACAGGTTGACTGAAATCATGGAATCATCAGACGCCCCCGCACTGGTTCACAATACCGCTGCGATAAGGGTTGAATCAGTAAGTGGCAGTTCGGCCCGCATCCGTTACCTCAACAGCAACCAGGAAGCGGTAGTCCCGATATCCGAGCTGGTGGAAGTGGACCTTCCCGACCTGGAAGACCAGTACCCTACCGGGTGGCTCAGCCGGCAGTCTCCGGTAATAAGAGCGTAAACACCCACATCCGTCTGCGTTATGAAACCGGCGGCCCTTCCTCAACAATATGGCCGCCGGTTTGCTTCGAATATATGACGCGGAGGGGCCGTGCGGCCCCGGATGCCTTACATTACCTTCATCACCGGCGCTGGTCCAGGGGCAGGTAATTCTTCCTTTTCGCAACGCTCTTATAGGCCGGTCTGATGATTTTCCCTGCATTAACCAATTCTTCAATGCGGTGCGCACTCCAGCCGGCGATTCTGGCGATGGCAAAGAGGGGAGTATAAAGCTCCTGGGGGATGTCCAGCATCCGGTAGGCAAAACCCGAATAAAAATCCACATTGGTGCTGACGCCTTTGTATATCTTGCGAAACCTACCGATAACCTGCGGGGCCAATCTCTCAACTTTTTCATACAGCCGGAATTCATCTTCCAGCCCTTTCTCAGCCGCCAGCCGAGCTACCTGGTTTCTGAGAATGATCGACCGGGGATCGGAGATTGAGTATACTGCATGTCCCACCCCATATATCAGACCGCTGCGATCGAAGGCTTCCTTGTTCAGCAGTTTGGTGAGATAGGATTCAATCTCATCATCATCGTCCCAGTCACGTACATGCCGCTTCAGGTCCTCAAACATCTGCACCACTTTAATATTGGCTCCCCCATGGCGGGGTCCTTTAAGCGATCCTAAGGCTGCCGCAATCGTCGAGTAGGTATCGGTCCCGGACGATGTCAGTACGTGGGTAACAAAAGAAGAGTTGTTCCCTCCACCGTGTTCCGCATGAAGCACCAAAGCCAGGTCAAGCATCTTGGCCTCCAGGGGTGTATATCTGCTGTCCGGTCTGAGCATATGAAGGATGTTTTCTGCCAGGCTCAAACCGGGGCGAGGGCTGTGCAGGTACATGCTCTTGTTGCGGTAGTAATGGCAGTATGCCTGATACCCGTATACTGCCAGTGAAGGGAAACAGGCAATCAACGATAAGCACTGCCTTATTGTATTCTTCAGTGATGTGTCGTCCGCCCGCTCGTCATAGCTGTAAAGAGCCAGTACACTCCTGGCCATCACTATCATCATATTCCTGCTGGGAGTTTTCAAGATTACATCGCGTACAAATTCCTCCGGCATTTTCTGCCGGGCTGCCAGCAGCTGTTTGAACCCCTCCAGTTCCTCCCGGTTCGGCAAATTGCCAAACAGCAGCAGATAACAGGTCTCTTCGAAACCGAAGCGTTCTTCCCTGAGAAACCCTTCCACAATATCGTTGATATCGATCCCCCGGTACATCAGACGGCCTGGTACTGGAATTATCTCATTCTCATCGATTATATAGGAGTGCACCTCACCAATCCGGGTCAGGCCCACCAGCACCCCGCGGCCATCAACATCGCGCAGGCCCCGCTTAACAACATACTTCTTAAAAAGATAAGGATTTATGAAGCTGTTTTTCCGGGCCAGTTCGGTCAATCTGGTCAGTATTTTCTCGTCATAATCCTGAAAACTATGAATTGCCATGCTGTCTCCTTGGTTGCTCGATGATAAATTGCTTACCATCTATTTCACCAGTTTGCCGCCTGTTTTTCAAGCTTTCCCGGAAGTTTTTCTTGGGCCGTGCTTTCCGGTATCACTATACACTGTCTCCAGGGATTTTTGCTTCTGCAAAACTATGCATGGTACAGTAAAATAGAATAAGTGCAACAAATTACAAAGGAGCTGACCATTATGGCGGATTTTAAGCATCTACTCATTAACAGGGAAGACAAGGTAGCAATCGTAACCCTGAACCGGGCGGAACATTTCAACACTTTGAATCATGAAGTATGGCAGGAAATCCATGATGCCGCCCAGGCGGTGGAGGACATGGGTGATATCCGGGCTGTGGTCATCAACGCTGCCGGGGAGCACTTTTCCGCGGGTCTGGACGTTAAATACCTGGGGGAAGGCAGCTCGGAGGCCGTACTTATGAAGGCCAACTGGCTGCAGTCTATTTACACGGTGTGGGAAGACTTCCCCGTTCCGGTTATTGCGGCCGTACAGGGGATCTGCTACGGTGGGGGCACGGAGTTCATCCTGGCATGCGACATCAGGGTAGCGGCTTCCAATCTACGCATTGCTATTCCTGAAGTACGCTTTGGCCTGGCACCGGATATGGGGGGAACCACCCGCCTGCCCAAGCTGGTCGGCGCCGGTCAGGCCAAACGGCTGATTATCGCCTGTGAGGAAATAGACGCCTACGAAGCCAAAGCCATCGGCCTGGTAGAAGTTGTCGTGGAGCCGGATAAGCTGATGGAGGAAGCCATGAGATTGGCCAACAAGATCGCCGGCATGCCTCCGGTAGCGGTGCGCATGGCCAAGAAGGGCATCAACCTGGCGGTGGAAAGCAGCCGTATGGCCGGTCTGCTTTTCGAAGGCGCTCAATCCGTATACTGCTGTGGCACGGAGGATATGAAGGAGGCCGTACGCGCGTTCTTCGAAAAGAGAAAACCCGAGTTTCACGGCCGTTAACGGTAACCTATACTTAGATGGATAGAGAAGACGGGAGCACCGGGTAGCGACGCCCCTGATGCTCCCGTTTTCCATTTCATATTTACCTGGTGCTGCGGTACCTCCCTTCCAGCTCTTCCACCCATCCCAAGTTCAGCAGCCTACGCAGGTGGGTGTAGACGTGGACCCTTTCGAAAAAGGCCTGGACCAGTTCGGCGGGCTGGTATCCGTAAAGAAACTTCTGGGCGGCAATCTCCTCCAGTGTATGGGCGTTCCGCAGGTATTTCATCAGCTTTTCCTCACGCTCGAATATTACTTCCAGGTACCGGTCAAACTCTTCGTCAATATTCTTTTCAATCAGGGAGCGGTGTGAAGATACCACCACCTGGGGTTTTAGAGCCTTCAATCGCTTTATCGAAGCTATAAAATCATCTACATCGCTGGTTATGTTGCCATACCAGGGACCGGTGGGAGTAAGGGCCACATCGGCTGCAAACAGAATCCTTTCCTTTTCTATCCAGAAGGAGTAGTGTCCCCTGGTATGACCAGGGGTGTGCAACGCCTGCACGGTCGTATTCCCAAGCTCCCACTTGTGTCCCTCCGTAAACAGGTTGTCTGTATGATACTCCCGCCAGTCAAAAGCCTTGAATATCCAGTCCTGAACCGCCTGCCCGTCAAGGACCTGAAAACCGTACCAATCGATGTAGGTCTGGCGGGAGCTTATTCCCTCTGCATCTTCTCGGGGCACGAAGAGCTTGGCCCGGGGGAAAAGCCAGTTGAACATTACATGGTCTTCGTGAAAATGCGAATTAACCAGATAGTCCACGGGGATATCCTTAAGGGTATCGACATTCCCCCGGCCAAAACCGGCATCAATCAGGAGTATCCGCTCATCCTCCACCAACAATGAATTGGCCACCAGCAGTTTTACATCAGTCGAAGCCTTAACCATTTTTATCCGGTCTGTAATAGGTATCAGCATTTGCTTCTCCTTGGATCTTCTTCAGCTCTTGTAATCTACATCTTCTCTGAATTGTCGCTTAATCCCTTTTTACCGCAGCCCTGATTATGCCACCCATAACAAACCCCCTCATAAAGAAACTAGGACCGCCAACCGATCCTTAATGACAAAACACCAATTATCTTAATTCTACCGCGGAGCGCAATCGCCATGATCCTTCGTGGAGGGCTCCCCCAACAAATAATGGTGCGGCATCGTTTTAACTGCATCCAGTCCGGAAATAGTAGTCCAGAATTTTCTGCCCGTAGGTCCGCCCGTCAGCAAACGCTGCGGCGAAAGGATCCGGCATATTTTCATAATAGTACGGTGCTCCTCGTGGATAGCCGGGTACCGCCCACCTGCCCCCCAGATCCTCCCAGTTGGGGGCGATCCCTTTGGTCACCAGAATGTAACGGGGGCTCAACAGGTCAACTCCCGGCGGCAGGTCCCGGGTAGTGGCATATGCATACAGGTGCTGCATTTGCGCTTCAATTCCAGTAGCCGGCTTATCGAAGAATGCCCCGTGCTTCCCCTCAACAAACCAGACCCGGGAAGGATTGGCTCCTCTAAGCAGTTCATCCGCGGTTGCTGCTCTGCCGGTGGCCCCCAAGCCGCAATAGTTGTTCTGCTCAGGGGTCACCAGCCCGCCGAATCTCCACCATCCGGTTTCATGGGCGGCCTGGAAAAAAGCAATATCACCGCGTATACCATACTGCTGCCCCTTCTCCAGATAGAGCCGGGCGATTTTGTAATAGGTGCAGGCCACAAAATCAAGGATCTGATCCCTCTCAGCCGGTGACAACTGCCTTAGCTCCGCCGAGCTCCTGTTCAATTCCAAAGTCAGGCTAACCACTTCTAGGGATGTAACCTCACAGTACTGACCTTCCACGCTGTCCCGGGCTCGGCTGATGTACCTGGCGGATTCGGATTCGGTTATTCCGGGATAAATCCGGGGAGCCACTGCCTCGAAGGCCACACGAGCCATATCGGCGGGACCGGCCTGGGACCATCCCATTATCGGAATCCCCAAATATTCGTGCGCAGGGGGCTCCGGCATGGACGGCTCTGCCGGGGGCTCCTCCGGCACCTCCGGTGGCGCCTGGGCTCTTTTTATGTGTACCTGACGGACATCCTCATACCATTTAACTTCCATTCCCAGGTACTCGGTAACAACACGTATCGGTATCATGATGCGTCCATCGACTATCACCGGATCCACATCGGACGGCACCTGAATATCATCCACAAAAATCAGGGGACCGGCAAGAGAGTGTCGTTCAGATAGCGGCGGCAGGGAATTGCCGGAAGCCTTCTCACCTGTAATAATCCACGCCACCCGTACATCCTCCAGCCATTTCACCTCCATACCCAACTGCTCGCCCACTGCGCGCAGGGGAACCATCGTCCGTCCATTGACAATAAACGGGGCCGGGTCGCATGTTAATTCCTGTCCCTCAATAAAGCATAAAACCTGGGAGCCGGCTCTGGCGGGATAAGGTGCAAAAAGAAGCAGGATCCCAAGCACAAGTGTACAACAAACGCAAAGCTTCCTAAGGCTTAACAAAAAACAAACCCCCCTCAACAAGGGGACGGCGTTCTTATGTATCCAGTCCCCCAAAATTTAACCTATTCCCCAGGGTTTCTCGAATTGGTCGATAGCCGGACTGTGGTATACTCAATATGTTAAACAGGTATATCATTGTCTTTATTGCGCAGAACATCCATAATATTCGCGCTTCCTTTCTTATTTTATCGCAGCTTTTAACATCCAACAATAGAATGTATTTTTGTGTCAGCAGGAAATCCAGGTGCGAAGACGAACATCCATAACAATATCAAGTATTTTCGGTAAGATATGGTTGATGAACAAGGGGAAGCATTATGGAACAACCCAGGCAGACGGTCCTTGCTGTTGACGACAGCCTCCTTAATCTACAAATAATAGTTGATATTTTGAAGGAAGACTGCAACATATTGATGGCCAGGAGCGGAACAGAGGCCATTCGCATAGCCTGTTCCGAACCTCTACCGGATTTGATACTGCTGGATATTGTAATGCCGGACATGGATGGATTCGAGGTATGCAGGCGGATTAAGTCTATTGAAAAGACCAAGGATATCCCTATTATTTATCTAACCGGGATGAGCAATGAATATGATGAAGAATACGGCCTCAGTCTGGGAGCTATTGATTACATTACCAAACCTTTTAAGCCTTCCATATTAAGAGCCAGGGTCAGAAACCACCTGCAGTTAAAATACTATCGGGATCGTTTGACCAGAATCGGTATGATAGATGGTGTGACGGGCATTCCCAACCGGAGGCGGTTTGATGAGATTATGTCGCTGGAATGGAGGCGGGCCATCCGTTCCAGCCAGCCGTTATCACTGATTATGTGCGATATCGACTATTTCAAAAATTACAACGATACCTATGGACATTTGGAAGGTGATGCCTGTTTACGCAAGGTAGCCAACAAGTTGTGTGATCTGCTGAAAAGGCCCGGCGACCTCGTTGGCAGATGGGGCGGCGAGGAATTCGCCTGCATCCTTCCAGAGACCGACATTATCGGTGCCATGACCGTTGCCGAGCGAATCAGGAAGGGAATAATTGACCTCACCATTCCGCACGTCAGTTCCCCTATTGCCCCGGTTGTCACAGTCAGCCTGGGAGTTACTACCATGGTTCCCCAAGCGGGGCAAGACCCCATTGAGCTGGTGAGGCGCTCTGATGAGGCCCTCTATAAGGCGAAGAGAGCCGGTAGAAATCAGATCGGTGTGGTCAGTGATCAACAGCCCTTGCTTCCACCTAATCCTAAGTAGAGGGGATCTCCTGATTCTTTTGCTGCAGGGAAATTCTTCCCTATTGTGAACCCGGCGAACATCGGCTGTCAGCCCCCCGGTTCCTCCGCAAATATAAACCGCCAGGCCATTGGCCTACCGACACATATGCTCCATCTACCGATTCCTCCCTGCCTATTGCAATAATTGGTTATACGGGTTCAGAATTTACAACTATTGGTTTATAATTAAAACAGGGATTTGTGAGATTGCAATTATAGCTGCCAATAAACAACTGTTGAACCTGGTGGTACCGTAACTGTAGGCCGGCAAGCTGTAGTATGTGAAACCGACAAACGAAGAGACTGGAGGCAGGGCACAAGGCCCCAGCCGGCAAGCTGTAGTATGTGAAACCGACAAACACCCAATTTACAGGAGGTTGTAAAATGCGCCACAAACTGATCGTCTTATGTACTGCCTTTTTGTTTCTTCTGTTCGCCAGCCCTGCCTGGGCTGATGTTAATCTCAACGTCAATGGAAGCTCTTATGTCCCCTTTGTTGCCCCGCAGATAAGCAACGGTACAACTATGGTACCTCTGAATGTAATAGGAAGGATTATAGGGGCTGAAATTGATAGGGCGGACAGCACCATAACTGTGACCAAGGACTCCCAAACACTAAATCTTCAGCTGAACAGGACCGACGCCGTTCTCGACGGGAAACAGCTGACCATGCCCCAGGCTCCCACTCTGGTAGGTGGGGAAGTAATGGTCCCCCTGCGCTTCATATGCGAGACATTTGGCGCTACGGTCACCTGGGACCAGAACAGCCGAACCGCCGGGGTCTTGTATTCCGAACAGCGTCAGGGTATGACCCCCGAGGAGATTCTGGCGAAATCCTCGGAAGCCATGCTGAAGTTCAATACATACAAAACCAGGGCAGCGTTAAGTATGGAGATGGGTGGCGCCATTCCTTCCGTGCAGGAAGAAACGGTTAAGGTGCCGCTTAATATGGGGATGGATATGGCCATACAGAATAATCCGCTGCTGATTTACGGGCAGACCACCGTCGATTTTCCAGGAGCGGCTGAAATGCCAGAACTTGCTGCCCCCATCGAAGTATTACTAAATGAAGAGGGCATGTTTATGACCATGCCCGGAGAAGAGGGCTGGTTTAGAATGGACGTTCCGGGAACGGATATGAAGGAGCTGATTGAGCAGTCCCGTAACCAGGACCCGGTTGCTTCCCTGGAGATGCTGCAGGAAAGCGGTGCTATTATCAGTTTTAGCGATGACCAGGAAAAACACGGTCGTTCATATTGGGTAGTCAATGTAACGCTGGGAACAGACAGCTTTAATGAACTGGTGGGAAAAGTAATGAACCAGGCAGTCAATATCCCGGGTATGGAGGCTGATCAAGACCTCATTTTGGATTATAATGACATGATGGAAACCCTGTTTAAGAACATGAAAGCCGATGTGGTTTACCGGGTTTGGGTGGATCAAGCCAGCATGGTAACGACCTATATGGACCTGGACGCCCTGATAGAGCTGTATATCCCGGGACCAGTAATTGAGGATGGGACCTTCGAACCGATAGTCATGTATATTACTGAAAGAGCAACCTTTGAGATCTACGACCTCGGAAAACCTTTCTCGGTACCCGATGTAAGTCAGGCCAAAGATCTTTCCCAGTATATGGATGGAGTCAGTATAAGTATGACAGCCCCCTGATTCCAGCATTTTACCCAGTTAACCCGAAATGCTGCTCTCTCCGCTACAGCGGGGAGACAGCATTCCGATCCGTCCAAACACCGCTGCTCAACTATTCACAGCCTAAGCCAACACGTTTACTCTCCAATTACCGATTCTCATCACAGCATTAACATCAGGCGCTTATGTAAATTGACCATTGTTAATCTCAAATACGTGAGTGGGTATGGAAAACAAAAAAAATAAGATCCTTAAAACCGCATTAAAGTTGTTCGCCAGGCATGGTTTTCGGGAGACTACCACCTCGCAGATCGCCAGGGAATCCGGTGTCGCCAACGGTACCTTGTTTCACTATTTCCCAACCAAAGACGATATAATAGATACCCTGTTTCTGCTGTGCAGTCTAAATGCCGAGAGATATTACCGGAAGGGCCTGAAAAATTACAGATCTATCAAGGGCAAATTCATGCAACTGCTTCGAAACTGGCTGGAATTTGCTCTGGACAACACTGAGCAGTACCTGTTTATAAACTTGTACTTAACCTCATCATACCTGTCAAAAGATGAAAAAAACCTGGTATTCAGCGAATTTATTGAAAAAATCATTGAGCCCGGAGAGCGACAGAAGCTTTTTAAGGACAGCCCCCCGGAGCTCATCGTTGAGGTAACAAGCCATCTTCTTCACGTTCTAATCGTTCATTTTTTGGACAACCGTCACAAAGCATCGGATCCCGAGTATGTGGAACGCGCCTTGAGCTTTATCTGGGATAGCGTAAGCAACCCCCAAACCATCTCCAGTCAATGAAGTCGAACTCTATCGACCCATCAATAGGATGGACTGCAGTTATCCTTTTATTTGGGAAGCCGGACATCCTTAAGGTCATCCCATATGGCCTGGTTCAAATCAATCTGAAGGCTGACATTACCAATTAGAGGAATCGGCAGATACTGAGGACCCATCGGCCAAGTATGTCCCATCCCTTTGATCCTGTACAGGATCACTTTGGTGTTGTCGATACCCCCGGCGTATGTATACTTGATCACCCTGGTGGGATCGTTGGGCTCTACCGGCGGGTATTCCTCCACCACCGGGGTTGTGGATGTCTGGTTGTTCTTAATCCACCAGGCAATGGTATCATCCACCGGGAGCGTCCCCAGCGCATCGTTTCCATTCCAGTCAATAATCGGGTCTGCATCCCCACTGGCTTGAATCACGGTGATGGGCCGGGCTGGTACCTTGGCTGCCGAGATCCGGGCCAACGGGCCGGTAACACAGGCAACTGCCGCAATCTTGTCCGAGAGTTCAATCGCCAGTTTATGACTGAAAATGCCCCCGTTGGACATACCGGTAGCATAAACACGGGTACGATCAATATTATACTCTCCCTCGCTGGTATCGGTGCCGGCCAGCTTATCGATCAAAACAGATATAAATTTCAGATCGCTGAGACCCAGGTCGGTAAAATTCCACAAACCCTGATACCCGGCGATCATGGAAGTGTCCTGCAGGATTCCCATCCCTTCCGGTATGGGCTGACCGTCGGGGTACACCATAATGAAACCTTCCTTCTCGGCCAGAATATCCATCTTGGTAAGGCTCTGCTGGCCATTACCGCTGCTGTGGATCCCGTGGAACGAAAAAACAAGCGGGACCGGAGTCTTACCATCGTATGACGAAGGAACGTAATAATAGTAATTGCGAGTCAGCCCGTCCAACTCCAAACTCCCGTGCTGCAAGGGATAGCATGCAACACCCAATGAGCCGTCCTCTTTGAGGTGCCTGTCAAAGGGATATGATGGCATTATTTTTGAAACGTCGCCGGCTCCCAGTGCGGCCATCATTTCACTGCGCATCCGATCCCAATCCATCGGTTCGGGAGATCTCACGTTTTTACCCCAATCATACATGAACCCCATGGAGTCCTGAAAGTAGACTACTCCTGATGAGCTGGAAAGAGCGTCAGCATAACCCCTCTGCAATCCAGACAGCATGGCCCCCCCCGTTGCCACCGCCTTTTCATAGTCGGCTCTAACCAGATGCTCGTCGTCAGGTGAGAAGAAAACATACTTAAGTTGTGAAAGATCTGTCTTTAGCTCCTTGTCAGCCATACTACTATCAACCCCCCAATCTTGACGTTAATTTTCAATCGGGCAATACTCCCCTTGAAAGGAAAGACTACCTGCACCTTTATAGTAATCAATTTATTCTGCGGTTCTGGAGTAAACAGTCGAGAGGGCTAATTCATGAGCATGGATAATTGCACCCTGTCACCCCGTCAACACCCATGATTAAGCAATCCCATACCAGGAAATGAGCTGCACATCGCTTCTCACCCCTGGCATGGGATTGTCAAAATGCAATGGTTGGTTCACATCACCCTCTTTACCGGTTGGTCATAACCGCCAGAAAGTGATTTGCTTCCCGGAGGATATGGTCAGCCAGCAGCGGAATAATGATGGATCTAACCTGACAGGCCAAAATGAGTTCTTCACCGGTTCTCTTGAAATTGCGAATATCTCTGGTGGCTCTGATTTCCTCCCGCATCAGCTCTCGCATGTAGCGGTTAAACCGCCCTCTTGACTTGATCCACTCGGCCTCTCGGGCGAGTCTAAAGAACCTTTCGGCGAAACGGTTTGCCTGCTGCACAAGCTTTACTTCGGAAGGATCTAAGAGGTGGGCTACAAACTGTGCATGCTCAGCCATGATGTGATCCCAGAAGGCTTTAGCCCCCATAATATGTTTTTCCTGATACGGATCTATGCCTTGTTGGAGCTTTTCCAAGCATTCAATGTAGGCATCAGCCTCCTCCCGCAGGTGTTCGATCATGGTTGGCAGGACATAGGTGAAGATTTTGCAGTTAAGCACCCCGTTAAGGACTGTGGTTTTGAAATCAGCCAGTGAACGGGTTAGATGAATAGCCTGCGAATTAAGCCGCCGAACCGCGTCCTCCAAACCGGGATCCTCCCGGCCCGACCGGAGCAGCATCTCCATTTTCGTCAGGGTCATATCAATGTCTATCCCGGACAGCTCCTCAGTTTTCTCTTCTGCCTGGAGGGTTAGTTCGGTAACGATCTCCTCCGATTCAAGTACGGTGGGGCTCACATTGCCATCAGCCATTCTTACGGCCTCGTTAAGCAGCTTGTTGAAACCGTTCCTGAACTCACCGGCCGCTTCAACCAATTCGGTGTTCTTAGGAGCAATACCGGCCTCCAGAATGAGAGAATGCTCCTTCATGATCCTCAAAAAGAAAAGGTTAAGACCCAGCGACTTTTGAATAAACTCCATGGTTTCCAGCTGTCGATCCAATATAATACCTCCTCGGTGTTTCATATGTTATCTTATTCATCCCATCAACATTTGCTTCACTCTTCGGGTAAACAAACCGGAGGAGGTACATAATAAGAGGAAATAACATTCTATGGCGGCGCCCGGTGGCAATTGCTGCGTGTATTGACCATCAAACCGGCGAGCTAACACCTCGTACAGTATTGCAGTATTTTTTGATCAGCCGGACCTCTCGGGCCGTCGGCTGCTATCGCCGGCTATTGCCGTATCTTACTTATCTCCGGGGGGAAGGTGTTTATTATCCCATTTGTCAGAAATACTGTGTTAAGAGCAAATAAAAATCCGGCCGAAGGGCCGGTATAAGTCAATAACTTTGTATGCTGTTAATAGCCGGCAGGGAACCGGGCTTCTTCATCAGTTCCGAAAAGCTACAACACTGTTCTTCGATTTGGTGGCGGCACCTACTCGTCCAAAATCCGCCGCAGGAATTCCCGGGTCCGCTCGTTGGAAGGGTTATTGAAAATCACCTCGGGAACTTCGTCCTCCACGATTACTCCGGCGTCCATAAATACCACACGGTTGGCCACCTCGCGGGCGAAACCCATCTCATGGGTAACCACCAGCATGGTCAGCCCGCTGCGGGCCAGGTCTTTCATAACCTTCAAGACCTCGCCCACCAGTTCCGGGTCCAGGGCGCTGGTCGGTTCATCAAACAAAAGTGCTTCCGGCTCCATCGATAGGGCCCGGGCAATGGCCACCCGCTGTTTCTGCCCCCCCGAGATCTGGTCGGGTTTGGCATTAATGAACTGGGACATGCCTACACGTTCCAGGTATTTCATGGCGGTTTTCCTGGCGGACTCCCTATCCTTCTTCAAGACCTTCATCTGCCCCACCATACAGTTGTCCAAAACCGTAAGGTTATTAAAGAGGTTGAACTGCTGAAAGACCATGCCCAACTTGGTTCGGTAGACTGCATTGGACATTTTCTGTTCAAGGATATTGGTGCCGTGATAGAGTATCTCCCCGCTGGTAGGGTATTCGAGCAGGTTCAGGCAGCGGAGCAGAGTCGACTTTCCCGAACCACTGGCGCCGATGATGCAAACCACCTCACCCTTGCTGACGGAGAAGTTAATATCTTTTAAGACCTCATTGTTACCAAAGACTTTTCGTAAATGCCTGACTTCGATAATCTTGTTCATAGCCTGCCTACTCCTTGCCCACAATCCTTATCTGCGCCTCCGGTACTGACTGTGAACCGTGGATTGTATAGACGGACGGACCTTCCAGTCTTACTTCAAGGTACCGGAGCAGCCTGGTTACAGTAAAGGTCATAATAAAATAAATGATACAGGTGATAAGGAACACTTCAAAGTACCGGTAATTAATACCCGCCACCGAATTGGAATTAAAGAACAGTTCCGTTACCGAGATAACACTCAGTACCGAGGTATCTTTAATGTTGATAACAAACTCGTTACTGGTCGCGGGCAGAATATTCCGTAAGGCCTGGGGAAGCACAATAAAAGCCATAGTCTGGGTATGAGTCATACCAATAGAGTGAGCTGCTTCAAACTGGCCTTTGTCAACGGAGAGTATGCCGCCCCGTACTATTTCCGCCATATAGGCTCCGGTATTTATGGAGACAATAAATATCCCGGCGGGAATCGGGTCCAGGTGGATACCATATACCATGGCGGCTCCATAAAAGATAACCATGGCCTGTACCATCATGGGAGTGCCGCGAAATACCTCAATATAGCTCAGCAGGATGAAGTTAACGGCATTATAGCCGGTTCTGAGCAGTGGATGGGTCTTATGATCAATGGGAATAGTCCTTATAATCCCGATCACGATCCCAATAAAAAATCCGATAATAGTACCGGATAACGCGATTATGAGCGTATTCCTGGCCCCTATAACAAATAGGGGCCAGTTATTCTGCCATATAAAATAAACCCATTCGATAAACGAATTATCTGGAGTCACAAGTTATTACACCTCTGTAGCTAAGTATCTTGTTATTGCGCAGAAGGCTGGTTCCTGATTGCTTCGTCCATTAGCGTTATTCTTTCTTCCTCAGAAATGCCGGCCAGGATCTCATTTATCTTTTCCCGATCGGGGTTGCCTTTCTTAAGACCCACGGCTACGGCCACATCCTCGTCCGAGGCCTCAAATCCCTGACCTTCGGCGAACTCAACCATCACAAAATTGGGGTTGGCAGCCGAAGCCGAAACGCCTTCCGGTCTCTCCGATACATACCCATCAATAATACCAGATTCCAGGGCTACGCGCATGGCGGGAAAGTCATCCATGGCTGTCTGTTTTTGTACACCCTCTATCTGGTCAATTACTGTGTAGTGGAAAGTACTGAGCTGGGCGGTAATCTTGGCTCCAGTAAAATCCTGAATACTGGTGGCATTTTCATAGGGGGAGCCCTTCTTAACCACCATTACCAGTTCCGATCTGTAATATGGGTCTGAAAAATCGAGGGTCAATTGCCGCTCGGCGGTGGGTGACATGCCGGCAATGATGGCGTCAATAGTTCCCGCTTGCACTGCAGGCGGCAGGCCCTTCCAGGAGGTCTTCACAATAACCAGTTCTCTGCCCAGACCTTCCGCGATGCGCTTCGCAATTTCAACATCGTAACCCCCGGCATACTGGTTGGTTCCGGCAATCGGAACTGCGCCGTTGCTGTCGTCAGCCTGTGTCCAGTTAAACGGAGGGTATCCACATTCAAGGCCGACCTTAAACTGCTTGGACTGTTCATCCCCGCCGCAACCTGCAGCGGCTACTAGCAATCCCAGGGCCAGGACTGCACACAAGGCCAGAGTCAACATCCTTCTCATTACAAATATCCCCTCCACCAATTTAATAATATGGTTCGTCCGCTTGCATCCCGGCCATCAGCCTCAATCTTCAGCAGGCCGATGAACAGCAAATGCCTCTGTCTAATATTATCATAAGTGCTACAATGTTTGTCCCATCTAATCATAAGTCTCACACAAAAAGATCGATCCCAATGGAATTTGAATGGCGGCGGCCGCTATTCTCCAGTCGATAATCGGATGGGTCCGGGCCTGGCGGGGAAGCAGGAAATCGTCTAGCGCCAGGGACTGAGACGCTTTTCTGCCACATCAATCAGTGTAAACAGGAAAAAGCCCATAAGACTTAATACTACAATCCCCCCATACATATCCAGGTAGTCCACGCGCAGCCAGGCGTCCATTATAAAGTATCCCATACCAAACTCGGTGCCGAAGGTTTCGGTAAAGAATAAAATCGACACCGCGGTACCCAAAGCCAGTCGGGTTGCGGTCAGAACCTCGGGGAGCGTGGCCGGCAGTATTATCTCGGTCAGCATCTGTATCCGGCTGGCGCCCATTGATTGGAGGGAACGGAAGATCTCGGAAGGAATATTCATTACCGCATCCCGAGAGGATACTATAATCTGGAACACGACAATGAGCACAATCATGATCAATTTAGAAGCCTCCCCTAGTCCAAACAGCAGCATGACTACGGGAAGCAGGGCGAGTTTAGGAACCGGGTAGGTAAAATACACCAGAGGGGACAAAAGACGGTTGACCCGTTCATAGGATCCCATTAAATAACCCAGGGGAACACCGATAATTATGGACAGTGCGATCCCTCCACCAATTCGTCCCAGACTGTACAGCACATGTTTCTCCATCTTCGTGGAAAAAATCTGGCCGATATTGATAAATACATCCACTGGGGAGGGAACAATCGGCAGTCTTATAATCCAGGAAACCAGCCACCAGACAACCAGCACTACCGCCAGGCTGTATAAAGCCCCCCACCAACTCTCTTTTGACTGCATCGGAATCATCCTCTGCTCAGCAGATTGCGTAAATAGATCGACATCTCCACATAATCATTCCTCGACCGCAGGTTATCCTGGTTGAAGCACGGGTTGTCAACAACCTCCAGTATCCTACCGGGAGAAGGTGAAAATACCGCTATTTTGCGGCCCAGGTACAGGGCTTCATCAACGCTGTGAGTAACAAAGACGGTATTAACTGGATTCTGCTGCCAGGCTTTCAGGAAAAGCTCCTGAACTTCTTCCCGGGTGATGGCATCCAAAGCCGAAAAAGGCTCATCCATCAGCAGCAGATCAGGCTTAAGTATGAAGGCCCGGGCCAGTGCCACCCGCTGCTGCTGGCCGCCGCTTAGCTCCTTGGGGTACCGGTGCAGCAGGTCGTCTATTCCGAGCTGTTTCAGCAAATAGCCTCCATAATCATCCAGGACGGCGTGCCCCTGTTTAATCTTCAGACCCAGCATAACATTTTGGTACACCGTCTTCCACGGCAGCAGTCCATAGTTTTGCAGGACCAGACCAATACGCTGGTTTCGGGGATTAATCCCTTTACCGTCAATTAAAACACTGCCCTCAAAATCAGTCAGTATGCCGGACAGAACATGGAGCAGGGTTGACTTGCCACAGCCGGAAGGCCCGATGACGGTATAGAGTTCCCTGGAATCCATAGCAATGTTGACTTTATTCAGCGCCAGGATCTCCCCGCTGCGGCTTTTATATTTCACCGACAGATCCCTTACAGTAATCACTGTATCTCCCTCAGGATCTCCTGATCCACCAGGTCCGAGTATTCATAAGCCTTCTGGATCAGGTTCCGGTTCTTCATCCACTCAACAACATCCGCTACCACCTGTGGATCAGGGGGACTTGCCTTTTCATAGGCGGGAAGCTGCAGGGATGCCTCCAACCCGGCCGGGAAAGCCTGAACTCTGACAACATAGTCAGCATAGCTGGATGCCGGTTCCGTTTTCAGATACTCTACCGCCCGGTTGTAGGCCCGGAAGACCGCCTTGATCTCCTCCCGGTTTTGCCTCAGGCTCTCGGAGGTGAACGCAATAGCCCCGGCTTTACCGACTACCTCACTGGTGCGGGCCAGAACCCTGGCCCCGTTCTTCACTCCTAAACCTGCCAGGGGCTGCGGAAGAATTGCGGCATCAATCTTGCCTCCCTGGAGCATCTCCAAGCGGGTAGACAGCGGCGGGATCATCACCTTCTTAACATCATCAGCCGAAATTCCGGCCGATTCCAGCATCCGGTCGGCAGTATACTCCATGATGGTATTGGAGGAAAGGCCGACGCTTTTCCCCTTGATGTCGACTATCGTCTCTATATCGGATTCCTTCCCGGCCATCAGTTCAATATCGCCATCGTTCTTGGATATTATCCTTAAATCAGTACCTCCCTCGTTGGAAAAAACAACGGCCACGACATCAGTGATAACCCCATCCAGCCGACCGCCCTGCAGGGCACTGTCTCTGTCCGACGCGCTCTTGAAATGCTCTATCTTAACCTTTACTCCCTCATCCTCAAAGTAGCCGTTCCTGTCGGCGATGATAAGCGGAATCGACTCCACATCCGGCATCACGCCGATAGTGATGATCTTCTTCTCGTCCTGGTTCACGCCGACCGGGGTTGCCCCACGGTCACAACCGGTCAAGCCCAGGCCAATAACGGCAGCAAAAATACATATCATTACTCTTTTCACGGCAATCCCTCTTTCTCTCAATATTCGCCATTTCCCGGCCCTGTCTCTAAAGATTATAGCTTATCCTTATTCAAAGCTGCACCCGATTTACGTCGGTTACAGGAAAAAGTAAGCATTCCGGTTTCTTGAGAATCAAGGCAATGCCGGCAGATACCAAAAGGCACCTGGGGTGCTCAACGTATCTCCGCAGTAATCTCCTGGTTTTGGGATCTAGGGCGGATAATGGCAAGCTGGTTCCTGCAGCTACCCGGGATAGTCATCAAATAGTGATATTTGTTGAATCTCGACACCCCGGATGGGCCTCCTCGGCTTTGTCCTTGCGTAGGCTCCCGATCTGAGCCGCCAGCATCCCCGACAGCATCAGAGCGCATCCGAATATCTCCGTTCCGCTCATCCTTTCTTGCAATATCAGAAAACCACCGATAGCGGCAAACACCGTTTCCATGCTCATAATTATGGCCGCGTTGACGGGCGGGGCGTATTTCTGGGCGACAACCTGCAGGGTGTAGGCGATCCCCGTCGAGCATATCCCGCCATATAATATAACGATATAAGCGGCGAGTATATCAGCCCATACTATGGTTTCGGTGACCAATGCCACCGCCATGCTGAGCGCAGAGCAAACAAAAAACTGAAAGCATGACAGCTTCAATGCATCTACTCGGCGCGAATAATAACCGATTATCAGGATATGAACCGCCCAGAAAAATGCCCCTATCAGCTGCAGCATATCCCCATAATTAACAGTCAAGGTCTCCTTGATGCACAGCAGGTAGAGCCCGCCGGTGGCCAGAACACTCCCCAGCAAGCTGCTTACGCCTATTTTCCGCCCCAGCAATATACTGATTAACGGCACCAGAACCACATAAAGACCGGTAATAAACGCTGCCTTGCCTGCAGTAGTATAAACGAGACCGACCTGCTGCAGAGATACTCCGCCAAACAGCACCGTGCCGGCAATAATTCCCGGCACCACCGCACTCTTGAACTCCCGGCGTGAGTTCTGAGCATCACCCCGAAAATAGAATATAAGCGGAATCAAGGACAAACTGCCGAGAAAAAACCTCACACCGTTGAATGTAAAAGGGCCGACATAATCCATGCCAACCCTTTGAGCAACAAAAGCGAGCCCCCAGATTGCTGCGGTGATCAGCAGCAAAACGTTTGATTTAAGGACACTCATCAGTCAACTCCTGTTAGCGCAACTCAAGTTTTAGGTATTTCTGTGTAATCTGCATCTCGCGAACAAAACCATCTTTCACTTTATCACTTAATAACCTTTTTTTGAACCTCTCGGCCACAGCCTTAAGTCCCACCAACCCGGCCGTGACAGCGAGCATTCCCAGTATACCCGGACCTTCAGTGGGACCTTCATTCAGAACGACAAGCAACTCCCTCTCCTATCTGATTACCTCTCGTTCTCTATAACCTCTGCTATCGTTCCTCCGGCCAGGACCTGTTCCCCTTCATATAAGACAACCGCCTGCCCGGGGGTAATGGCTCTCTGGGGCTGTTCGAACACCACCTTTAGACGCTGGTTTTTCATGGGTATGGCGGTGGCACTAACCCGGGGAGCGGCATACCGGATCTTCGCCGTCACCTTCCGGGGTGCCGAGAACGGTTTCCCGGATATATAGTTAACCTGACCGGCAATCAGTCCGGGTTTGAAAAGCTCCCGCTGCTCCCCCACCCAGACCTCCTGCATTTCGGGGTCTATCCTGGTGACAAAGACCGGTTTCCCCAGGGCTAGGCCCAGTCCCCGGCGCTGCCCGATGGTGTAACGGTGAATGCCCCGGTGTAAACCCAGATAATCTCCGTTGGAGGATCTGAAAGGCCCCGGGGGAGGTACCTGTCCCGCATTCCTCTCCACGAAGTCACCATAATCTCCCTCCGAGATGAAGCAGATTTCCTGGCTTTCGGCCTTATGAGCCACCGGCAAACCAGCCTCCTCCGCCATGGCCCGCACCTGCGACTTATGGTATTCGCCCAAAGGGAAAAGGGTATGGGCCAACTGGTGCCGGTTCATGGTATACAGGAAATAACTCTGGTCCTTCCTTGGATCCAGGCCGGTTAATAACAGATACTCCCCATTCCGGCACTGGATGCGGACATAGTGACCGGTAGCAATATAGTCAAAGCCCATGGCTAAGGCTTTGTCAAGGAGGGAGCCAAACTTCAGCCTGCGGTTGCACTCGATACAGGGGTTGGGGGTCCTGCCGGCCAGGTACTCCCGGGTGAACAGGTCGATAACCTCCGCCTGGAACTCGTCCCGGAAGTTCATAACATAATGAGGTATCTGCAGATGAGCCGCCACCCGGCGGGCATCATTTACCGCGCTTAAGCTGCAGCAGGCTTTGGCATCGTCATCCTCCCGGGGCCAGATCTGCATGGTCACCCCCGCTACTTCATACCCCCGGTTTTTGAGCAACCAAGCGGCTACGGAGCTGTCAACCCCCCCGCTCATCGCCACCAATACCCTGGACATATTGTTAACACCTTCCCGTTTCCTTCGATCATCCGGAGGCTGCCCGTTACCTCCCTCCAGGTATATCCGGCAGCCTCCCCACAATTCGTTTTATATGAGGGTCCGGACCAGATTGGCTCTTTCCCGCTTTACAGTTTACCCGGTTTAATGACCTCGAATAAAGAGCGATAATAAAGCGGTGTGTGCGCCGTTTGTGACCTCACCAGGACCATTCGTTAACAACATTGTAGAATAAACCGGTGCCAACGTCGAACTCGGGCTGCACCGTGGTCACGATTGCGGGAAGCCTTACCGCCTGATTGACCAAGAGCACAAGCTAGGAGCCATGCTCGTTGACTGATCACTTTATTTCATTTAGGTCAAACGGGGTTTCCTGATATACGTGGTAGTTCAGCCAGTTGGAGAACAGCAAAAAACCATGGCTGCGCCACAAAACCCTGGGAGGTCTTGACGGGTCGTCCTCCGGAAAATAATTGACAGGTATTTGTATGGGCAGCCCCTTGGCAAGATCCCGCTCATACTCGTACTTCAAGGTAGTCGGATCATACTCGGAGTGGCCGGTCACGAAAACCTGCCGCCCGTCCGAGCTGCTGACGATGTAGATTCCAGCCTCCTCGGATTCAGCCAGAATCTCCAGTTCGGGAACCTTTTCGATGTCGCTTTTCAGGACCTCAGTATGCCGGGAATGGGGCGCATAGAATATGTCATCGAACCCACGCAGCAAAGGCCTGTTTCTCACGCAAACCCTGTGTTCGAATATACCGAACATCTTCTGTGGCAAAGGATACTTGGATATGCCGTAATGATAGTATAAACCGGCCTGAGCTCCCACACAGATATGGAAGGTTGAAAAAACATGGGTTCGAGTCCACTTCATTATTTCCTTCAATTCCTCCCAGTAATTCCACTGCTCAAAATCAAGCAGTTCCACCGGAGCGCCGGTGATGATCATTCCATCAAATTTTTGATCACAAACCTCCGAAAAGGTCTGGTAAAAGTTATCCAGGTGATCCTGTGATGTATTCTTGCTCTGGTGCGTTTCCGGATGCAAGAGAACGATTTCGACCTGCAAAGGCGTGTTGGCCAGCAAGCGGAGCAATTGGGTTTCTGTAATCTCCTTCTGGGGCATAATGTTGAGTATGGCAATTCTTAACGGCCTGATATCCTGGTGTAGCGCCCGCTTTTCGTGCATTACGAAAACATTCTCGTTTTGTAAGACGCTGCTGGCCGGCAGATCATCCGGAATAATAATGGGCATGGTCATCATCCCTTCTCCAACCCGGTACGGGTATTCTACACTATTTTTATAGATTTTATTGGCATTATAGGTTATAACCAGATAATATTTCAAGAGTAACGAAATTACCAAATACTTAGTCGTTGACAACGCCTCAGCAAAATTGATTTAATCAATAATGTATATAGGTTTACTAGGCTATTATACCTGAGTTGACCGCCATAATTGTAAGGGGGTATTTGTTATGAGTAACAAGCAGTTCAAGTTCGATACCCTGCAAGTTCATGCGGGGCAGGCACCCGACCCGGTGACGGGTTCACGAGCGGTCCCTATTCACCAGACAACTTCTTATGTCTTTAGGGACACGGATCACGCAGCTGCACTGTTCGCACTCGCTGAACCCGGTAACATCTACTCCCGCATCACGAATCCTACCACTGAGGTTTTGGAACAGCGTATTGCCTCCCTCGAGGGTGGGGTGGCCGCGCTCGCGGTAGCCTCCGGATCGGCAGCGATTACCTATGCCATCATGAACATTGCCGGGGCGGGAGATGAGATTGTCTCGGCCAGCACCTTATATGGAGGTACATATAACCTTTTGGCTTTTACTCTGCCCCGGATAGGGATCAACACGGTCTTTGTCAATCCGGATGAGCCGGAAAACTTTAGAAAAGCAATAACTGAAAAGACCAAGGCTCTCTATGCGGAAACCATCGGTAACCCGGCATCAAACATCCTTGATATCGAGGCGGTAGCCGCTATTGCCCATGAGTCTAAAATCCCCCTCATAGTGGATAATACCCTGGCGACTCCTTACCTCCTGCGCCCGTTTGAGTATGGGGCCGATATTGTAGTCCATTCCGCCACCAAGTTTATCGGGGGACATGGGACCTCACTCGGCGGACTGATCGTGGACTCCGGAAAATTCAATTGGCTGGAAAGCTCCCGGTTTCCCGGATTAACCGAACCTGATCCCAGCTACCACGGAATCTGCTATGCTAAAGATGTCGGGGAAGCGGCCTATGTGACCAAGGTCAGGACCCAGCTGCTACGCGATACCGGCGCCGCTTTGTCCCCGTTCAATGCGTTTCTCCTGCTGCAGGGTTTGGAGACGTTGTCCCTGCGGATGGAACGGCACGTGGCCAATGCCCAGGCCGTAGCCGAGTTCCTGGAAGGACACCCGGGAGTGGAATGGGTCAACTATCCCGGCTTGATAAGCAACAAGTATTATCACCTGGCTCAGAAATACACTCCCAGGGGACCCGGAGCGGTCTTCACCTTTGGCGTAAAAGGCGGGGCGGAGGCCGGCAAGAGGTTTATCAACAGTCTTAAACTCTTTTCGCTGCTGGCCAATGTGGGGGATGCCAAATCGCTGGCCATCCACCCGGCGAGCACAACCCATTCCCAACTAACGGGCGAGGACCTGCTGGCTGCCGGAACTACACCGGAGCAGGTACGCCTTTCGGTCGGGATTGAGGATATCGATGATATCCTGTGGGACCTGGACCAGGCCCTGAGCAAGGCGTTATAGGAAAGTAGGAGCCGCTCCTCGCCATGAACTTCAGGCTCAGGCCGACCATTACTTTTGTTGAGAACGGAGGTAAAAACCATGCCCAGAATTGCGCGGAGTCTTACCGATCTGATAGGTAATACACCGCTCCTTGAACCCGTAAACTACAGCCGGTCGCAGAACCTGACCGCCCGGCTGCTCTTGAAGCTGGAGTATTTCAATCCCGCCGGCAGCGTCAAGGACCGCATCGGGTATGCTATGATCAAGGATGCCGAGGACAACGGGTTACTACACCCGGATTCGGTCATTATTGAACCTACCAGCGGCAATACCGGGATCGCCCTGGCTTTTGTGGCCTCCGCCAAAGGCTACCGGCTTGTTCTTACCATGCCGGAAACCATGAGCCTGGAGCGCCGCAACCTGCTGAAGGCCCTGGGAGCGGAACTGGTACTGACCCCTGGTACAGAGGGAATGTCGGGCGCTATCAGGAAGGCCCAGGAGCTGGCGGCCGAGATTCCACATTCTTTCATACCCCAGCAGTTTGAAAACCCCTCCAACCCGGCGATCCACCGCCGAACCACCGCTGAGGAGATATGGCGCGATACCGAGGGTGAAGTTGACTTTTTCGTGGCCGGAGTCGGAACCGGCGGTACTCTAACCGGGGTGGGTGAAGTTATTAAGTCCCGGAAGCCGGAGTTCAAACTGGTCGCGGTTGAGCCCCACGACTCGCCGGTACTTTCCGGCGGCAGCCCGGGACCTCACGGACTGCAGGGAATTGGAGCCGGGTTTGTTCCGAAAGTGCTTAACACCGGCATCATTGACGAGATTATTCGGGTAACGACCGATGAAGCCTTTGACACTGCGCGTAAGCTGGCCCAAAGCGAGGGGCTGCTGGTTGGCATCTCCTCTGGAGCCGCAGCCTTCGCCGCCACCCGGATTGCCAGACGACCTGAAAACAGCGGTAAGACCATTGTGGCTCTGCTTCCCGATACCGGTGAAAGGTACCTGTCAACAGAGCTGTTTCAGGGGATGTAAACTGAATAGAATAACGACGCAGGGTTGATGGTGCCAAGAGAACCGTCCCCCTGACACCACAGGGGAGGTACACTTCCGGTAAATCCGTAGATGACCCCCCCTGTCATCTGTTGTGTAAGCTGGATCAGCAGCATAAAGTTCCAAGCCCACCCGTCATCTCGCGTTCAATCCGCTCCCAATTACGCTGTTAATTATTATTTGATTTGACCTTCCCCTGGTACTGGTCGATCGCTTCCTGCAGTGCTTCGGCAGCCAGGTTGGAGCAGTGCATCTTAACCGGAGGCAGTCCGTCCAGGGCCTCAGCCACGGCTTTATTGGTGATGGCACGGGCTTCTTCCAGGGTCTTGCCTTTCGCCATTTCGGTGATCATGCTGCTGGTGGCGATAGCTGCGGCACAACCGAAGGTTTTGAATTTGATGTCCTCGATACGGTCATCCTCCACCTTTATTTCAATCTGCATCACATCACCACAAACCGGGTTACCTACTCTGCCGACTCCGCTTGGGTTTTCGATGGTGCCCACATTCCGCGGGTTAAGAAAATGATCCATCACCTTCTCCGAATACAAGGCCATTAGATTTTCCCCTCCTCGGCCATAGGAGACATCATTCGGAGCCGCTCAATAATACCCGGCAGAACCTGCACCACATAGTCCACCTCTTCCCTGGTATTGGAGCGGCCCAGACTCAGCCGGATAGACCCATGGGCCACCTCATGTGGAAGGCCGATAGCCAGCAGCACATGAGAAGGGTCCAGAGACCCCGAAGTGCAGGCAGAACCGCTGGAGGCCATGATGCCCATTTGGTCCAGCATCAACAAGATGGACTCACCCTCAACATACTTGAAACAAAGGCTGACATGCCCGGGTAAGCGGTTAACAGGATCCCCGGTCAGGATAGTATCCGGAATCAGCCTCTGCAAACTGCCGGATAAGTAACGGCCGAAATCACTTAGACGTTCCATGGTTTCACTCATTCTTTTACCGGCAATGTCTGCCGCTGCCCCAAAACCGACAATACCCGGTACATTCTCGGTTCCGGACCTAAGTTTGCGCTCCTGAGACCCTCCATACACGCGTCGGGCCAGGCGGGTTCCCTTCTTTATATACAGGCATCCCACCCCTTTGGGTCCATAAAGCTTGTGGGAAGAGCAGGATAGCATATCCACCCCCAGGTCCTTTACATCAACCGGGATGCGTCCCACACTCTGAACTGCGTCGGTATGAAAGACGGCTCCCCTGTGGCGGGCAATGGCCGCCAGTTGTTTAATGGGCTGGATGGTACCGATCTCATTGTTGGCATGCATGATCGAAACCAGTGCCGTATTGGGTTTCATTGCGCGCTCCAGTGTTTCCGGCTCCACCATCCCGTACCTGTTCACGGGGAGAATCGTTACATCGTAACCCTTCCGGCCCAGGTAGGTGAAAACATCCAGAACCGCATGGTGCTCAACCGCCGAGGTGATTATATGCTGTCCCTGGGGCGGCATCGCTTCTATCAGTCCCAGTATCGCCAGATTGTTAGCCTCGGTCCCGCCGCTGGTAAATATGATCTCCGCGGGTGCGGCATTGATTAAGCGCGCCACCTGCTCCCGGGCGGTTTCCACCCCGTTGCGGGCCGCCTGTCCCATCCGGTGAATGCTGGAGGGATTGCCATACTCCTCAGTCAAGTACGGCTCCATGGCCTGCAGAGCCCGGAGATCAACCGGAGTAGTCGCACTATGATCCATGTAGACTCGTTTCACATGACTGTCCCCTTTCCCGTCCTATTGTGCGGATCCGGAGCAATTGGAATTCTTCTGTTTCGACTCTTCGATCAGGTCCTGCAGGCTGTAAGAATCCAGAACTTCTACAATGGAATCCCGAACCTTGGCCCACAGCAATCGGGTGACACAACGGTCGGCTCGTTCACATTCCTCCGGATACTCTTCACTGACACAGTCGACCGGGGCAATGGGCCCTTCCAGGGCTCGGATTATCTGGCCAACGGTGATCTCGTCGGGTTCTCTGGTCAGGACATATCCCCCCTGAGGTCCGCGTATGCTCTTAATCAGCCCCGCCCGCTTGAGAGATGTCATTATCTGCTCCAGGTAACGATCCGATATCCCTTCCCGCTCCGCAACCAGATAAACCGCATTCGGCCCTTCATCCTTATGAACGGCCAGGTCCAGCATGGCTCTCAATCCGTATCGTCCTTTGGTAGATAACCTCATACTGTACCTCCATTTCTCCTGACACTCTATGGGTATAGGCCAAATAAAGAAAATTTATACCGCCTTATGTCGCATACTCAATCATCCGCTCCAGAGCTATCCTGGCCTTGAGTCTAACCGACTCTTCCACCATTACCCTGGTTTCCATGTGCTCCAGCGAGTAAATCATCTTTTCCAGGGTGATGCTCTTCATGTTGGGGCATATCAAATCTTTGGTTGCCAGGATGAACTCCTTGCGGGGGTTAGCCTTTTGGAGGGGATGAAGGATTCCACATTCGGTTCCAATGATAAATGAATCCGCTTCCGAAGCCTCTGCATATTCAATAATGGCCCGGGTGCTCCCCGCAAAATCAGCCACATCCACCACTTCCGGGCGGCACTCCGGGTGCACCAGGATCTTGGCAGCAGGATATCTTTGTTTCAGTTCCAGCAGTCCACCCGTCCTGACCTCCTCATGGGTGGGACAGCAGGAGCGATAAAGGTCAATGCTGCGATTCAGTCGGTGTCCGATATTATGCCCCAGGTGATGATCAGGTACGAAGAATATTCTGGCCTCAGGCGGCATTTTTTCTATGATTTTGGCGGCATTGGATGAGGTACAGCAGACATCGCTCACCGCCTTGACCTCAGCCGGGGTATTTACATAGCAGACAACGATGCTGTCCGGGTATCGCTCCCTGTATTTCAGAATATCTCGCGCCGTTATATCGTTGGCCATCGGGCAGGTGGCGTCCGGTTCCGGGGTTAGTACCGTCTTCTCCGGACATAGAATGACAGCAGTCTCGGCCATGAAATCAACCCCGGCCACCAGTATGGTTTCGCACGGCGTTTCCCTGGCGGCCAGGGCCATGCTGTAAGAATCGCCTACAAAGTCAGCTACATCCTGAACCTCGGGCCGCTGGTAATAATGGGCTATCACATAGGCGGAACGTTCCTCTTTAAGCTTAAGGAACCTGTCAATCAGGTAGCCAACAGAACTCTTCATTCAGATGCCCTCCACTTGATGGAATGATTTGAGCATATAATAGCATAATTCCAATGGTTTTACTAGACTATTGGGAAATAGCTCCGGGTTACCCTCCAAGTGTTTCGGGACTTGTGTTCTTCCCCGGCTTATTTGCACCATGCATGGACGCGGCAGTTATTAAGTTTACCCGTCGTTATCTATTGGGTATATGGATTTGTAGCAGTTAATTAGATGGTAGAATTGGAGGACAGAGAACCTGTCATTTTACCTTTCCCATCTGGAATAAAGGAGCAGCAGGATGCACAAACTTCTAAAGGTATTAATCTCCGCACGGCAGCACGCTTCCGACAAGGAGGTGCTGAGCCTTTAATCCAATGGCAGCATTCCCCAATACTTTTTAAGCAAGGAGGATTCATCAATTTGTCTGAGTTGGAAATGATGGTTATCCCGGAACATATTGAGGCAACTGGCGACTATGTAATCGCCACCTATTACCTGCAGACCGGACGCGACTTGGATATCGTGAAGAAGATCAGTTCCATCGCCATTGAACAGACCACCGGTACCTGGGTAGCCGTCCCCGAAGAAACTCCGGAAGTTCGGGAAAAACATGTGGCCAAAGTGGTGAGTATATATGAGGTCCCGGGGAACGAATACGAGGTTCCTGAGAGCCAGGATAAACGCCAGTGGGTATTTCAATTGGCGTACCCGGCAGTGAACTTCGGCCCCCAGATCCCCATGATGCTGTCTACCATAATTGGTAATATTTCAATGATTGGCCCCCTGAAACTCCTGGATATTAAATTCCCCCCCGGTTATCTGTCCCAGTTTAAGGGTCCCAAATTCGGGGTTGAAGGGGTGCGCCAGCTCTTGGGAGTATATGACCGACCACTGCTGAACAATATGATTAAACCCTGCACCGGGTATTCTCCTGAAGTCGGCTGCCAGTTGTTCACCCGGGCGGTTGAGGGCGGAGTGGACATTATCAAGGATGACGAGCTGATTGCGGATCCGCCGTTTAATCCCATTGAGAAGAGAATCAAGCTGTATATGGAGGCTATTCGCAAGCACTACGAAGATACCGGGCACCGGGTGTTGTATACCCCCAACATCACCGACGGGGCACTAAAAGTGCTGGATAATGCGCGGCGGGCTATTGATGCCGGGGCCAATGCACTAATGATTAACTACCTGACCGTAGGTATTTCCGCTCTGCAGGGTCTGGCAGAACATCCTGATATTAATGTCCCGATAATGGCCCACCTGGATTTTGCCGGGACCATGTATGAATCACCGGTCTCCGGTATAAGCTCCTACCTTATTTTGGGCAAACTTGCACGCATGGCCGGGGCCGATATGGTAGTCTATCCCAGTCCTTATGGCAAGTTCCCTCTCCTGCGGGAACGCTATCTGCAGATAGGACATCACCTGAACAGCCCCTGGTGCAATATCAACCGGGTTTTCCCCATGCCCGGCGGGGGGGTAATGCCTAACTGCGTCGACGTCATATACCGCGATCTGGGACTTGACTGTATTATGGGGGCCGGGGGAGCAATTCACGGCCATCCTATGGGACCGGTGGCAGGAGCCAGAGCCATGCGCCAGGCAATAGAAGCAGCCGTGGCCGGAATACCCATTGTGGAAGCAGCTAAAGAACACCCTGAACTGCAGGCGGCAGTTGACGCCTGGGGGCTTATTGAAACAGAAGGAAACGGGATCTTTGATATTAAAGGATAAAAGGAGGAGTTACTATGGCAAAACAGTATACCCGTGATGAAGTCAAGGCCAGGTTACAAGCGGAAATTGCCAAGGGTAAACCGATCATCATTGCCGGGGCCGGAACCGGCATATCCGGTAAATTTGCGGAGCAGGGGGGAGTCGACCTGATCGGGGTCTACAACTCCGGGCTGTTCCGTATGGATGGTAAGGGTTCCCTGGCCGGGCTCATGCCTTATGGTGATGCCAATCAGATAGTCATCGATCTGGCACACCGGGTATTCCCGGTTATTAAAGAAACTCCCATGATTGCCGGTATATGCGGAACTGACCCCACCAGGGAAATGCGGCCTTACTTTCAGCACCTGCAGCATCTAGGTTTTTCAGCCATCATGAACTTCCCGACTGTCGGCTTGATTGACGGCCGCTTCCGCCAGGAGCTGGAAGACACCGGTATGGGATACGGGGTGGAAATCGAGACCCTGAAAATTGGTAAGGAGTTGGGTCTGTTCACCCTGGGGTATGCTTTTAACGTAGACGAGGCCCGATTGGTCGGCGAAGCCCAACTGGACGTGTTGATATGTCATATGGGTCTGACTGCCGGCGGTTCTATCGGATCAAAGTATGCAGAGGATAGGCTCACCCTCGAAAAATGTGCGGAACTGATTAACGAAATGACCCAGGCGGCCCGCAGTGGATACAAGGATATCATGATCTTTTCCCATGGCGGACCGATAGCCTATCCTGAGGACACCCGCTACATTTATGAACACACGGAATCAGTAGGCTTTTTGGGTGCTTCCAGTATTGAACGCATTCCCATCGAAGTACCGCTTAAGGAAGCCTGTCAGCAATTCAAGAATATCCCACTTAAGAAGAAATAAGCTCCGTTTCTCCCTGTTGTCCGGCCGGACAACAGGGAGTTTTTAGAATGGGAACCGGAACAGGATGTAGTTGAATGAGCATGGTTATTGAGGTGGATACCGCTCTCTCATTAAGGGATTATACTCCTGAAGCAGATAATACTGTCTGTCTGTTAATAGACGTTCTCCGGGGGAGCAGTACGATTGTTTCACTCCTGGATAACGGCTGCCGTTGGGTTTATACCGTGGCCGAAGAGGAACACGCCCGGCAGTTGGGAGCTCAGAGGCGGATGGTTACCAGCGGGGAATGGCAGGGACGCAAACTGCCTGGGTTTGATATGGACAACTCACCGGCGGAAGCCAAAAAGTATCCGGTTAAAGGCAGGGATGTGGCCTTGTGCACCAGCAACGGTACGCGGGCGATAGACAAAGCCAAGGGGTGCGTTAACCTGTTTATCGCCAGCCTCTTAAATGCCGGAGCCTGTGCCGGGGCTGGTTTGACCGCAGCCCAGGCCGCGTCCTGCGGAATAACGATAGTATGTGCGGGGCAGTATGGAAAATTTGTATTGGATGATGCATACTGTGCCGGCTACCTCCTGCAAGAGCTGGAAGACCTGGCTGGATATCGGGGGCTGAAACTCCGTATCTCGGATGCATCCCGGGCCGCCAAAGCTTTACTGGCTGCCTACCCCGATGCACGGACCGCTTTCCTGGAATCCGCCAGCGGCCAAGTGCTCCTGCAGGAAGGCGGAAGAGAAGATTTTGAATGCTGCCTGCAGATAAACACCTCAGAGGTCGTTCCTCATATGCAGTTGGATCACGGTCTGATCCGGTTTTCCAACTGGGAAGGTAAAAACATCAACCAATTGAGGAGGGAAAACAATGACGGTTAAAGAGATATTGGTAACCGGAATCCTCGATACCAAAGGAGAAGAGATCAAGTTCCTGGCCGATCGGGTCAGAGCAGCGGGTGGCAACCCCACCATTTTGGAATTGAGCGTCGGCCATGAAGTAGGATGGGCAGATATCAGCCTGAGCGAAGTGGTCGCCCGGGTGGGCAAAAAACCGGAAGATATATTTGCCCTGGACCGCAAAGGTGCCTCCGACCTGGTGACGGAAGGGGCAATCAGCCTGGTAAATGAAATGCTGGCCGCAGAAAAGGTAGACGGCATCATCGCCTATGGCGGTTCCATGGGAGCCAGCATTGCTACCAGGATCATGCAGACACTACCCATCGGCTTTCCCAAGATGATGCTTACCACCATGGCCTCCGGGGACGTGGCACCCTATGTTGGCACCAGTGATATCTGTATGTTATATCCCATTGCTGAAGCCGGCCTCAACAAGGTCACCCGGGGGATACTCAATAACGCAGCGGCAGCTGTTGTTGGCATGGCCTCGGCTCCGGTCATGGAAGGAATAGAGGAAAAACCGCTGATCGGCTGCATGATGTTCGGCGTGACCACCCCCTGTGTACTGCGGGCCTCCTCCATCATGGAAAAGGCCGGTTATGACGTCATTATCAACCACGCGGTCGGCAGCGGCGGCCGCTCCATGGAAGAGCTGATCCGGGACGGTTATATAACGGGGATGCTGGATATAACCACCCATGAAATCGCCGATGAAATGCTGGGCGGGGTACTGGGTGCCGGCCCCGACCGCATGACCGCCGCCGGGGACATGGGCATCCCCCAGGTAATCGCCCCGGGAGGACTGGACCTTATCAACTTTGGCCCCAAGAATACCGTGCCGGAAAGGCTGCTCAGGGAGACTGACCAGCCCGGACGGGGCCTGTATGAGCATAATCCCACGGTAACCTGTATCGGGGTGTCCATGGATGAGATCTACCGGATCGGCGAACACATGGCGGAAAAGCTCAATGCCGCCAAGGGCCCCAGTGTGTTGTGCGTGCCCATGCAAGGCTGGGGAGCCTGTGACCTGGCGACACCGGACATAGAGTTGGGGTGGGCCGGACCCGGAGCAGGACCGGTATGGGTGGCTGATGAGCAGAATCCCAAGTGGTCACGGCGTTCAGTGCAGTATGTAAAAGCCCTCAAAGCCAAAATCGATCCCAGCAAGGATAACCTGGAGGTCATTCTGGTGGATAAACACATGAATGACCCATCTTTCGCCGAGCTGCTGGCAGAATTGCTTTTGGAAATGCTCAGTGGCAAATGGACCAAAGGGAACAGGGCTGGTCTGCCATATGTGATTCCTTTCTGATAACACTTTAATTGGGAGGTATAGATATGGCAGTACAGTATAAACGCTCTGAGATACTGGCTCGGTTACGGGACCAGGTGGAAAAGAACCAGGCACTCTTGATGTTCGGTGCGGGAACCGGTTTAACGGCCAAGTGTGCTGATCTGGGCGGAGCGGATCTGGTGGCGGTTTATTCTACGGCTATATGGCGTATGATGGGACTTCCCACCCTTCTCGCCTGGATGCCCTATGAGGACTGCAACGCGCGGGTTAAACAGATGGCCCGGGAGATAATACCGGTGGTCAAAACCGCTCCCTGTATCGCGGGCATCGGCGCCCATAACCCGGCACTGAACCTTGATAGGATAATCGACGAGATGATGGCCCTTGACTTTTCCGGTATCACCAATGAACCCTTTGCCGGTCTCTACGGAGAATTCTTCGCCAAACAGCTGGAGGATGCGGGAATCGGCTTTTCCCGCGAGGTCGAGTTAATCAAAGCCGCCCATAAAAAGGATATCTTCACCGTAGCCTGGGCTTTTAATGAAAACGAGGCCCGTATTATGGCAGAAGCGGGTGCCGATGTAATCGGGGCCATTATCGGGGTAACCAGCGGCGGTCTAACCGGAGCCAAAGAGGTCATGACCCTTGAAAGAGCTACCGCCGAGGTGCAGAAAATGTGCCTGGCTGCCCGTTCCGTAAACCCCGATGTCTTCGTACTGACACATGGCGGCCCCTTTGCCGATGCCCCAACCGCACAGTACTCCATCGCCAACTCTGATGCTGACGGCTATGCCTCCGGTTCCAGCGGAGAACGAACACCCACTGAAAATGCTGTAATTGCAATTACCAGAGAGTATAAGGCCATAAAGGTGAGGCAGGCTTAGCCTGCCGAGTTCGCTGGCTAGACACTCCTGCGATGTGAAACGGAGCACGGCTGCCCGAGGGTAGCCGTGCTTGTTGCGTGTGCCCGGCATGGGTGCTGTCTATAGGGTGAAAGTCCCGAACGACGAAGGTAGCAGTAGTCGTTAGCTTAAGGCAAGGGTGTCCACCGCGAGGTGGAATCTGAAGGAAGCCGG
>FZPS01000173.1_pt32 | contig 83915 bp, 96 predicted proteins | sample 1817821 | NCBI WGS metagenome assembly FZPS01 (sample SAMEA104158645, study PRJEB21678) | metagenome | place: Germany | collected 2015-04-21
GGGCTCATAACCCGGAGGTTGTCGGTTCAAATCCGGCCCCCGCAACCAGATGCCCATGTAGCTCAGTAGGCAGAGCGTCGCCTTGGTAAGGCGGAGGTCACCGGTTCGATCCCGGTCATGGGCTCCATTTTTTTAGGAAACGCCTGCGGGCGTTTTTCTTTTTTCTAAATCCCGGGGCTTGTCCAAAATCGACGACGGCCCTTCACCAGGAAAGGAACGGGGGCGGTTGCAAACCGCCCCTTTTGGCGTTCTGGCTACAACTGCTATTCCTTCCCGCTGGTGATCTAGTGCTTAATTGTCGGCCGGAACATATCTAAAATACCGAGGACTATATGGGCGGCACCGAAACCCATGGCGGCATATCCGGTGGCGCCCTTTAGCATTGTGGCACCCAGGGCAGTTACGGCCACCCCCAGGCCGGTGACAACTAAACTGGTTGTATTGGGTTGCACTGCCAGCACCTCCTTGGTTCTAGTTTGCCTACAAATTAAGGGAATATGCCTGCAGCCGAAAAGTTATTATTGACATATGGCCAATATTATCCTAGAATTTAATTGAACAAAAGTCCATAACACATAATAATATGAGACTTTAATCATTGCTGATCTGAGTAAATACGAGTTGAGGGCTGGGGAAAACCTTTGTTTTCGGAACGGTTATAGTTGAGGAGGTGAGGCTGATGCCGGGTTTTGACGGCACGGGACCCCTGGGTGAAGGGCCATTGACGGGCGGTGGCCGGGGCTTTTGCATAGTGCCGTACCAGCAGCCCCTGAGGTACAGGCCCTACAGGCGCCCCTTGGGACTGGGCTTGAGGAGGGGCTGGGGTCATCGCGGCCCCTGGTAGAGATGGTAGCAAAGGAGATGAGCTTGGAGGGGAGGGGGGTCTTCCCTCCTTTCCAAGATCGAGGGAGGTGAAGGTTGTGAAGGTTGCCGTTACTGCCCAGGGGCCTGGCCTGGAGGCGGAAGTTGACAGCCGGTTTGGTCGGTGTACCTACTTTGTCATCAAAGAGATGGTAACCGGGGAAGTAGAAACGGTGGCCAATGAGCCCGGAACCAGCGGGGCCGGGATAGAAGCTGCCCAGCTTTTGGCCCGGGCTGGGGTCGAGGCTGTAATAACTGGCCACCTGGGACCCAAGGCAGGACGGGCCCTGGCGGCAGCGGGGATAGCTGCCTACCAGCATACCGGGGGGACGGTAGCCGGGGCTTTTGCTGCCCTGGAAGCAGGAGAACTTGCCCCCATTGGTAATCCCGTCTAGCAGCCCATTTTGGCAAATTAAGGAGGAGGTTTTTTTATGAAAATTGCCGTTGCAACAGAAGGGGGACAGGTGGCGGAGCACTTCGGGCATGCTCCCCAGTACACCATCTTTACCATTACAGAGGGTAAGATAAAGGACCAGATGGTCATAGAAAACCCGGGACACAAGCCCGGTTTCCTTCCTCGCTACCTGGCTGAAAGGGGTATTACTTGCATTATTGCCGGGGGAATGGGCTCCCGGGCCAGGCAGCTCTTTGAGGAGAATAATATAGCCGCGGTAACCGGCGCTAAGGGTCTGGTTAAGGACGTGGCTGCAGCCTACCTCTCCGGCAGGCAGGAGACGGGGGCCGATTTGTGCCACCATGCCGGCGGGGAAGAGGATAATTGAGAAGGGGCAGGGGAAGTAATGGTGGTGAAGAATATGCTCCAGATAGCAGTGGCCAGCGGCAAAGGCGGGACGGGTAAGACCACTGTTGCCACCAACCTGGCCCTTGCCCTGGCCGGGGAAGGGCCGGTACAGTTCCTGGATTGCGATGTGGAAGAACCCAATGCCCACCTTTTTTTGCACCCCGCCCTGGGGGAAGAAGAAGCCGTAACCATACCAGTCCCGGCGGTAGAGGAAGGCCAATGTACAGCCTGTGGGCGGTGTGCAGAGGTCTGCGCCTTCAATGCCATTGCTGTCCTGGCGGGGCATGTACTCACCTTTCCGGAGCTCTGCCACGGCTGTGGGGGTTGTACCCTGCTCTGCCCTGAAGGTGCGCTCCGGGAGGAGAAACGTAAGATCGGCATTGTACAGGGGGGGCAGAGGGGGGAGCTGGTCTTTGTCCAGGGGAAGCTGGAGATTGGTGCTGCCCTGGCCCCGCCGGTAGTGGAGGCGGTGCGGGCGAAGGAGCAAGGGATGGGAACGGTGATTATCGATGCTGCTCCAGGAACCTCCTGCCCGGTGGTGGCTGCGATAAGAGATGTCGATTTTTGTCTCCTGGTGACGGAACCCACCCCCTTTGGTCTCCACGATCTGGATTTGGCCGCCCGGCTGGTGGCGGAACTGGGGGTGCCGGCAGGGGTTATCCTCAACCGGGCCGGCGAGGGGGACGAGTTGGTAGAAGAGTACTGCCAGCGGCAGGGCTTGCCCCTGCTCCTAAAGATACCCTTTTCTCGGAACTTGGCCGCCATCTATGCCCAGGGGAAGGTTTTGGTGGAGGAACTGCCCCAGTGGCGGGAAGTTTTCCTGAATTTGGGGCGGGAAATAGGAAGGAGGGTGGGGAGGTGAAGGAACTTCTCGTAATCAGCGGCAAGGGGGGAACCGGTAAGACCACCATTGTGGGTTCCCTGGCGGTCTTGGCAAAAAACAAAGTTTTGGCCGACTGTGATGTAGATGCTGCCGACCTCCACCTCCTCCTTCGGCCTGAGGTTCAGGAGGTCCACCAATTTTTCGGCCTGCCTAAGGCCAAGATAGATGCCGAGCTATGCACCCACTGTGGCAGGTGTCGGCAAGTTTGCCGTTTTCGAGCCATAGACAAAGACTATCAAATAGATCCCACCCGCTGCGAAGGCTGCGGGGTATGTTATTACATTTGTCCTGCCGGTGCCATAACCCTTGAGGAGCATTGCAGCGGCCACTGGTATATTTCTGCAACTTCCTTTGGGCCTATGGTTCATGCCGCTTTAGGTATAGCGGAGGAAAATTCAGGCAAACTGGTTGCCCTGGTAAGGGAGAAATCCCGGGAACTGGCAAAGAAGGTTGGGGCCCAATATATCCTTACCGACGGGCCGCCCGGCATTGGCTGCCCGGTAATAGCCTCCCTGGCCTCTGTGGATCTGGCCCTGCTTGTCACAGAACCGACGGTGGCCGGGCGCCACGACCTGGAAAGGGTCCTGGAGCTGACGGGGTATTTCCAGGTACCGGCGGCTGTCTGTATCAATAAATATGACCTGGCGCCCGATAAAAGCAGGGAGCTGGAAGAATACTGCCGCCAGAGGGGAGTCCCGTTAGTTGGTCAGGTACCCTTCCGGGCCGAGGTCAACCAGGCCCTGGTACAGGGAAAGCCGGTGGTGGAATACAGTCGGGGCCCGGCCGCCAAGGCCATTGAAGGGGTGTGGGAGGCGGTAAAGGAGCTGTTGGCTCAATAACCTTCTGAAAAATGCTGTTGAGGAAAGGGAAGCGAACACAGATATGGGCGGTAGGGCTAGGAATATGTTAACTAATTGGCGACAAATGGCCGGGATGGTTTAAGACCCGTTAAAGAAAACCCCTGGTTCCGGCGGTAAACCGTGGTTTATGGCGGGCTGACATCTTGCTCCCAATTTTGGAATTGTTGCAGGATTATCAATCCCCATGGAGAATTAGAGTAGTAAAGATTTATTATTCAGATATCATTAGATACTAGTTTGCATGCTTTCAGATTAAATCCTATAAATCCGATTGTATAAGTTTCAGTGGGCCACTGGGAGGTGGTGCTGGTGTAGGGGTTAGCTGCTTAAACCAGTGAAACTTCAAGAGGGAGGGTGTTTTATGAAGAGACTTTTTTGCCTTCTGCTCTGTGTACTGATGGTTTTTGGGGCGATTGGTTGTGCTAGTACAGGGGAACCAGCAGAACCGGAGGGGGAAGCCTTATTTGCCCCGGGTACTTACACCGGTTATGGTCAGGGTTTTTATCTTGGCGAACCCATTAAGGTCGATGTTACCGTTGATGAGAATTCTATTGTAGATATCAAAGTCGATATGGAGAACGGGGAGACACCAACTATACTCCAGGCGGCCATAGATAAGATGGTCCCCCGGATCCTTGAACATCAATCGGTATACGTCGATACCATTACCGGGGCCACGGCCAGCAGTGCCGGCATCAGGCTGGCTGTCATCAATGCCTTGAACAAGGCCCTGGAGGCCGCGGGTACAGACCCCTCGGCTATCAGTGCCTTCCAGACCATCCCTGAGAAGGTTACCGGTGTGACGGAAACAATTCATACCGGGGTCCTCGTCGTCGGTATGGGCGGTTCGGGAACTGCTGCGGCCGTGCGGGCAGCGGAAATAATGCATGAAGCCGATCCCGACAATGTCAGGGTTTTGGCCATTGATAAGGCGGGTAAATATGGCGGCACCTCTTCCCTAACCACGGAAATGTTTGCCATTAATCCCCCCAGATTCCAGGAAGAACATAACGCTGGCAAGGATTATGTGGACAAGGCCGGCATGAGGAAGTCCTGGCTGGAATACACCGAAGGCGACGAGAAGACAGAAATGGTTGACATCCTCCTGGACAATTCTGGGAAGGCCTTAGATTGGCTGGTTTACGAACATGGCTTTAAGTTCGATACGCCCAAGCGTGGTTTTACAGAAGAGGATATCTATGAAGTCAAATACCAGTACCTGCCCAATGATCGGGGCAACAACAAGGATGTCATCGGCCAGTACTACGACAGGATTTATGCAGACTATACCGCCTTGGGCGGGGAATACATGCTGGAAACGGAAGCCTACGAACTGATTTACGATGAGGCCACCAACACCGTCAAGGGGGTTAAAGCCCGCGGCTATGACGGCACCGAGTATGAAATCTATGCCGATGCCGTCATCCTGGCCACAGGGGGCTTTGCCGGCAATGGCGATATGATGACCAAGTATCTCACCAATGAATACTATCCCCTCAAGGGCGCCTGGAAGGTTTACGGTTCCCTCCAGAATGACGGTAAGATGATCGAAAGCGCCATTCAAATCGGTGCCGGCACCTACAACATCAGTGTCTGCCCCATAGTTCACATGTCCGGTACTCCCAGCTTCCTCACCCAGTTTGAGAAGCGGGAAGTTCCCGGTGAAAAGGGCTTCTTCACCGGCAGACCGGCTGTCTGGTCCCCCGGCGACATTCCTCTGAACATGGTTGTATCCGGTGATTCCCTGGCTGTGGGCAGGGACGGGAAGCGCTTTGCCTCGGAACTCAACCTCATGATGCTGGATCCCTGGAAGGCAGGTCCCTATTTCTACAGCATCTGGTCCAACGATCAGATCCAGCGGATCAAGGAAGAGGGCTTCACTGCTGAGTGGGTCGGCCTGCCCGTTGGCCTTGAATTCCTGGGCCACCAGTATCCCATCCCGCGGAATACACCCCTGCCGGAGGTAGAAGAGGTCCTCGAGGCAGCTATAGAGCAGGGCTTTGCCTACAAAGCCGATACCCTGGAAGAACTGGCAGAAATGCTGGAAATAGATCCGGCAGTATTGACCGAAACCGTTGCCAAGTATAACAGCTACTGCGATGCCGGTGAAGATCCGGAATTTGGCAAGCCCGCCGACTATCTGGTGAAGATCGGTTCTGGTCCCTACTATGCCGTCGTCGGCGCACCCTACTGCTACAGCACCTGCGGTGGTCTTGATGTGGACACCAACTTCAATGTCCTGAAGGCCGACGGCAGGACCCCCATCAACGGACTGTATGCCGTTGGGACCGACTGCATCGGTGTTCTCTTCACTGAGAAGAAGCCCTACGTCACCTACGGCGGCGTCGCCCAGGGCTGGGCTTACACCTCCGGCTACCTCTGCGGTGAGATCGCCGCGAAACAGGTGCTGGGGAATTAGGATGAGGACACAAACAAGCGGTCACAGGAAATCCCTGTGGCCGCTTTATTAAATTTTCCCTGCCAGATGTGCTGGCTGTGCCCGAAGGGGCCGAGTTCGGGTGCTTACACCGCATTTAGGAAAAATCTATTGCCCCCTGGGGAAAAAATTGCTATAATATAATCAACACTTGAACATAAATTCAAATGTCGCAAGGAGGGTGATTGACCCATTGGGCAAGGATACTATAGCTGTCTGCAGTGAGGTGTGTGTACACCCAGCGGCCGTTGAGCATGTCAGGGAAGAGATGCTGGATGAGCAGGAAATTAATCGCCTGGCGGAGACCTTTAAGGTGCTGGGGGATCCGACCCGGATCAAAATCCTTTCCGCCCTGGCGACGGAGGAGTTGTGCGTCTGTGATCTGGCCGCCGCCCTGGAGATGAGCGTTTCCGCCATTTCCCATCAGCTGCGGGTGCTGAAGGGAGCCAGGCTGGTCAAATACCGGCGGGAAGGAAAGAACATTTTCTATTCCCTTGATGACGATCATGTTATTTCCCTCTTCCGCCTCGCCCTGGAGCATGTCCGGCATAACTGACACACCTGCCCAAAAGGATAGACTGTAATTACTGGGGGTAATGATATGAACTACATTCTGGAAGGATTGGACTGCGCCCATTGTGCTGCCAAGATAGAAAGGGAATTAAATAAAATAGAGGGGCTCGAGCCTGTCAGTGTCAATTTTGCCGCCAAATCCCTCCATTTGGATCCCGCCTTTGCCCCGGCTGCCCAGAAAGTAATTGATAGGATTGAGCCGGGTGTAAAACTCATCCCCCAGTCCCAGGGGGAGGGGGAGCCCGGGGGAGATGGCAGGAAGGGATGGCAGGAATATCTATCTTCTTTCCGGATCCTTGCCGCGGGTGTCTTATTTCTAATTGGCCTTATCTTCCAAAAAGCCCTCGCCGCCACCTCCTACCGGCTGGGGGAGTACGGAGTCTTCCTGGCCGCCTATATACTGGCCGGGGGACCGGTGCTGGCAGCGGCCTTCCGAAATATTGGCCGGGGACAGATTTTCGATGAAAACTTCTTGATGAGCTTTGCCACCTTCGGTGCCATTGCCATCGACCAGCTGCCCGAGGCCGTTGGTGTGATGTTGTTCTATGCCGTGGGTGAATTCTTCCAGGACCTGGCCGTGCACCGCTCCCGGCGCTCCATTGCGGCCCTCCTCGATCTCCGGCCCAGCTATGCCAACCTGATTGTCGGTGACAGCAGCCGCCGTGTTGCTCCCGAGGCCGTGGCCGTGGGTCAGATCATCGAAGTCCGGCCCGGGGAAAGGCTGCCCCTGGACGGTGAAGTGGTGTCGGGATCCAGCTTTGTCGATACCTCCGCCCTGACGGGAGAACCGGTACCGCGCCGGGTTGAGGCGGGAGATGGGGTCCTGGCCGGCTTTATCAACGGCAGCGGCCTGCTGCGGATAAGGGTAACCAAAAGTTATTCCGAGTCCTCGGTGGCCAGAATCCTCAATCTGGTAGAAAATGCGGCTGCCCGCAAGGCCCCCACAGAGAAATTTATCACCGCCTTTGCCGGCTGGTACACCCCCCTGGTGGTCTTTGGAGCTGTGGCTGTGGCCCTTCTGCCTCCCCTTATCATCCCCGGCGCCACCTTTTCCCAGTGGATTTATCGGGCCCTCATCCTGCTGGTAATTTCCTGCCCCTGTGCTTTAGTTGTTTCCATTCCCCTGGGTTACTTTGGCGGTATTGGAGGGGCTTCCCGCAGCGGTATCCTGGTGAAGGGGGCCAACTTCCTTGATGCCCTGACCCACCTGGACACCGTGGTTTTTGATAAAACGGGCACCCTCACCAAAGGGGTTTTTAAGGTAACGGAAATAATACCCCAGAATGGTTTCACCGCCCAGGAGGTCCTGGAATGGGCTGCCCTGGCCGAGGCCTATTCCACCCATCCCATCGCCCGGTCCATTCTGGAAGCCTTTGGGGATAAAGTCGATAACGGTTTAATTGAGGATTACCAGGAAATCAGGGGTCATGGACTCAAGGTAAGAATGAAGGATGGGCGAACAATCCTCGCCGGCAACGGCCGCCTCCTGCAGCAGGAGGGGATTGTCCACCAGCAGCAGGAGCAGAAGGGAACCGTTGTCTATGTTGCCGTCGACGGGGTTCTGGCCGGTCACCTGGTCATTGCCGATGAGCTCAAGGAAGGGGTAGCGGAAACCGTCGCCGCTTTGCGGAAGCTGGGGGTAAAAAGGCTCATAATGGTGACGGGTGACAATGAGCATACAGCCGCCCGGCTCGCTGCTCAGCTGGACCTGGATGGCTACTATGCCGGGCAGCTGCCGGAAGGAAAGGTCCGGCAGGTTGAGGAGTTGATGGCGAAGTCGGCGGGCAGGGGGAAACTGGCCTTTGTGGGGGACGGCATTAATGATGCCCCGGTCATCACCAGGGCCGACGTAGGGGTCGCCATGGGGGGCCTGGGTTCCGATGCGGCCATTGAAGCGGCCGATGTGGTTTTGATGGATGATAACCCGAGGAAGCTGGTCCAGGCCATCGCCATTGCCCGCCATACCCGTAAGATAGTAAAACAAAATATCTTCCTGGCCCTGGGGGTGAAGGGCCTGGTTGTTGCCCTGGGAATTTTGGGCGTTGCCACCATGTGGGCGGCTGTCTTTGCCGATGTAGGGGTAGCTCTTCTGGCTGTGTTAAACTCTACCAGAACCCTCAGCTATGCCAGGAAAGTGGATTGAAGTCATCCTGCCGGGACTAAAGCCTTTAGTCCCGGCAAGAATTTTATTTTAATTGCAGGAATAAGCTTTCTATTTGTAGAATTGACATAACTGGAAAAGGTTAGTACGGGTATTATCCGCTCAAAGGAGGGTTTAAAATGGCCAAGCAACGTTTTGAACGGACAAAACCCCACGTGAACATTGGCACCATCGGTCACGTTGACCATGGGAAGACTACCCTTACCGCTGCTATTACCCGCTGCCTGCAGCATGCAGGGGGGGCAGAGTTTGTTCCCTTCGATAAGATCGACAAGGCACCGGAAGAAAGGGCCAGGGGTATCACCATTGCTACTGCCCACGTGGAGTATCAGACGGAAAACCGCCACTACGCCCACGTGGACTGCCCCGGTCACGCCGACTACGTCAAGAACATGATCACCGGTGCGGCCCAGATGGACGGTGCCATCCTGGTGGTTTCCGCCGCCGATGGTCCCATGCCCCAGACCCGGGAGCACATCCTCCTGGCCCGGCAGGTTGGGGTACCCCACATCGTTGTCTTCTTGAATAAGGCCGACATGGTGGACGATCCAGAGCTTTTGGAACTGGTGGAACTTGAAGTCCGGGAACTCCTCAACGAGTATGAGTTTCCCGGCGATGATACTCCCGTCATAATCGGCTCTGCCCTCAAGGCCCTGGAGTGCGGCTGCGGCGGCCGCGACTGCGAAGCCTGTGCCCCCATTTGGGAACTGATGGATGCCGTAGATGAGTATGTGCCCACTCCTGAACGGGATGTGGACAAACCCTTCCTGATGCCCATCGAAGACGTCTTCTCCATTACCGGCCGGGGCACGGTAGTGACGGGCCGGGTGGAACGGGGCAGGGTTAAACTGCAGGATGAAGTTGAGATTGTCGGGATGCGGGATGAGATCAGGAAGACCGTGGTCACCGGCGTCGAGATGTTCCGGAAAATCCTTGAAGAAGGTCTGGCCGGGGACAACATAGGGGTTCTCCTCCGGGGCATTGACAAGGATGAGGTGGAGCGGGGGCAGGTTCTGGCGAAACCAGGTTCCATCAAGCCCCACACCAAATTCAAGGCCGAAGTATACGTTCTGACCAAGGAAGAGGGCGGCCGCCATACCCCATTCTTCAACGGCTACCGGCCCCAGTTCTACTTCCGCACCACCGACGTTACCGGCACCATCACCCTGCCGGAAGGTGTGGAGATGGTCATGCCTGGGGACAATATCAGCATGGAGATCGAACTCATTACCCCCATCGCCATTGAAGAGGGCCTGCGCTTTGCCATCCGGGAAGGGGGCCGGACCGTCGGGGCCGGAGTTGTTTCCGATATAAGCGAATAGGCTGTTCTGGGCTAGAGAAAATTGGAAAAGGCGGCCCCTGCGGCATGCCTCTGCTGGTAAAAAGGAACAGTCCGAGGGGATTGTTCCTTTTCATTTTTTCGTGTATTATTCTTTAAAAGAGGATGTCCCTGGCTTAGCCAAGATTTATTGACAAGGCAGGGGAAGTGTGATAAATTGTATTAGGTAATGCTGTCTTTAGATCTTCTGTGGTTAGCACTGCAGCAGCTTCTGGGGTAGGGAGGTGGAAGGAATGCGGGTTGGGATAACATTGGCCTGCACAGAGTGTAAGCGGAGGAATTATGCTACCACCAAGAACAAAAGGACAATACCTAACCGGATCGAATTCAAGAAATACTGTCCATTTTGCCGGCAACACACCTTGCACCGGGAAACAAGATAGTTAACAACACCGGGTTATGAGAGGAATAATGCTGCCTGCCCCGTGGTCTTGTGGTTTTTACCTGCCCGTTGAGGGCTTTTTTGCTTAATTTATTTGGAAATAGAACGGGTTCCGGTGTATAATGACTGAAGGGATAAGACATATAAACATGTAAGGGTGTGAGAGTGGTAATGGCAGTTACCAAAAGATTTGGCAAATTGGGCGAGTTTGGCAGCCGGATCCTGAAGTTCCTGCGGGAAGTGAGAAAGGAACTGGGAAAAGTCCTGTGGCCAAGCCGTTCTGAGGTCTTGTCATATACCGGTGTTGTGTTGGTGACAGTGGTGATGGTTGCAGCCTTGATCTGGATAGTCGATTCGGCGGTAACTCAGCTCTTAAAGTTTATTCTAGTCCGGTAAGTTCTTAGGGGGGGTGAGGGGACGACAGACCCCGACGCGGATGAAAAAGAATTGGTATGTGGTTCATACCTATTCGGGGTATGAAAACAAGGTGAAGGCCAACCTGGAGAAAAGGGTTGAATCCATGGGTATGCAGGACAAGATCTTTCGCGTCCTCGTTCCCATGGAAGAAGAGTTTGAGATAAAGGATGGCAAAAAGAAAATAGTCAAGAAAAAGGTCTTCCCTGGCTATATTTTGGTGGAGATGATCATGGGGGATGACTCCTGGTATGTTGTCCGCAATACTCCCGGCGTTACTGGTTTTGTCGGTCCCGGCTCCAAACCCATTCCCCTGGAACCGGAAGAGATCGGTAACATAATGAAGAGGATGGGTATGGACCAGCCCAGGCCCAAGGTCAGCTTTGCAGTTGGGCAGAGTGTCCGGATTATTTCCGGCCCCTTTGACAATTTCGTAGGTGTCGTGGAAGAAATTATGCCGGACAAGGGCAAGGCCAGGGTCCTGGTTTCCATGTTTGGGCGGGAGACGCCCCTGGAACTTGGTTTTGAGCAGTTGGAAGAAGTATAGGGTTTTCTTGTGGGAGGGTTTTTACCCGCCGCACCACATTATCAGGGAGGTGTAAGTAGGGGTGGCCAAAAAGGTAATCGCTCTCGTTAAGTTGCAGGTTCCTGCCGGTAAGGCAACACCGGCTCCCCCCGTTGGTCCTGCCTTGGGTCAGCATGCGGTAAATATTATGGCATTTTGCAAGGACTTCAATGAAAGAACAGCAAACCAGGCGGGGATGATTATCCCAGTCGAAATTACTGTTTTCGAAGACAGGTCCTTCACCTTTATTACCAAGACGCCACCGGCAGCGGTACTCCTCAAGAAGGCGGCCGGCATTGAAAAGGCCTCGGGTGAGCCCAACAAGGTCAAGGTGGCCAAGGTGCCCCAGTCCAAGGTGAGGGAAATTGCCGAATTGAAGATGCCCGACCTCAATGCTGCCGATATCGAGGCGGCCATGCGCATCGTTGCCGGAACTGCCCGGAGTATGGGCATTGAAATCGTAGAAGGATAATTCCTCTGGTGGGAGGGTTATTCCGTTAGTACCACTAAGGAGGTCATGTCATTATGAAGAGGGGAAAACGTTATAAAGACCTTATCCAAAAGGTAGACCGGACCAGGCTCTATGAAGCCGAAGAGGCAGTGGCCCTGGTAAAGGAGACGGCCAAGGCCAAGTTTGATGAGACCATCGAGCTTGCCGTGCGCCTGGGCGTCGACCCGAGGCATGCGGATCAACAGGTACGGGGCACCGTTGTCCTTCCCAATGGTACCGGGAAAACGGTGCGGGTCCTGGTTTTCGCCAAGGGGGAAAAGGCGAAGGAGGCCGAAGGGGCCGGCGCCGATATTGTGGGAGCAGAAGAACTGGCCGAGAAAATCCAGGGCGGCTGGCTCGATTTTGATGTTGCCGTTGCCACTCCCGACATGATGGGTGTAGTAGGTAAACTGGGCCGGATCCTGGGCCCCAAAGGCCTGATGCCCAACCCCAAGGCGGGGACCGTTACCTTCGACGTGGGCAGGGCTGTCCAGGAGATCAAAGCCGGTAAGGTTGAGTACCGGGTCGATAAAACTGCCATTGTTCACGTGCCCATCGGTAAAGCTTCCTTCGCTACGGAGAAACTGGCGGAAAACTACAATACCCTGATGGACGCCCTCATCAGGGCTAAGCCGGCAGCGGCCAAGGGCCAGTATATCCGGAGCATTACTATTTCTTCCACCATGGGACCGGGGATCAAGATCAACCCCCTGAAACCCCTGATTGAGGAAGAGAGTTGACCCTGGCCTGGAGGCATGCTATAATCACCATGCATAACTAAATACACCTGAGGGACCGTAGACAGCAGGTGCGCAAGCTTAATAGAACTTTCTGCCTGCCGAGGTACCGGTAAACATGCCTACTGTTTATTTGGGCCTCCCTGTGTCTGCGGAGGCCCTTAATTTATCTGGTCAAGGGGGGTGGAAAGATGGCGCGACCGGAAAAGGAAGCTATTGTAGCAGAATTGAAGGAAAAACTGGAACAGTCCAAGGCGGCAATTTTAACCGATTATCGGGGTCTCAATGTTGCTGCCATGACAGAGCTGAGGCGGCTGATGCGGGAGCAGGGCCTTGAGTACAGGGTTGTCAAGAACACCTTGACCCGTTTTGCCGCCCAGGAACTGGGCCTCGATGATCTGGAACCCTACCTGGAAGGTCCAACGGCCATAGCCTTCAGCTTTGAGGACCCTGTGGCACCGGCCAAGGTTATTATGGACTTTGCCAAGGAACACAAACAGCTCGAGGTCAAGGCCGGCCTCCTGCGGGGCAAAGTTATCCAGCCCGAAGGGGTTAAGGAATTGGCCGACCTGCCGCCCAGGGAAGTTCTTCTGGCCCAGGTTCTGGGTGGGCTGCAGGCTCCCATTGCCGGCCTGGTCGGTGTCTTAAATGGTGCACCGCGGAACCTGGTTTACGTTTTGGAGGCCATTAGAAAGCAGAAGGAAGAGGCAAGTTAATCCTTGTTCTCAGTCTGAAGGAAATTACCAAAGAATTAGGAGGTATGGAAATGAACAAGGCGGAAATTCTCGAAGCCATTAAGAACATGACTGTTCTCGAACTGGCGGAACTGGTAAAGGAATTGGAAGAGGAGTTTGGCGTATCGGCTGCTGCTCCGGTGGCCATGGCAGCTGTTCCCGCCGCTGGCGCTGGTGCTGCTGCTGAAGCCCAGGAAGAAGAAAAGTCCGAATTTGACGTAGTCCTGGCCGATATTGGAGACAAGAAGATCCAGGTAATCAAGGTTGTCCGGGAAATTACCGGTCTGGGCCTGAAGGAAGCCAAGGAGCTTGTCGACAATGCACCCAAGCCGGTTAAGGAAAAGGTCAGCAAGGATGAAGCCGAGGCTATTAAGGCCAAGCTGGAAGAAGTAGGAGCAACGGTAGAACTCAAGTAAGCTATATTAAATTTTGGGCACCAAACAGGTGCCTTTTTTCTTTCTAATCATTACCCATCACCTTTACTTCCCTCACAGCTCTCTTCTGTTTGTCCATTCCTTGAGGTTGGCGCAATTTTTGCTTGACACCTTTACACCCTTATGTTAGCATTATAAGATGCGATACGAGTGCATATTTAGCACTGTAATTATGGGGCAAGTTTGGAAAGTACTAGCAATAAAAGTATAAGCTCTACCCGGAAAGGGTATTACTGATAGTATAGGCTATTTTCGCCTTTTACTAATTAAATTTCATAGGTCAATGGGGAATCATTCCATCTTTTTTTTCTTAGGGAAAAATTATTTGTGGAGGGGTGAAGTCAATTGGGTCAACCTCTGGTGGTCAGTAACCGGACCCGCTACAATTTCGGCAGGATCAAAGAGGTCCTGGATATACCCAACCTCATTGAGATCCAGCACAGTTCCTACCACTGGTTCCTGGAGGAAGGGTTGCGGGAGATATTTCAGGAGATCTCGCCTATTCAAGACTTTACCGGCAACCTGATTCTCGAGTTTGTCGATTACCATTTTGGTGAACCGAAGTATTCTGTGGAAGAATGCAAGGAGCGGGATGTCACCTATGCGGCCCCCCTTAGGGTTCGCGTCCGCCTCATCAACAAGGAGACAGGAGAAGTCAAGGAACAGGAAGTATTCATGGGGGATTTCCCCCTGATGACCGATAAAGGTACCTTCATTATCAATGGTGCAGAGCGGGTCATCGTCAGCCAGCTGGTGCGTTCACCCGGTGTCTATTTTTCCCAGGAGCTCGACCAGGCAGGAAATAAGCTCTTTGGTGCGACCATAATTCCCAACCGTGGGGCCTGGCTAGAGTTTGAAACCGATGCCAACAGTGTTATTTATGTGCGCGTCGATCGGACCAGGAAACTGGTGGTGTCGGTGTTTTTGCGCAGTTTGGGCTATGGTACCGATGCCCGTATTTTAGAACTTTTCGACGGTGACGACCGGATTCGGAACACCCTGGAGCGGGACAATACTAAATCAGAGGAAGAGGGCCTGGTGGAGATTTATAAACGCCTGCGCCCCGGTGAACCGCCTACCGTGGAAAGTGCCAGGGCCTTGTTGGAAAACCTCTTCTTCGATCCCAAACGCTATGACCTGGCCAGTGTCGGCCGCTATAAGTTAAATACCAAGCTGCAGATCGATGTTCCCCGGGATGTGAAGAACCTGACCCGGGAAGATATCGTGGCCACGGTTCGCTATCTCCTTAATTTAATGGCCGGAGAGGGCACGGTAGACGACATCGATCACCTTGGCAACCGCCGGCTTCGTTCTGTGGGGGAATTGCTGCAGAATCAATTTAGGATCGGCCTTGCCCGGATGGAGCGGGTGGTCAAGGAAAGGATGTCCATCCAGGATGTGGATGTGATCACACCCCAGGCCCTGATCAACATCCGGCCAGTGGTAGCTGCCATCAAGGAGTTTTTCGGCAGCTCCCAGCTCTCCCAGTTTATGGATCAGACCAACCCCCTGGCGGAACTCACCCATAAGAGGCGTTTGAGCGCCCTGGGTCCCGGCGGCCTCAGCCGGGAGCGGGCGGGTTTTGAGGTGCGGGACGTCCACTATTCCCACTACGGCCGGATGTGCCCCATCGAAACCCCTGAAGGGCCCAACATCGGCCTGATAAGCTCCCTTTCCACCTATGCCCGGGTCAACGAATATGGCTTTATTGAAACCCCCTACCGGCGGGTGGATAAGGAGAAGGGGGTAGTTACCGAGGAGATCGTTTACCTGAGCGCCCACGAAGAGGACGAGTATGTCATCGCCCAGGCCAACGAGCCCCTGGACAAAGAGGGCCGCTTTATAAACGAGCGGGTTACTGTCAGGGACGCCGATCGTATAATTGAAGTTCCCCGGGAAGAGGTAGACTTCATGGACGTGTCGCCGAAACAGCTGGTCAGTGTGGCCACGGCCCTGATCCCCTTCCTGGAGCACGACGATGCCAACCGGGCCCTGATGGGTTCCAACATGCAGCGGCAGGCTGTGCCCCTCCTCCGGACGGAGGCCCCCCTGGTGGGGACGGGGATGGAAGCCAAGACGGCCCGGGATTCTGGGGTAGTGGTAGTGGCCCGGGAAGCCGGGACAGTGGTCCGGGTGACGGCCGATGAAATAGTGGTCGAGACCGATGCCGGTAACCTGCAGAGATATAAGCTGCTGAAATTCCAGCGTTCCAACCAGGGCACCTGTATCAACCAGCGGCCCATCGTCAGAAAGGGGCAGCGGGTGGAGAAGGGAGAGGTCATTGCCGACGGCCCTTCGACGGATCAAGGGGAACTGGCCCTGGGGCGAAACGTCCTGGTTGCCTTTATGCCCTGGGAAGGTTATAACTACGAGGACGCCATCCTGATCAGTGAAAAGCTGGTCAAGGACGATGTATTTACCTCCATCCATATAGAAGAATATGAGTCTGAGGCCAGGGATACCAAGCTGGGTCCCGAGGAGATCACCAGGGACATACCCAACGTGGGTGAAGATGTCCTAAAGGATCTGGATGAGCGGGGCATCATCCGCATCGGCGCCGAGGTGCGCCCTGGCGATATCCTGGTCGGCAAGGTAACTCCCAAGGGAGAGACGGAACTGACGGCAGAGGAACGGCTGCTTCGGGCCATCTTCGGTGAGAAGGCCCGGGAGGTGCGGGATACCTCCTTGCGGGTCCCCCACGGGGAAGGGGGCATTGTCGTCGATGTCAAGGTCTTTTCCCGGGAAAACGGGGATGAGCTCTCCCCGGGGGTTAACCAGCTGGTCCGGGTCTATATCGCCCAGAAGCGGAAAATATCTGAAGGGGATAAAATGGCCGGCCGCCACGGCAACAAGGGGGTCATTGCCCGGATCCTGCCCGAGGAAGACATGCCCTTCCTGCCCGACGGCACCCCGGTGGAGATAGTCCTCAATCCCCTGGGGGTTCCTTCCCGGATGAATATCGGCCAGGTGCTGGAGACCCACCTGGGCTGGGCGGCCAAGAGCCTGGGCCTGCAAGTGGCAACCCCCATCTTTGACGGGGCCCGGGAAGGGGAAATCAGGGAGTTTCTGCGCAAGGCCGGTTTACCGGAAGATGGGAAGACTGTCCTCTACGACGGCCGGACGGGTATGCCCTTTGACAACCCGGTGACGGTGGGCTATATTTACATGCTCAAGCTGGTCCACCTGGTCGACGACAAGATCCACGCCCGTTCTACCGGTCCCTATTCCCTGGTTACCCAGCAGCCCCTGGGCGGCAAGGCTCAGTTTGGTGGCCAGCGCTTTGGGGAAATGGAGGTATGGGCTCTGGAGGCCTACGGTGCCGCCCATACCCTGCAGGAACTTCTGACGGTCAAATCCGACGATGTGGTGGGCCGGGTAAAAACCTACGAGGCCATTGTCAAGGGGGAAAACGTCCCCGAACCCGGTGTGCCGGAATCCTTTAAGGTACTGGTGAAGGAGTTACAGAGCCTTGCCCTGGACGTCAGGGTCCTCTCCGAAGAAGAAGAGGAGATCGAGATTAAAGAAGATGAGGATGACATAGCGGCTACTGCCAGGGAACTGGGCATAGACATTGCCGGCTCCGTAGAAGAAAAGAAAAAGAAGGATGACGATAGAGATGGCGGCGTTGAGGGAGATGGTGAAGATAATAGCGGGGGCGATGAATAACGCCCTCTTCTTCCGGCTGTCTTCTTACCTGACAATCAGTGATAAGGGGGAGAGGCCATGTTAGATGCCAACAGCTTTGATCGGATTAAGATAGGGCTGGCTTCCCCGGATTTAATCCGGGCCTGGTCCAGCGGTGAGGTAAAAAAACCGGAAACCATCAACTACCGGACTCTCAAACCGGAGAAGGAAGGTTTATTCTGTGAGAAGATATTTGGCCCCACCCGTGACTGGGAATGCCACTGCGGCAAATACAAGCGGGTTCGTTATAAGGGTATTGTCTGTGACCGCTGTGGGGTTGAAGTAACCAGGGCCAAGGTGCGGCGGGAACGGATGGGGCATATTGAACTGGCTGCCCCCGTTTCCCACATCTGGTATTTCAAGGGCATCCCCAGCCGGATGGGTTTGATCCTGGACATGTCTCCCAGGTCCCTGGAAAAGGTCCTCTACTTTGCTTCCTATGTGGTAATCGATCCCGGTGATACGCCCCTGGCCAAGAAACAGCTGTTAACGGAGGCCGAGTACCGGGAATACCGGGATAAGTACGAGAACCGCTTCCGGGCGGGGATGGGTGCCGAGGCCGTCAAAAAGCTCCTGGAAGAGATCGATCTCGATGCCCTGGCCAAGGAACTGCGGCAGGAGATCAAGGGCTCTACCGGGCAGAGGCGGGTCCGGGCCATTCGCCGGCTGGAGGTTGTGGAGGCCTTTCGGAAGTCGGGCAACCGGCCGGAATGGATGATCCTGGAGGTCATTCCGGTAATACCGCCGGAACTCAGGCCCATGGTGCAGTTGGACGGGGGCCGTTTTGCCACCTCCGACTTAAATGACCTTTACCGGCGGGTCATCAACAGGAATAACCGGCTCAAGCGGCTGTTGGACCTTGGCGCCCCCGATATCATCGTGCGCAATGAAAAGCGGATGCTCCAGGAGGCCGTCGATGCCCTCATCGACAACGGCCGGCGGGGAAGGCCCGTCACCGGCCCGGGGAACCGGCCCTTAAAATCTTTGAGCGATATGCTCAAGGGTAAGCAGGGCCGCTTCCGGCAGAACCTCCTGGGCAAGAGGGTGGACTATTCGGGCCGTTCCGTCATCGTTGTCGGCCCCAACCTCAAGCTCCATCAGTGCGGGCTGCCCAAGGAAATGGCCCTGGAGCTCTTCAAGCCCTTTGTCATGAACAAGCTGGTGGAGAAGGATTTTGCCCACAATATCAAGAGCGCCAAGCGGATGGTGGAGCGGGTGCGGGAGGAGGTCTGGGACGTCCTGGAAGAGGTCATCAGGGAACACCCGGTGCTCCTCAACCGGGCACCGACCCTGCACCGCCTGGGGATCCAGGCCTTTGAACCGGTCCTGGTCGAAGGCCGGGCCATCCAGATCCATCCCCTGGTTTGTACCGCCTATAATGCCGACTTTGACGGCGACCAGATGGCTGTCCACGTTCCCTTAAGCGCCGAGGCCCAGGCGGAAGCCAGGATCTTGATGCTGTCTGCCCACAACATCCTTTCCCCCGCCAACGGCAAGCCCCTGGCCAGCCCCACCCAGGACATGGTTTTGGGCTGCTATTACTTGACCATGGCGAGGGAGGGGCTCAAGGGGGAAGGCAGGGTCTTTTCCTCCCCCGAGGAGGCCATCCTGGCCTATGAAAATGGTGCCCTGCACCTCCAGGCCCCCATTAAAGTGAGGCGGGATGGGGAGATCCAGGAAACCACGGTGGGGCGGATCATCTTTAATGAAGCTATCCCCGAGGGCATGCCCCGGATTGAAAGGATAGCCGACAAGAAGATCCTGGGGGACCTCATTGCCCAGTGTTACCGGACCTATGGCGTGGCCCGGACGGCCAAACTCATCGACGATATCAAGGCCCTGGGTTTCCGCTATGCTACCCAGGCAGGCATTACCATCTCCATAGCCGACATTAAAATTCCCCAGGCCAAGGCCGACATCCTCAGGGAAGCAGAGGATGAGGTTGCCCTGCTGGAAAAGCAGTATCGCCGCGGCCTGATTACCAATGAGGAACACTACCAGCAGGTTATCGACGTCTGGAATAAGGCCACCGAAGAAGTGACCGAGGCCCTGAAAAAGGAAATGGATCACACTAACCCTGTCTACATGATGGCCATTTCCGGGGCCCGGGGTAATATCCAGCAGATCCGCCAGCTGGCCGGAATGCGGGGCCTGATGGCCGACCCCTCGGGGCGGATCATCGACCTGCCCATCAAGGCCAACTTCCGGGAAGGCCTGACGGTGTTGGAGTACTTTATCTCCACCCACGGTGCCAGGAAAGGCCTGGCCGATACCGCCCTCAGGACCGCCGACTCCGGTTACCTGACCCGGCGCCTGGTAGACGTGGCCCAGGACGTCATCGTCCGGGAGGAAGACTGTGGCACCACCCAGGGCGTTGTCGTCAAGGCCATGAAGGACGGCCAGGAGATTATCCAGGAACTGGCGGAACGGATCGTGGGCCGGATTGCCTGTGAGGATATCAGGCATCCCGAGACGGGAGACATCCTGGTTGAAGCCGGGCAGGAGATTAGGGAAGAAGATGCCGATGCCATTGAAGCCGCCGGAATTGAAGCAGTAAAAATCCGTTCTGTCTTTACCTGCCGGTCCCGCCACGGCATCTGTGCCCGCTGTTACGGCCGCAACCTGGCCACCGGCAAGATGGTCGACGTGGGCGAAGCCATCGGGATTATTGCCGCCCAGTCCATCGGCGAGCCGGGTACCCAGCTGACCATGCGGACCTTCCACACCGGTGGGGTTGCCGGTGAAGACATCACCCAGGGTCTGCCCCGGGTGGAGGAGCTCTTTGAGGCCCGCAAGCCCAAGGGCCAGGCAATTATTGCTGAAGCCGACGGGACAGTCTACATCAGTGAAGTAAAGGGCCGGAAGGAGATCCAGATCGTGACGGATCAGGGGGAAACCAAGTCCTATCAGGTTCCCTACGGGGCCCGGGTCCACGTGGTGGAAGGACAGCGGGTGGAGGCCGGGGACGAACTGACGGAAGGGTCCATCAACCCCCACGAACTCTTGCGGATTAAGGGCATCGAGGGAGTACAGCGCTACCTGCTCCAGGAAGTCCAGAAGGTCTACCGCTCCCAGGGCGTGGATATCAACGACAAGCACATCGAAGTCATTGTGCGCCAGATGCTGCGGAAGGTGAAGGTAGAGGACGCCGGGGATACCGAACTCCTGCCCGGAGGGCTGGTGGAATACACCGACTTTGAGGAAGAGAACGCCCTGGTCGAGGAGCAGGGCTTAGAGCCGGCCACGGCCCGCCCTGTGCTGCTGGGCATCACCAAGGCCTCCCTGGCCACCGAATCCTTCCTCTCGGCCGCCTCCTTCCAGGAGACCACCCGGGTCCTGACCGATGCAGCCATCAAGGGCAAGGTAGATCCCCTCCTGGGTTTGAAGGAGAATGTTATCATCGGCAAACTGATCCCTGCCGGGACGGGTATGGGCCGCTACTTGAATCTGGAGATCGAGGTGGAGGGCGCCCCGGCAGACGAGGCTGCCGCCGCCGACACCGGGGCGGAGGAAGGGACAGGGGAAGAAGAAGCTGCTTCCCAGGTTGAGGAGGCAGGGGCTGTATCTGCCGAGGGTTAATGGGGCGCCACTGCCCGAGAAAATTTACTGGGCTGGGCCGGGTGAAAAGAAAGCCCGGCACAGCCCGGTCCTCCTTGACATAGATGGGGCCAAGTGCTAGAATATTGGAGTGTGTGCAAGTGCCCTCTGCTTTAGCGAACCATATTTTGGGGAAGGGGGTAAGGGAATGCCGCTGGCTGAGCTGATGACGGCAAAGAAAAAAAGTGTGGGTTCCAAGCAGACCCGCAAGGCCATTGAAAAGGGCACAGCCCTCAAGGTCTATATAGCCAAGGATGCCGAAGCTCATGTAACCACTCCCTTGATTGAGCTCTGCACCAGTCAGGGGGTTGAGATCGTTTACGTAGATAGCATGCGTGAACTAGGTAAAGCCTGTGGTATTCAGGTCGGGGCTGCCTCTGCCGCGGTCCTGGCCGAGTAGTGTTTTTTATAGGGTATTATAGAATAATAGAAAATCTGTCTAGCTTTTAAAAGGGGAAGGAGGTGTAGAGCAGGTGCCAACAATCAGCCAACTGGTGAGACAGGGCCGCAGTGTAGTTGAGAAAAAGTCCCAGTCCCGCGCCCTACAGGAGTCACCCCAGAAACGTGGCGTTTGCACCAGGGTGTTCACAACTACCCCCAAGAAGCCCAACTCCGCCCTGAGGAAAGTGGCCAGGGTAAGGCTTACCAATGGCATCGAGGTTACCGCCTATATTCCCGGCATTGGCCATAACCTGCAGGAACACTCGGTCGTTTTGGTCCGGGGCGGCAGGGTCAAGGACCTGCCCGGGGTCAGGTATCATATCGTGCGGGGGGCCCTCGATGCGGCCGGTGTCCAGGATCGGATGCAAGCCCGGTCTAAATATGGTGTGAAGAAGCCGAAAAAATAGTTTTCCGTGGCGTAGATAATTTTGGTTAATTGTGGGAGAATAATGTTCTGGGAAAGGAGGGATGGGGATGCCGCGAAGGGGCCAAGTACCGAGACGGGAAGTGCTGCCTGATCCAGTGACCAACAGTAAGCTGGTTACCAGGTTGATAAATAAAGTTATGCTGGATGGCAAGAGGAGCATGGCGGCCAGGATCTGTTACGATGCCTTCGAGATCATCCGGGAAAAAACCGGCAAGGACCCGGTGGAAGTCTTTGAGCAGGCAATGAAAAACATTATGCCCATGGTGGAGGTCCGGGCCCGCCGGGTTGGGGGCGCCAACTACCAGGTGCCGGTGGAAGTGAGGCCGGAAAGGCGTACTTCCCTGGGCCTGCGCTGGCTGGTGGACTTCGCCCGCAAGCGGGGCGAACACACCATGAAGGAAAGGTTGGCTGCAGAGATTATGGACGCGGCCAATGGTACCGGTGGCGCCGTTAAGAGGAAGGAAGATACCCATAGGATGGCAGAAGCCAACAAGGCCTTTGCCCACTACCGCTGGTAGGGATGGGAGGCAGGAATGGTACCGTCTTGACAGCTGTTAATATTACAGGTAAAGGAGGGAAGGCAATGACGAGGACAATTTCTTTGGAAAAAACGCGCAACATCGGTATTATGGCTCACATCGACGCTGGCAAAACCACTACCACGGAAAGAATCTTATTCTATACCGGGCGGGTCCATAAGTTGGGCGAAGTCCACGACGGAGCAGCGACCATGGACTGGATGGAACAGGAACAGGAACGGGGGATCACCATTACATCCGCTGCTACAACCTGCTACTGGAAAGATTATCGTATCAACATTATAGACACGCCAGGCCACGTTGATTTCACAGTAGAAGTCGAACGCTCCCTCCGGGTTTTAGATGGTGCCATTGCTGTGTTTTGTGCCAAGGGTGGTGTAGAACCCCAGTCTGAGACCGTCTGGCGGCAGGCTGATAAATATCAAGTCCCGCGGATTGCCTATGTCAACAAAATGGATATTCTCGGTGCCGACTTTCACCGCTGTGTGGAAATGATCCGGGAGAGGCTCAAGGCTAATGCCGTGCCGGTACAGCTTCCCATCGGCAGGGAGGATAATTTTGTCGGTATGATCGACCTTCTCAATATGAGGGCAATAGTGTATACCGACGACCTGGGCACCGAGAGTGAGGTGTCCGAAATACCTGCTGAAATGCAGGAAGAAGCAGAGAGCTACCGGGAACAGCTCCTGGAGGCGGTGGCGGAAATTGATGAGGAACTGATGATTAAATACCTGGAAGGGGAAGAAATTTCTGTGCCCGAGCTCAAGGCAGCCATCCGCAGGGCCACCCTGGCCGTAAAGATGGTTCCTGTCTTCTGCGGCTCTTCCTACAGGAACAAGGGGGTCCAGCCCCTCCTGGATGCAGTCATTGACTACTTACCTGCACCAACAGATGTGCCCGACATCTATGGCATCAATCCCGAGACAGGGGAGGAAGAACATCGGGCCACCAGTGACGATGCCCCCTTTGCTGCTTTGGCCTTTAAGATTGCCACCGATCCCTATGTGGGCAGGTTGGCCTTTTTCCGGGTTTACTCGGGGACCCTGAAGGCGGGAAGCTATGTCTACAACGCCACCAGGGGTACCAGGGAGAGGATCGGCCGGCTGCTCAAGATGCATGCTAACCATCGGGAAGAAGTCGATGCCGTTTACACTGGAGATATTGCTGCGGCCATCGGTTTTAAACAGGTGACCACCGGCGATACCCTGTGCAGTCAAGAGGCTCCCATCCTGCTTGAATCGATGCAGTTTCCCGAACCGGTTATTTCAGTTGCCATCGAGCCCAAGACCAAGGCCGACCAGGATAAGATGGCCGTAGCCCTGGCCCGGCTGGCCGAAGAGGATCCTACCTTTAAGGTCCGTGTGGACCCGGAAACCGGTCAGAGTATTATCGAAGGGATGGGGGAACTCCACCTGGATATCATCGTTGACCGGCTTCTCAGGGAATTCAAGGTGGAAGCCAATGTCGGCAAACCCCAGGTGGCCTATAAGGAAACCATCACCAAGAAGGTTAAGGTGGAAGGGAAGTTCATCCGCCAGACTGGGGGCCGAGGCCAATATGGTCACGTCTGGCTCCAGCTGGAACCCCTGGAAAGGGGAGGCGGCTTCCAGTTTGAAGACAAGATCGTCGGCGGTGTTGTCCCCAGGGAATATATTCCAGCTGTGGAAGCAGGGGTCAAGGCGGCCATGGAAACGGGAGCCCTGGCGGGCTATCCCCTGGTTGACATCAAGGTCAGCCTGGTCGATGGTTCCTACCACGATGTGGACTCTTCCGAGATAGCCTTTAAAGCCGCTGGTTCTATAGCCCTCAAGGAAGGGGCCAGCAAGGCAGAGCCGGTGATCCTGGAACCCATAATGAAGGTTGAAGTTCTGGTTCCTGAGGAGTATATAGGGGATGTGATGGGAGATATCAACGGCCGCCGCGGACGGATCGAGGGTATAGAGCCCAGGGCGGGGATCCAGGCCATCAAGGGCTATGTCCCCCTGGCCGAAATGTTTGGCTATGCCACCGATCTTCGTTCCCGGACCCAGGGCCGTGGCAACTATACCATGGAGTTTTCCCATTACGAGCCCCTGCCGAAGAATATTGCCAGTGAATTGGTCAAGAACAATCTCTAATCCCTTTGGTTGCTGCCTGCAATAAATTTGCCTGACGGCCCTTGCAGACGGCCTGCAAATAAATCTATAATAACAAAAGCATAAATCCAAGGAGGATGAATCAGTATGGCAAAGCAAAAGTATGAACGGACAAAACCCCACGTGAACATTGGTACCATCGGTCACGTTGACCACGGTAAGACTACCCTGACTGCTGCTATTACCCGCTGCTTGAGCGCTGCCGGTGGGGCAGATTTTATCCCCTTCGATAAGATCGACAAGGCGCCGGAAGAAAGGGCAAGGGGTATTACCATTGCCACCTCCCACGTCGAGTATGAGACGGAAAACCGTCACTATGCCCACGTGGACTGCCCCGGCCACGCCGACTACGTCAAGAACATGATCACCGGTGCGGCCCAGATGGACGGTGCCATCCTGGTGGTTTCCGCCGCCGATGGTCCCATGCCCCAGACCCGGGAGCACATCCTCTTGGCCCGGCAGGTTGGGGTACCCCACATTGTTGTTTTCTTGAACAAGGCCGACATGGTCGACGATCCGGAGCTTTTGGAACTGGTGGAACTTGAGGTACGGGAACTCCTCAACGAGTATGAGTTCCCCGGCGACGACACTCCCGTTATCGTCGGTTCTGCCCTCAAGGCCCTGGAGTGCGGCTGCGGCAGCCGGGACTGTGAAGCCTGTGCCCCCATCTGGGAACTGATGGATGCCGTTGACGAATACGTACCCACCCCCGAACGGGATGTAGACAAACCCTTCCTGATGCCCATCGAAGACGTCTTCACCATCACCGGCCGGGGTACTGTCGTGACAGGCCGGGTGGAGCGGGGCAAGGTCAGGGTCCAGGATGAAGTTGAAATCATCGGTATGCAGGATGAAGTCAAGAAGACCGTTGTCACCGGTGTCGAGATGTTCCGGAAGATCCTCGACGAAGGTCTGGCTGGGGACAACATCGGTGTCCTCCTCCGGGGTATCGACAGGGACGAAGTGGAAAGGGGACAGGTTCTGGCCAAGCCGGGCTCCATCAAGCCCCACACCAAATTCCGGGCCGGGGTGTACGTCCTGACCAAGGAAGAAGGCGGCCGGCATACACCCTTCTTCAACGGATACCGGCCCCAGTTCTACTTCCGCACCACCGACGTTACCGGCACCATTACCCTGCCGGAAGGTGTCGAGATGGTCATGCCTGGGGACAACATCACCATGGAAATCGAACTCATTACCCCCATCGCCATTGAAGAGGGTCTGCGCTTTGCCATCCGGGAAGGCGGCCGGACCGTCGGGGCCGGGGTTGTCTCCGAGATTATTGAGTAATTGCTTGTTTCGGAAAGGCAGACAGTATCGCCTTTCACAAGCGATACTGTCTCTACCTTTCCTTTTTCTGGCGTGAAAGAGGCTGTTATTGCGATGAGGTGAGAGGTTGCCGACCTGCGGGTTGGGTAATTTTCACTGAGAAGGTCCGTGTCAATCGGGCGCAAAGGAGGGTGGAAGATGCCACAGCAAAATATTAGGATCAGGCTCAAGGCTTATGAACACAGTATTTTGGATCAATCGGCAGAGAAAATTGTCGAGACTGCCAAAAGGACGGGGGCTAGGGTTTCCGGGCCCATTCCTTTGCCGACAGAAAGAAGTGTTTACACTGTCCTGAGGGCCCCCCACAAGTATAAAGACTCCCGCGAGCAGTTTGAGATGAGGGTACACAAACGCCTTATCGACATTCTAGACCCTACCCCCAAGACGGTAGATGCCTTGATGCGTTTGGATTTACCCGCCGGTGTGGACATTGAAATCAAACTGTAGTAGTTTCCCCATGTCCCAATTGCGGTTGTTAGGAGGTGGCAAGTGATGGCGAAAGGCATTTTGGGGCGCAAACTGGGTATGACCCAGATCTTTAATGAGGACGGGACGGTAGTTCCTGTTACAGTACTGGAAGCAGGTCCCTGTACCGTCGTCCAGAAAAAGAGCGTCGAGACCGATGGTTACAATTCCATCCAGGTGGGTTTCGGTGAAGTTAAGCGGGCCAGGGTCAACAAGCCCCGCCAGGGACACTTTGACCGGGCCGGCGTGGAACCACTGAGGCACCTGCGGGAATTTAAGGTAGATAATCCAGAGGAATATGAGGTTGGTCAGGTAATAAAGGTTGACGTCTTTGCCCCGGGGGAGAAGGTGCACGTTACCGGCACATCTCGGGGCAAGGGTTTTGCTGGCCCGATGAAGAGGTGGGGATTTGCCCGTGGGCCCATGAGCCACGGCTCCAAGTATCACCGGGGCACCGGGTCCCTGATGACCCTCATGACCAGGGTCCCCCGGGGCCGGAAGATGCCGGGCCGTATGGGTGGAGAAAGGGTTACCGTCAGGAACCTGGAGGTTGTACGGGTAGATCCGGAGCGGAATCTCCTTTTGGTTAAAGGGGCCGTACCGGGAGTAAGGGGAGGCCTGGTGACCATTAGGGGTGCAGACCGCTAAGACCGGTTTCCCCTCCGCCCCCAACAAAGTGGAAAGGAGGATGGGTCATGCCGAAGGTAGCAGTATACAATATTGAAGGCCAACAGGTCGGCGAAATAGAATTGGCCGACACTGTTTTTGGTGCCGAGGTCAACGAGGCGGCAATAAAACAGGTAGTTGACATGCAGTTAGCCAACCGCAGAAGGGGTACGGCCAGTACCAAGGGCCGGGGTGAAGTCAGGGGTGGCGGGCGGAAACCCTGGCGGCAGAAGGGTACCGGACGGGCCCGGCACGGGAGCAGAAGGTCACCCATCTGGCGCGGCGGGGCCGTTATCTTTGGGCCGAAACCCCGGGACTACAGCTTTACTGTTCCCAAGAAGCTCAAGCGCACTGCCCTGCGTTCTGCCCTTTCGGCCAAGGTGGCTGCGGGAGAATTGACCGTGTTGGAAGGCCTGGAATTTGACACACCCCGGACGAAAAGGATGGTAGAGATCCTGCGGAACTTGCAGATTTCCGGGAAGGCCCTGATTGTCACCGGCCTGCCCGATCTTAAGGTGGCCAAATCGGCCCGCAATATTCCCGGGGTAAAATCCCTCCCGGTCAATAATCTCAACGTCTACGATCTTCTCCTGCACGAGCGGCTGGTTTTGACAAAGGACGCAGTGGCAAAAGTGGAGGAGGTGCTAGGGTAATGCAGTCACCTTGGGACATCATCAGGCGGCCCCTCGTCACTGAAAAGGCCATGCGTTTGGTGGGAGAAAACAAGTATTCCTTTGAAGTGGACAGGAACGCCAATAAAACGGAAATTAAACAGGCCATCGAGGCCATATTCAAGGTCAAGGTAAAAAAGGTCCAGACCCTGCAGATGCCGGCAAAACCCAAGCGGCTGGGCCGGTATGTGGGCAAGCGGTCGGGTTGGAAAAAGGCAATTGTTACCTTGGAAGAAGGGCAAACACTGCCATTCTTTGAAGGAGCATAGGAATTATCCATTCCATCAACTAGTTTTAGTTGGCAATTAGGTAAGGGAGGGAATGTCTAGATGGCAGTCAAGAAATATAAGCCTACCTCCCCCGGACGTCGTTTTATGACGGTATCTACCTTTGAAGATATTACCAAAAAGGAGCCGGAAAAGTCCCTTTTGGAACCCCTCAAGAAGTCAGGAGGACGGAACCAGCAGGGGCGGATTACAGTCCGGCACCGGGGCGGTGGGCATAAACGCATGTACCGGCTGATTGATTTCCGCCGGGATAAAGATGGAGTACCGGCCAAGGTGGCCAGTATCGAATACGATCCAAACCGTTCTGCCCGGATTGCCCTACTCCACTATGCCGATGGGGAGAAGCGCTATATCCTTGCTCCCCTGGGGCTGGAAGTAGGCAGTGTGGTGGAATCGGGGCCCGATGCCGACATCAAGGTCGGAAACTGCCTTCCCTTGCAGGATATACCCCTGGGCACCATGATCCACAACATCGAACTGCAGCCGGGCAAGGGCGGCCAGCTGGTTCGTTCGGCGGGGACCGCAGCCCAGCTTTTGGCCAAGGAAGGAAACTACGCCCATATTCGTCTTCCTTCCGGCGAAGTGAGGCTGGTCCATGTACGCTGCCGGGCCACCATCGGCCAGGTGGGGAATGTGGAGCATGAGAATATTAGCCTGGGCAAGGCGGGGCGCTCCCGCTGGCTGGGCATTCGTCCCGGCGTACGGGGCGTTGTCATGAACCCCGTTGATCACCCCCACGGGGGCGGTGAAGGTAAATCTACCGCCGGACGCCATCCGGTTACACCCTGGGGCAAGCCTACTCTGGGTGCCAGGACCAGGAAGAAAAAGGCTTCGGATCGGTTGATTGTAAAGCGGCGGGGTAAGTAGCTTATGGGAAGGGGGTCTTGACATGGGCAGATCACTGAAGAAGGGACCGTATGTCCACCCCAGCTTAATGAAAAAAATCCGGGAAATGAATGCCAAGAAGGAAAAGAAGGTCATCAAGACCTGGTCCCGGAGTTCGACGATAACTCCTGAGATGCTTGGGCATACCATAGCGGTGCATGATGGTCGCAAACATGTCCCCATCTACATTACCGAGGATATGGTCGGGCACAAGCTGGGCGAATTTGCACCAACCCGTACCTTCAGGGGCCACGGTGCCCATACGGAACGATCTACAGCCCTAAAATAAGGACGAGGGGGGGCGATGAACTGTGGAAGCAAAGGCAGTTGCACGTTTTGTTCGCATTGCACCACGGAAGGTGCGCATTGTAACGGACCTGATCCGGGGTAAAGACGTAGATGAGGCCTTGGCTATCTTAAGGTTTACCCCGAAGCGGGGAGCCAGGCTGCTGGAAAAGGTTTTACGTTCTGCCATTGCCAATGCCCAGAACAACTACGATATGGATCCCGGAGCATTATATGTAAAAAGGGTCTACGTTGATGAGGGTCCGACCCTGAAGCGCTACCGTCCACGGCGGATGGGAATGGCTTATCCAATCCTGAAGCGGACCAGTCACATCAGTGTAGTCCTCGCGGAAAGATAAAGGAAAGTAAGGAGGGATATTAGTGGGTCAAAAGGTGAATCCAATCGGTCTCCGGACTGGCATCATCAAGGACTGGAAGGCCAGATGGTATGCCGACAAGGATTATGCCGACCTCCTCCATGAGGACCTGGCGATTCGCAGGCACATTAAACAGAAACTGTACCAGGCAGGCATCTCTGCGGTGGAGATTGAGCGGGCGGCAAACCGGGTCCGGCTTACGGTACACACTGCCAAACCGGGGATCGTTATCGGCCGGGGTGGTTCCGGTGTGGAAGCTCTGCGTAAAGAACTGGAAGAAATGACCGGCAGGCAGATCCATATTAATATCGAAGAAGTGAAGGTTCCGGAACTCGATGCCCAGCTGGTGGCAGAGAATATTGCGGGACAGCTGGAAAGGCGTATTGCTTTTCGCCGGGCCATGAAACAGGCCATAGCCCGGTCAATGCGGATGGGGGCCAAAGGAATTAAGGTGGCCTGCAGTGGGCGCCTCGGGGGAGCAGAAATGGCCCGCCGGGAAGTCTACCATGAGGGATCGGTACCCCTGCAGACACTGCGGGCTGACATCGATTACGGTACAGCAGAAGCAGATACGACCTATGGCAAGATAGGAGTCAAGGTTTGGATTTATAAAGGTGAAGTACTTCCTACGGCAACAAAGCAAGCTGCTGCGGAAGGGGGAGAATAAGGATGCTGATGCCCAAAAGGGTTAAATACCGCCGCCAGCACCGGCCCAAAAAGATCGGTAAGGCAACACGGGGAACAGAAGTAGCCTTTGGCCAGTACGGCCTCCAGGCCCTGGAACCGGCCTGGGTGACCAGCCGTCAAATCGAGGCGGCCAGGACCGCCATGACCCGGTATATGCGGAGGGGCGGCAAGGTCTGGATTAAGATCTTCCCCGACAAGCCCATAACCGCCAAACCGGCGGAAACCAGGATGGGCAAGGGGAAGGGCTCCCCCGAGTATTGGGTTGCCGTTGTTAAGCCGGGCCGGGTCATGTTTGAGGTGGCCGGAGTAGCGGAAGAGGTGGCCCGGGAGGCACTGCGTTTGGCTTCCCACAAGCTTCCTCTGAAAACTAGATTCGTAAAACGTCAAGAAGTGGGTGAGGCCGATGAAAGCTGAGGCACTGCGTGACCTGACCGATCAGGAATTGCAGGAAAAGCTGAACGACTTCAAAGAGGAGTTGTTTAATTTAAGATTTCAGTTGGCCACAGGTCAATTGGAGAATCCCCTCCGGATCCGCAACGTCAGGAAAACCATTGCCCGGATTAAGACAATCCTGCGGGAGCGGGAGCTTGCGAAAGAGCGGGCATGACAGGGAAAGGGGGCAGAAGGATGGGCGAGAAAAGCGGCCGCAAGGTGCGTTATGGAACCGTTGTCAGCGATAAAATGGATAAGACCGTCGTGGTAGCCATAGAGAGAATGGTCCAGCACCCACTCTACAAGCGGACCATCAGGCGGACGACCAAGCTCAAGGCCCATGACGAACACAATAGCTGTGGAATCGGCGATCGGGTCAAGATAGAATCGACCAGACCCTTGAGCAAGGAGAAGAGATGGCGGGTCGTGGAAATAGTGGAAAAGGCCCGGTAGGAGGCCGAAGAGCTACCAGCTACCACAGTCCTGAAGGGGGGTTGCGCCATGATTCAACAGGAGTCCAGGCTAAAGGTAGCCGATAATACTGGAGCAAAGGAACTTTTGTGTATCCGTGTTCTGGGTGGTTCCAAACGGCGCTATGCCAACATTGGCGATATAATCATCGCTACTGTCAAACAGGCAACGCCAGGGGGAGTTGTCAAGAAGGGCGATGTAGTGAAGGCTGTAGTCGTTAGGACAAAACAGGGCCTGCGCCGGCCCGATGGTACCCATATAAAATTTGACGAGAACGCTGCCGTTATCATCAAAGACGATAAAGAACCAAGGGGAACCCGGATCTTTGGTCCTGTGGCCCGGGAACTCCGGGATAAGGAGTTCATGAAGATTATTTCCCTGGCACCGGAGGTGCTGTAGGAGACTGCCGGGAAGGAGGGAGAGAAGTAATGCAACCTAGGCTCAAGATTAAGAAAGGGGACACAGTGCTCGTCCTGGCGGGGAAGGATAAGGGGGAAAAGGGCAAGGTCCTGCAGGTAATTCCCTCGAAGAGGCGGGTTATCGTGGAAGGAGTAAATCTGGTGAAAAAGCACACCCGGGCGACGCCCCAGATGCCCCAGGGTGGCATCGTGACCATGGAAGCTCCTATCCATGTCTCCAATGTCATGTTGGTCTGCACAAAATGTGGAAAACCCACCCGCACCGGGGCCAAGGTACTAGCCGACGGAAAAAAGGTACGGGTTTGCAAACGTTGTGAAGAAGTGATCGATAAATAAATGTCGGAAGGGAGGTTGTGCCGGTGGGTCTAAGAGAGCGCTACCAAAAAGAAGTTGTCCCGGCCATGATCCAGAGATTCGGCTACAAGAACATTATGGAAGTACCCCGCCTGGAGAAGGTCGTTGTTAACATGGGGGTCGGGGAGGCCATCCAAAACCCGAAACTCCTCGACGCTGCCGTCAATGATCTGTCAGTTATAACGGGGCAGAAACCCATTATAACCAGGGCGAAGAAATCCATTGCCAATTTTAAACTGCGGGCCGGGATGCCCATCGGGTGCAAGGTAACTTTGCGGGGACAGAGGATGTACGATTTCCTCGAAAAGCTCTTCAATGTTGCCCTCCCCCGGGTCCGGGACTTTCGCGGTGTTTCACCCCGTTCCTTCGATGGCAGGGGCAACTACAGCCTGGGGGTAAGGGAGCAGCTAATTTTCCCCGAGATTGACTACGATCAGGTGGAAAAGATCCGGGGTCTGGATATTGTTATCGTTACCAGTGCGAAGAACGATGAAGAGGCAAGGGAACTCTTGCGCTTGCTGGGGATTCCCTTTAGACCCGAATAAAGGGGGGAAGAGGATGGCCAGAAAGGCACTGATCCAGAAGTGGAAGAGAGGGTCTAAATACAAAGTACGGGAATACAACCGGTGCCGGATTTGTGGCCGGTCCCGGGCCTACCTGCGCAAATTTGGCATGTGCCGGATCTGTTTCCGGGAAAGGGCCAATCGGGGCGAGATCCCCGGCATCACCAAAGCCAGTTGGTGAGGCCAGCATCTTACGGGGGTAGGAAGGAGGTAAATGCAACATGACCATGACGGACCCTATTGCCGATATGCTGACCAGGATCAGAAATGCCACCATGGTTTACCACGACAGCGTGGAAGTACCCTGCTCCAAGCTGAAGCTGGCTATGGCGGAGATCCTGAAGAAGGAAGGCTATATCCGTGACTATACAAAGGTAGAGGACAACAAGCAGGGCATCTTACGTATCTACTTGAAGTACGGCCCCAACCAGGAGAGGGTTATCGGCGGGTTAAAGCGCATCAGTAAGCCGGGCTTAAGGGTGTACGCCAAAAAGGACGAAATTCCCCGTGTCCTGGGCGGGTTGGGAATAGCAATTATCTCAACCTCCAAGGGGCTCATGACCGACCGGCAGGCCCGGGAGGAGGGCGTCGGCGGCGAGGTCTTGTGTTACGTATGGTAAAGGGGCTTGCCTCGGGGCAGGCTGGTAAACAATTCTAGGACCCTTTTCAGGCTGTTCCGGCCGTAAATCCCTGACCTTTTTTGCAAGGCCGGGGCAGAACCGGCGGCCTGGGCAAAGGCTGACAGGGGTCAAAGGTGTAGGAGGTGGAAAGATGTCCCGGATCGGAAGGTTACCGATAGAGATTCCCCAGGGGGTGCAAGTGAACCTGGTGGATAATCATATAACCGTCAAAGGGCCCAAGGGGGAGCTGCAGAGGGATCTCCCCGCTGAAATAAAAGTGGAAGTACAGGACAACCAGATAGTGGTAACCCGGCCCTCGGAAGAGCGGGAACACAAGGCCCTCCATGGTTTGACAAGGACCCTGGTGGCCAATATGGTCGAAGGGGTTACCAAGGGCTTTGAAAAGAAGCTGGAGATTGTAGGTGTCGGTTACCGGGCTGCCCTGCAGGGAAATAAGCTGGTACTCCAGATGGGCTATTCCCACCCGGTGGAAATCACTCCTCCAGCCGGAATTGAAATTGAGGTGCCGGCGCCTACCAGGATCACCGTCAAGGGGATCGACAAGGAAAAGGTAGGGGCCCTGGCTGCCGACATCCGGGCCGTAAGGCCACCGGAACCTTACAAGGGCAAGGGTATTCGCTATGAGGGCGAATATGTCCGCCGCAAGGTCGGTAAGGCCGGCGCCTAAATGGCTGTCAGGCAGCATCGCAATTTGATCTGGAGAAAGGAGTGAAGCCAGGATGCCTAAGGTAAGTCGTAATGCAGCCAGAAAGACACGGCATATGCGGGTGCGGAACAGGGTATTTGGTACGGAGGAACGCCCGCGGCTCAATGTTTTTCGTAGCCTTAATCATATCTATGCCCAGATTATCAATGACCAGACCCACAGTACCCTGGTTGCGGCATCGAGTCTGGATCCGGAACTCAAGGGAACAATCGCCAGTGGGGGAAATATAGCTGCTGCCAGAGAAGTAGGTGCCCTGCTGGCCAAGAAGGCCCTGGCCAAGGGGATAACCAAGGTAGTTTTTGACCGGGGTGGTTATAAGTACCACGGCCGGGTGGCTGCCCTGGCAGAAGCGGCGCGGGAAGCCGGGCTGGAATTTTAGCTGAAAGGGAGGGATAGATATGCAGAGGGAAGAGAACACTGCACCAGAGCTTGAGGAAAAGGTTGTGGCCATCAATCGGGTCGCCAAGGTTGTCAAGGGTGGCCGGCGTTTCAGCTTCAGCGCCCTGGTTGTAGTTGGCGACAAGAACGGCCGGGTAGGCTTTGCCCTCGGCAAGGCAGGGGAGGTCCCCGAGGCCATCCGCAAGGGTGTTGAAGGGGCCAAGAAGAATATGATCGAAGTTCCCATCCAGGGAACCACCATTCCCCATGAGATCATCGGTCGCTTTGGCGCCGGGAAGGTACTCCTGAAGCCGGCTGCCGAAGGTACGGGGGTTATCGCCGGCGGACCGGTTAGGGCAGTTTTAGAATTGGCGGGGATTCGGGACATTCTGACCAAGTCCCTGGGGTCTGCCAATGCCATCAATATGGTTCGGGCGACGGTAGAAGGGCTCAAGTCCTTGAAGACTCCCCGGGAGGTGGCCAGACTGCGGGGCATACCGGAGGAAAAGTTGTTAGGCTAGGAGGTCGTAGAAATGGCAGCATTGAAGATTACCCTGAAGCGCAGCCTGATCGGTACCCGGCCCAAGCAGCGGGCGACGGCCAAGGCCCTGGGGTTAACTAAGCTGCACAAAAGCGTTATTCATAAGGATAATCCCCAAATCAGGGGCATGATTGCCAAGATCAATCATCTGGTCGAAGTTGAGGAAGTAGCAGAAGAGTAGCCCCACGGCCCTCTGGGTCAGGGTGATAACAGGCGCGCCCGGTAGGGGTGAGCAAACAAGGGGAAAGTTATTTCTCTTCAAGGGGGTGGAAGTGTGAAACTCCATGAACTAAAACCACAGGTTGGGGAAAAGAAAAGCCGCAAGCGCGTTGGCAGGGGCATCGGCTCAGGACTGGGGAAAACCTCTGGCCGCGGCCACAAGGGACAGAAGGCCCGTTCCGGCGGGGGCGTCCGCCCTGGCTTTGAAGGTGGCCAAAATCCCTTGTATGTCAGACTTCCCAAGCGTGGTTTCAAGAATATCTTCCGGAAGGAATTTGTCGAAGTAAACATCGAGGAACTGAATCGTTTTGCCGATGATACCATAGTTACCCCTGAATTATTGCTGGAAAGTGGTATAATTAAAAAGGTTAAGGATGGCGTAAAGATCCTGGGTAAGGGTGAATTGGAGAAGAAGCTGGAGGTCAGAGCCAACCGTTTCAGTAAGTCCGCTGTGGAAAAAATCACTGCAGCGGGTGGAAAGGCTGAGGTGATTTAGGTGTTAGCAGCCCTGCGCAACGCTTGGAGGATTCCGGAGCTGCGGCAGCGGATCAAGTATACTTTTTTGATGTTTTTGGTCTTTAGAATTGGCACCCATGTTCCAGTACCCAATATCGATATTGCCAAGATCCAGGAATTTTTAGAAGCAGGGACCCTCTTTGGTTTCCTCGACCTCTTTTCCGGGGGGGCCCTCAAGAGCTTTTCCATCTTCGCCCTCAGCATAACGCCCTATATTACTGCCTCCATCATCATGCAGCTTTTGACCATTGTGATTCCCAGGCTGGAGGAATTGGCCAAGGAGGGTGAAGAGGGACGGAAGAAGCTGGCCCAGTACACCCGCTATGGGACTGTCGTTCTGGCCTTTATCCAGGCAGTAGGAATGAGTCTCTGGATGCGCAATGCCGTAATCGACCCTTCGCCCTTGACCTTCTTTGTCATTGCCGTCACCCTGACGGCGGGAACCACCTTTTTGATGTGGTTGGGAGAGCAGATTACGGAGAAGGGAATCGGCAACGGGATATCCCTCATTATTTTCGCCGGGATAGTTTCCCAACTGCCCAGCGGGTTGGGCAAGATTATCGGTTATATGCAGGTGAGGGCCATCAATATCCTGAACATCCTGGCCCTCCTGGCAGTGGCCCTGCTGGTGGTTATAGCCGTCATTTATATCCAGGAAGGGGAACGCCGGATTACCGTCCAGTATGCCAAAAGGGTAGTGGGGCGGAAAATCTACGGCGGTCAGAGCACCCACATTCCCTTGAAGGTAAACCAGGCCGGTGTGATCCCCATTATCTTCGCCAGCTCTGTGCTGATGTTTCCTGGTACAGTGGCCCAGTTTATTAACCATCCCTGGGCCCAGGCGGTGGCCGCCTGGCTGCAGTTTGGGACACCCCTGCATACCATCCTCTATGTCCTCCTGACCATCTTTTTCACCTACTTCTATACGGCCATCACCTTCAATCCCATGGAAGTGGCTGACAATATGAAGAAGTATGGTGGCTTTATACCCGGGCTTCGCCCCGGCAGGAGGACGGCCGAGTACATTGATCGGATCTTGAGCCGACTGACTCTGGCCGGTGCCATCTTTATCTCAGCTATTGCCGTCATGCCGGTCTTTATTGGGGCGATAACCGGTATCCAGGGCATCTACTTCGGCGGTACCGGTGTCCTCATTGTCGTCGGTGTGGCCCTGGAAACCATGAAACAGCTGGAAGCTTACATGCTCATGCGGCATTACGAAGGCTTTATGAAGAAGTAGTACCGGTGGTTGGAAGGGGAGGGAGGCAAATGCGCCTGATTATGCTGGGCCCTCCGGGAGCAGGAAAGGGAACCCAGGGTGGGATGCTCGCCCGGGCTTTAGAGGTCCCCCACATCGCTACCGGCGATATCTTCCGGCAGGCGGTCAGAGAAGAAACGGAATTGGGACGAAGGGCTAAATCATATCTCGAGCAGGGTGAACTGGTTCCCGACGAAATAGTTGTGGGGATTGTGCTGGAGCGGCTCCAGAAGCCCGACTGTGGGAAGGGCTTTATCCTCGATGGTTTTCCCCGTACTGTCCAGCAGGCAGAGGCCCTGGAGGAGTTTTTACAAAAAGAGGGTAAGGCACTGACGGGTGTCATCCTCCTCGATGTTGACCCGGAAGTGCTGGTAGAGAGGCTGACGGGCCGCCGGGTTTGCCGCCAGTGCGGTGCCACCTACCACGTCCGGAACATGCCTCCCAGGGAGGAAGGCCGTTGTGATGAGTGTGGCGGCGAGCTGTACCAGCGGGAGGATGACAGGGAAGAGACTGTGCGGCACCGCCTGGATGTCCATGAAAGGCAGACCAGGCCCCTGAGAGACTACTATGAAAAACAGGATCTGCTCCATGTCTTTGATGCAGCCCAACCCATCGAAGATGTCTTTGCGGCCATTATGGAGCAACTGGGGAGAGGGCGATGATGATCCTTTTGAAATCGAGGCAGGAAATAGCAATTATGGCTGAAGCCGGCCGGCTGGTAGCAGCTACCCTGGCCGAGCTGAAGCGGGTAATTGAACCTGGTATTACAACCCGGGAACTGGATGAGATAGCAGCCTCCTTTATTGCCAGAAATGGGGGCAGGGCAGTCTTTAAAGGATACCAGGGTTTTCCTGCCAGCATCTGCACCTCCATCAATGAAGAGGTGGTCCATGGTATTCCTGGGTTAAGACAACTAAAAAATGGAGATATTATTAGTATTGATGTCGGCGTGGAAATTAATGGTTATGTTGGGGATGCGGCCATTACAGTACCGGTAGGTGAAGTGGAACCGGAAATCCTGCGCTTACTTCAGGTTACCGAGGGATCCCTGGCCCGGGGAATAGCCCAGGCCAAGGTGGGTAACCGCTTGTCCGACATTTCCCATGCGATCCAGACCTATGTGGAGAGCAATAATTTTTCCGTTGTGCGGGATTATGTCGGCCACGGTATCGGTCGCCAAATGCACGAGGCTCCCCAGATCCCAAATTTCGGCCCCCCGGGGCGTGGTCCCAGGCTGGAGGAAGGGATGGTACTGGCCATCGAACCCATGGTCAATATGGGGACTTATCATGTCAGAACCCTAGATGACGGCTGGACGGTAGTGACCCAGGACGGCAAACCCTCTGCCCATTTTGAACACAGTGTCGCTATCACTACAGACGGCCCTGTTATCCTGACCAGCTTAGGTTCGGGGGAGGGAAGAGAAAATGACAGTGAGTAGGCTCAGGCTCGGACAGTTGGTCAGTTCCCGAGCCGGGAGGGATTGTGGCCAGCGGTACCTCGTCGTAGGCAAGTCTGGCGATCGCTTTGTGCTGCTAGCCAACGGGAAAACGCGAAAAATCGCAGCACCGAAGAAAAAGAACATCAGGCATTTGATCTTCCATCCCGCCGTTGCCGAGGTAATAGAGGAAAAGTTGACAGCCGGGGAAGAGGTTACCGACGAGGAGGTCCGCTCGGCCTTGGCTGAATTGGTAGAGGAACAAGGGTTTTCCTTGCCCACATAAGGAGGGTGAGAAACAGCATGTCCAGGGATGATGTTATCGAAGTCGAAGGTAGGGTTATTGAACCTTTACCCAACGCCATGTTTCGGGTAGAATTGGATAATGGCCATAGGATCCTGGCCCATGTTTCGGGGAAAATACGGATGCACTTTATTCGTATCCTGGCCGGTGATCGGGTTCGGGTTGAGCTTTCACCTTACGACTTGACCCGTGGCCGGATTACCTATCGGTATAAGTAAAGGCGAAATCGGGAAAAGGAGAGTTGGCGATGAAGGTAAAGCCTTCGGTTAAACCTATTTGTGAAAAATGTAAGGTTATAAGGCGTAAAGGAAGGGTTATGGTTATTTGTGAAAATCCCAAGCACAAGCAGCGGCAGGGATAGGCGACGGGTAGAAGCCTGTGGCTGTAAGGTTTCCCAGCTATTACAACAGGAGGTGAAGGTAAGACATGGCACGTATTGCCGGGGTGGACTTACCCAGGGATAAACGAGTTGAGGTAGCATTGACTTATATCTACGGGATTGGACGCAGCACTGCCTCGAAGATAGTCAGGGAAGTGGGAGTCAATGCCGACACCAGAGTCCGGGACCTTACCGAGGATGAAGTAGGCAGGTTGCGGGAATATATCGACAAGAATGTAAAGGTTGAAGGGGATGCCCGCCGGGATGTTGCCCTTGATATCAAGCGTTTGATTGAAATTGGCTGTTATCGTGGTATTAGGCATCGGCGGGGCATGCCGGTGCGGGGCCAGAGGACCAAGACCAATGCCCGTACCAGGAAGGGCCCCAAGAAGACCGTCGGCGTAAGGCGGGGTAGATAACAAATTTTGGTCTAAAGGAGGGACAAACTATGGCGAAGCGACCAGCCCAGAGGGTAAAGAGGCGGGAGCGGAAGAACGTGGAACGTGGGGTAGCCCATATCCGCTCTACCTTTAATAATACCATAATTACCATTACCGACAGGAACGGGAACACCATCTCCTGGGCCAGCGCCGGGGGTGCTGGTTTCAAGGGATCACGGAAGGGAACACCCTTTGCTGCCCAGCTGGCGGCAGAGGCAGCGGCCAAACAGGCCATGGAGCACGGAATGCGGGAAATTGAAGTCAATGTAAAGGGTCCCGGAGCAGGACGGGAAGCAGCCATCCGTTCCCTGCAGGCGGCCGGCCTGGAGGTAAGTGTCATCAAGGATGTCACACCCATTCCCCATAACGGCTGCCGTCCCCCCAAACGGAGGAGAGTGTAAGCTTTCTAGCAAAACTGGCAAGATACCACCCGCGTGCGGGAAAAACTGGAGGTGTTAATTGAGTTATGGCAAGATATACAGGCCCTGCCTGCAGGCTCTGCCGGCGGGAAGGGATCAAACTCTTTCTTAAAGGAGATAAATGCTATACAGACAAGTGCCCCATTGACCGCCGGGCTTACGCCCCCGGTGAGCACGGACAGGGGCGGCGGAGAAAACTTTCCGAGTACGGCTTGCAGCTGCGGGAGAAACAGAAGGCCAAGAGGTTGTATGGTCTCCTGGAGAAACAATTCCACCGCTATTATATCCTGGCAAGCAGGCAGAAGGGTGTAACCGGGGAGAACCTTCTGATCCTTTTGGAAAGCCGCCTGGACAATGTGGTTTACCGCCTGGGCTATGCCAGTTCCAGGAAAGAGGCCAGGCAGCTGGTTCTCCACGGCCATTTTGCCGTCAACGGACGCAAGGTCAACATTCCTTCCTATCGGGTTAAACCAGGTGACGTCATAGAAGTGAGGGAAAAGAGCAGGAATAGTGCCAAGTTCAAGGAGCTGGCGGAACTGGCGGCAGATAAGGTTGTCCCCCCCTGGTTGGAACAGGACCTGGAAAAAATGGGGGGAACCGTCCTGCGGCTGCCGACACGGGAAGAAATTGACGTGCCGGTGGAAGAACATCTCATCGTTGAGCTTTACTCCAAGTAATAGGGTATCGGTATTTTGTTCCCGCCCTCTATACTGCTCAAATCCTCCAGGGATTGCCTACCCTATCCTCTCTTCCATAAGGGCGTCGCGGGTTACGAGAAGGAGGGTTACAAAATAGAATGATTGAGATTGAAAAGCCGAAAATTGAAGTGATGGAGTTGGCAGAGGACAACACCTATGGTAAGTTTGTCATTGAACCCCTGGAGAGGGGATATGGCACGACCCTTGGCAACTCCTTGCGGCGGATACTCCTATCCTCCCTGCCGGGAGCAGCAGTGACCTCAGTCAAAATTGAGGGCGTCCTCCATGAGTTTTCGACCATTCCCGGCGTGGTGGAGGATGTGCCTGAGATCATCCTCAACCTCAAGGAATTGGCCTTAAAAATCCATGGTGACGGTCCCCGGAAGATCAATATCGATTTTGAAGGCGAAGGAGTAATAACGGCAGGAGATATTACCACCGATCCTGACATTGAAATTTTAAATCCCGACCTTGTCATCGCAACCTTGGAAGAAGGCGCCCACCTGCAAATGGAAATCACTGTGGACAAGGGGCGCGGCTACCGGCCGGCCGAGCGGAACAAGACAGATACCGATCCCATCGGCACCATCCCTGTGGATTCCATCTTTACTCCTATTCCCAAGGTCAACTATCAGGTCGAGCACACCCGGGTAGGCCAGATGACCGACTATGACAAGCTCGTTTTGGAAGTATGGAGTAATGGCAGTATCCGTCCCGATGAAGCCATCAGCCTGGCGGCAAAAGTTCTTTCCGAGCACCTCATGCTCTTTATCGAGCTGACGGAAACCGCCGAGGATGTAGAGATAATGGTGGAGAAGGAAGAAGATGAAAAGGATAAGGTCCTGGAAATGACCATCGAAGAGCTGGATCTTTCCGTCCGTGCCTATAACTGTCTGAAAAGGGCCGGCATCAATAATGTCAGTGAATTGATCCAGAAGACGGAGGAAGACATGCTCAAGGTAAGAAATCTGGGGAAAAAGTCCCTGGAAGAGGTACAGACGAAACTGGCCTCCCTGGGCCTTTCCCTGAAGGAAAAGGAAGAATAGAAATAGCTGTAGAGAAGGAGGCGAGTCCCATGGCCTATCGGAAACTCGGACGCACCACCTCCCACCGGGAAGCAATGTTCAGGAACGCCCTTGTTTCCTTATTCCGCTACGAACGGCTCAAGACCACCGAAGCCAAAGCGAAGGAAATTCGCTCCCTGGCGGAAAAGCTCATCAGTCTTGGCAAGCGGGGAGATCTACATGCCCGGCGCCAGGCTGCATATTACGTCCAGGACAAGGATGTACTGAAGAAACTCTTCGACGAAATTGCCCCCACTTACCAGGACCGGCAGGGCGGCTATACCCGCATACTGAAATTGGGGCCCCGCCGGGGTGATGGTGCTCCCCAGGTGATTTTGGAACTGGTGAAGTAAAAGCCGACAGGGACCGTGGCCTGGATGGTTGCCAGCTCCCTTTCCATAGGTTTGGGGGCTGGTTTAAGCCCACAGGAGGTCCCTATTTTATTAAAAAGCAGGTGGTCGCTGTGGCGGCGGGAGAAACCATGTTCAGGATTGTCGGACTTAGTCACTACTATAACGAAGGCCAGGAAAACCAGGTAGCAGCCCTGGCTGATATAAATTTGGAGATTAAACGGGGTGAGTTCGTCACCATTATCGGCACCAACGGCTCGGGGAAATCCACCCTGGCCAAACACCTCAACGCCCTCTTGCTGCCTTCCAAGGGGCGGGTACTGGTCAAGGACATGGATACCAGGGATGCCGCAAAACTCTGGGAGATCCGGCAGACGGTAGGGATGGTTTTCCAAAACCCCGACAACCAGATTGTGGCCACGACGGTGGAAGAAGATGTGGCCTTTGGACCTGAGAATCTGGGTATCCCCCCGGCGGAAATCCGGCGGCGGGTTGATGAAGCCCTGGCTGTGGTGGATATGGCAGAATACAAGCAGGCGGCCCCCCACCTCCTCTCCGGGGGGCAGAAACAGCGCATTGCCATTGCCGGGGTAATTGCCATGCGCCCCGAATGTATTGTTTTGGATGAGCCGACGGCCATGCTGGACCCCTCGGGCCGGGAAGAGGTGATGGCAACGGTCCTGAAGCTGAACCGGGAAGAGGGGATTACGGTAGTCCACATCACCCACTACATGGAAGAGGCCGTCTGGTCGGATCGGATCCTGGTCATGGATGCTGGGAGAATTGTCCTGGCCGGCAAGCCCCGGGAAATTTTCAGCCGGGTGGAGGAGATCAAGGCCATCGGCCTGGATGTACCCCAGGTGACGGATCTGGCCGCCCGCCTGCAGCGGGATGGACACCCCCTGCCGGCGGGGATTTTAACGGTGGAAGAGATGGTGAAGGAACTATGTCAATTAGGATAGAGAAGCTCACCCATATCTATATGCCCAATACCCCTATGGAAGCCCTGGCCCTGGAAGATGTCAGCCTGGAGATCGAGGACGGGGAATTCGTGGGCTTAATTGGTCAAACCGGCTCTGGGAAATCGACCCTGATCCAGCATTTCAATGGCCTACTCAAACCGACTTCCGGGAAGGTTATTGTCGACGGCCTCGACCTGGCGGACAAGGATACTAGCCTTAAGGAGGTCCGCCGGCGGGTAGGCCTGGTTTTCCAGTACCCGGAACACCAGCTCTTTGAGGAAACGGTCTTTGCCGACATTGCCTTCGGCCCTCGCAATATGGGCCTGGGCGGGGAGGAGCTGGAAGAAAGGGTGCGGGAAGCCATGGAAATGGTGGGGTTGGACTATGCCACCCTCAAGGATCGCTCCCCCTTTGAGCTCAGCGGCGGGCAGATGCGGCGGGTAGCCATGGCCGGTGTCCTGGCTATGAAACCGAAAACCCTGGTTCTGGATGAACCCACAGCCGGCCTGGATCCCCGGGGGCGGGATGACATCCTGCAGCAGATTAAGGAGCTGCACCAGCGCTTCGGCATGACCGTTGTGCTGGTTTCCCACAGCATGGAGGATGTGGCCCGCCTGGTCGACCGGCTCCTGGTTATGCACAGGGGGAAACTCGTCCTGGCGGGTACCACCCGGGAAGTCTTTGCCCAGGCCGATTATTTGCGGCAGCTGGGCCTGGGAATTCCCCAGGTTACGGAACTGGCCCGCCGCCTCAGGGAACACTATGATTCCATGAGGGTAGATATACTGACCATTGAAGAGGCCCATCAGGCAATAAGTGCCTTTTTGGGGCAGAAAAGGGGAAAGGTCCATGCTTAAAGATATCACCATCGGGCAGTATGTTCCGGGGGATTCCATCATCCACCGCCTTGACCCCCGCACAAAGATTCTGGCTGCCATTATCTTTATCTTCGCCCTCTTTATAGTGACGGATCTGGCAGGGTACATTGTCATGACCCTCTTTAGTGTCGTTATTATTCTTCTTTCCCAGATACCGGCCCGCTTTGTCCTACGGGGCTTGAAACCCCTCTACTATATCCTTGCCTTCACTATACTCTTAAATTTCTTCCTGACGCCGGGTCGGGTGATCTGGAGCTGGTGGTTTTTGCGCCTGACCCAGGAGGGGATCCGCCAGGGGCTCTTTATGGGCTGGCGGCTGCTCCTTTTGGTCCTGACCACCTCCCTTCTTACCCTGACCAGTTCCCCCATCGCTTTGACCGACGGCATCGAGAGGTTGTTGAACCCCTTTCGGCGGATTGGGGTCCCTGCCCATGAACTGGCCATGATGATGACCATTGCCCTGCGCTTTATCCCGACCCTGCTGGAGGAGACGGATAAGATTATGAAGGCCCAGATGGCCAGGGGGGCAGACTTTGATACCGGCAACATTATCCAGCGGGCCCGGGGCATGGTGCCCCTGCTGGTCCCCCTCTTTATCAGTGCCTTCCGGCGGGCAGATGAGCTGGCCATGGCCATGGAAGCCCGCTGTTATCGGGGCGGGGAGGGGAGGACCCGCTTAAAGCAGCTGGAAATGGCACGGCGGGATTACCTGGCCCTGGCTCTCATGGCAGCTATCCTCGCCTTTGCCGTGGGGGAGCGGCTGTGGTTGTAGATTTGGCGGTAAATGGGCTGGGCTGGAGCTTGGGGACAGGAAGGGCCTGGCGATCCTGTGGAAAGGCTTTTCGTTTTTGCTGGTGGTAATGGGGGTTGGATAAATGAAGCGGAATATCAAGCTCACCTTATCATACGACGGCACCAACTACCACGGCTTTCAACGGCAGGAAAACGCCCTCACCATACAGGAGCTGCTGGAAGATGCCCTGACGAAGATAACCCAGGAGAGGATCCGGATAACAGCTGCCGGCCGCACCGACACCGGCGTCCACGCCCGGGGACAGGTAGTTAACTTTTACACTTCCTCTGCCATTCCCCCGGAAAACTTTCCCCGGGCCCTAAACAGCTGCCTGCCCGAGGATATTATTGTTTGGGCTGCTGAGGAGGTTCCCCGGAATTTCAACGCCCTGCGCTCGGCCAAATCTAAGCTCTACCGGTACACCCTCGACTGCGGGGAATACCCCAATGTCTTCTGGCGCCGCTTTGCCTGGCAGCCAATTTACAAACTGGAAGCCGATCTTCTCCAGAAAGCCGGCCAGTACCTGGTAGGCACCCATGATTTTACCTCCTTCCGGGCTGCAGGTTCGGCGGTGAAAACCAGCGTCAGGTCCATTACCCGGCTGGAGTGGGATTTTTCCCAGGATCCCCTGTGGCATCTCTACATCGAAGCCAATGGCTTTCTTTATAAGATGGTTAGGATAATCGTGGGCACCCTGGTGGAGGTAGCCCGGGGGCGACTAAGCCCTGAAGATGTGGCCCGTATTAGGGACAGCAGGGATCGGAAGCTGGCCGGTCCCACGGCCCCGGCCAGGGGCCTGTGCCTGTGGGAAGTTAAGTATTGAGGACTTTTGTCTTTCCCTTTTCCTCAGCTTGACATCCCCCCTGCCCTATATTAAAATTATTCTGTGGGTTTATGCGGTTTTCTCCTGTACCATGCCCCGGACGCTGGAGGAAACAGCATTTACTTTTGCAAGATAAGCCTTTGAAAACACCCCTTTCTTTTCCTAACGTGATATACAAGGGACGGGAAAGAGAGTTTCTCGCAAGGAGGGATAGACGTGCGGACGACTTACATGGCTAAGCCCCGGGAAATCCAGCGGAAGTGGTACATTCTGGACGCAGCTGGCAAACCCCTGGGTCGGCTGGCAACGGAAGCGGCCCGGATTCTGCGGGGTAAGCATAAGCCCATCTATACACCCCATATCGATACGGGCGATCATGTCATAGTCATCAATGCAGAGAAGGTTGTCCTGACAGGGAATAAACTGAAGCAGAAGGAATATATCCGCCACTCCGGTTACCCGGGTGGATTAAAGAGGACCAAGTATGAGAAGCTGATGCAGCAGAAGCCGGAATTTGTTGTAGAAAAGGCCATCAAGGGCATGCTCCCCCACAACCGGTTGGGTCGTGCTATGGCCAGGAAACTTCGGGTTTACCGCGGTCCGGACCATAAACACCAGGCCCAGGTCCCTGAAATTTGGAATTTTTAAGGGAAAGGAGGCAATCTAATTGGCCCAGGTACAGTACATGGGAACGGGTAGGAGAAAGACCTCTGTGGCCAGGGTAAGGCTGGTCGCGGGTAGTGGAAATATTGTTGTCAACGGTCAGCCGGTGGAAGAGTATTTTCCCACCCCGGTCCAACAGACCATTGTGAAGCAGCCCCTGGAAGCAACCAAGACTGCTGGCAAATTCGATGTCATAGTCAAGGTAGAAGGCGGTGGCATGTCGGGACAGGCCGGGGCTGTACGCCACGGTATCGCCCGTGCCTTGCTCAAGGCCGATGAAACCCTGCGCCCCATCCTGCGCAAATACGGCTTTTTGACCAGAGACCCCCGGATGAAGGAACGGAAAAAGTACGGTCTCAAGAAAGCTCGGCGGGCTCCCCAGTTCTCGAAACGTTAATATGATGTTTCTTCATACCAGAGTTTGTTCAGATTTACACAATTCCTTTGCAAGTTTTATAAACCGTCATAGGTCAATTGCCTTTGGCGGTTTTTTGTGTGCGGAAATTTATAAATCTGCAAAAGGAAGAGTGCAGATAAGTTATCATCCATCTTGTTAAAGAACTGATAGATATATTTAATCAAATTTTGCCTTTATCCCTGCTTTTTGCTCTAAATAATGGTATAATGTCTGTACAAATATGGCCACGAAAAGGGGTGATATGGTAAAAAATGTTAGATTATAGGTCGACTCTTAAGTCAAGATCTTACCTTTATTTAGAATTAAAAAAGGCTGCGGGCCTTTATATAAAAGGGTTTTCTCTAGACGACATAAGGCAAAAGGCACTGGTATAAATTTACAAAACCGTGAAATATTGAGCCAATGTCACAATAGATAAGTTAAATAAGACAGGAGGGTGTAAAACAAATGATAAAGAAATTAAAAAAGAAACATAGAGCCCTTGTAATAATAGTATTTATTTCCATCCTACTGGTAGTTTATTTTAGGCCAAGAACTTTGTGGGATACACTAGGACTAGAAGATATGGAATCCAATGGAATTACCTATTGTACTTTTTCTGATATTTCTCAAGCAAATACTGAAAATTGGTCTGGTACAGTATCTGAATTATTAGCAAAAACTAATGAATTATTTGGCCCCTTGCTTCATGAAGTTTCAATATCGGGGCCAGTCTTTTATAAGAACAGCGTGATAAATCCTGATTTAGTTAACTTATATCTTTCGTTGCCCAAAGAGGATGGGACATATCAAACAAGTACTGTTGAATTAATTCTATCCTATGGAGATACTTCCGATTCCTATACTGCTTTTATAAATATAGATAAGAAGGGATATTTTGTGGCTTCAGGCAAATCTGTTATTGCCTCGTTCATCCAGAAGGCTAGGCACATTGTGACAGATTCTTCTTCCTTACCTGAAGAAGTCGTCGATTTATGAATGGTCAAGTTTAGCTCACTCAGGGAAATGAGTATCATTTGAATAATATGTCGTATCTTTTATAATATGCGACAATATTACAAATTAATATAGGGTCTAAATAGTGTAGAATTTATTACATTGTTTCTTTACACACGAGTTTGTTTACAATTACAAAGTTTGCTTATCGCAATCGCTAACCATCATGGGGAAAATTCCCTTTGGCGGTTTTTTTGTGCAAAAAGAGTGTAAGCTGTTTGTTCATAGCATTAATCTAGTTTTGTATTTTTCCCTGCGTTTGCCTTCGATTAATGGTATAATGTTTGTAAAAAAATGGCCATGTGCAAGGGGTAAATTGTTGGTATCTCACAAATGTGGGGTACAGCTTTTTATTTGCATTTTTGGAAAAGTACGGGCAAGGAATTATAAATCAATGTGGGGGATAAAAATGGAACAACCTAAAATAATCATAAATACGACTATGACTAAGGAAGACTATAGGAAGTTTTTATATTTTGCGACCTTCAGAAGGAATAAAGTTATAATCCCTTTGCTGGGGTTAATCTCTTTGGTTGGCAGTCTGGTAGTTAGTTGGGACAGTGGTGATGTAGATTTCATAAAACTCATAATAAGTTGGCCTCTATTGTTTGTACTGGCAATTGCTGTTGTTATATTTAAGGTGGAAAGGAAAAATGCACTGCGAATAAAGACAGATAAAACCGGTACCTTTGATAGTGTTAATACCTTAAAGTTTTATGACGACAGGATTGTTATTGAGAATAAGGCACTTAAGTCAACGGGTGAGTTAAAGTACAGTCAGTTCTATGCTCTGATAGAGAGTAAAGATTATTTTATTTTTTATTTAACACTAAATCAAGCCGCATTGATAAGGAAAAAAGATATAGATAATGTCAGTGCATTCAAGAAGTTCCTTGTTGAGAAATTTGGAGATACATATAAAAGTATATAATGTTAGATTTGTGTGAGAGTACCCCACATGGCCAGGGGTGAGTAAGGATGAAGATCACTAAATCATTGTCAGCTATTTTTGCAGCATTAACAATTTGTGGAGCAGTTTATGTTATTAATACAGGCGGTAAAGCTAGTGCGGGCTATGCAGTGGTGCCCATGATTGTTTTTCTGTTTTTTTACCAGCTGACCCGGGTATTGGAAAGGCAGAAAAAATGAATATTTGCCAGCATAATGGGGAAGGCAAGCCCTGGGCTTTGACCCGGGGTTTTTCGTTTCTAAAAAGATTTCCGCAGTAATATGTATAAAAAAAGGGCGATCTCTGGCGGGAGTGGTTGCAGAAGGAATTCCAAAGGGTGAACCCTGGGGGAGGGAGGGGAGAACTTGGCTTCGTTTAGGAACAGGTGGCCGCGGACAGTGCGGGGGCTTTCGGTTTTTCTTTTACTTGCCCTCTTATTGGGTCTTTTTTACAACCTCAGTACCCTTCCCTTGCGGAAGGAAATTGCCGTCCTTGCCAGCCGGGTCGGCCAGAGGATAATCGTCCTTGACCCTGGCCACGGCGGTTTTGACGGGGGTGCCAGGGGCCTGAGCGGGGTCGAGGAGGAGGAAATTGTCCTGGAGGTAGCCAGATACCTGGCCCGCTACCTGGAAGGGGCGGGGGCCCGGGTATTCTTGACCAGGGATGAGGATGAAGAACTGGCAGAAGATAAGGTGGAGGACCTGGATGCCCGGATCCGGTTGGCCGAAGAGGTGGCAGCCGATCTTTTCCTCAGCATTCATGCCAACAGTTTCCCTTCCCCTTACGAATATGGAGCCCAGACCTTTTATTGTCACAATCATTCCGCCAGCGAGGCCCTGGCCAAGGAGATCCAGGGGGCCCTGGTGGAAGGCATCGATGTCCTGGGTTATAATTACCGGGAAGCCCAGTTTGCCGAGTACTATATCCTCCGGAAGCTGCCGATACCAGCCGTCTTAATTGAAGTAGGTTTTCTCTCCAATCCCAGGGAAGAAGCCCTTTTAAGCCAGGGGGCTTACCAAAAACGGCTGGCCTGGTGTATTTTTGTGGGGGTAGTGCGGCATTTTTCCCGGACTGATTTAGGGGAGGAAACAGGCAAGTAAAAGCGAATATTATAAAACATTGCTATTTACAGCATTATCCTTTAAATTATCACAGGAATAGAAGAAATCTCTGCAGTTACCGGGAAGGAGGAGTTGTTTATGCTGGAAGGAAAAACTGGTGATTGGGTTCAGATTCGCAGTATCGTGCTGCCCCCGGGTCAGCGGGCCCCCCAGGTGCCGGCTGATACCCAGGCGGTTCCCCTGTTCATGTTAGTAAAGGGCTTTTTACAACATGATGCCAGAGTCGGTGACGAGGCTACCATTACCACTGTAATCGGCCGCCGGGTGACGGGGGAATTGGTGGCTGTAAATCCCACCTACGACCACGATTACGGTCGCCCGGTGCCAGAGCTCCTGTCCATTGGCCCTGAATTGAGGCAAATTCTCTGGGGGGAGGAAGCAGCAGAATGACTTTAGATCGCAGCTACCAAGCAGTAATGGAACGGCGGAACGAAATAATGAAAAGGGCCCTTGGCATTGATTATACTGAATTTGCTCTCAGTCCACTGGCCTTCGATTATGAGGGCATGATGGCAAAGGCAGGCTACACCCTGGACGAGGTCCGGAAAATTCAGAGGGAAACCGGGGTGGGAAATACACCCTTATTGGAACTTAAAAATGTGACCGCCCTGGCACGAAAAATGGCACCACCGGGCAAGGGAGCCCGGATCTTTATTAAAGACGAAGCGGCCAACCCCTCCGGTAGCTTTAAGGACCGGCGGGCCAGTGTTTCGGTCTACCATGCAAAAAGGATGGGTTACCCGGGGGTAATTGCCGCCACCAGCGGCAACTATGGGGCAGCAGTTGCCTCCCAGGCGGCCATGCGTGGCCTTAAATGTATTGTTGTTCAGGAGGTTTTTGACAGCCGCGGTGTGGGGCAGCCGGAAATAGTGGAAAAGGGTCGGAAGTGTGAGGCCTATGGGGCTGAAGTAGTCCAGCTAAGCGTTGGACCCGAATTATTTTACGTTTTTCTCCTCCTGTTGGAGGAAACAGGATTTCTCAATGCTTCCCTTTACACTCCCTTTGGAATTGCCGGGGTAGAGACCCTGGGTTACGAACTGGCAGAACAGGTACAGGAACAGACGGGCCGTAAGCCCGATGCCGTTGTTGTTACCCATGCCGGTGGCGGGAATTTGACGGGGACAGCCCGGGGTTTGCGGAAGGCCGGGTGTACTGCTACCAAGGTCATCGGTGTCAGTGTTGACCTCAGCGGGTTACATATGGCCAGTGATGGCAATTTTAACCGCAAGTCCTTTACTACCGGCCATACTGGTTTTGGCGTTCCCTTTACCACCTGGCCCGACCGGGCCGATGTGCCCCGGAACGCGGCCCGACCCCTCCGGTACCTTGATCGCTATGTAACAGTTACCCAGGGCGAGGTTTTTTATGTAACGGAGATGCTGGCCCAATTGGAGGGTTTGGAAAGGGGCCCGGCGGGCAATACCTCCCTGGCTGCTGCCTTTGCCATTGCCCAGGAAATGGATGAAAATGAGATTTTAGTCGTGCAAGAAACAGAGTATACAGGGGCGGGGAAACACCCGACTGCCCAGCTAACCTTTGCCCGGGACAATGGTATTGAAGTGCGGCGGGGGGATCCACGGGAAAATGTTCCGGGAAAAAGTATAGTAATACCTGCCCATCCGGGGCAGCTGGGTGTGGTCGACATTGATTTAGACCCGATACGTCGCTCTTATCTACGCAATGCCATCAAGAATACTGGCGTACAAGGGGTTAGTCGGGAAGATATTGATTTCCTCGTTGAAGACAGCAGGGCCTCCCGGGAATTTGTCCGGGAACAATTGGAAGAATTGGGGGTAAAGCTTCCCAACTGAGGTGTGCATGCATATTAAAAAAGCTGATGACCATGAACAGGCATATCATATGGGGGGACCCTTTACCTGGCAGGACAGGTTTTGGGTCCTTTTCCTTTTTGATTTCGGCCCATTTGGGTATCCTAAGAAGGAATATTCTGGAGAAAAGAGAAGTCAACTGAAAAGGGCAGGTAGATGCTGAAGGAGGCGTGTAGGGGTGCAGGTTAAAATTATCGGTGCTCCTGTGGATCTCGGGGCCAACCGGCGGGGCGTAGACATGGGCCCCAGTGCCATCCGCTATGCCCTGCTGCGGGAGAGGCTGGTGGAGATCGGCCACGAGGTGGAAGACCTGGGCAATATAGCCGTACCGGAACGGGACAGCCTGACCAGGCGAGGGGCTTCCCTGGCCTTTCTGCCGGAAATCCTGGAAGTTAACGAACTTTTGGCAGCAAAGGTGGGGGAAGCCCTGGATGCCGGGGGCTTTCCCCTCATTTTGGGTGGAGATCACAGCCTGGCCATTGGCGGTATCGCCGGCCTTGCCAGCCGGGTACCTTCCTTTGGCCTCCTCTGGTTCGATGCCCACGGCGATTTTAACACCCCCGAAACCACCACATCGGGGAATATCCACGGTATGCCCCTGGCCGTTGCCGTAGGGCGGGGGTCGGAGGAACTGGTCAATTGTGGCGGTCCCGGACCCAAGGTAGCAGAAGAGAAGGTGATTATCATTGGAGTGCGGGATTTGGACCCCCAGGAGCGGGAACTCCTGCAGAGCTCCCGGGTCACCGTTTTCACCATGCAGGATGTGGATGAGCGGGGGATGCGGGAAGTAGTCAGGGAAGCCCTGGCCATTGCCGGTGCCGGTGTGGAGGGGCTGTATGTGAGCTTTGATATGGATGTAATAGATCCCCTGGAGGCACCGGGAGTGGGGACCCCTGTTCGGGGCGGCATTACTTATCGGGAGGCCCACCTGGCCATGGAGCTCATCGCCCAATCGGGCCGGCTGCTGGCCCTGGATATGGTCGAAGTTAACCCCATCCTCGACTGCCAGAACCAGACGGCGGAGCTGGCTGTGGAGCTGATTTCATCAGCCCTGGGGAAAAGGATTCTTTAAGGGGAGGTGACCCTTGTGAGTGTTGTTCTGGGTGCCATTGTCCCCCACCCCCCCATTATAATACCGGAGGTGGGGGGACGGGAGCTGGCGAAGGTTGCGGCAACCAGGGAAGCCATGCAGGAACTGGCCCGAAGGGTTAAGGAAGCCGGACCCGAGGCCATTGTTATCATCAGCCCCCACACCGCTTTTTTTCAGGATGTGGTGACCCTGGCGGTACAGCCAAGGCTGCAGGGTAGTTTTGCCTCCTTTGGTGTTCCGGAGGTAAGTTATACCGCTGACAATGATTTGGACCTGGTGAGGGAGATAATGGCTGCCTGCCGGGAGCTGGAGGTACCGGCGGTGGAATTGACGGAAAGTATAAAGATGCGTTTCGGCCTCCGGGAAGGCCTGGATCACGGTGTCCTGGTACCCCTGTACTACTTCCAGGAGGAGGGGATTGTGGCTCCCCTGGTTGTGGTGGGGGTGGCCCTGCTTCCCCCCAGGGTCCTCTACAATTTTGGCCGCGCCCTGGCCCTGGCCAGTTCCAGGCAGGGGAAGCGGGTAGTGGTGGTGGCCAGCAGTGACCTTTCCCACCGCCTGACCCCCGATGCCCCGGCCGGTTACGATGAAATGGGCAGGGTCTTCGATGCCAAGATTACCGAGGCCGTGGGGAAGTGGGATGTGGAGAAGATTATGGCCATTGACCCTGAGCTGGCGGAACGGGCCGGCGAATGCGGCTGGCGGCCCATTATAATGATGAGCGGCTCCCTGGATGGTTTTGCAGTGGAAAGCCAGGTGCTATCCTATGAGGGCCCCTTTGGGGTGGGGTATATGGTGGCGGCCCTGACCCCGGGGGAGTACCTGGACGGCAAAGGCCGGGCGGCGAAGCAAGGGGAATATGCCCGGGGAGAGAGCGAGTATGTCAAACTGGCCCGGGCGAGCCTGGAAAGCTATGTGCGGGAGGGAAAGCGGCTGGCTGTGCCCCAGCCCCTCCCCCCGGGAATGGAGCGCCGGGCGGGGGCCTTTGTGTCCATAAAAAAGCACGGCCGGCTGCGGGGCTGCATTGGCACCGTGGAGCCGGCCCAGGAGAACCTGGCGGCAGAGATCATTGCCAATGCTATAAGCGCCGGGGTCCACGATCCCCGCTTTCATCCCGTCCAGGCCCATGAACTCTCCCAGCTCACCTATTCCGTCGATGTCCTGACACCTGCGGAGCCCGTGACTGGGATCGAGGAACTGGATCCCTACAGGTACGGTGTTATTGTAAAATCGGGGCGCCGCACCGGCCTGCTTCTCCCCAACCTGGAGGGAGTCACGACGGCGGAGGAGCAAATAGAAATTGCCTCCCAGAAGGCAGGCATCAGGCCCGGAGAACCTGTGGAGCTGTATCGCTTTGAGGTGGAGAGGTACTATTAAAGACCCTGTCCCCCCTCAGCCCTTTGCCGGCACTCGATACCCGTCTAGTGATTTCTAGTATTAGAAAGGTGGGATGGGCGGTGAAGGAGGTCTATTATTACGAGAAGCTTAGCGAAGGGAAGGTGCGCTGTGGTATCTGTCCCCACCGCTGTTTGGTCACCGAGGGTAAATACGGCCTCTGCCGGGTGCGGAAAAACAGTGGGGGCACCCTCTTTGCCCTCAATTACGCCCGCTGCGCCGCCTCGGCCCTGGATCCCATAGAAAAAAAGCCCCTTTACCACTTTTACCCCGGCTCCACCATCTTTTCCTTAGGCGCCTTGGGGTGCAGCTTCCGCTGTGACTTCTGCCAGAACTGGGAGATCGCCCAGGCCGACGCCCCGACGGTGAAATTGGCACCGGAGCAGGCGGTCCAGCTGGCCCTGGAGGCGGGGAGGGACTGCATCGGCCTTGCCTACACCTATTCGGAGCCCCTGATGTGGTACGAATATGTCCTCGACACGGCCCGCCTGGCCCGGGAGCAGGGATTAAAAAATGTTGTTGTCACCAACGGCTATATAAACCCCGAGCCCCTGGCCGCTCTGCTTCCCTACATCGATGCCTTAAACATCGACGTCAAGGCCTTTCAACCCCAGTTCTACCGGCGCCTCTGCGGTGGAGATCTGGAGCCGGTTTTGGAGACGGTTAAGGCCTGTGTAGAGGCCGGCTGCCATGTGGAGCTGACCACCCTTTTGGTCACGGGCTTAAATGATTCCCCGGAGGAAATCACCCAACTGGTAGACTGGGTTGCCCGGCTGGATCCGGAGATTCCCCTTCACTTCAGCCGCTACTTCCCCCGCTATAAGCTGGATCTGCCGCCCACGCCCCCCGAAAGCCTGGAGAGGGCCTGGGAGATTGCCCGGGAGAAGCTGTCCTATGTCTACCTGGGCAACATAACGGGAGGTAAGGGAAGCAGCACCTGCTGTCCCCAGTGCGGCGCTGTCCTGGTGGACAGGGACGGTTTTCGGGTCCAGGTGAGGGAGCTGGCCGGCGACAGGTGCGCCAAATGTGGGACCAGGGTGAGGATTATCAACGGGAGGGGGTAGACCAGTGTACGGCCTGGAACATGTGAAGGAATTTATAGCGGGAAAGGCTGGGGTGGGCTTTCACCCCACAAAGGAAGAAACCCCCACGGTTTCCGCAGCGGCGGCAGCCCTGGGGGTTAGGGAAGAGCAGATTATAAAATCCCTGGTCTTCCTGGTAGAGGGGAAGCCCTTCCTGGCTATAGCCAATGGAAACAGGCGGGTCAGTTATAAGAAGCTGGCCGCCCTCCTGGGGGTCGGGCGCAGGCAGGTCAAGCTGGCCCCCCGGGAATTAACCCGGGAGCTGACCGGCTATGAGGGTGGGGTCATGCCCCCCTTTGCCCACAAGGAAAAGCTTTCCACCCTGGTTGATAGGGCAGTCCTGGACCAGGAACTGGTGTATGGTGGTACCGGCCATCCCCGGGTCCTTTTATCCATCCAGCCGGAAGAGCTGGTCAGGGTGACGGGGGGCAGGGTAGTAGATATTACCTAGTCAAGCTCCTTTTCGGAATTTTTTAGTTCCCAATGGATAATCAGGTTCAAGATGACCCGGAGGGCAATAATGGCGGCCAGGATGAGAACTTCGTCCATGGTGCGGACCACCACTGTTTTCAGGATCTCCGCCCCCATCTTGAATTCCAGGCCCAGGGCCAGGCGTTTGGCCAGGGCCAGGCGGATAGGTTCAATTTTTTGGTCCGTAAGGGGTTTGCGATAGTAACCGACAAAGGCGTAGATGGCAAAAAGAATGATAATAAAGGCACCGAAAAGTTCCAGAATATAGGATGAAAAGAGAATGAAATTAACTATATAGTGTTCCAATAGTTCCACTTGGGCATTTCTCCTTTCCAGGTGTTAGATAATTAGGCTTCCTCATCAAAATAGAAGGACTGATCCAGGGTTGCCGCCCCCTTTTCTTTGGGATGGGGACCGTCGACGACCTCTCCCCTGACCAGGCCCGAGGTGTACCAGGGGACAGTGGGGGGCTTGAGATCAAGGGGCCCCTCCTGGAGGAAGGGGAAGTTCTTTGTGATGGATTCTTCCCAACTCAGCAGGTAGGTATGGAAGTCGGCTATAATATCGGTGATGACAAAGCCCATTTCCAGCAGGATCTTCTGAATCTGGTATCTCTTCTGGGGCGACGCCTCCAGGGTAGTGAGGCCGAAATAGAGGGCCGTATCCGGCCCCTGGAGGGCCTCAGCACAGCGGGAGAGGAAAAGGGTAATGCCGGGCAGGGTTTCTACCGGGTCGGTAAAGGCGGCGGTGAAGGCGCCGGCCAGTTCCCGGGGCAGGGGCTGGCAGACGTCAAAGGTTTGGGCCTGGAGGTGGGGCCAGTTCCTTTCCCGGGCCGTCTCATTGATAAAATCCACCAGCCTGGTGTCGATCTCCAGGACCACAATGCGCCGGGGCAGCCCCGTCAGGGCGGCGGCGATACTGGTCAGGTCATCGTCCCCGATAAATAAGAGGTCCTGCTTTTCCAGGTCTCCCCTAAGGTACATGAGCATTACCCGGGCAACGGTAACCTCGGGGGTTACGAAGCCCTGGTCAAATTCTGCACTGGGCCGGGGCCGAGCCTTGGCCAGGCTTTCGAACTCGTCCCGGACGCGGGCAAAGAGCTCCCGGGCGACGACGCCCCTGCCCTGGCAGGTAGGGCACTGGATATCCTGGCGGGGTATGAGGCCCATTTCCTTGGCCAGGGCTTGTCCCTTATCGGTCAGGCACAGGATATCTTCCTGGGAGGCGATGATTTCCTGGTCCAGGAGCCGGGAAAGGGTCTGGGTAATCTGGGCCAGGTACCCGGGGTTTTCCCGCAAAACCTGCCAGATGGACTGTCTTTTTCCTGCGAGGCTCCGGAGGATGTGTTTTTCCACACGTGTCATTGCTTTTCCTCCTTGAAAGTGGCTTTATCTAATTTATATATCAGGGACTACCCTTTTGTCAAAGTTGATTTCCATGCTGGCCTTCGGTGTGAACAAATATTTCCAGCACTTCTGGCCTCGTTCCCGGTTCTCACCGCAGAGCATTGCATTAACGGTTGTTGGTAATAGATGGTTGGTAGTCGGGTATCGTGTGCCGGAAGTACCCCTCTACGCCCGCTATTGCTGCTCGTCGCAAAGTCGCTCTGCCAGAAGTGTTGTCCTTACTAGAACATAGGGAATGACACTTATATCATTTAACATTATGCGTCAAAGGGGGAATTGTAGCTTGACTAAACCACACAGAAGTTTTCCACTAAGGGTGTTTTTAATAATTGGAACCTCACTGCTCATCTTAACCCTACTCCTCCTCAGCAACCTGGAGGCAGTGGCCTTTGACCTCTCCCACTACCAGACCCAGTTTCGCCTTCTGGAACGGCCGGCGGCCACGGGCATGACGGAAGGAGAGCTGCTGCGGGTTACCGGGGAAATATTGGCCTACCTCAGGGGCCAGCGCCCGGATCTGGACCTGGTGGCTGAAATAAATGGTCAGAGCTTGCCCCTCTTCACCCAGCGGGAGCTGGAGCACATGGTCGATGTCAGGAACCTCTTTTTCCTGGGTTTTCAGGTGCGAAAGGGGGCACTGGTCCTCCTGGTCGTCTTAGCTGTCCTGGCCCTTACGATGGATAAAGGAGGAAGCACCCTGGATAAGCGGTTATATATAGTGAACCGGGCCAGCCTGGCGGCCCTGATAGCTGTGGCAGTGATGGCCCTGGTCTTTTCCCTTAGCTTTGACTACTGGTTCGAAGTCTTTCACTTACTCTCCTTTGACAATGATCTCTGGATCCTGGATCCCGCCCGGCACAACCTGATCAAGATGTTTCCCCAGGCCTTTTTCTTCAATACTACCAGAAAAATTGTGGGCCGAAGCCTCTTGCACCTCCTTATCCTGGCCAGCGCCAGTTACTGGTACCTCTGGCAGAAAAACAGGAAAGGTTCGAGATGACCTACGCGCCGGCCGAACCGGATCCCTTAACGGCCCTGGCCCTCTTCCGAAGGGCAGGACCGGTTCAAGACCCGACCCGACCTTAGCTCGACCACCAGGAATACCTGAGGAGCCAGGACTGCCGGTCTGACAGGCTCTGACCCCCAGCCGCCTTGCTGGCGGCCTGCGGCACCCCTGGCAGTCTTAGCTCGACCCCGGCCCATCCCTGGCGGATCCCGGGGAACCCGCCAGGAACAGGAAGGGATCTGCCCGCCGGCCGTGGGAGCCCCAAAGGCCCGTCCCCGACCTTTGGCCGATTCCGGCAGGTCTGTAAACCTGCTGTAATCTTGGCTCAGCCATCAGGAACCTTTCCTCTCCCTTTATCCTATCCGGAAGGAAAAGGGGATATACATGCTGGGGTGGTTGGGTAGCCGGTTATTGCCGCCTGTATGGGAGAAGGCGCATAGAGCAAAGGGCTCCCGGGCATGGTAGGGATAAAGAGGGGCAAAGGAGGTGGACCTGTGGCTGAGGAAAGGTCGCAAAGGTACCGGCAGGCCCGGGAGCGGGCTCAGAAACTGGAAAAAGAGAAAAGTCCCATGGATGCCCGAATGCCGGCCAAGGACACGGGAGCCGAGAATATCCAGGCTCCCTGAAACTTTCCCGGGGAGACGGGAAAAGGGAAGGCAGCCAGAAAAAACGGCAAGAAAGGGGCCTGCCGCCAGGGAAAACTGGCAGCAGGCCCCGGACTTTTGGGCCCTTATTACCTCCGGTCCAGCGACCAGGGCGGCGTTTACACCGCCGGGAAACATGGCGGCAACCCCTTCCGGTCTACCGACAACAGTTTGGAGGACTTTCCCCTCCCTTAGCAAATAATAATAGGTGTAGTAAAGACTGTTAAAACGATTCTTGCCGCAGGGAGGAGAAAGCTATGAAGATCTTCTTTGCCTATGACGGCTTTCCCAGGGCCAGGGAAAAACTCCGGGCAGAACTTACCGAGCCTCATTTCGCAATATCCGTCGTTGATCCGAAAGGGAACATCCTGGAACAGGTAGGGGATGTAGATGTCATCATCCCCGGCATGGCTGCCATCACAGCCGAGGTTATGGATGCCGCCCCCAGGCTCAAATTGATTGTCCAGTTTGGTGTGGGCCTGGACGGGGTCGATCTGGAAGCTGCCCGCCAGCGGGGCATATATGTAAGCAATGCCCCCGGGGTCAATGCCGTGGCCGTGGCCGAGCATGCCCTCTTTTTAATGCTGGCCCTGGCCCGCCGCCTGCCCGTCGCCCAGGCAGCCCTTGTGGAAGAGCGGATTGGTTTCCCCGTCGGCGGGGAATTGCATGGCAAGACCCTGGGGATCGTCGGTTTTGGCAACAGCGGCCGGGAATTGGCCCGCATGGCCCGGGGCCTGGGGATGCGGGTCCTGGCTGTCCGGCGCACCCCCCGGGAGGAGGATAGGGCCCTGGCCGACTTTGTCGGTACCCTGGATGATTTAGATAGGGTACTGGCCGAAGCCGACTTTGTCAGCCTCCACGCTCCCCTGACCCCCGAGACGGAGGGTCTCATCGATGCCGCCGCCCTGGCCAGGATGAAGCCGACGGCCTTCCTCGTCAATGTGGCCCGGGGAGGGCTGATTGTCCGGGATGACCTGGTGGCCGCCCTGCGCTCCGGGCTTATTGCCGGGGCCGGGCTGGATGTTTTTTGGATGGAACCCCCGGATCCCAAGGATGAACTTTTTACCTTAGAAAATGTTGTGGCAACGCCCCACATTGCCGGCGTGACGGAGGAAGCCTACAACCGCTCCGCCCGGCAGGTAGCAGCCCATATCCGCAGCTTGGCCCAGGAAGGAAAGCCTGAGTTTTACTATTAATGGCAGGTGTCCATGCTGGTTCCTGATAAGGCTTTTGGCAGAGTCGATTTTAGTGGGCTGGCCACTTTGCTGCCGGCTCCGCGAACTTCTAATTTCCAACTTCCAACCTCCAAGGGCAGTCGCCGGCTTTGCAAAGTGGCCAGCCCAACCTAAATCAGCGTTTTCGGCGAAGTAAGGTTGCAATGAGGGACGTATCCGTTGTGGTAGTAAGTAATCAGTATTCGATGGCCAGTGCCGGAAGTACCCCGAAAACAGCATTGAGACACAGGATAAGAGAGCGCAGGCGAGTGAGGAAAAGCAGCGACACCATGTCCGAGCCCCCGAAGGGGGCGAGTTGTGTCGCTGCCCGAAGGAGCCGAGCTCGTTCAGTGGATTGGTGTGTCTCCTGCTGTGGAGGGGTACTTCCGGCACCCAATACCGGATTACATCTACTTCAATGATGGGAGACAGGGTCCAACTTCCAACCTCCAATGGCAGACGGCAAAGGGCTATTTTTGAAGTAGAGTGGGAATATGCATCAAGTGGAAGGAAAGGGGGCGGGGGGTGGGGAAATCATCAGGGGAATGTAGTTGACGGGGAGGGTTTGCAACGATGGCGGAGCAGAGGACAATCTTTGAGGCAGAAGTGGTAGGGGAAGTGCAGAAAATCTACTTTCGCGATGAAGGAAACCTGTATACCGTGGCCGGGGTAGACACGGAAACGGGGCGGGTCACGGTCATCGGCCACTTTCCCCAGCTTCTGCCGGGACAGCGCTACACTTTTTGCGGTCAGTGGACCCTCCACCCCAAGTACGGCCAGCAGTTCAAGGCCCAAAGCTGCCAGGAAATCCTGCCCACCAGCCGGGAGGGGATCAAGGCCTATCTGGCCAGCGGTCTAATCCCCGGGGTGGGAGAGAAAACTGCCGCCCGCCTGGTGGACCATTTCGGTGAGGAGACCCTGGATATCATCGCCCAATATCCCCAGCGCCTCCTGGAGGTCCCCGGCATTGGCGAAAAGACGGCGGCCAAGATCACGGCGGCCGTAGAGGCCAACCGGGAGCTGGAACGGGTCATGGTCTTTCTCCAGGCCCATGGCATCAGCCCCAACCTGGCCCTGAAGATCTATCGCCAGTACGGGGACGAGTCCCTGGAGGTGGTGCGGGAAAACCCCTACCGTCTGACGGAAGACATCTTTGGCGTGGGCTTTGCCACCGCAGACCGGATTGCCAGGCAGCTGGGGGTCTTCCTCCATGATCCCTTCCGCCTCCAGGCCGGTCTCAGCTATGTTCTAAGCGAAGCCTGCTACCAGCAGGGGCACACCTACCTGCCCGAGGAAAAACTGCTGGAAGGGGCCCTGAAGCTCTTGAATACCCCCGACATAGAGGAGCCTATAGAGGGGGAGGAAGTGACGGCTGCCCTTGATGCCCTGGTGGGGAAGGGGGAACTCATCCGGGAAGGGAAAGGGATCTACCTGCCCTCCCTCTTTCAGGCGGAAACCAGGCTGGCAGACCGCCTGGCAAAACTGGCCCGCCTCCGCTACGAGATCGATGAAAGCAAAGTGCGGGAGGCGGTGGCAGGTGTGGAAAGGGACCTGGACCTGACCCTGGCTCCCCAGCAGATTCAGGTCCTTTTCCAGGCCCTGCAGAAGGGCCTCCTCATTGTCACAGGGGGGCCGGGAACGGGCAAATCCACCATCGTCAGCGGCATTATCCAGGTCCTGCAGGCCGTGGAACCCAGGGCCCGGGTCCTCCTGGCCGCCCCCACAGGGCGGGCGGCCAAACGCCTCAGCGAATTGACGGGCCTGGAGGCCAAAACCATCCACCGCCTCCTGGGCTTCCGCTGGGAGGAGGGCCGGTGGGAGTTTACCCTGGGGGAAGAAAAACCCCTGGAAGGGGAGCTCCTGGTAGTGGACGAGTTCTCCATGGTTGACCTGGCCCTGGCCTATCATCTTTTCCAGGCGGTGCCGGCAGGGATGCGGGTCGTCCTGGTGGGTGATGTGGACCAGCTGCCCAGCGTGGGGCCGGGCCATGTCCTCCGGGATATCATTGCGGCCGGGACCATTCCCACCGTGCGCCTGACCCACATCTTCCGCCAGGCCGGGGCTTCCCAAATTGTCCTCAACGCCCACCGGATCAATCGGGGCCAGATGATAGAAACCAGAGGCCAGCAGGGGGACTTCCTCTTCCTGTCCCAGGAAGAGCCGGAAAGGGCCCTGGCTGCCATCCGGCGCCTGGTCAGGCGGGCCCTGGAATCCCTCCCCCTGGAGGAGGTCCAGGTCATTTCCCCCATGCACAACCATATCCTGGGGGTGGAAAACCTGAACCGGGTCCTGCAGGAGGAACTGAATCCTCCCGCTCCCGGGAAGAAGGAGTACCAGGTGGGCAAGACCACCTTCCGGGTCGGAGACAAGGTGATGGCCATCAAGAACAATTACGACAAGGGTGTATTCAACGGCAATATGGGCCGGATCACCGACATTCTCCTCGCCCGGGAGACGGAGGACCTGGCCGAGGATACCCTTCTGGTAGAATTCGACGGGGAGACCGTTGCCTACCGCCGTTCGGAGCTGGATGAACTTACCCTGGCCTATGCCGTCACGGTCCACAAGGCCCAGGGCTCGGAATTTGCCTTCTGCCTCTTTCCCCTGAGCACCCAGCATTGGTACATGCTGCAGCGCAATCTCTTTTATACGGCCGTCACCCGGGGAAAGAAGATGGTGGTCCTGATCGGGAGCAGGAGGGCCCTGCGCCGGGCCATCCGCAACAACACCGTCCAGCAGCGCTACACCCGCCTCAAGGAGAGGCTGCAGGCCCTGGGCGGGGAGGGGAAAACAGAGCCAGGGGATTGGGATGACCTGGGGCAGCACTGGTAAAAGGACCGGTGCTGCCCCTTTTAGCCGATAACCTGGGAAAAGACCCGGGCAAAATTTCCCCCCAGGATCTTCAGGATATCTGAGTCGGAATAACCCCTGGCTACCAGCCCCCTGGTGATGTTGGGCAGCCGGGAAACATCCTCCAGGCCCCCGGGGGTGGCGGCAATCCCGTCATAGTCGGAACCCAAACCGATGCAGTCACAGCCGGCAAGCCGGGCTATGTAATCGATATGATCCAGGACCGTCTCCAGCCTGGCCCCGGGGCCCAGGAATTGGGGGGCAAAGTTGATGCCTATTACTCCTCCCCGAGCCGCCAGGGCCTTTATCTGCTCGTCGTCCAGGTTGCGGGGGTGGTCGTGGAGGCCCCGGGCGTTGGAATGGGAGGCGATGACCGGGTGGCGGGAGTGTTCCAGGACATCCCAAAAGCCGGCGGGGGAGAGGTGGGAGACGTCCACTACCATTCCCAGGCGGTTCATTGCGGCTACCGTTTCCAGGCCCAGGCTGGTGAGGCCCCCGCCGGTCCGGGCTTCTGCGATGCCGTCGGCCAGCTGGTTCCGGTTATTCCAGGTCAGCCCCAGGGCCCGGACCCCCAGCCGGTAGAGGCAGGGCAAAATGGCCGGTCCCCCCTCCAGGGCCTCTCCCCCTTCGATGCTGAGGAGGGCGGCCACTTCTCCCTGGGCCGCGGCCTCCTCAATCTTCGCCATAGAGGTAGCCAGGGTCAGCTTCCCCCTGTTCTCTTCCAATTCCCGGTAAAAGGCGCTGATAAATTCCAGGGTCCGGCGCAGATAGGGGGGTGCATCGATATAAATGGCGAAGATCTGCACCTTCACCCCTCCCTGCTGGAGCCGGGGCAGATCCAGGTGGCCCCTGCTGCCTTTCTCCCCCAGGGTCCGGCTACCGGCTGCGATGTCTATAAGGGTGTCACAGTGGCTGTCCCAAACCAGGGCCTGCCGGTGCAGTCTCCGAGCCCTCTCTTCCTGGTCCGCTGTCAGTTTCATATCTTCTTCCTCCCCCCCCCAGAAGCGGGAATATTCCTGTCCCTTTAGTTTAGATCAGGGCAGCCAGGGTTGCAAATTAAAGTTTCTTTGGAGTGGAAGGAATATTTAGTCAATACTAGAATATTAAAAAACAGGACCCTCCTTGTAAAAAGAGCTTTGACAGTTTCCCTTCACCCAGGCTCTGCAGAAGTCGGATAAATCGGGGAGGGAGGCAGGCTAAAGCAAAAGGGCTGAAGGATGAGAGGGAAAGGAGTGGTAATTTCCATGCGGATCCTTTTTATCGGTCAGGCGGCCTTCGGCAGTGATGCCCTGGCTGCCCTGGTAGAACAGGGGGAAGAAGTAGTTGGGGTGATCACCAGCAAAGGCAGAGGGGAAGTGCCTGATCCAGTGGCTGTCAAGGCCGAGGAACTGGGCCTGCCGGTGTTTACGACCAGCAGCCTCAGGATTCAGGAGGTTGCCGACTGGGTTGTCCAGCGCAAACCCGATTTAATGTGCCTGGCCTATGTCACCTGGATCGTTCCCCAGTCCCTCATTGACCTGGCCCCCCTGGGTGGGATCAACTATCACCCTTCCCTCCTGCCCAGGCACCGGGGCGGCAGCGCCATGAACTGGGCCATCCTCCAGGGGGACAAGGAAACGGGGGTTACCATCCATTATATCGATGCCGGCATCGATACCGGTGATATCATTCTCCAGGAAAAGGTCCCCATCGACCCCGATGAAAGTGTCAAAACCCTTTATTTCCAAAAACTCTATCCCCTGGGGGTAAAGCTCATTGCCCGGGCCGTGGCTTTAATCCGGGAGGGGAAGGCCCCCCGTATTCCCCAGGACGATGCCCAGGCCACCTATGAACCCCTAATTACCGAAGAGGACCTGCGCCTGGATTGGAACCGGCCGGTCCAGGAGCTCTACCGGGTAGTGCGGGCTGGCGATCCTGCCCCCGGAGCCGTTACCAACCTGCGGGGGGAAAAGCTGAAGATCTGGGCGGCCCGCCCGGTGGAAGAAGCAGCTTCTGCAGGCCAGAAACCCGGGACCATTGTGGCTGTCAACCCCCGGGGCTTTGTGGTCCAGGCCGGGGAGGGCGCCCTGCAGGTGGAGCGGGTCCAGTATCCCGGCACCAAAAAGATCCCGGCTCCCGAACTGGTAGATATCCTCAAGCTGGCGCCGGGGGAAGTGTTGGGATAAGGGCTAGAAAACCCAATGGAATTCCTTTACCCTGCTTTTTCCCAGGTCCCGCAGGAACAGGGTAAGGGAATTCATTTCTTTTTCCCAGAAGGGGGTCCCAGCGGGGAGTTTGTTGGGGACCCGGAGCAGGCCCTTCAGATAGTTTTTTCCTGCCTCCTCTTCTTCCCAATAAAAACCGGTACTCAGCTTTTCGTCCCGGGCATTGGTGAGGGTGGCCGTTTCTGCCGGATCGTAATCGGACAGGTCATAACCCTCGCTTTTCAGTTCCACCTTAAAGGTCAGTTCTTCCGGGGGAGTGCCCTGGTCTTCGGAAAGAAAGGTTACAATTGCTTCCACATCGCCCTCCCGGTTAATTTTTGTCCGCCCTTCTCCGGGGGCGGACCATTGGCCGCCCCGTTCCCGGTCAAATCCTTGGTAGAGGTAAATACCTCCCAGGATGAGGGCGGCGGCTAGAAAGAAGAGCACTGTTTTTCGCACTGTAAGCTCCCCCCTGCTTAAAGATAGGCCCCTACATCCCTAGTTTGGCAGGGAAAGAAGAGCCTTATCCCCGGTAAGGGGTTTTTTCCTTCTTGGTCCGACCTTTTTCCGGCCGCAGGTGGTGTACCCATTTTCTTTTGCTCCGGGGTGTTTACAGAATATAGACAGATAGCTATAATAAGTGGTATGCGGTTATAATAAGGTAACGAACATTTATTCAATTTTGGTCGTGGGGTTGAACTAATCTTCACACCAGAAAAAGGAGGTTATTCTATGTTGCCAGGGAACAGGCAGATCAGAGCTCGCAATATCCTGAAAGGTCTGGAGGGGCAGGAACTAAGGGAATTGGCCCGCCACCATGAGAAAACCACCATTTACGGGAGCCCCTCTTATGTTACAAAGGTGCGGAACCGGAGTGCCAAGAATACTTACATTGTCGCCGATGACCTTCCCCTGGGCGTCAGGCAGCAGTCCCTTCCCAGCCGGGAGGCCGATAAGATTATTGATGAGGTCCACCGCTATCTGGAAGATCAGGAGCTGATCCAGGTAGACCGGCAGATGGGCCTCACTCCTCCCGCCACCTACCACTGCCGCCTCTATGTCACCAAGGAATATGCCCGCCTGGCCCATATGTGGTACTACACCCTCTTCCCTGCCCCGGTAGAGGAGGAGCCCGACTTTGTCAGCATCTACGTTCCCCAGTGGCCGGAGCGGATCATCCTGGTTTACCCCCAGGAGGGCGTTACCTATATTCTGGGTACAGATTATTTTGGCGAAGCCAAGAAGTCCTTTTTGCGCCAGGCCATGTACCGCTTTAAGGTAGAAGCAGGGGGCTTAGGTTTCCACGCCGGGAGCAAGGTCCTCCGGGTTAGGACCGAGGCGGGGGAACTGGAAGAGCTGGGCTTCATTATGTTCGGGCTGAGCGGCACCGGAAAAACAACCCTGACCATCCACGATCATGACCTGACCGGAGAAGAGGGGATCATCATCCGGCAGGACGATGTTGTCCTCATGGACCGGAAGGGCTTCTGCCACGGTACGGAAAACGGCTTTTTCATCAAGACCGAGGGTTTAGATGAGGGCCAGCGGGTCCTCTACAAGGCGGCCACGGGACCCATGGCCTGCCTGGAAAACGTGATGGTCTATGAAGATGGTACCGTCGATTTCGACAATGTGGATCTGACTTCCAACGGCCGGGGGGTTGTGCCCCGCTCCGAGGTGGAAGGGACCGACGAGATAATTGATTTGCCCAAGGCCCACCGGGTGATATTCATTACCAGGCGGAACGATATCGTGCCCCCGGTAGCCAAGTTGGATCCGGTCCAGGCGGCGGCCTACTTCATGCTGGGTGAGTCCATTGAGACCTCGGCCGGAGATCCGACCAAAGCCGGGCAATCCAAGCGGGAGGTAGGGACCAACCCCTTCCTCATCGGCCCCGAGGCCGAAGAGGGGAACCGCTTCCTGGAGATCCTGCAGGCCAACCCCGACATGGAGTGCTACCTGGTCAATACCGGTAGTGTAGGGGCAAAGGACGGCAGCTCCGGGGAAAAGATAACCATTCCTGTGACCACCGCGATCATGAAGGGCCTGGCCAAAGGGGGCATCAAGTGGGAGCAGGACCCCGACTGGGGCTACCTGGTGGCGACAGAGGTGCCGGGGGTGGACATGTCCAAATATGTTCCCCGCCAGTACTACGAACCGGCCGAATATGAGGCTCTGGTGGAAAAACTCCGCCAGGAACGGCGCCAGTGGCTGGCCCAGTTTCCCGGGTTAAAGCCGGAGATTTTAAAGGTTGTGGAAAAGGAATAGAGGATTGGTCGTGCCAGAAAATGGGGACTGTCTCCTTTGGATAGGGAGACTGTCCCCATTTTTACGATAGTGAGTAGCCAGTAGCCGGGTGTCTGGTGCCGGAAGTACCCCGAAAACAGCATTAACACACAGGATAATAGAGGGCAGGCGAGTGGGGAAAATCAGCGACACCATGTCTGAGCAGTTATAGAACAATTAAATTTTGCTCTTTATCCAACCAGGGGACAACATGGTAGATATCCTGCTGAAGGCAGTAGGCGATGTCGGCCTCCAGGCCCAGGTCCACCAGGCGCTGGTAGTGGGAGGCATGGGAGATGAGGTGGGGGAGGTCCTCCTGGTGGGACAGGTAGAGCTGCCGGAGGGTAAAGGCCAGATCCCCCAGGCGGGCCTGGGGCTCCATCTCCTGCAGGTAATTGACAAGCATGCCGGCACAGGCGGCATCGTCGAGGGAGAAGCGGTTGCGGGTGCCGGCGCAGAGGAGATAAATATCGGTCCCCCTCTGCCAGGCCTCCCGGGCCACTGCCCGGGCATTGAGGAAGGAGGCAATGAGCAGCTTTGCGGCGGGGAGGGCCTTCTTAATGGCTACCGTTCCGTTGGTGGTGGTCATGACTATGGTTTTCCCGGCTACTGCTTCTCTGGTGTACTGCCGGGGGGAATTGTCCAGGTCGAAACCGGGTATTTTCAGGGCCTTCCGTTCGCCACCCAAAAGGAAGGTCCCCGGGGGGAGGCAGGCTGCCGCCTCCCTGGCTGCGTCAATGGTCAGGACCGAGAGCACCGCGGCTGCCCCGTTGGCCAGGGCGGTGGTGATGGTGCTGGTGGCCCGGAGGACGTCGATGATGAGGACGGTCTTGCCGGCCAAGGCTTCCTGATCGGCCCCGCCAGCGGTGGGGAAAACATCTATATGCAAAATTGTGACCTCCTTTGCTGTATTATATATGTTCATTATAGCACGGCCTCTGGCAATTGTTAGGTAACAATTGACGATTGGCAAGGGATAATTAGCAATTAATGGTAAATAGTAGGGGCGACCTGTGGTCGCCCGTTGGTGGTCTTGTGGCAATTGACGATTGACAGTTTTTGGTGCGAGGGGGCAGGGCTGCAGCTGTAATTGTTGTCGCTAATTCTGCCGTGTTGCCGGAAGTGCCCCGAAAACAGCATTGAGACTTTCAGGCGAGCGAGGAAAAGCAGCGACAATGCCTCGCCCTGAAAGGGCGAGTTGTGTCGCTGCCCGAACGAGCCGAGCTCGTACAGTAGATTGGCTTGTCTCATGCTGTGGAAGGGAATTTCCGGCATTAATAGTATTAGACGACCGACTACCGACAACCCCTTAGAACCAGTCCCCCAACAGCAGGAGGATCAGGATTAAGAAGACCAGAAATGCCTTCCTGTCGTCAAAGAAATCATGTCTTCTGGTGATCTCTGCCACTTGTCTCCCTCCTTTTTCCCTGTGCTTCTCCTCCAGTATATTCGGCTGCGGCATAATATGTGTTATCTGTAGGGGAAAAGGGGAAGCTGTTAGAGGGTGGAGGTATTAATTACCAATTTCCAAATTCCAACCTTCAATTGGGCAGGAATTTTTTTGTCTGGCAAGAATATTACTTGTATAATTGAAATTGGAACCACGACGGTTCCAAAGCCCCTGCCGAGCAGGGTAAAATGGAGGATTGGCAGATATGCTGCGGGTAGTTGTCATTGACGGAATGGGCGGTGGCATCGGCAGCCAGGTAATTTCCCAGCTCCGGAATGTTTTGGACCCCGCTGCCCGGCTGGAAATTTTAGCCCTGGGAACCAATTCTGCCGCCACCACCAACATGGTAAAGGCCGGAGCCGACAAGGGAGCCACAGGTGAGAACGCCATCTGTTACTGCGTTCCCAGGGCAGATATTATTATCGGCCCCCTGGGGATTATCATTCCCAACGGCATGCTCGGGGAAATTACTCCAGCCATGGCGACGGCTATTGTGGCCAGTCCGGCCACCAAGTTTCTCCTGCCCATCAACCAGCCCCATGTGGTGCTGGTAGGGGTAAACGAAGCTCCCCTGACCGCCCTCTTGCGGGACCTGGTGAAACGGGTCCAGCAGGAGCTGGAGGGGCGGTAAGGCGGATAAACTTCTTTACAATTATCTTCCCCGGATGCAAAGACCTCGAAGGTTTTGCGTACCGGTTTGAAAACCGGTGGGTAAAATCTTCGGGGTTTTTTGTTGGAGGGAGAAGGAGGATGTCTTATGAACATGAAGGCTAAGCCTCTGGTCAGTGCTGGTATTCTTGTGGCCCTGGGAGTTCTTATACCAGTGATTTTCCACGTAACCGGGGTGGGAGGGACCATCTTTTTACCTATGCATATTCCCGTACTGTTTGCCGGCATCATTCTCGGCCCCGGCCTGGGGGCCCTGGTGGGGCTCCTTTGCCCGGTCCTCAGCCACCTCCTAACCGGCATGCCTCCGGTGAGCCCCATGCCCATCATGCCCCTGATGGTGGTAGAACTGGCCGTCTATGGGGCGGTCATGGGCTTTCTCACCCATCGGGTCCGCAGCATATGGGTCTCCCTTGTGGGGGCAATGGTTTTGGGGCGCGTTGCCCTGGGCCTGGCCGTGGCAGTGATTGCTCCCCTCTACAATGTGCCCCTGCAGCCCCTCACCTATGTCCAGGGGGCAATTGCCAGCGGCCTGCCGGGCATTGTCATCCAGCTCCTGTTGATCCCCCCCGTAGCCCAGAGATTTTTCCTGTCCCGGGCCAATAAAGGGAAGGCGGATTATGGGCTGTCCTTAGGGGAGGCAGAATAGGTCAGGACGATAAAAAAGAGGAGGGCCCCTGGCGGGTCCTTCCTCTTTTTTTCTGGCTGCTTGGCAGAGAAGGGGGGTAACTGGCGGAAAGTTACCCCTGGGGCAGTAAGATTCGGTCCTGCGGGAAAGAATATTTAAAAAGATAAAGGATTTCCCCCCACCAACCGAGAATATTTTTATGGTTTGTGTCATATTCGAGAGGAGGTAGATGATATTGCCTACGCCAAAACAAGTCCTTGTCATCGGAGGAGGGCCGGGAGGGTATGTTGCTGCCATCAGGGCTGCCCAGATGGGTGCAGCCGTTACCCTGGTGGAAAAGGGTGAACTGGGCGGCACCTGCCTCAACGTCGGCTGCATGCCCACCAAGGTGCTCCTTCATACAGTGGAGGTTAAGGAAGCCATTGCCGAGGCCAAGGAAATCGGCCTTGAGGTAGCAGAGGCTACCGTCAACCTGGATCAGCTCCGGAAGAGGAAGGAAAGGGTGGTCCGCCAGCTCACCGGTGGGGTAGGCATGCTCTTGAAGGCCAATGGGGTAAAGGTCGTCAAGGGTACCGCCAGCTTTATCGGGCCCAAAAAGGTCAAGGTACAGCTGGTCGACGGGGGAGAAGAAAACCTGGAAGGAGATCGGGTTATTATTGCCACCGGTTCTGTACCGGTCCAGCTGCCTATTCCCGGTGCCGATCTGCCGGGCATCTGGGACAGTGACATGGCCCTGGAAGTTAAGGAAATACCGGAACGGCTCCTCATCATCGGCGGTGGGGTTATAGGCACAGAGTTTGCCAATATCTTCCACGGCTTGGGGAGCAAGGTCACCATCGTCGAGATGCTGCCTCGCATCCTGCCTCCGGTGGATGGGGAGATTGCCGCTGCCCTCACCAAGGAATTCCAGCGGCGGGGTATGGATATTTATACCGACAGCAAGGTGGGGCGGATTGAACAGCAGGGCGAGGCCTATGTTGCCACCGTTGCCGGTCCCGAGGGCGAATTTAAGGTGGAAGCCGATCGTGTCCTCATCGCCGTTGGCCGCCGGCCTTACACAGAAGGCCTTGGCCTGGAGAACACCCGGGTGCAGACAGACCGGGGCCGGATCCTGGTGGACGAATACCTGGAGACGGCTGAACCGGGTGTCTTTGCCATTGGGGATGCCATCGGCGGCGTGCTCCTGGCCCACGTGGCCTTTGCCGAGGGAGAGCGGGCGGCGGCCAATGCCCTGGGCGAGAAGGAAGCTATGGATTACACGGTTATACCCAACTGCATCTTCACCCAGCCGGAAGTTGCCGCCGTCGGCCTGACGGAAGAAGAAGCCCGGGAGCAGGGCGAAGAGATCGTTATCGGCCGCTTCCCCTTCCAGGCCAATGGCAAGGCCCTCATCCAGCAGGAGACCAGGGGAATGGTCAAGATCATAGCCGGCGCCGAATACGGTGAGATCCTGGGCGTCCACATCATGGGTCCCAATGCTACCGAGCTCATCCTCGAAGGCGGCCTGGCCATCCATATGGAGGCTACTCTGGAAGAGATCTACGGGACCATCCACCCCCACCCGACGGTGGGCGAGGCCATTGCCGAAGCGGCCATGGCGGCTGCCAAGCGGGCCCTGCATATTCCCAATATGTAGGCAAGGTAAAATAAAGGAAAACCGCCGGATGGTAAACCACCCGGCGGTTTATTTTTCCCTGGGCGCTGGAGCCGGCAATTTATCGGCCTGCCAGCATTGTCCCCTTTAGTTTTTCCCCATCAATTTCCCTTCTCGCCACGCCGCTCTCCACGGCAGCCCTGGCAACTTCACAGGCTACATGGGCGGCAACCCTTTTATCAAAGGCCCCGGGAATGCAGTAGTCGGGTGTTAATTTCTCGGGACTGATGAGGGCTGCTATGGCATGGGCAGCGGCAAGCTTCATCTCTTCATTTATGTCCCTTGCCCTCGTTTCCAGGGCGCCGCGGAAGATGCCCGGAAAGGCCAGCACATTGTTGATCTGGTTGGGAAAATCGGAACGGCCTGTTCCTATCACCCTGGCTCCTGCAGCCTTGGCTTCTTCAGGATAGATCTCCGGTATCGGATTGGCCAGGGCAAAGACAATTGGGTCCTTGGCCATGGTCCTTACCATATCTGCCGTTACCGTTCCAGGAGCCGACACGCCGATGAAGATGTCCCGTCCCTTCATGGCCTCGGCCAGATCCCCCTGCAAATTTTCCTTGTTTGTTATGGCCGCCAGGGCTTCCTTACTGGCATTTAGATTGGGCCTGTCCTTGGAGATAATTCCCTGGCTGTCGCAGATCACTATGTCGGTAACGCCGGCGGACTGGAGGAGTTTTACTATGGCAACACCGGCCGCCCCTGCCCCGTTAATGACTACTTTAACATCTTCTATGTCTTTTTCTACTATTTTCAGGGCATTGATGACGGCCGCCAAAACGACTACAGCCGTACCGTGCTGGTCATCGTGGAAAACGGGGATATCAAGCTCCTCCTTTAACCTGTCCTCGATTTCAAAGCACCTGGGCGCCGCGATATCTTCCAGGTTGATACCGCCGAAGGTGGGGGCCAGGTATTTTATGGTTTTTACAATTTCCTCTACATCCTGGGTGTCCAGGCAGACGGGAAAGGCGTCGACGCCGGCAAAATTCTTAAAAAGCACCGCCTTCCCTTCCATTACAGGCATGGCTGCCTGGGGACCGATATTACCCAGACCCAGGACTGCCGACCCGTCGGTAACCACTGCCACCAGGCGGCCCTTGGCCGTGTAGTCGTAAGCCAAATCGGGATTTTGACTTATTTCCTTACAGGGCTCGGCGACGCCGGGGGTATAGGCAAGACTCAAGTCCCTGGCATCCTCAAGCTGCACCTTGCTGGTTACCTCTATCTTACCCCTGTTGTCCCTGTGCAGCTTTAGGGCATCCTTTTTTACGTCCATCCTTAGACCTCCTATTCTACTTGGTACTTGGGCGGCTCGGTTTCGTATAGATTGTTCCCTTCCGAATCTACAACAACTATGGCTGGAAAATCCTCCACATAAAACCTGTGGATGGCCTCTGCACCCAGATCCCCATAGCAGACCACCTCAGCCCTTTTTATGCTTTGGGAAATCAAGGCGGCGGCCCCGCCTACGGCAGCCAGGTAAACGGCGCCCCACTCTTTCATAGCCTCGATCACTTCTTTAGATCTTGTGCCTTTGCCAATCATCCCTTTCAGGCCCAACTGCAGCAGCTGGGGTGTATAGGGATCCATCCGGTAACTGGTTGTGGGGCCGGCCGGGCCTACGGCATAGCCGGGCTTTGCCGGTGCTGGTCCCACATAGTAGATAAAATGCCCCTTTAAATCGATGGGGAGCTCCTTTCCCTCTTCCAGGAGCTTGATCAAGCGCTTGTGGGCCGCATCCCTGGCAGTGTAGATTTCCCCTGTGATCAGGACACTGTCTTTAGCCCGTAGTTTCCGAATCTCTTCTGTGGTAACAGGCGTCTTTATCCTGATAATTTTCTCCACCAGTCTTCTCTCCTTCGCCTTTAGATAACCCTTTCTGCGTGTCGCGCTGCATGGCAGCAGATATTGACAGCCACCGGCAGGCCGGCGATATGGGTTGGGAAATATTCAATATTTACCGCCAGGGCCGTTGTTCTCCCGCCAAGCCCCGCCGGGCCGATGCCCGATTTATTGATTTCTTCGAGGAGCTCGGCTTCCAGGCGGGCATAGCGGGGGTCTTTATTCTGTTCCCCCACGGGCCGCAAAAGGGCCCATTTGGACAAAAGGGCAGCCTTCTCCATGGTGCCGCCGATGCCGACGCCAACGACAATGGGGGGACAGGGGTTTGGCCCGGCCTCGACGGCCGTCTGGACCACAAAATCCTTGACACCCTCTACACCGTCGGCCGGTTTCAGCATCTTTATCCGGCTCATGTTCTCGCTGCCAAAGCCCTTGGCAGTTACCATAATCCTTACCCTGTCACCCGGTACTATTTGGGTGTAGATTACCGCCGGCGTGTTGTCCCCGGTATTAATCCGGTCGAAAAGGGGGTCGGCAACTATGGACTTGCGCAAATATCCTTCTGTATAGGCCTCTTTAACGCCGGCGTTTATGGCTTCATTCAAATCCCCGCCGACAATTTGCACTTCCTGGCCCAGCTCAAGGAAAAGGACGGCCATGCCTGTATCCTGGCAGATGGCTATTTTCTCCTCGGCGGCGATTTCGTTGTTCCTAATTATCTGCTCTAAGACCCCTTTGCCAACGGGGGATTCCTCAACCTCCCTTAGTTCCTTAAGCTTTTCGTACACATCCCTGCCGATAAAATAATTGGCTTCCAAAAACAGTTCGCGGACGGTATCCTTTATTAGCTCGGCCTTAATTTCGCGCACAGTCTTCACCCCAACATACTATCATATTTGCATGGGAAACTAGGCTATGGAAATCTCCTTTTCTTCGAAGCCCTTGGGTCTGGTTAGGGATTTGGGGCAAAGGAGCCTTTCCATTTCTTCCGGACTCAAAAGGTCCTTTTCCGAAACTATTTCCAGCACGGTCTTGCCCCCCTCCAGGGCTTCCCTGGCCAGTTCGGTTGCCCCCTCGTAACCCAGATGGGGCACCAGGGCGGTTATGATACCCAGGCTTCTGTGGACCATGTCCTGGCACCTTTCCCGGTTGGCCGTTATGCCAACAATGCACCTTTCCCGGAAGACCTTGCAGACATTGGTAAGGATCTCTAACGATTGTATTATATTAAACACCATTACCGGCTCCATGACATTGAGCTCGAACTGACCGGCCTGGGCAGCCAGGCTGACGGTGGTGTCGTTCCCCATGACCTGGAAGGCCACCTGGTTTACGACTTCGGGTATAACGGGATTTACCTTGCCGGGCATGATGGAGGAGCCAGGCTGGACCGGGGGAAGATTTATCTCGCTGAGTCCGGCCCTGGGACCCGATGCCATCAATCTCAGGTCATTGGCTACCTTGGACAAATTCAGGGCCAGGAGTTTTAAGGTGGCAGAAAAGGCGGCGAGGGTATCGGCATTTTGGGTTGCATCGACCATGTTGTCGGTGCCCGTAAGGGGCAGGCCGGTAATTTTCCGCAGCTTTTCTATAACCGCATTAATATACTCCACACTGGCATTTAAGCCGGTGCCTACGGCGGTTGCCCCCATATTTACTTCATAGAGGGCGGCAGAAGCCTCCTTGATCCTCTCTATGTCCCTGCCGATGGCACAGGCATAGGCCCCAAATTCCTGTCCCAGGCGGATGGGCACAGCATCCTGGAGGTGGGTGCGGCCCATTTTGATAACATCATCGAATTCCCCGGCCTTGGCCAGGAGGGCCTGCTGCAGCTCCTTTAACTCGGCCAGCAGCTTATGTACCAGTTTTAACAGGGCAATGCGTACGGCAGTGGGGAAGGCATCGTTGGTCGACTGGGCCATATTTACATGGGAGTTGGGTGAAACCAGTTTGTAGTCTCCCCTTTCGCCACCGAGAAGCTCAATGGCCCTGTTGGCGATGACTTCGTTGGCGTTCATGTTGAGGGAGGTGCCGGCACCGCCCTGTATGACGTCTACTACAAACTGATCCAGGTGCTGCCCTGCGATTATTTCTTCGGCAGCCTGGACAATGGCAGCAGCTATTTTTTTATCTAATTTTCCTACCTGCATATTGGCAAGGGCGGCCGCCTTTTTAACCATGGCCAGGGCCCGCACCAGTTCCCTGTGGGGGCGGCAGCCGGTGATGGGGAAATTTTCCAGGGCGCGCAGGGTTTGAATACCATAATAGGCCTCCTTGGGTACTTCCTTGGCACCAAGTAAATCCTGTTCCAACCGCAGCTCTGTCACTTAGCTTCCTCCTTTTCGTCTTAATTCCTGGTTTCGGCAGATAATCTGGTGGTAAGGGCCATGGCTCCAGCCCTTTTAAAAAGAAGGGAAATACATATAAGTACGGGAGGAAAGGGGTTGGGGATGTTGTGGGAGTTTTGTAAAAAATTAAAGACCTCCTTTACTGTACAGGGTTAAATGGCTTCTTCTTATGGAGTTATCTGCCCGGGAGAGGAGAAATCGGGGGGTGGGTTGTTATTGTCCAAGGGCGAAGTTTATCAATAAACTAACGATTATGCTGGCGTTAACACGATTCATGCTCTCTTTAACAAAACAAATGGCTTTTGTAAATCACGAAAAAATTCAATTATATCATATCACGGTCAAAAAACTAAAGCAATACCCTGGCCTGATGGTGTATAAGTAGGTATTATTAAACTATAATGGGCGGGTTTTAATAAATTTTTCGTTATTATTTTGACTGGAGACCTGCCCGGCAGGTTAATGGGAGTCCAAAGGGGCACCTGCCGGTCAAGATAATTTGCATCAGGTGGCATAACTTATATTATATATGTAGTGCACGGACCCAACGGCTGGTTAAGACCCGGGAGGACCAACGAAGGAAACAGATCTTGGGAGGTGAAGAGGGTGGGCTTTTTCCCCTGGCGGCGGTGGATTCTTTTCCTCCCCCTGTTAGCCCTCCTTGCCGCCTTTGGCTGGCTGACCTGGCAGTGGCAGGGGGGCGGGGCTTTGGAAGTGACCTTTCCCGGGCCGGAAATTCCCCCTTTGGCCGGCTACACCTACCCCCTGTACCAGCTGGACCTGACCCTCAAACCCGAGACGGGGCTTGTAGAAGGCAGCTGTATTTTAGAGTATACCAATAATGAAGGGGAAGCCCTGGCGGAATTATACTTTCACCTCTATCCCAATGCGCCCCTCTTTTCCGAGGGTTCTCAAAAAAAGGGCTTCCTGACCGTAGATGAAGTGCTGCTCAACAAAGGGGCCGTTACCTGGAAGCAGGAGGGGACCCTCCTACAGATAAAGCTGCCCGAGCCCCTTCCCCCCGGGGAGGGGACAGTCCTGGAGCTTGCCTTTAAAGTACAGGTCCCTCCCCTGGGGGAGCGCTTTGGAGTCAGGCAGGGCATCGTGAGCCTGGGCAACTGGTACCCCATCCTGGCCGTTTATGAAAATGGGGCCTGGTGCCTCGATCCCTACTATGAGATAGGGGACCCCTTCTACAGCGATGTGGCCCTTTACCGGGTAACCCTCCGCCTGCCCCGCCCCTATGGGGTGGCCGCCACCGGTAACCTCCGGGAAGTGAAAAAGCTCTCCTGGTGGCAGAAGGAGCTTTACTTCGAGACCGGACCCGTGCGGGATTTTGCCCTGGCGGTGAGCAAAAACTACCAGGTGGCCCGGAGGGAAGTGGGGGGGATAACGGTCCAGTCCTTTTATCTTAGGAACCAGGAGGAGGGCGGCCGCCTGGCCCTGGAGGCGGCCTGTGAGGCCCTGGTCTTTTTCCAGGAGGTTTTTGGCCCCTACCCCTACGATCAGTTCAGCGTTGCCGTCAGCGGCTTCTTTGCCGGCGGGATGGAATATCCCAACCTGGTTTTTATCAGCAGTGAGCTCTACCGGCCGGGGGCGGAGAAGATGCTGGAATATGTAGTTGTCCATGAAACAGCCCACCAGTGGTGGTACGGACTGGTGGGCAATGATCAGATCCGGGAGCCCTGGCTCGACGAAGGGCTGGCCGATTTCAGTACCAATCTATTTTATGAGTTTTGCCGTCCTGATGAGCAGGGAAGGGTCCCCGGTTCCCCGCTAGACCTCTATGAGCTTTACCAGGGGGAGGCTGCCCGCGGCATTATCCGACGCCCCCTGGGGGAATTCTCCTCGGAGTTGGAATACAGCCTGCTGGTTTACGGCAAGGGCAGCCTGGTCTTTGCCGAACTGCGGCAAATCTTGGGGGATGAGGCCTTTTTCCAGCTCCTGAAAGAATATGCGGCAGAATACAGCTACCGCCATGCCACCATCGCTGATTTTATCCGGCTCTGCGGCCGTTACACCGACTTGGATCTGGGCCAGTTCTTCTATAAATGGCTGGAGACGGCCTGATTTTCTCAGCGGCCCATGAGGCAGGAGAGGAGTTCCTCCTGGCCGATATTGCCGAAGAGCTTCTGCAGGTCATGCTTCTTTAGGTAATCCCTGATTACATCTTCCTCATAGCGCAGTCCCTTGAGGCCCTCCTCGAAATCGGCGAGGGAGACCAGACCTAAAAAGTCGCCGTATATTTTACCGTTGACTATATGGCCCTTATCCACTTCCAAGAGTACCTCTACCTTGCCGCCGTCGAAGCGTTTCGAGTTCCTGATGTTGCAGGCCGGCGACTGGCCGTAGTTCCAATCCCAGGTAAGGAAACGTTTCTCCATAAGGGTCCGTATTTTTTTCAGGTCTTCTTCTGTGAACTCATATTGGACAAAGTTCTCTCCCTGGATTTCCGCCACGGCGTCCCGGATGGCCTTTTTGAATTCTTCAATGGTGATATCTTCCTTGAGATGCTCCTTGATATTGGTGACCCGGCTCCGGACGGATTTTACCCCCTTGGATTCAATTTTGTCCTTTTGTACCTTGAGGGCCTTTTGCAGCCGCGTCAGATCGGAATCAAAGAGGAGGGTGCCGTGGCTGAGAATATTATTCTTGTAGAGGTACTGGGCATTGCCAGAGAACTTTCTCCCATCGATGGTGAGGTCATTGCGGCCTTTGAGCTCCGCCTTTACGCCCAGTTTGGCCAGGGCCCTGATGACCGGCTCGGTAAAGCTTTTAAAGTCTAAGAGATCGCTCTGGACTGCCTTCTTGATGAAGGTAAAATTGAGATTCCCCAGGTCGTGGTACACGGCCCCGCCTCCGGAGAGGCGGCGTACCACGTGGATCTTGTTTTCCCGTACATAATCGAGGTTGATCTCCGCCAGGGTATTCTGGTGGCGGCCGATGATGATGGAGGGCTCATTCTGCCACAGGAGCAGGTATTCCTCCTCGGGATCAAGATTTTTCAGTACATACTCCTCAGCCGCCAGATTGAAGTGGGGATCGGTGGAAATACTATTATCGATATAAAGCACAGTTATTCCTCCTTTGCTGTATATTGATGGTTTACTAGTATTTATTGGCTAAAATCGGCCTCAGGGTACTACGACTTTTAATATTCTCTCCTTCCCTTAAATAATCCTCCCTGCTGGGAATTTTGGCCCCAATTTTGCAATTTTAGTCTCAAAACAGGGTCTGGAGATTTTTTTCCCGAAAGAACTTGACCGGGAAGGCTGTTGATGCTACAATATTAGTAATAATTATCAACAAGGAGTTGTATTTATGTCCGCGGCAGCAGAACCTATCAAAAGGCGGAAGACACGCCAACGGGCCTTAATTCTCAAGATACTGCGTGACACCAAAAGCCATCCGACGGCCGATTGGATTTATAATGAAGTCCGGAAGGAGATACCCGACATCAGCCTGGGTACCGTTTACCGGAATCTTCGCCTCCTGAAGGAAATGGGGGAGATCCAGGAACTCCAGTGGGGAAGTACCTACAGCCGTTTTGATGGCAATCCCGAGGAGCACTATCACTTTAATTGTGAAAAGTGCGGCCAGGTTCTGGATGTGGATATTGATGTACAGCGGTATTTGGAAGAAAAAGTGGAAGAGAAACATGGTTGGAAAGTTACCAAGCACCGTCTCGAATTTTGGGGACTGTGTCATGATTGCCAAGAAGAAGCCCGGGAGGTGAAGTGAAGGATGGCCCTTTGGAAATGCAGTCAGTGTGGTTTTGAAAGGGAAGGACGCTGCAAGCCCCGGAAGTGCCCCGAGTGCCAGGGGCAGAACACCTTCGAAAAGAAGGAGTAGGGGTGTAGGTTAGGAGACAGGAAAATATAAATACAGGAAAACCCTTTGACCCCGGCCTGGCCGGGGATTTTTTTGTTTTTATAGTTGTAATATTAAACATTATGCTGTATAATTATACACATAAACAAGGATGGGAGGGACCAGCATGGAAGACTTGAAGGGACGGCACCTGCTGAGTCTACAGCAGTATAATAAGAAAGAACTGATGCAAATCCTTGAGACGGCCGCCGCCCTGCAGGCTATCATGGCCAGGGGTGTGCCCTTTAAACCCTTACAGGGCAAGACCCTGGGCATGATCTTTAATAAAAATTCGACTCGCACCCGGGTGTCCTTTGAAGTGGCCATCTACCAGCTTGGGGGCCATGGCCTTCACCTGGGCGGGCAGGAGCTCCAGCTGGCCCGGGGGGAATCAATTGCCGATACGGCCCGGGTCCTGTCCCGCTACCTGGATGCCATCATGATCCGGACCTACAGCCATGCCGAAGTGGAGGAGCTGGCTGCCAATGCCACTGTACCGGTGATCAACGGCCTTACCGACCGCTTCCACCCCTGCCAGGCCCTGGCCGACTTCTATACCCTCTACAAGAAAAAGGGACGGCTGGCGGGCTTAAAACTGGCCTTTGTCGGTGACGGCAACAATAATGTCACCCATTCCCTCCTTTTGGGAGCAGCCAAACTGGGTGTTGATATTCATGTTGCCGCCCCAGCGGGTTATGCACCCGAGGCTGAGGTCCTGGCCCTGGCCCGGCAGGAAGCAAAGCTCTCTGGCAGCTCAGTGCTCCTGACTACGGATCCGGTGGAGGCGGTGGCGGGGGCCGATGCCGTCTACACCGATGTCTGGACCAGTATGGGCAAGGAGGATGAAGCCCAGGAGCGATGCCGCATCCTTGCCCCCTACCAGGTCAACAGCTCCCTCATGGCGGCGGCCAAACCCGATGCCCTCTTCCTCCACTGCCTCCCGGCCAACCGGGGGGAGGAGGTTACCGATGAGGTGATGGACGGACCCAATTCGGCCGTCTTTGACCAGGCGGAAAACCGCCTCCATGTCCAGAAGGCCGTCCTCGCCCTCCTCGTCCGGGGCGGGGAACTGGTGGAGGAAATGGCGAACCTCCTTGGCGATAGGAAGCAGCCCCGGGTCGCGGGGTGACATTTGACAATTGACAATGGACAATTGACAATTTTGCAGTGTAGGAAAAATAACAATTTATTGGTGCCTTTTGGGGGACAGGGTGGGTAATTTGGGATTAAACCGTTGTCAGTGGGTTATATCGGAAATATCTTAGTCCGATACATTTTGGAATTCTAACCCTGTCCCCATCGTTGGAACGATTGTATAGTTTCCAGCAAAGCTTCGAAACAAAGGTGGGTGCCGGAAGTATCCCGAAAACAGCATTGAGACACAGGATAAAAGAGCGCAGGCGTATAGAAAATTGAAAGTGGGAGGGTATGGGAGCATTTCAGGCAATTATCGGCAGCATTTCTGGCGGAGCGACATTTCGACGAGCGGTTAAGGGCACTAGCGACGGTTCCGCAGGCCAGCGGGGCGGAGGACAGGAGGTCCGGAGCCGCCACTGGGACATGGAGGTCCCATTGGCGGGGACCCCGCTGGACAAGGAACCGGAGCGCAAGTTTCTTCCGCGAGGAGAACTGGGAGCGAAGCCAGAAATGCTGCTTGTGAGATTCAATTTATATGCTGTGTTTGAAGATGACAATAGCTACCATCAGGGGAAGGATTCCATCCTCCGGGGGAATAATAGATAAGTATAAATATTTCAAACTGGAGGTGGAGGCAGTGGGAAGGATTAGATGGCTTGGGCATGCGGCCTTTCAGATTACCACCAATGAGGGGAAGCAGATCTACATCGACCCCTGGCTCGAGGGGAATCCAGCCTACCCCCTCAAGGGAGAAGAACTGGAGGAGGCCGACCTGGTCCTGGTCACCCATGATCACTTCGATCACCTGGGCGACGCCGTAAGGCTCCTCCAGGGTGCGAAGGCCAGGGCCGTGGGCCAGCCGGAACTGCTGGGGGTGCTGGAGGTCGAGGGCGTCCCTGGAGAAAAACTCCTGGGCATGAATACCGGCGGTACGGTGGAGGTGGCCGGTATTGCTGTGACCATGACCCAGGCCTTCCATTCTTCCAGCAAGGGCAGCCCCGTTGGCTTTATCCTGCATCTGCCCGCGGGTCCCGTTATCTACCATGCCGGTGATACGGGCCTCTTCGGCGATATGAAACTCTTTGCCGAACTCTACAATATCGATGTGGCCCTGCTGCCCATCGGGGGCGTCTATACCATGGACCCCCTCCAGGCAGCCACGGCAGTAAAACTCCTCTCCCCCCGGGTCGTGATACCCATGCACTACCGGACTTTCCCCGCCCTGGCCCAGGATGCGAAAAGATTTGCCCGCCTGGTGCAGGAGAAGGCGCCGCGGGTGGAAGTGGTGGTATTGGAGCCCGGCGGCCAGTGGGAATTCTAGGGCAGCTGGTTCCAGGCCACTGGATCTGGGCCCTGGGCCGTTATTGCCGCTCCCTGTGCCCTCGAAAAAGGGTGTTGCATAACTATCGATGGTAATGTATAATTATGCTGTAAATTTGAGACTATGGTAACAGAGGGAGGAACCAAGGGTGAAGAAATATAATAAGGTGGTCCTGGCCTATTCCGGCGGTCTGGATACTTCCATCATCATTCCCTGGCTGAAGGAAAACTATGGTTGTGAAGTTATTGCCATGGCGGCCGATGTGGGCCAGAAGGAAGAACTGGAAAACCTGGAAGAAAAGGCCCTGAAAACGGGTGCCAGCAAGTTTTATCTCAAGGATGTGGTGGAGGAGTTTGTCACCGATTATATTTATCCTACCCTGAAGGCGGGGGCCATTTATGAAGGCAAATACCTCCTGGGGACATCCATGGCCCGGCCCCTCATAGGCAAGTGTCTGGTAGAGGTTGCCAGGGCAGAGGGGGCCGATGCCATAGCCCACGGTTGTACGGGGAAGGGCAACGACCAGGTGCGCTTTGAACTGGCCGTCAAGGCCCTGGCACCCGACCTGGCCATAATTGCCCCCTGGCGAGAGTGGGATTTGAAGTCCCGGGAAGACGAGATAGAGTATGCCCTAAAGCGGGGCATCCCCATCCCGGTGACCAAGGAAAAACCCTACAGCATGGACCGGAACATCTGGCACATCAGCTACGAGGGGGGTGTCCTGGAGGATCCCTACTATGAACCCGACGAAGACATGTTCCTCCTGACCGTTGCCCCCGAAAAGGCGCCGGACAAACCAACCTATGTGGAGATTACCTTCGAAAAGGGCATTCCCACCCAGATCGACGGCAAGGACTACGATCCCGTGGCCCTCATCGATAAGCTCAACGAAATAGCCGGGGCCAACGGTGTGGGGCGGGTGGATATTGTGGAGAACCGCCTGGTGGGCATGAAATCCCGGGGTGTTTATGAGACCCCCGGCGGCACCCTCCTGTATCTGGCCCACCGGGAGCTGGAAGCCCTGACCTTAGATCGGGATACCATGCGCTTTAAGGAACTGGTGGCCCAGAGGTATGCAGAATTGGTCTACTACGGCGTCTGGTTTGCTCCCATCCGGGAAGCCCTCGATGCCTTTGTGGACAAAACCCAGGAGCATGTCACCGGCACAGTACGTTTAAAACTTTACAAGGGCAACTGCATCATCGCCGGCCGGAAGGCCGAGCGCTCCCTCTACCGGGAAGACCTGGCCACCTTCGGCGCCGATGAGGTCTACAACCAGAAGGATGCCGAGGGCTTTATCAATCTCTTCGGCCTTCCCCTGCTGGTCCAGGGTTTGCTCAATCAAGAGGGTAAGTAAATATTGCCGGCCCAATACCCGGTAGTTTGAGCTCGGGAGGGGACAGTTACCACTGGGAAGGTGGCTGTCCCCTTAGTGCTGGCGATGATTGGTGGCTGGATTTACTTTCTTTATAAATATAGGTAAGGCTATCACTCCAAAAGGGGGTTATGGGATGAAACTGTGGGGAGGACGTTTTGCCAAAGCTACCGATGCCCTGGTAGAGGAGTTTACCGCTTCCATTGCCTTTGACCGGCGCCTCTACCGCCAGGACATCCAGGGCAGTATTGCCCATGCCAGAATGCTGGTCCGGCAGGGAATCCTTACGCCGGAAGAGGGAGAAAAAATAATTGCCGGCTTGGAGGAAATAGAAAAGGAGATAGAAGGGAGCCAGTTTACCTTCACGGCGGCCCGGGAAGATATCCACATGCACATTGAGGCCCGCCTGCAGGAAAAGGTCGGCCCCGTGGCCGGCAAGCTCCACACGGCCCGGAGCCGCAACGACCAGGTGGCCACCGATCTCCACCTGTATGTCAAGGAAGAGGCAGCGGCGGTTATGGCGCTAATTGCCGGGCTCCAGGAAACCATCCTGGGGCTGGCGGAACGGCACCTGGGGGTGATCATGCCCGGCTATACCCACCTGCAGCGGGCCCAGCCCATCCTCTTTTCCCACCATCTCCTGGCCTATTTCGAGATGCTGGAGCGGGACTGGCAGCGGTTCCGGGATTGCCGACGCCGGGCCGACAGCTCCCCCCTGGGGGCCGGGGCCCTGGCGGGAACCTCCTTTCCCATCGACCGGGCTTATACGGCGTCCCAGCTGGGCTTTTCCTCCTGCTACCGAAACAGCATCGATGCCGTCAGCGA
>FZPS01000192.1_pt48 | contig 83912 bp, 84 predicted proteins | sample 1817821 | NCBI WGS metagenome assembly FZPS01 (sample SAMEA104158645, study PRJEB21678) | metagenome | place: Germany | collected 2015-04-21
GCAACTTTCCGAGTTGATACACCGTTTACGACCATTTCCATCAGGGCCAGGATGAAAGCCTGTTCGCTTCTCTGGTAGCGGCTAAAAAGTTCTGTCGAAAACTTGCCGTTACGCAGACGCGGAACCCTCAAAGTAATGCTTCCAACCCGGGTAGTCAAAGTATGCGGATAAGTCCCATTCCGGTAGCCTTGGCGTTCTTGAGTTCTTTCATATGGTGCAGCTCGCAGTTGTTCCGTGGCTTGTGCCTCCAAAATCTGATTCAGGATTGATTCCAGCAGTTTTGATACGCTGGAATCCCTGGCATCCGACAAAAATAGATGCTGAAGTAATTCTGAGTCGATGGTAACATGGTATTGAGCCATTGCAAGGTCACCTCCGGTTTTGGTTTGTTTTTTCGTCACTTACCATTCTAAACCAGAGGCCTTGTTTATGGCTCTTTATTTTACACAATTATATGGACTTAACTCAGCATTCCTCCTGAGACTATCTAAGGTATTTTCGACATAATGAACTATTCTTCCTTTTAAATCTGATTATTCGAGTGTTGTTTTTCCTCTTTTACTGAAAAATAAGAAAACTGTTGGCAATATACTGCAAGATTCTCTAAATATACCTAATCTCCTCTTTATCTCACCAAAAACCTCGCAGGCAGGATAATGGCAGCAGTTGTGTAATTTAATTGTTAATGATTCTTATTAACCCCAGTGGTTTCGTTTTTATATGCCGTGACGGTGAGGCCGGGAGAATGGATTGGATGAGAAAGAAGCAATTTGTTAAGGATTTACAGCTGGGGGATATCGTCGACAGCCAGTTCCTGGTAGTGAGCAAGAGGTACCTGAACTTCAAGAGAGCTATGGGCAAATACCTGGCTCTTACCCTGGCAGATCGGACGGGCGAGATACAGGCCAAAGTATGGGAGCAGGCCGAGGTTAAGGGGAGACGATTCCGCAGCGGCCGTGTTGCTCATGTTACCGGCGAGGTCGTCCTGTTTAATGACCTCCTTGAAGTACACGTCACCGATATCTCTGAGACTGAGGATTATAACCGGGACGATTTTGTGGTGGTGGACGAAGCCCGCATCAGCGAGATGGCTGCGGAACTCCGGAAAATTGTGGCCTTACTCGAGCCGGGCCCGTGTCGGCAGTTGGCAGATGCGTTTCTGCAGTCCGAGTGGTTCAGACCATTCTGTTATTCACCGGCCGCCCAGACCATACACCACAATTACCCGGGTGGGCTCCTGGAACACTCCCTGGGGGTGATGAAGATCTGCCGCGTTGTGGGGGAACAGCGTGAAGGCATCAACACTGACCTCCTGGTTACCGGTGCGCTGCTCCACGATGTCGGCAAGGTGCGAGAGATAGCCTTCGATCCCGGGATCGAGTACACTGACGAAGGCAGACTCCTGGGTCATATCGTACTGGGAATCGAGATAACCGGCGATCTTTTGCGACAACACGGGATCGGGGATCAGGAGTTCCACAATCGTATTCTGCACATGATTGCCAGTCATCACGGGGAATACGAATGGCAATCGCCCAAGCGTCCCAAGTTCCTGGAGGCCCGGGTACTGCATCTGGCTGATATGATGGATGCCGATATCTATAAATACCAAACTGTCGAAGCCGATGAGGATGGAAGCCGGTGGTCCGCTTACCGCCCGGGCATCGGCTACCGCGTTTACCTGGGAACTGATTAATCGACATCCGGCTTGAAGCTGTCTTTGCGTATTAATGGGCACCGGTTATCGCTTTATCGCCGGTTACAAAAAAGGTGCCCCTGGTTTTGGCCAGCAGTTTCCGGTCCTGGTTGTACAGGTTGGCTTCCGCTACCACGGTCGTGCGGCCTGCATGTATGACGTAAGCCTCCGATATGAGTTCGGAGCCCTCGAATATGGGGGCGAAATAGTTTACAGTCATATCAAGCGTTACCGAGCCTTCCCTGCCCAGAGAAGCAACCGCCCATCCCATAGTGCTGTCCGCCAGGGTGGCGATGATTCCACCGTGCAGCCGGTTTTTGACCGTGGTGTATTCATGTCTTACCGTAAGTTTCATGCTGGCTTCTCCCGGCCCCAGGTAGACCAGGGTTACACCCAAAGTCTGCAAGGCCGGGATCTGCGGGAACCGGGAGCACATCATCTGGAAGAGCGTCTCGTCCAGCCCTCTGTTGATGACTTTTAATTTCTCCATCTGCGCATGTCCCCATTCTGTTTTAATTAATTCTACACCTAACGGTGAAATTAAGCACCGATCCCATTAATACAAAACAAGTACTGAAAGGTCTTGGTTTTGGCCGGGATATGATGGAACAAACATAATCATATATAAACTTCTAGTAATTATAGATTTAACCTGCAATACAAATTAATGCAACTGCAAGAACGAGCATATGTTATCGGATTATGAGCCGCCCCTGTCAACTGCAATAAGAAGGTATTACCGCAAAGGTAAAATCATTCCTTTTGGCGAAGTAATATATGAAATTTGATTAAAATTAATGGAAGAATTCTGTTGAATGTACCGCTACGTATTTTGATTGTGGAAGGATAAGAAAGTGATTCAGCACTACACTTAAAGGGAATACATGGCAGTGGTTTGACCCATATATGTCAAAAAGTCGTAACCGCCCAGGACCTTTTCAAGGATGGTTGGCGTAAATGAAGCTCTACGTTGGTGTAACTAATAATAACTGGTTTGAGTTTCTGGCCCGACATAAGCCCGATGAGGTTAACTTCTGGCGACCGGGTGGACAGGCCTTTAATAAATTAGAACTCGGGGGACTGTTTCTTTTTAAGTTACATAGTCCGTTGAACTTTATTGTGGGCGGAGGGTTCTTTGTACGTTATTCCCGTTTGCCGGTTTCACTAGCCTGGGAGGCTTTTGGTATAAAGAATGGGGCTCAGGATTATTCGACCCTATTGCGCATGATTCAGCATTATCGTTACCGTAGTAATTCTCACATCGAACCGGACCCGGTCATAGGTTGCATCATTCTGAATTCTCCGTTTTTCTTTGACCGTTCGGATTGGATACCGGTGCCTCCTGATTGGAAACCCAATATTGTTCAAGGGAAATCATATGATACCGACTCTTTCGTCGGCAAATCATTGATGAGACAGGTAGAGGAAAAGCTGCACGGCAGACAGTCTACTGATTTCAATGAGGAAACATTTTTGTTGAAGGAAGAAGGCGACCGCTACGGTGCCGGGCATACTGTATATCCACGATTGGGGCAGGGTGCATTTCGAGTGTTGGTAACGGAGGCATACAACCGACGCTGTGCAATCACCGGGGAAAAAACTCTGCCTGTCCTTGAAGCGGCTCACATTAAACCCTATTCTCAGGATGGTCCTCACCATCCCGCCAACGGGATCCTCTTGCGCAAGGACCTTCATACCCTGTTTGATCGGGGTTATATGACAATTTCACCCGATTACCGCATAGAGGTTAGCAGGAGAATAAAAGAGGACTTTGGGAATGGTCGGGACTATTATGCCCTGAATGGGAACAGGCTCTGCGAGATTCCTAGGAGGGTCATCGAGAGACCTTCCCGTGAATTCCTGGAATGGCACAATCAGAGCCGGTATTTGGGTTAGTTAATTATTGCGGCAGCATACTGACCTGATCATCTGCAATACACCGGAAAGGAAATGGCGATGGAAACGACGGAAATAAGAACGGTAGCTATTATTGGGTTGGGAGCGTTGGGCATCATGTATGGCCATCACCTATCCCGGGTGATGCCATTTGAATGGCTGCGGATCATTGCCGACCGGGGACGTATTCAAAAGTATGAAAGTGAAAAGGTATATTGCAACGGTGAGCAGTGCCGTTTCAATTATGTGAGCCCGGAAGAAGATACCGTGGAACCGGCGGGTCTGGTCATCTTTGCGGTGAAGTACCCGGGCCTGACGGAGGCTGTTGAGGCGGTGAGGAAGCAGGTAGGAGATGACACCGTTATCCTGTCTACACTTAATGGAATTACCAGCGAAGAGGTGATCGGCCGCACCTATGGGATGGAGAAGATGATATACTGCGTAGCCCAGGGCATGGATGCGGTCAAAGAGGGGAACCGGATGACGTATGTTAACATGGGAATCCTCTGTATCGGTGACCTGGAACCGGGCATCATTTCGTCCCGGGTTCAGAGGGTGGCCGATTTCTTTAATCGGGTTGGGATCCCGTATGAGGTTGATACGAATATGCGCAAACGTCTGTGGGGCAAGCTGATGCTGAACGTAGGTGTTAATCAGACGGTGGCCGTATATGAAGGCACATACGAAACCATACAGCGGGAAGGGCCTGCTCGGGAGACTATGATTGCCGCCATGCGGGAGGTTATGGCGCTGGCGCCGCAGGAGGGAGTTATCCTGACCGAGGATGATCTGCGTTATTGGCTGGCGCTCTTGGGGACCCTGAACCCGGCGGGCAAACCGTCTATGCGTCAGGACCTGGAGGCCGGGAGGCCCAGCGAGGTGGAGCTGTTTGCGGGAACAATTATCGAGCTGGGCAAGAAGTACCGCCTTCCCACCACGGTCAACCAGCTCTTGTATGACCGGATAAAAGAGATAGAAAGCCATTTTTGATGTAATACCGGATCTTCAATCGTATTGGAGGAAACAAATGCTAGAAGAATTATCCGCTATTGTAAGAAAGGCCGGCGGGATAATACTCTCTGCTGATATGAGCAAAATTCGTTTGCAGCAAAAGACCAGCCCGGGAGATTTTGTTACCTCCTGTGATATTGCCGTCCAGGAGATGCTCCGCGATGAACTGAAGCGACTGCTGCCAGAGGCCCGGTTTATCGGCGAGGAAAGCAGCCCGGAGGACATTAATACCGAGGGCTACTGCTTCATTGTCGATCCCATTGACGGGACTGCCAATTTTGCCTGGGACTACCGCCACAGTGCGGTTTCAGTAGCCCTGGCCTATAACGAAAAGATGGTTTTCGGGTTGGTCTACAATCCGTACCTGGACGAACTGTTTTATGCGGAAGCAGGTAAGGGAGCATTCTTAAACGGCAGCCGTATATGGGCCAGTAAACGAAGATTAAGAGACGGACTGGTCTGTTTCGGATCTTCACCCTATGACAAGACCAAAGCGGAGGCCACCTTTTCCCTGGCCGGGTTTTTATATGAAAACGCACTCGATGTCCGCCGCAGCGGCTCCGCCGCTCTTGACATCTGTTATATCGCCTGTGGAAGGTGTGACCTTTTCTACGAGATGAGTCTTTCTCCCTGGGATTACGCGGCCGCTTCATTGATAGTCATTGAAGCCGACGGGGTGATAAGCAACATGTATGGCCAACCCCTCCAGTATCGGAAAAAGTCTTCGGTTCTGGCGGGCGGACGCAATGCCTACCATGACTTCTGGCGGGTCTATCATGAATTCCTTTCCCGGGGAACGGGTGATGATTGAGAACGGGATGGCGGGGCCCAATCAAGGCTCCGTAAACATGGGGTAATAGGGCAGGTGGTAGGTAAATTGTATAAACAGGTACAAGGCGATGAAATAAATGATGACTGTAAGGAACAGCAGGAACGGCTTGTGTTCCCAGCGGAAGTCCAGGAACTCGTTTTCGACATAGGCCGCCGTTAAGCCTGATGCCAAAGTAATCGCCACTGCATAGGTGATCTGCAGCCAATCCGGGGTAATCCTGCCCCATAAGGCTACCGACAGGTAGAAAAGCAGGAAGAGGAGCACCGGGATAATAAGAACTCCGGTTAACCTGGAACTGAAGAATCGTCCCCAGGACAAGACCTCCCGCTTAATCCCCAGCCAGATAGCTTCCAGGAGAACCAGCAGGCTGGCTGCGTAAAAGCCTACTTTCAAGTGTTCCCAGGGAGACTCCGATACGGCAAATACCGGCAGGTGCTGGACGTGACCGCCAAAATGCAAGGCGGTATATACTCCCAGGAAGATCAGAGATTTTAGCACGATATACCGTGCACTGCGCTTGTTCAAAACCTCTCACCCCCTCTAACCTATATTAGCATTAGCATGCGCAATACTCTCGACAATAATTAATGCGGTGATTATCTTTAGGGGGAACATGCAATTGCGTTGCTGGTGCCTCTTGTACAGTGAATGGGATAGCGTACCGCCGGGAGAATTTTCAAGCAGGCCCGAAGGAATAAGATGAGGCGTTGTCGCCCAGGACCATATTGGTATTTGGGCATGAAAGCGCTACACTAAGAACAGCATGATAAATGATCTTGGGCCCGGCATTAACCGCACATAAGCGATTGGCTTTTTGGTCATAATTGTTGCCGGCCAGGCGGGCGTTAAGTATGAAAACAGCAGGGGAGGGCGAGTTAATGGATGTGTACGAAGTATTAAGAGAGCGCCTGGATGCCTGTCCCCCAGGAGCCCCTCAATCGGAAACCATGTATAAGATCCTGCGACTCCTTTTCAGTCCGGAGGAAGCGGAAATCAGCTGCCATCTAAAATTTACTCTGCAATCGGTTTCTGAGCTGGCAGCCAGGACGGGTTGGGATGAAAGCAGACTGGAAAAGGTTTTGGAGGGACTGGCCGACCGGGGGGTAATCCGGGGTGTAACCAGGGAAAACAAACCAACCAGGTATTCTCTGCTGCCGATAGTGCCAGGCTTTATGGAGTTTACCCTCATGAGACGAGACCGGGTGGCCGACTACGATGAGTTGGCCCGGTTGTGGCACCGCTGGACTCAGGAGGCTTATTCGGTACCAACCCCTCTGTTCCGAATAGTACCGGTTCAAGAGGCGGTACCGGTCAGCACCGGTTTTCTGCCGTATCAACAGGTTTACGAAGCGATCAGCCAGGCTGATTACATCTCCGTGACCACCTGTGCCTGTCGGGCTTCTGCCAGAAACTGTGACCATCCACTGCACAACTGCATCAATTTGGGTCATATCGCGAAATACCTGGTTGACCGAGGTCTGGCGCGACAAATTGAGCGAGATGAAGCCCTGCAAATCCTGCAACAGGCGGAGGAGACGGGATTGGTACACTCCTTCAACAACTATGAGCAGACGTTGTCAATCTGTAATTGTTGCAGCTGCTGTTGCTCCAACCTGCAGAGTGTGAAAGACCTGGCTCGACCCAATACAGTAGCCAATTCCAGCTACGAAGTCAGCTTCGATCATACTCAGTGCATCGGCTGCCTGTTGTGTACTGAAAACCGTTGCCCGATGGGAGCCATATCGCCATACCAAGACATCGTCGCTGTCGATCTGCAGCGCTGTATCGGATGCGGACTGTGCACAACCGTCTGTCCCAGCGATGCTCTGGCGATGAGACCGAGAGAATATGCTCCCGACATACCCAAAGACGGCAAAGAACTGATGAAAATCCTTCTGGAACAGACCGGTCGAACGGAGCGTTTTCATAAGATAAATAACGAATGAGACTTAGGGTCTTGGCTTGTATCTGGTTATGGGCGGGAAAAGGGAAACGTTTTGAAAAAACCGGATTCAAGGTGGTTGGTTGACGACCGGGGGATGCTCGCGGCTTCAGAGCAGAGGGAGAAAAACCTTATTCAATGTGGGGTGGGGGCCGGAGTACCCGATGGAATGAATAAAAGTGTTTGCAAAAGCGGTGAGGGAGGAATGGAGATGGATGATAATCTGCTCTGGGTATATGAACAGAGGTGTAAAATGGCGGTTGCTTCCCTGCAGAAGAACGGCTTCGACGCGGTCTATTGTAAGCGTAGGGAAGACGCCTGCCGGAACATAATTGATGAAGCCCGTAAGGCCCGTACTATCGGTTTCGGCGGCTCGATGACCGTGCGTGAGCTTCAGCTAGAACCCGAGCTGGAACAATTAGGGGTGGAACTATTGCAGCACAATAAACCGGGATTGTCATCCGAAGAGAAGTTGAGCATCAGGCGCCGGCAGTTAACCTGTGATCTTTTCCTGACCGGCAGTAATGCCGTTACCCTGAACGGACAGCTGGTTAATGTCGATGGGGTCGGCAACCGGGTGGGCGCGATGATGTTCGGTCCCAAGCAGGTGATCGTGGTTATGGGACGGAACAAGATTGTGGAAGATGTACATGCAGCAATAAAGCGGATAAAAGCAGTTGCCGCTCCCGCCAATGCCCGTCGCCTTAATCTGAAACTGCCCTGCGCAGTTACCGGTCAATGCAGTGAGTGCCAGTCTCCGGAGCGTATATGTCGGGCGACGGTCATTCTTGATAAAAAACCCAGCCAGGCGAATATCAGAGTCCTGATCATCAACGATGATCTTGGTTACTGAACAGCCGGGAAGACAGGCCCTTCCTTGCCGGCTCATAAAAATGGCTTCAAACCCGGTCAGACTCTTCCCTTATTAATAAAGGCTGCGGGGCCGGTAGTTTTTTCATCTCGCGAAATACGAAGATGGCGGTAATAAGGACCGATAACCCGTCGGCAATGGGTGCGGTTCTCCACACCCCGTCAATGCCCCAGAAACGGGGGAGAATCAACAAGAGCGGAATAAACAGCAGGACCTGGCGGGACAGGCTGAGTACGGCCGCCGCCCGGGCCTTGCCCACCGCCTGAAAGTAATTGGCTCCGACAATCTGAAAGCCGATCACAAAGGTCATCGCAAAATAAACGACCATAGCTTCCGCAGTCATTTTAATCAGCGCGGTGTCTCCTTTGGAGAATGCTCCCGCTATCTGCTCCGGCCAGAGCATCATAATCAGACAACCGGTAACTGAGATGCAGCTGGCGGATATTATAGCTTTCTTCAGGGTTTCCTTAACCCGGTCGGTCCGACGGGCACCATAATTGAAACCAATAATCGGCTGTGCACCCTGGCTGATACCCAAGATAGGCATGAAAAGCAGGGTGATTATGCTCATAAGGATACCGACCGCGGAGAGGGCAAGATCGCCGCTGTAGAATGTAACCGTCTTATTCAGTATTACCTGCTGCACACTGTTGGCAAGCTGCATGGCAAAGGGAGCAAAACCGATAGCCATAATGCTCATGATAATAGGTACGTGGGGGCGGAAGTTCTTCAGCCTCAGCTTGACCACGCTGCGTCCGGTAAAGTAGTAGCTTAAGACCCAGGCCGAGGAGACTACTTGGCCGATGACCGTAGCCAGGGCTGAGCCTTTAATACCCAATCCCATTTGAAAGATGAAAACGTAGTTGAGGATGACATTAATCAAGGCACCCAGGATCTGTGTTGACATGGCTCGTACTGGATTACCTTCCGCTCTGATGAAATTGTTCATACCTATGCCCAGGCTGCCGATAGCGGAGCCCAGCATCACGATGTCCATGAAATCACGGGCTAAAGGCAGTACCTCGGAACTGGCTCCGAAAAACCTCAGAATCTGATCAGGAAAGGCAAAGTATACCAGCACAGAAATTAAAGGCAGGAGAATAAGCAGAGCGGCGCCGTTGGCAGCTACGATCTCCGCTTCCTCTCGTTTCTGTTCCCCCAGCCGGATAGAAATCAAAGCCGTAGCGCCGATCCCAATCAGCATGGAAAGGGCCATGGAGATGACCATGATGGGAAAAGCGACGGTAGTGGCGGCAATGGCCAGGCTGCCCACACCGCGACCAACGAATATCCGGTCCACAATATTGTAAAGGGCATTGCAGACCATCCCAACGATAGCCGGCCATGAAAACTGCCAGAGGAGTTTGCCGGTGTTTTCAGTTAATAAAGCACTGTTGTCTCTCAGTATGAACAACTCCTACAGTTTTTTCATCATGGTGGTGCAGAATCTCAAGCACTCGACAAACTCCCGGATCTCCTCTTTATTGATATCGTCCATCAAAAGCTCTATTTCGCGGACCTGCTTATCGATTATGTTTCTCACGGCCGCACTTCCAGCCTCGGTGAGCAGTACCAGGGACTTGCGCCGGTCTCCGGGTACATGCTGTCGCGCAACCAACCCTTTTTCCGCCAGGTGGTCAACAAGAGAAGTTACGCTTCCTTTCTCCAGATCCAGCATCCGGCCGATCTCGGTCAGGGTTAAGGAATTATGGTGAAACAACTGGCCCAGTATCTTAAAGTGATTCTTTTTCAAGCCGGGCAGCTCGTCATCATGGCGGCGAAACCTGGGAATCAGCTTTTGGTGAAAAAGGCTGACAAAACCGAACATCAGCTCGTGGATTTCATGAGATATTCTCGAGTCCATAGGCACCTCAAGGTTAGAATAAGAACTGTTAGAATACGAACTATTATAGGGCCAAAACATTGGGAAGGTCAAGAAAAAGATCGGAATTGGTTCCGGGAACTGGTGATGGTTCAAAATGAAAAGCGGACTAGGTGCTAGTCCGCTTGTTCCGTTTATTAATTATGCCATGAATACAGCGGTATTATCGCCGGGAGCTTAGCTCATAGGCTGGTTTCCGGCAGGATTTCTGGCGTTGGTATTGCCCGTCAGGGGCTGGTTGGTAATGGCTTGAGCGTTGCTGGCCAATTGGCTCTCGGCAAAGGCGATCATCTTGCGGACCATGTTGCCGCCAACCGCGCCGTTTTCTCGGGAACTCACGTTGCCCCAGTAGTCTCCCTGCACGTTCTGAGCCACTCCAAGCTCGCGAGCGATCTCGTGTTTGAAATCGTACAATGCTTTTTGGGCTTCAGGAACAAGCACCCGGTTACGTTTCTGTCCAGAACCCATCGATTTCACCTCCTTTTCTCTAAAGTAGTCTTATTGTGCCCGCCCTACCGGAGCGCATACTAGAACTATTTACCCGGTCAGTTAACGAATTCAAGGGATAAGGAGATGAGTGAAGATGGAGAATAATGATGAAGGGCAAGAGCCGGAAAGCCAACTATGACAAGCCCAAATGATTGAATATGACCAATGCCTGTTAAATGTTTCCGGTATAGATTATTTTGAACGACATGGAATTTAGTATGTTCCTGGAACCATCGGTCTCCCCCACAAAAAGGGTGTAAATACCCGGTTTGGGAAGCTTGATGCTGCAGTTGATGTAATCTTGTTTTACTTTGGGAGTCGAGTAGTCGACCAGTACCGCCTTGGGATCGAAGCGGAAACAGGTTACCAGGGGATTGAACGGGTCTTCGGGGTTTAGTATTACCGATGACGAGAAACGGAGTTGGGGAGAGGTGGTTACAATGGTATTGATCAGCTCAGACCTAACCCCGACCGGTAATGAAAACTGCTGTCCTCGGTCGTCAACACCGGAGATCCACATGTTGTTGACATCATAGTAACTGGGAAGGGATTGGCTGACCAGGCCGTCAACAATCCTCTTAAAACCGTCAAACAGGTCAGGTCGGTAGAGCGGGTTGGGGGCTGAGGTTCTGAATCTCATGCTCCTGCCCGCAGCCGAACCGTAGACCATTCGGAAGTATTCGGCGAACTGTTCTTCCGTATTGTCGCGGAATGGGGCGGACGAACCTCGAAATTCATCCTCTCCAATCAGGTTCATAAAGGACCCCCATTTTACCGGGTCCTGTTCATAGGAGCCGTTATACTGGTAATGGATATAGTGGCCTAACTCGTGGGCAATTGTAACCGCCAGGGGCGGGGATTCCTTATTGATGCTCGCCGACAGGTAAATCGACTCCTCAACACCGGGCAGGTACCTGGTGTGGGAGGTCGCCGCATAACCGGTAAGGTTAAAAGGAAGTATGAAGAATGACAGGCCCCGCAGAGCTGCAGGGGGCAGATCGAAATCGTTTACCACCGCTGCCACATCCTTAACCCCAAAGTCCGGCGGTCGGGAAGCCGGAGAGAACCCGTTGGAGACAGATGATGGGATTCCCGCCGGGTTGTTGCTCCAGAGGTCAGGGTACTGGCGGGTGGGGTAGGTTCCGGCCAACAAATCGGAGAGTACCTTCTCCCGATAATACCGGGCCAGGCTCAGGACATGGATCTTGCTGCTGGTAGGGGCATCATATACCAGGTACTGCCTTACCGGTTCACGATAACACTCGCCCAGTGCTTTACCAAGTTCTGCGCTTATCTCATACCATTCCTTGACCAGGTGCTTGGTCAGGGCACGGCTGTTACCCTTATATTTTTTAAGGAGCACCGCCATGTGCGCCCTATCGGTCTGATACCACTGATCATAAGGCAGTGATTTGCTGTGCACCGCAGTTATGTTGGAACCGGCGCCGGCTGCCCACAGGGGTGGCGGGGTCAACCACAGCAGGGATAAAACCGCTGCCAGCAGAATAACCGGTATCCGTAATGAACGAACCTGCAGCCAAGGACCCACCCATAAACCTCCCATAAATGACCTCGTAAAATAAATTGTCGAAAAAAATTAACCACAATCGCAAAAAAACTGCTTGTTGGATTAATTTTCTTGTTATATATTAATTGATAGATGGTCCTAAATTGTTGCAAAATTTGGGACCTACAACTTAATAGACCAAGGGCAAAACCACTGAAAAGTGGTGACGCAAAGCTACAGGGGCTAAAGCGGGTCAACCGCTATGCCAGCCAGTTGCCGGTCAGTAACTGATCGTTATTTTGTAAACATGACCTGCGCTGGTGTGCAGGTCTTTTTATTTTGCCGGCATTGACAGCCGCCAAAGTACAGTTGGGGAGAAGTTACCTTATGAAGAGCCTGAGAACAATACTTGTGTTTGCTCTTACATTAACATTGATTGCCGGAATCGGTACTGCAGACGCATGGGCTGCCGGTTACCGGGTCTCCTTCAGCAACAGTGAGATCAGTATTACTTCACCCGCCACCAATTCGGTCCAATGTAATGGAGTTCTTTCCATAAGCGGAACCACCAAACTGGGTACCGTTTATTTTGCAGTGCGCGGCCCTAAGCAAGAGTTGAGCGGCTACCAGGCAGATGTTGTTAATGGAACTTTTGCCCTTGACATCAACCTCCGCTATGGAAAAGGATTATATACGATATGGGCAGGACCACACCCCCAGAAATTCGACGGCAGTATCCGCTTTGTGGTAGAAAATACAGAACAACAGGACAAACGGAATACTGCGTCCTCCTATTATGTGGACAGCGATAACCCCGCAATTAAGAAACTTGCTGCAACCCTGGCCCCGAGCGGGCTGAGCGATATGGAAAAACTCCGCAACATTCATGACTGGGTTACCGCAAATATCAGCTACGACTGCAGCTACCATGAAAGCGGCCGTGAAAACCTGGAAAAGGCCAGTTACATACTGCAAAAAAGAGATGGGGTCTGCAGCCACTATGCGATTTTAACCGCCGCCCTCTGCCGGGCCGCCGGATTGCCTTCCAGGATTATAAACGGACCAGCCAGCCTATCAGATAGTGTTCCCCGTGTGAACCATGCCTGGAACGAGGTGCAGGTCAACGGACAGTGGGTGGCGGTCGATACCTGCTGGGACGCAGGATATACGAAGGGCAACACCTTTGTCCCCGCACCTTCAACCAGGTTCCTGGCACCCTCCAAAGCGGTTTTTGCCAAAACCCATACCGCCTCGTTGGTAACCCTCTATTAACCCGGAATCATTCTTCCGGTACCATTCGGGCCCTCACCGCCAGGCGCTTCTCGTCGTTGCCGGTGCAGGTGGTAAGGGTGAGCGCCGGATAACCGACATCCCTAATAACGCTCCAGTCATTGCTGGAAATCAACGCGACCTCCTGTACTCGGTAACGGTAAGTGCGCTGGTCGTAGATGAGCGTAATCGTGGAGCCGGGTTTCAGTTTGGCCAGATTTCGGAAGGTTGCGCCATACATGGTGCGGTGACCGGCGATGGCGGTGTTACCCTCACCCGGGAGGGCGGTTTCCGTGTACCAACCGGGAGCCTTGGCCAGCAACTCCTGACTGGTTCCCTTCACGACCGGTGATTCAACATCGATATCCGGTATCTCCAGCATGGCCCAGACCAGTTCCGGATCGATGGCGGGCGATTCGTCCCCACCGGGAGCAGCAGCCACACTGTTATCAGTGTTGATGGCCACATGATACTGACGGCTCAACTGTGACTGCTGGTACCAGGCATAAAAATCGGTCAGCAGTGGGTACAGAGCAACCACTGCTGCGGTAACAAGTATTGTGTTAGCTATTCTTTTCCATTTAACCGAATGTCGCCTGATGCGTGCCATTTGGATCTCAACCCATTTGGGGCGCCTACGGCTTATAGCGCATGACTAATCCGATACAGCAGAGGGACAGAGCCGTTCCCATAAACAGGGCCACATTTCCACCTGTGTACGGCAGCTCAGCCAGGGCTTCCAGAGGCTTCGGGAGCTCAATCGGTTCCTCCTGTTCCCCGGGTCCTTCACCGCCCTCCGGTGGGGATAACGGCTCACCCCCCGGAGGTATTTCTACCGGTTCATTGGGGAGACCTCCACCGCCGCCTCCGCCGCCGCCCGGTGGTTCGTATTCAGAGACTTCCTGTCTGGCGTCAATCCGTATTCTAAACTTGTAAGTGGCATTCTGGTGTGCTGCTTCTGTAACCTTGGTAGTTACCTTAACCTGTATGCTCTGATTGGCATTGAGGACCTTACCGACCAGGTTCAGATCGTTGTCGTTCGGGTCGGTTATGCTCACCGAAATAGCCTCGGGCTTTTCAATGACCTCCACACCGGTTATTTGGACTTGATCACTGGTGGTATTGACGATGGTAGCAGTTACACTGGCCTGGTAGCCGGGATAGGCGCCTCCTTTTTTATCAGGGTTAGGGCCAATGTAAACTTCCAGATTATGATCATCCACCAGTTCACATTTCAGCATGGCCACATCAAGACGCTCATTGGGATTACCCGGCTCCAGATAATCCAAAGTGCCGGCGGGATCGCTGGATACGGGAGCCGGGTTACTGCTCCATGCTATCAGGTCTTTAGTGCCGTCGGCTGCAAGGGCATTGCAGCATACGGCCAGGCAGAAAACCAGTGTATATAACAGGCATTGAAGTTTTTTCAGTTTCACAATTTTACCTCCATTTTATCGCGGTAATCGCGATCAGGTATTTATACTAGTACCATAATAATATCGGCGGCTGCTCAATACTACGGTCTGAGGTCTAGTATTGAACTATCCCTTCAAACACCAAAAAGGTATACTTTAGTACTATAACAACAGGTAAAATATGGTACCCATTATTTATTATTCTTCAGAATGATTAACAATATCTTCCGGTTGTTCAAACATACCCGGTTCCAGGGTATACCGGTAATGCAGCTGCTTGCTGATCACATAGAAATTGTGCACCCCATCCTTGACGTTTTCATAAAGGATGGGCTGGAGCAGCTCATCAGAAATCTTAAGGAGATTCTCAAACTCGCCCAGATCCATAGTTTTCTTTTCATTAATACCGGGGACCGATCCGGTGCCCGCTACAATGCGGTCACCGTATTTCTTGATGATACGTTTCAATTCGTTTTCTAGAGGATCTTCGCGCATAACCCTTGTCTTTTTTACTACCCCCACCAATGCCAGGGCCAACAGGAATGCCGCCATGGAGAAACCCATACGCATTCCTGTTAATGACGGCACGGGAACCATCTCCTGGGCGACAATGGTTCCTTCTTTCTGATCAGCCAGGACCCCGTCAACAGTGAATGAGTTTCCCTCAATGGGAATCACCAGGGTGGGGGAAATACTGTCAGTACTCTTTCCGTCGGGTGTCTCCACATTGGTATTGATCTCGTATTTAACAGCAAGTTCGACCAGAGTAGTAGATGACTTGTACTCATCCTGAACCCTCTGGGCAAATTCTGCATATTCGCGGATGTCTACCCGGACTTCTCTGTCCAGGGTGATGGTTCCGTCGGAACTGTCAAACTCCGTTTTCGGAACCAGGGAATAAGTCTTATCCCACACCGGGACCTTTACCCGCTGGGTGCTGGATAGATCATCCCCTTTAAGGATATAACCGGTGACTACTGCGTCAACCTGATAGTCGCCGCTGATTGCGGCCGGTCCCTCGCCGGTCAGTTGGTAATTCAACGTTGTGCTGATATAGTCGGTTATTGGGGTTAGGTAACCCCGACCGGCCTCCAGGCTTTCAATATCAAAGAACGGATTTGACAGGATGAATACCTGGTAATCGACATTTGCCTGGTGTTGGTATTTGTAAACCGGGATTTGCTGCGCCACCTCGGCGGGTTGAAGAAATTTCTGGACGGCCATAACGATAGAGATAAGCAGCAGCAGGGCGAGTATAACAATCAATACCTGTTTGGTCCTTTTTCTTAGTGTAATTATCAGATTCTCCCCCTTTTATTAGTTTCATCCGGGTTGCGGTTAATCAACTGCACCGCGAAGGAGCAGGGAGGGCCATCCCGCTTTTGGCACTACCATGACAACTTTGCCCAGGACATTGTCCTGTAAGGTCCACCCGCTGTCTGGAGCATCATTGGCGTCGCCCTTGGTAGCGTAAAAGTAATTTCCATCTCTTTCAGTAATTCCGATAACCCGGTGGATTACCTTAATCTCACCCATAGGGAAAAGGATGATATCATCTACCTGTACCTCACTTCTTATTTTATCTTTGGGCAGTTTATGAACGATTGCCACGTCGCCGATATTCATCGCAGGCTGCATGCTGCCGGTGATAATTACCTGTGGGGAATAGCTGAACACCCCCATGGCAAACCACATTACCAGGACTGAAATAACAGCAGTCAAGGTCCAACCGAGATATCCCTCTTGCCCGTTCCTCCGACTCTTGATCTTGTTTTCCTCATAGAATACCTGTCGGACCAGCAATATCCCGAGGACCGGAACGACAATACCAATCAGGGTCTGAGCAGCCCAGTTATTCATGGGCAGGACCGGAGACAGCCTTTCAATGGCCAGGACGCCGCCCCGATAAATGATAGGAGGAAGCGGTCCACCCAAAAACGCCAGGTAAGTTGCCAGAAGGTTCTGGGCGAGGGTGGGCAGGAAGTCGGAACCCACGAACTTGACTGCGGCCAAGCCAGTGGAGATGTTAAGAAATTTATTCCATGGATAGGAGATCAAAGTAAATACAACCGCAAGAGAGGACACGCCCAGGAGAGGATACCGGACAAAGTGGCGGTTCATCAACCAGGCGCGTGCCATTTCAGTTCCGACCAGTGTGGTTCCCAGTACGAGCACATTGATGAGAATACCCGTCGGGCTGTGATCATAGGGGCTTTTGCCGAAACCGCTCATAGCACCCTGAACCATAAATCCTAAGATGGTTATCAATACGCACACAAGTGCTAGCCATATCAGCAACGGCTGCTGTCGAAGCCTCCCCCGGCTGCGAACCCGGGGAAGCCAGAATATAAAGGCAACCAGAAGAGCCCAGGAGAGAAGGGGAAGACCATAGTTACCCAGTAAACCTTTTACCTGAATACCAAAGACCTTATTCTGTAGGATGTTGATGGCCAAAAGCACCAGAATCAGGCAGACTGTGTATTTGCTTGACTGTCTATTTACGAGATACGTCCTGAAAGGTTGCAAAAAAAGAACCTCCGTACAATGGTTAACACGGGATATATTCAAGACATAACACCTAATTCCTGCGGTGTTTTGTCATAAAAATATGAAAAGGGAGAAGGCGGGCCTTCTCCCTTTTCTCTATTCGCTTATGGTATTATACTGCTTCCTGGAATGTGTTCCACTGAGTGCCTTTTACTTTAATGGAGAAAGTAGATGTACTATTCTGGGGTGCCTGATCCAGGACCTCTTCAATAATCTTGACTTTGATGCTCTTGTCAGGCTCTATTGTCGGCGTAACGCCACTCGCGTTGGGGCTTTCAGAGTTCCAGTATTCATCATTGGTATCCGCATCAACGATGCGTACCTTCATCCAGGGAGTGACAGCTACATTTTCAGCAAATGTACACTTGACCGGGATAGTGCCGATATTCTTTATATCAGCAGTAACAGTCGCTGTATATCCGGGATAACCATTCTCGAGGGTAATCTCCAGTATGTCACCCTTGCCGTCGACATAGGCTCCAGGAAGGTCATCCTCGATTTCGTCCTTAATGTCTGCAGTCTTCGAGGCAACACTCAAGTCTTCCTCATTATAGTATCCTTCAGCCTGAGCATCCGGGTCGCCGTCAGTGCCGGGTACACATACTGTTTTCCAATACCCAAAAGGCCATATCCCTACATACACACGATCCTTATAACCTTCAGTACCAGGGTTGTCGCTCGATTCCGCATTCGCCCACGTAATATTTACTATACCAGTTTCAACAGTCTCATTGATAAAGATGCTGTCTGACCATGCTGCGTAGGCTCCGCCGAGAGCAGCAAAGGCAAATACTAATACCAGTGCTAAAACTCTAATTCTTTTCACTATATACGCCTCCTCAAAATGTTTTTTGATAAAATGTTTTTGATGTTAAACGGTGTGAACCTAGACACCGTGTTGGAAACTTTCTGACCCCTGACCTCCTTTCCAGTCGATAATTAATGGTGAATTCTTACTTTATAAACCAGCGGCGGGTAGGCCGCATTGGTTCGATTTAAAGCTCCGGTTATTCTGATTGCTCTGGAGCTGATTGTTCTACAGCTACTTGTTCTACTACTGATTGCTCTCCAGCATCGGGGGCAATACTTCCGCCAGTCTTCGATGGTGCTGGGATTGTTACATGACCTTTAACATAAAGGTTGTCGGTCCAAGCGCCTGCTCCCAACTGGTTCCACGGCCAAGCCGGGATAATGCCCTCAAAGGAGTAGTCGCCGGGTGTAGTGGCATTGATATTCAGTCTAAAATGGGCGGTATTTGTTTTGCCGGGGTCGATACGATCTGGAGGATTCCAATTGGAGAAGCTGAACGCGTCAAAATTGGTTACCGGATCTTTATCCACCCGGACCATATAAGGTGCTCCGATTACTGCGGGCACTGAACCTATATTTTCAATCTTGAAGTTGATTTGTACAAATTTATTATTAGGCACCTTTTTTACGGTCAGGTACAGTTCATGTTGCTGCGGGTCATTTGAGTATTTGTCGACATCGGCCTCAATAAAAGCATTGGATATTTGGTTTTCTATCTGCAGGGGAAACCAAACCTGCATGCTTCCGGTCGTAATTTTTTTTGCATTGTAAAAAATTGAATCAGACCATTGGGCAGCCGCTGTTCCCATGAGGCCCAGCGCCAGGGTGAGTGCGAAAACGGTGATTATTAAACGCCACCTGATGGTTCCGTTGGTTTTGCTACCGTGCCTTCTATTTATTCTCACTTAAGATACCTCCATACTTGTCGGAGTTTAACAGCCGGCTATTCGCCCTGCTGAAATTGCCTTTTCCTTTACCGTTTTTAGTTTACTGTGGGGCGGAGCCTTCTCCCACACACCACAGGCTAGACTTTAATTCACCTAAGAAACACTTAGTGAGGTATACTTTAGTACCATAACCACATAAACCGTTACCGCCTTGATGATTAAACAACCAAAGAGAGTTCACTGCTCCTGCCCATGCCTTTGGAGTAGGCGTACAGCGCGGCCTGGGTGCGGTCGGCCAGGTCAAGTTTGTCCAGGATCTGGCTTACGTGCTTCTTTACTGTGTACTCGGTAATATAAAGGGCGGCGGCAATTTCACGGTTGGACATGCCCTGAGCCAAGGCTTCCAGAACCTCCTTTTCCCGGGAGGTCAGTTGTTCAATAGGATCATGGCTGTCATGGAAAACGATCTGCTGCATGACTGCCGGGTCGATATAGTTCCTGCCGCGGGCTACCAGGCGGATGGCCACCAAAAACTCTTCCGGGGTCGCTTCTTTCAGGATGTAGCCTTCAACCTTGTGAGCCAGGCACTCCCGAATGTAAGAGCCGTCACTGAAGGACGTGAGGACGATGAAACGACAGCTGGGAGCAATTTTGCGGCCCTGCTTGATGAGGTCAAGGCCGTAGTCGTTGCCGATTCTCAGGTCCACCACCGCCAGATCGGGGTGCAGTTCGCGGAGCAGACGCAGTCCTTCCTCGATGTTAGAAGCAGTACCAACCACCTTCATGTCCTTCTGACTGTTGACAACCGAACTGACTCCCTGCAGTACCATGGGGTGATCATCGACCAGAATCAATTTCATACTCCGATAGCCTCCTTGTAGTTGATGGACGGGGTACGCGGTCCGGGGATCGTGCATAAAACCAGGGTACCACCGCCGGGATTATGCTGAATTTCAACCTCACCGTCGAAACCGGCAGCAATCTGTTTCATGTTTCTGATTCCCAAACCCGGTTTCCAGTTGGCCGAGCTGCTGTTGAACGAACAGCCGTCGTCCTTGATGGACAAGACTGTTTTCTTGGGGGAAATGGAAAGCGAAACCTGCAAAGATGTGCATTTCCCATGTCGGACCGCATTGCTGCAGGCTTCTCTTACGATACGGTACAGGCCTTTGCGTAGGTCGGGGCTCAATATCTCCTCGCTACCTTCAGCCTGCAGATCAACCTTGATGCTGTTAAGGCGTCCCAGGTCATCAAGATATGATGCCAGGGTATCAATGAAGACGCTCTCCCCGCGTTGAGACGGGTTGAGTTTGTAAATGGAGCTTCGCAGTTCGGTAGCCGCTCGCTGGGCGGTGTTTCTCACCAGCTTCAGCTGTTCCTGAATCCTTTCGTCCTGGAGGTTTGCTTCCTCACAGGACAGGGCATGCAGGGCACAGTTGATGCTAAAAAGGTATTGGGCGATGGAATCGTGCAGTTCATTGGATATGCGGTTCTGTTCCTCGCTTACCAGCAGGCGCCCCCATAGTTGATCGCTGTGGAAGCGATCGAGGGTAATGCCCCCCAGGTCGGCCAGGAACTGGAGAGTCTTCTTGCGGTCTTGGTATTCCTGGTTGACAAGATTGTTGTCCCAGAAAGCCAGAAGCCCGAAACACTGCCCCTGAGACACGATGGTCCTGGCGGTAATCCGGCTGTTGACATCCAGAACCTGGACCAGGAAGTCATTTCCGGATTCAACTCGAGCCCAAAGCTCTTGCATTTTCGTATTCCAGTCGATCTGAACTCCCGGTAGTGCCGGGGTGGAGCACAATACCATGTTTTCCGGAAATAATTGCTCTGAGTTCGAACGCTGCAGAAGGCAGGCTGCCGGCTCGGAGGCCAGTCGACCTGTAAATTCAGCCAGGACTTCCGCCAACTGCTGCTGGTCTTCCCGGCTGTTGAAGGCCTCAAGGGCATGGTAGAGAGAGGATATATGCTGTAAGGCTCTTTCACTGGACTGGTGCGCAGCTTCTGCGTGGTCATAGGCGAGAACCAACATCTTGTGAAGGGCGGCTGCTACCTGCACTATGGAGGTTGTGAGGAAGAATACCAACAACTGGCTTAGGTGATCAACCAAAAAGGCAAAATAGGTGCCGTGACCGGGGTACAGCTGACTCACCCCGCAGGCCAGGGACAGGAACAGCCCCAATACTGCCCAGCTGTAAAAACCGGGAGCGAAATAGGCCGCCATTATGATTGGATTTAGGGCATACCAGGCAAAGGGGCTGTCGAGACCGCCGGTAGGAATGATCAGCAGCGAGATCCCTACGATTTCGGCGAATACGATCTTCAACAGGTTACTTCGTACCTTGTCTTCCTGTTCAACTGTTCGCGCGTTGTTCGCTATCTGTTGGCTTTTTAGATGCCAGGTTTCGTACAGGTTGTGAGCGAGTACCGAAGCTACAACCATTGCCAGTACAACTACCAGCTTAATATGAAAACTGTTGTCCGGTGGTCCCACCAGGTAAAACGCAGATGTAAAAACGAGCAATATGAACCTGACCAAGCGCATGGCGCTCCGTTCGCAGTTGGCCAGCGAAAAACTGTCCACCAGGTTGTTATGACGAAAATAGAGATAAGATGCTGTAAATACCGACTTCAGTTTCTGCAATGAGAACGGGAAACTCAAACTTGTTTTCAAACTGCACCACCCTCCTTGCGGTACTGGTGTGCACAGAGGTTACTCAATCGACATAAGAATAGTCCATCAAACGCCTAAACTTCTATTATCCCAAAGAGGGAAAAACAGTTTAGCCTTAATTAACCCGGGTTTTAGCTACCAGGCGTATTGAAAGGGCTTAAGAATCCAGGTATTTCCTAGGAATCAGTGATAGGGTGTAGAATATAACTGAATAGAGATTAGTTTTCTGACTACTACCAGCCCATCGCAGAGAACTGCGGTCATTCCCGATATAATGGGGACAAAATTCATATGCCTGAGGTTGGAGTCTAACCGGCCGTCTAATCCAAAAATCATCAAAGGCATGATAAGGTTTTAGGAATTTGCGGCCATTTATTAACCTAGGATTAGGTGGGGGTGAGGAATGAGGTAATGCAGTTTGATGCAGGTGGTAATAAGATACTCAGGCCGGTTCCAATGGAAGATATTTTATCTGAAAAAACCAATAACAATAATAATACCAATTGCCATAATTATCTTTTTGTAGTATATTGAATTCACTAAACATTAGATTGTACAACGTATTGCCTGGATTACAAAATTGTACTAAAATTTTTGTACCAAGGATTAGTACTATGGGGATAGAGGATTAATATGAGTCAATTTCGGGTAATGTTGTGTAGTGATTCGCCAGTGTACGCCAACAGCCTGAAGGTAGCGTTTCAGGAGAGCCACCTCTTCAGGGTAATGGATGACGTACCTTTCGAGGAAATAATTGATGCGGCTTCACGGCTGCAGCCGGACGTGGCGGTATTGAAGATCGAGGACGAAGCCTGTATACCGGTTGTCAAGCAGTTGCTCATCAAGTGCCCTCTGCTGCTGCCGATAGCCATTGTTGAGGACCCCGGACGCTATGATGTGAACGAACTCCTGGGCATCGGCCTGCGTGGACTGCTTCCCATGAGGCTGCTTCCCCGGCAGATTGTGAATGCCGTTGAGCTGGTGGCGGTGGCTGGTATTCTGTGTTTGCCCCGGATGAATCCCGGACAACTGAATAAAAACAACTCTCAAAACGGTTCAAACTGCGGCCTCAATCTGTTGACTACTCGTGAACGCGAGATTCTGGGTCTATTGAGCAAGAGCCTGTCCAATCAGGAAATAGCAGAGTCCCTGTGCATATCGGAATCGACTGTCAAAACCCACCTACGCAATACATTCCGCAAATTGCAGGTACGCAACCGTTCAGAAGCCATGTCAATGCTCTACAATTCAGGCTCCAACGGTTATACATCATATCTGCATCGCAATTGATACACCACGGCCGCAACGGCATATTATCAACTGTCAATAAAGGAACTATACGTCGTTAATTCAAGCCTTACCGTTCCCCGGAGCATTAACGTACACTACTACTCCTTGGCGGCATTATTTCGCTTCACAGAACCTTGCTGAGGAATGCCTGGGTGCGGGGGTTGCACGGGTTATTGAAGATGTCTTCCGGCGATCCCTCTTCCATGATAACCCCTTCATCCATGAAGACCACGCGATCGCCAACTTCACGCGCAAATCCCATCTCATGAGTAACAACTACCATGGTCATACCTTCCAAAGCCAGATCCTGCATAACCGCCAGGACCTCACCAACCATTTCCGGATCCAGAGCAGAGGTGGGCTCATCAAACAGCATCACCTTGGGCTGCATAGCCAGGGCGCGGGCAATGGCGACTCTCTGCTTTTGTCCCCCCGACAGCTTGTTCGGGTAGACATGGGCCTTGTCGGTCAAACCGACTTTTCCCAGAAGCTCCATGGCCAATTTTTCCGCTGTCGACCTGTCAACCCCTTTAATCTTGATCGGGGCCAGGGTAATGTTTTCTAAAGTCGTCTTGTGAGGGAAGAGATTGAACAGCTGAAAAACCATACCTACCTGCTGGCGGATCTGGTTGATATCCGTTTTGGGATGGGTCAGCTCTTCTCCATCAATATACACATGTCCAGAGTTAGCCGATTCCAGTTGATTGATGCACCGCAGAAGGGTGCTCTTGCCGGAACCGCTGGGTCCGATTACGCAGACCACCTCGCTGGGAGCAACGGAAAAATTGACCCCTCGCAAAACATGAAGCTGCCCAAACGATTTGTGCAGATTGACTACCCTGATCAATCGGTTGCCAGCCTCCTTTCAACATGATCCCCTATGATGGAGATAGTCTTGGTGATTATAAAATAGATTACCGCGATAGCGCCAAAAACCCAGGTTGCTTGATAGGTGTTGGCAAATACCAGGTCCCCGCGATGCATCAGTTCGGCTACGGATATGGCTGACACTAGTGACGAATCTTTCAATAAAGCGATGAACTCATTAATCAACGGCGGGATAACTATTTTGAAAGCCTGCGGCAGGATAACATAGGTCATGGCCTGCCGCTGATTCATCCCCAGGGAACGTGCGGCCTCCATCTGGCCGACATCCACCGCCTGAATCCCGGCCCGTACAATCTCCCCGATATAAGCGCCGCTGTTAAGGCCCAACGCTATAATGGCCGATGATACCGGATCGTTATCGTAGATAAATGGGAGAATACCAAAGTAGAGGAGAAAGATCTGTACAAACAAGGGGGTCCCCCGGAAAAAGTCAATGTAGGCGGTTGACAGGAAGTAGAAAAGCTTGTTGGATGTCAACTTGCCCAGACCGGCAAACAGTCCCAAAACCATTCCTATGGCCACGGATACAGCGGTAATGAAGATGGTATACCCGGCACCACCTAAAAAATAACCGATATTATTGGTGACTACTCGGAAACCATACTGCGATGTAATGCTATCGAGAAATCCCATACTAAACAATTCTAAAGAGGGCATAGAATGGATATCCTCCTACTCAGGCAAAGCGAGAGCGCGAGGTTCCCCGTCGCGCTCTCCAATCCTAACTTATAAGTATCCTAAAACCACTTGTTATAGATCTCGTCATACTTTCCATTGTCTCTTATCTTCTGCAGACCTTCGTTGAGCATATCGAGCATTTCCTGATTGCCTTTCTTTACTGCGATTCCGTATTGTTCATCTGCAGAGAAGACCTCTCCCACCATCTTGACATTGGTACTTTCTTTTTCCTTAAGGTACCAGGCGGTTACTGGCAGATCATTGACCACAGCGTCGACCCCGCCTTTTTCCAGTTCCATAAAAGCAGCACCGATATCATCAAAAATTCTTACTACTGTGCTGGGATCCTGTTTCTTGACTGAATCACAGTAAGCTGCGCCAGTTGTGCCGTTCTGAGCCGCCAATTTCTTACCCTTTAAGTCTTCGGTGGACTTAATCGTGTCATTGTTGTTTCTTACCGCAATAATAAGACCGGCATCAAAATAAGGCTCGGTAAAGTCTACTGACTCCTGTCGATCGGGTCTGATGGACATTCCGGCAATAGCGGCATCAATCTTGTCGTTACCCAAAGCCGGTATCAAAGCCTTAAAATCCATGTGTTTGATCTCCACCGTAAAACCCTGTTCCTCACCAATTGCCCGGATCAAATCCATGTCAAACCCCAGGAATTCGCCACTCTCTTGCATCTCAAACGGGGGGAAGCTAGCGTTGGTTCCCACTCTTAGAACCTGACTTTGATTCTGGTCTTGCTCTCCAACTTCGGTCGGTCCTCCACAGCCAACAGCAGTGAAGATCAGCGCGAAAACCATCAGGACGGCCAGAAACAAGCGACTAAACTTCTTCATTAAACCGTTCACTCCCTTTACAATTTCTCCGTCAGCATATAAAAACCGATTACCATACTGAAATAAGTATACAGGTTCCTTGGATCACGGACAATAATTTGTTTTCCCCGGGCCGGTTAATATCAGGTGCTCCCCAACCCGTTCAGTATATGTAATAATTAAGACATGGTTTTATTATTACAGATTAACGGTAGTATTCACACCTATTTTATGCGGTAGTTAAACAAGATGAGGAGGGAAGCTATGAGCAGTCTTGAGCATTTGCTGCAGCCCATCAAGATCAGGTCTATGGTTCTTGACAATCGAGTGGTCATTCCACCCATGGGTACGTTTCTCAGTAATGAAGAAGGAATGGTTACCGAAGCCGCCCTGGCTTATATATCCAGACGGGTGAAAAGCGGGGCCGGCTTGTTTATTCAGGAAATAACCGCGGTCCATCCCAATGGACGAACACTCCCGTCACAGCTGGGCATCTTTAAGGATGACCACATCCAGGGATTGAAGAAGATTGTTGACGTTGTACAGCGGCAGGGTGCGAAAATCGCCGTTCAGCTTCACCACGCCGGACGGGAGAGCATGTACCACCTGCGCCGCGGCGAAGCCGTCGCTCCATCCGCCGTGCCCAGCCTTGTTTACGGAGGCATGCCCAGGGAAATGACCCTTGATGACATCCAGGAGATCATCCGGAGTTTCGGGCAGGCAGCCGCTAGAGCTCGGGAGGCCGGATACGATGCCGTGGAGCTGCATGCGGCCCACGGGTTTTTGCTGCATCAATTCCTGTCCGCCCACGCCAATCAGAGGACGGATGAGTACGGCGGGCCTGACATATTACAGCGGGCCCGGTTCCTCATTGAAGTGCTGCGGGAGGTTCGGCACCAGGTGGGGGATGACTACCCGATATCGATCCGTATATCAGTTGATGAGGAGATTAAAGGCGGCTACACGGCCGAGGATATGCAGAAGGTGGTTCCCGAACTGGTTAGAAACGGCTGCGATGTTATTCATGCTTCCTTCGGGACTCATGGCAGCCCGGCCGGCATTATTCAGGCTCCGATTGAATATCAACCCGGGTTTAACGTAAAGCTAGCCAGGAAGATTAAGGAGGTAGTAAGTGTTCCGGTAATCGGGGTGGGAAGATTCAATGACCCCTTCATTGCCAACGAGTGTATTGCCCGCGGTGATGCCGACCTTATCGCGTTCGGCCGCCAGCACCTGGCCGATCCCGATTTCCTGCAGAACGCCATCAACGGGAAATTCGAAGATACCAATAAATGCCTGGCCTGCAACCAGGGCTGCATTGAACGGGCCATGTTTGAACAAAAAAGCATCAGGTGTGCCATTAATCCCGAAACCGGGCAGGAACTCATCTATCCTGCTGAACCGGCCGCCATACCGAAGAGTGTATGGGTTGTCGGCGGGGGGCCCGGTGGTTTGACGGCGGCCTATGAGGCGGCCCGGCTTGGTCATAAGGTTACGCTCTTTGAAAAGGAGAAGGAGACCGGCGGACAGGTGAGGTACGCAGCTCAGGCCCCATATAAAGAGGCTTACGGTGACTGGATCCGGCGGCTGGCTTCGAAAGCGATCAGATTGGGCGTGGATATCAGAACCGGCACCGAAGTAACAGATAAGATGATCATGGAAAATAGACCCGAGGTGGTCATATTGGCGACCGGGGGTGAGGAAATCATTCCACCCATAGACGGGATTGACCTTCCCCTGGTGGTAACCGCCCTGCAGGTTCTGGGCGGCGAGGTTACGGTGGGGCAGAACGTTGTGATAATCGGGGCCGGCCTTATCGGGATGGAAACGGCCGATTATGCCGTCGCCAACGGGTGCCAGAGCGTGACTTTGGTTGAGCAGCGGCCGAAGCCGCCGGTTACCAGGGCCTCTTCCCACGGCTACATGCTGCACAAACGTCTGCGGAATGCAGGTTCTCAGCAGATTTACGGAGCCGAGGTTGTAAAAATAGACAGCGACTCGGTAACGATAAAGGCCGAGCATGCGGAACAGATCCTGGGACCGGTGGACCAGGTTATTATAGCCGTGGGCATGAAGCCGACGGCTGATCTGGTAAGGATGCTGCAGGAACAGGGTATTCGCCATTATGTTATCGGGGATGCCGTAAAACCGAGAAGGATTATTGAAGCTACTGAAGAGGGAGCCCGGGCGGCCTGGGAAATTTAATAAGGAATGCATTACGGCATCATACAAATAATAAAGATAGACAAACAGTTTTAATTCCAGGATCCTGCTGAGTTGGCTGTTTGCGTTCAACCGCTGTAACCGGTAATAGTGTTTCTGCTTGTAATGAATCCCGGGAAGCAGGAGAACACATATCTTTGTTGAAACGTTTTATAGTTTCTTAATTGCATACTTCTCCGATTCTGGAATCCTAAAGCCGCAAGGTATGGAGACCAGGACGACAGGGTGCAGCAGGAAACTTCTGCGCCTCCCGCATTTGGAAAGGAGAGTGATGATTTTTAATTACAAGATCGAACCTGTTCTGATGCGGGTTCGGTCTTTTAACGTTAAATGGACAGGGAGGCCGTGGGCTTGTATTACAACATGCGAATGGAAAAAGGAGGAATTAACGTGTTTAGGAAAACCAGATATCTGTCGCTAGCGGTTTTGGTAGTATTCATGCTCTGCCTGGTCGGTTGCGGCCAGAATGGGGAACAAGCTGTAAAGAAGACTGATGTCATTCTTGCGACGACTACCAGTACACAGGACAGCGGATTGCTGGATGAACTGATCCCGGTGTTTGAAGAGCAAACCGGCTACAAGATTAAGACTATTGCTGTCGGAACCGGAGCCGCACTGGCTATGGGAGAAAAAGGTGAAGCCGATGTGCTTTTGACCCATGCCCCGGCCGATGAACAGAAAATGGTGGATGCCGGCGTTGTCACCAATTATCAACTGGTTATGCACAATGATTTCGTAATTGTGGGACCGGCAGATGATCCGGCCGGCATCAAAGGAACTGCCACCGCAGCCGAAGCCTTGAAGAAGATCAAGGAGTCAAATAGCCTGTTTGTATCGCGTGGCGATGACTCAGGAACTCACAAGATGGAGAAGAAACTGTGGGCGGCGGCCGAAGTGACACCTGAGGTGGGCCCCAGTTATCAGGAAACCGGTCAGGGAATGGGACAAACCTTGATCGTGGCGGAACAGAACAAGGGCTATACCCTGACTGACCGCGGGACCTACCTGGCCCAGAAGAAAAACCTCACCCTGGAAGTCATGGTGGAAGGCGAAAAAGCCCTGTTGAATATTTATCATGTGATGCAGGTCAACCCCGAGAATTTCTCTGAGGATATTGCCGGCAAGATCAACTCCGAAGGCGCCAAGGCTTTTGTTGAATTTCTGATTGGTGATGAAGCTCAGCAGATTATCAGCACCTTTGGCGTGGACACCTATGGTGAACCCCTGTTTTATCCCGATGCGGGCAAGAGTGAAGATGAATTAGGCAAATAGCATTTTGCAGATAAGATGGAGTGATCATAGTTGGAGCTGATTTGGGACGGCCTGGTCCAGGCCTTTTTCATCCTGCTCAACTTGGACCCGGAGGTCTTTGAAGTCTGCTGGCTGACCCTTAAAGTGTCCGGAACTGCAACCTTGTTAAGTGTCATTATCGGCGTGCCCCTGGGATGCATACTGGCTTTAAGCAGGTTTCCGGGACGTAACTTCCTGGTCAGTCTGTCCAATTTCGGAATGGGTCTGCCGCCGGTAGTGGTGGGCTTATGGGTTAGCATTTTCCTGTGGAGGTCGGGGCCCTTCGGCTCGCTGGGCATAATCTATACCCCCACAGCGATGGTTATCGCCCAGGCGGTAATCGCCAGCCCTCTGGTCATCAGCTTCACGCTGGCGGCAGTACAGCAGATCAGCCCCCGTCTTCGCCTGCATCTACTGGCCCTGGGCGCAAACCGGAGGCAGTTGCTGTGGAACCTGATCAAGGAAGCCAGATTGGGACTCCTGGCTGCGGTTATGGCCGGGTTTGGCGGAGTGATATCCGAGGTCGGCGCTTCCCAGATGGTTGGTGGAAACATCAAAGGTGAGACCCGGGTGCTGACTACGGCTACGGTTATGGAGGTAAACAAGGGAAATTTTGATGTAGCCATTGCACTCAGCGTCATACTTCTTGCTCTGGCGTATGGCGTTACCGCTCTCTTAACCAGTCTGCAGCAACGGAGATCCAGTTATGAGTAAAGTCATTGAAGTAAGGGATTTGAAACTGGTCCTCGGAGGTCGGACCATACTTAATATTCCGAATTTCTCAATCCACAGGGAAGATTCGATCAGTATAATGGGACCCAACGGTGCGGGGAAAAGCAGTCTCCTGTTAATTTTGGCGGCTTTACAAGAGCCCACCAGCGGAATCGTTTCCTACTTTGGCCGTGAGCTCAAGGAGCAGTCTGTGCTTGATGTGCGGCGGCGTATGGCCATGGTATTTCAGAAACCAATGCTCCTCAGGGGTACGGTTATGGATAATGCCGAGATCGGGCTGAAATTCCGCAATATCAGCCGCAAGGACCGGGAAAGGCTGGTTCGCCCCTGGTTGGAAAAGCTGCGCATTGATCACCTGGCCCGGCAGAGGGCTCATTCCCTTTCCGGAGGTGAGGCCCAACGGGTGGCCTTGGCTCAGGCCCTGGTGCTGGAACCGGAAATAATCTTTTTGGATGAACCTTTTGCCAATCTGGACCGGAAGATCCGGCAGGAGTTGATAGAGGAGATTGCCAGGATTCTGCGGGAACAAAGAATCACCACCGTATTGGTTACCCACAGCCGCAAGGAGGCAGCAGCCATCACCGACAAGGTGTATCTGTTGGAAGACGGAGAAATCGTGGAGACCGAGGACTTATAGCTGAATGTTCACGTCAATGCTGTGTAAGATCATGTGAAAGGACAGGTGAAACCTGGTGAAAAAACGTAACAGAAGGCTGGGCTTGGTCGTGGCCATAATGATGGTCTGCAGTATGCTGTTGATGCAGGGATGCGGTCAACCTGCAGCCGAAACTACAGAGGCTGAACAGGTGCTGATGGCCAGCACCATTGGGCCGATAGATGCCGGTATTGTGACAGCTCTTGAAAAGGCCTATCAGGAAAAGACCGGGGTAATAGTCCGTCATGTAGGAGCAGGTACCGGTGCAGCTCTTAACATAGGCAAGAGCGGGGCCGTTGATCTGGTACAGGTCCATGCCAAGGCCCTGGAGGAGCAGTTTGTTGCCGAAGGGTACGGCACAGAGCGGATTGACTTCATGTACAATGATTACGTAATTGTCGGTCCTCCGGCCGATCCGGCAGGAATAAAAGGTGAAGCGTCCGCAACGAAGGCCCTGCAGAAGATTGCCGACGCTAAGGCTCTCTTTATCAGCCGCGGCGACAACTCCGGCACCAACGTGAAGGAAAAAGAGGTATGGGAAGCTGCCGGCATCAAGCCCAGCGGTGACTGGTACCACATCTATGAGAAAGGTTCTTTGGGCAATGCACCGACCCTTCTCTACACCGATGAGCAGAATGCCTATACACTGATTGACCGTGCCACCTTAATAACCAACAAGGATAAAATTAAGAATATCCAGGTTCTGGTGGAAAAAGATGAGATACTCCTCAATTATATTACGTTAATCCCGGTTAACCCGGAAAAGTTCCCCAACATAAACGCTGAAGGGGCGCGGAAGTATATTGAATGGCTGGTATCAGCCGAAGGGCAGCAGATTGTCAAAGATTTTGGCAAGGACCAATATGGAGAGCCCTTGTTCTTCCCCAACTCTCCCGCTGGAAAGAACCTGGAATAAGTATTGAAACAAGTTGTGACCCGTCCTTTTTGGGGACGGGTCGTTTTTTTCTGGATCGGATATGACCTGCAGAATGTCGATTTGTGGACGGAATATAACGGGGAATTGCATCATTGTCGGGCCGATGGGATGTCCCTATAGCTCATCAATAAATTTGGGCGGCAGGGTGGTATTGGCTAGGGCCGCCAGTTGATCGATGGTCTGAAGGCCGTCGGTAACCAGGAGTTTGGAACTGCCCTGGGCCAGGATCCTTCCCTCCTGTGACTCGATGGCAGCCTCAGCCAGGCAGATGGTCCGTCCCACCTTGATCCTTCTTCCTTTAACAGTTATCTTTCCGGATTTTACGGAGGCAAGGTGGTGAACCGTAACATCCAGGGTGATAAGACCTGATTCCGGATCCAGTTCCGGATAAACTGCCCAGTAGGCGGCCGCGTCTATCAGCGATGAGTATACGCCTCCCTGTATAGCCTGGTAGGGAGAAAGGTGTTTGGACTCCATATCCAGACTGATTACTGAATATCCTGTACCTATATCCTCCATAACCATGGAAAGCAGTTGGTAATAAGGACTGCTGTTGATCAGCTTGATCAGTTCTTCTATGTGCCGCGGGTTCAACATATCTTCCGGAAATCCTCCTCCATTATGTCCTGGGCTCCTGCTGGAGGCCGCCCGTTTCCTGTTGGTGGTTTGAATAATTATAGTACAAGATCAAGCGCCGTTTTTCCTGCATTGCAAGTTGCTGTTGGAGGGTGTCATGAGGAGGGTGTCATGAGAACCGTCCCCTTGACACCTTTCAGGTATCGGAAGTGCTGGAACAGCAGATAATCTTCTATGAGTATTTCTGAAAGTCAATGTTACGAAACTCTTCTAAACTGCGTTGAACTTTTAATGTTCGGAATTTACCAACAATTCTTTTTTTATGCGGTTGGCTTATATACAATGTAAAACATCATGGTCCAATGACAGACCAGGGAGGAGTATATGGGTTTCAGCACTTTGACTATAGGCCGCCATACGGCTCGCATCCCGGTTATTCAAGGGGGAATGGGGGTCGGGATATCGTTATCGGGTCTGGCCTCCGCTGTGAGCCGTGAAGGCGCGGTAGGGTTTCCTCAGCCAAAGCTTTTCAGTTGATTCCCCGTAAGTGGGACCGGAGCTACAACCGCTGTCCTGATGCGGTGATCGTGGAAGGCCCGCTGGCCGGCGGTCACCTCGGGTTTTCTCTTAAACAACTGGAATGCGTGGAGGAGAACAGGCTGGAGGATATCGTGCTCGAGGTCATCCGCGAAGTAAAACCATTTGAAGACAGATATGGACAGAAGAGAAGATCCCGGTTAGGACCACGGACAACTGACCGGGGTTGTTTTGAGGTACAGGTGCCGACATTATACGGGAAACGAGCATAAGTTCTCCAGAATTGGAAAACAATTAAACACATATCGCCGGCATTGTACACAAAATTGCGAACAACATATACCTCAACTGTTGATAATCCGTAAACGTTGGAGGGCGTAAGGGGTGAACCATCATAACAGGCGTAAATGAAAGCTGTATAAGAACTCAGGTCCTGGGCACCGGTTATGCGGTGCCGGACAGGATTCTTACCAACCAGGAACTGGAGTCGATGGTAGACACCACTGATGAATGGATTATAACCCGAACCGGGATCCGGGAACGACGTATATGCCAACCGGATTGCGCTACCTCCGATCTGGCTGTTCTGGCAGCGGAGGAGGCTATGAAAGATGCGGGGATCGAGGCCGGAGACCTGGATTTAATCCTGGTAGCCACTGTGACTCCGGATATGGTGTTTCCCTCTACCGCCTGCCTGCTGCAGGGTCGATTGGGTGCCGAGAAGGCTGCGGCCTTTGATCTCTCCGCGGGGTGTACCGGTTTCATTTATGCCCTGGCGGTGGCGGACCGCTTTCTGGCGGCCGGGGACTACCGCTACATTCTGGTGGTGGGAGCTGAAACCCTGTCCCGGATCACTGATTACACCGACCGCAATACCTGCATTCTTTTCGGGGATGGCGCCGGAGCCGTGATACTGGGAAGGGGTAGTGGGCCCAATGGGATACTGTCAACATACCTGGCGGCAGATGGTTCTGGAGAATCACTGCTATACATACCCGCCGGTGGTTCGCGGATGCCGGCCTCACATCAGACGGTGGACGATCACCTCCACTATATTCGCATGCAGGGGAATGAGGTTTTTCGCTTTGCCGTGACGGTTATACCGGAGTGCGTGAGCAAGGTGCTGGAACCGGCAGGTTTAAGCATTGATGAGGTGGACCACTTTATTTTTCACCAGGCCAACATCCGGATACTGCAGACGGCAGTAAAGCGGATGAAAATCCCCTGGGAAAAGACGATCGTCAATATCGAGCGGTATGGGAATATGTCGGCCGCCTGCATACCACTGGCCATAGCTGAAGCCGTTAATGACGGTATAATTCGTCCCGGACAGCTGTTGTTGATGGTGGGGTTTGGGGCCGGAATGACAATGGGTTCGGCCCTGGTTCGATGGGGGAGGTGAGGCGATGATTGAGACCAGGATTACAAAAATGCTTAACATCCAGTACCCACTGCTGCAGGGGGCTATGGCCTGGATCGCCACCGGGAGGCTGGCAGGAGCGGTTTCAGAGGCGGGCGGTTTGGGGATAATTGGGGCCGGTACTGCTGATCCGCAATGGCTGAAGAATGAGATCGATCAGGCCCGACGGACAACCCAAAAACCGTTTGGGGTAAACCTGGTTCTGGTTTCACCGCATATTGAAGAGATTATTGAACTGGTCTTGCGTGAAAACATACCGGTGGTCACCACCGGAGCCGGCAATCCGGGCAGGTACATGCCGCGCTTCAAGGAACGGGGCATAAAGGTGATCCCGGTGGTGGCTTCAGTAGCCTTGGCCCGAAGGCTGGCCCGTCAGGGCGCTGATGCGGTAATCGCCGAAGGTATGGAGTCGGGGGGGCATGTGGGGGAGATGACCACCATGTGCTTGGTTCCGATGGTGGCTGATGCTGTAGATATTCCCGTCATCGCAGCCGGAGGTATTGCGGATGGACGGGGATTGGTAGCCGCCCTGGCTCTGGGGGCGGAAGGGGTACAGATGGGAACCCGGTTTATCTGCGCTGAAGAGTGTTCGGCCCACCCTGCTTACAAGGAGAAGGTTGTTAAAGCAAGGGACCGGGATACCGAGGTCTGCGGAATCACTACCCCCCATCCGGTTAGAGCTATACGCAACCGCTTTGTTCGGTATTATCTGGAGCAGGAGCGAGCCGGTTTGAGCGCGGGCGAGCTTGAGCGGTTGGGTGCGGGCAGGTACCCGGACGCGGCGCTACGGGGGGATATTGAACACGGCTCCATCCTGGCCGGACAGGTCGCCGGTTTGGTCAACCGGGTTCAACCGGCTCATGAAATAGTGTCCGAAGTGGTGCGGGAGGCCGAGGCTCTGCTAAGAAATAGCCTGGGGGTGAATCAGTGCTTAGACTAGCCATATTATTCCCCGGTCAGGGAGCACAGTACATAGGGATGGGCAGGGATTTGGCCCGGGAATTTGCGGTGGCACGCGAGGTATTCCAGCGGGCTGACGATGCTTTGGGGGTTAAACTGAGCCGCATCTGTTTTGCCGGTGAACAGCCTGACCTGGACCGAACCGAGATAACACAGCCGGCGGTGCTGACCGTCAGCATAGCTGTTTGGGAGGTGCTGAAACAGAAAGGGGTCAATGCCGAAATAGCGGCGGGATTAAGCCTGGGAGAATACAGCGCCTTGGTGGCGGCAGGGGCCATCGATCTTGAAACCGGCGTCCGCCTGGTGGCCGGGCGCGCAAAGATTATGCAGGAGGCCGTGCCCGAAGGACGGGGCATGATGGCAGCCGTTCTGGGGCTGGCGGACGAGGTGGTGGAGGAGGCCTGTAAGAAGGCGGGTAGTGCAGGGGAGGTTGGTATAGCCAATTACAACTGTCCAGGGCAGATGGTCATATCCGGAGAAAAGGCGGCGGTGCTGGAAGCCGGAAGGTATCTGCAGAAGGCTGGCGGACGTTTTGTGCCGCTGAAGGTAAGCGTACCCTCGCATTCCCGGTTGATGGCAGAGGCTGCTGAAGAACTCCGCACGGAGATACGGAAAGTTGAATGGGGGGAGATGTCTTTTCCGGTCATCAGCAATGTCACGGCTCGCGAACTTGATTGCGAAGAACTGGAACAGAGGCTGGTGGAACAACTGTACCGCCCGGTTAGATGGCAGCAGTCAATAGAATACATGTCGTCACGGGTGGATTATTTTATAGAAGCCGGCCCCGGCAGGACACTGTCCGGTCTGGTCAAAAAAACATCCCGCCATCACCTTATCGGCAGCGTTGAGGACCCGGGCACTCTGGCCCAGGTCATGAAAAAGCTGGGTGAGGCTGGACGACCCGGAAATAACCCGGAAAACAAATCATAATGAAAATTACCAAGGAGGTAATGTCTAGTGTCAGTGTTTGATAGTGTAAAGGAGGTTATCGTTGAGATCCTTGATGTCCCGCCAGAGGACATCAAGCATGAGTCCAAACTAGTCGAGGATCTGGAGGCTGATTCCCTGGATATCGTGGAGATGGTGATGCAGTTGGAAGACAAATTCGGTCTGCAGATCCCGGAATCAGCGTTCGATGACCTGAAAACCGTAAAGGATGTGGTTGAGTATCTGGAAAAGCGCTTGCAGGAAAAGTAGAGGTGAACCTCGATGGAAAAGAGAAGAGTGGTTGTCACCGGTATGGGTGTAATCAGCCCGGTGGGTAATGATGTCGCCACCTTCTGGGAAAACCTGATTGCAGGAAAAAGTGGTATTCGACCCATTGAGCGGTTTGATGTCTCTCAATATCCTACCCGGATTGCCGCCCAAGTTTTGGACTTTAATCCCACCGATTACATGAGCCGGAAGGATTCCCGGCGCATGGACCGGTTTGTGCAATTTGCCTGCGCCGCGGCCAGAATAGCCCTGGAGGATTCGGGTCTGGCAGTGCATCCCGGGAACGCCCCTCAAATCGGGGTATGGGTGGGATCCGGCATTGGCGGTCTGGAAACTATGGAAAACCAGCATGAAGTCCTGATGGCAAGAGGGTGTTCGGGAGTCAGCCCGTTCCTGGTTCCCATGATGATTACCAATATGGCATCCGGTCAGATTTCCATCATGACCGGAGCCCGGGGACCGAATGGATGTACGGTTACAGCCTGTGCCACCGGGACCAACTGCATCGGCGAGGCCTTTCGTTTTATACAGCGGGGGGAGGCGATAGCTATGATTGCAGGCGGGACCGAAGCCTCGATAACCCCCCTTGGTATGTCGGGGTTCTGCGCCATGAAAGCTATGTCGACCCGCAATGATGATCCATCCCGTGCCAGCCGGCCTTTCGATCTCGAACGTGATGGTTTTGTGATGGGTGAGGGTTCCGGAGTTATAGTCCTGGAAGAACTGCAACATGCCCTGGAAAGGGGAGCCCGGGTGTATGCTGAGATTATAGGATACAGTACCACCGCCGATGCCTATCACGTGGTCCAGCCGGATCCCGAAGGAGCAGGTGCGGCCCGCGCTCTGGCCATGGTCCTGGATGATGCGGGGGTACTCCCGCAGGAAGTGGACTACATCAATGCCCATGGGACCGGTACCGAGATTAATGATGCCATGGAGACCCTGGCGATAAAGAAGGTCTGGGGAATAAATGCGCATCAGGTAGCCATAAGTTCTACCAAGGGTGTTACCGGTCATATGCTGGGAGCAGCAGGTGCGGTTGAGTTTATAGCGGCGGTACTGGCCTGCCAGTATGACATTATACCGCCCACCATCAACTACAGAACCCCCGATCCCGCCTGTGACCTGGACTACGTCCCCAACCAGGCGCGGCGGCGGAAGGTAAGGATAGCAGTGTCAGATTCGCTGGGCTTCGGCGGGCATAACGCCGCCCTGGTGGTGCGTAAGTATGAACATAATTAGGTGATGAACATGTTGAACAGCAGAGAGATACAGGATATCATTCCCCATCGCTATCCTCTCTTGTTGGTGGACAGGATAATTGAGATGGAGCCGGGCAGGAGAGCGGTGGGGATCAAAAACGTATCGGCTGGTGAATCCTTCTTTCAGGGTCACTTTCCGGATAATCCTATTATGCCGGGAGTGCTGATACTGGAAGCACTGGCTCAGGTAGGAGCCTGCACTATTTTGAGTCTGGACGAATACCGGAACCGAATCGCGTACTTTGCCGGTATTGATGGAGTGAAGTTCCGCCGGATGGTGCTCCCCGGTGATCAGCTCCGTCTGGAGGTGGAACTCCTTCGAATGACCGGCCGCTTCGGCAAGGCATCCGGCCGGGCCCTGGTGGATGGTGATCTGGTTGCTGAGGGGGAGTTCATGTTTGCCCTGGAGAAGACGGCCGGTGAATGAATTGCGGGCTGAGGGGCAGGTGTTTTAGATGATCAAAGACAGGCTTGGTTTCAAATCAAGAACTAAATATGCCACGGTTAAACCGCGATGGGAGCCTGGTGTTCAAACTGCGGACGGAGAGAGGTGCCCCGGGTGTGGGAGCCCGCCTCCGGTTGAGGATGACGCCAGGCGTTTGATGGTGTGCCCGGATTGCGGGTACCATTTTCCTCTGGGGGTCTGGGAGAGGGTACGGCTTATAACCGATGAAGACAGCTTTGTGGAGCTCGATGCTCAGATAGTTTCCGGTGATCCACTGGGCTTCCCGGGCTACGTGGAGAAGCTTGAATCCGCTCGGCAGGATACCGGGCTTAAAGAAGCAGTGGTTACCGGCATGGGAGCAGTGTACGGCCAGGAGGTGGTAATCGGGGTTATGGACGGCCGCTTTATGATGGGCAGCATGGGCCTGGCCGTTGGAGAAAAGATTACCAGGGCCTTTGAAACCGCCAGGGAATACAAGCTCCCGGTCGTTATATTTACCGCCTCCGGTGGCGCTCGTATGCAGGAGGGCATGGTGTCGCTCCTACAGATGGCCAAGACCAGCGCTGCGGTGGAGCGGTTTTCGCAGAGCGGTCTCCTTTATATATCGGTACTGACTCATCCCACCACTGGAGGAGTAACCGCCAGCTTTGCCTCCCTGGCAGATATTGTGCTGGCTGAACCCGGTGCTACTATCGGATTTGCCGGAGCCCGGGTTATAGAACAGACCATACGGCAGAAACTGCCATCAAGTTTTCAAAAATCCGAGTTTCTCCTGGATCACGGTATGATTGACCTGATTATCAACCGGGAGGAATTGAAGGGGTTTCTGTATAAACTGTTACGGTTTCACAAGGGGAGAGCAATGTGAATTATACTCGGCCGTTAGAATTTGAAAAAGACTACCTGGAGTTGAAAAACAAGGTGGAAGAGTTAAAAGCACTGGCCTTGCAGAAGAACATTAATCTGAATTCGGAGCTCGAGGCTCTGGAGAACAGGATGGGGGTCTTACAGGCTGAAAGGTACAACAACCTTACTGCCTGGCAGATATATCAGATGGCACGTCATCAGGAACGCCCGTTCACCCTGGATTACATAAATGCGATTTTCCAGGATTTTATTGAATTACACGGGGATCGCTGCTACGCTGATGACTCCGCGGTTGTGGGGGGATTGGCCTGGTTCGATGAAATCCCGGTGACGGTGCTGGGCCACCAGAAGGGCAAAGATACCAATGAGAACCTACGCCGTAATTTCGGGATGGCCCACCCGGAAGGCTACCGCAAAGCCTATCGTCTTATGGAGCAGGCTGAGAAGTTCGGGCGCCCGCTGATCTGCTTTATTGATACCCCGGGAGCCTACCCCGGAACCGGAGCCGAGGAACGGGGGCAGGCCTGGGCCATTTCCCGGAACCTGGCTCGGATGTCAAGCCTTCGCATACCGATTATCAGTCTGGTAATCGGCGAGGGCGGCAGCGGCGGAGCTCTGGCCCTGGGAGTGGCCGACCGGGTTTTGATGTTGTCCTATGCTGTCTATTCGGTTATTTCACCCTACGGGTGTGCCTCCATCCTGTTAAATGATGCCAATCGCTCCGAAGAGATGGCGGAGAAATTGAAAATGACCGCACCGGATCTGCTGAACCTGGGAATAATTGATGAGATAATCCCTGAGCCCCTGGAAGGTGCGCACCGCAACCCGCAAAAGACCTATCAGGCGGTGGAGGAGAGAATCAGATTCCACCTCCGGGAGCTACTAGACCAGGACCCGGCTGATTTGGTTGAGCGGCGCTACCAGCGCTTGAGGAAAATCGGCCGGCAGCCCAGCTAGCGCAGGGGTGTCACGGGGGTGTCACGGGGACGGTTCTGTTGACACCATCTATCTGATAATGGCAAAGAAAAAGAAAAAGGCCCCATGTGAAGGGACCTTTATTGTCTTACCTGGTTCTTCCACATCTTCTAATCCTGCAGAGGATCTTTCTCCTTATTCCCCGGTTTGGCCTTAGGCAGGCGGCCGGCCTTAAAAGCCGCATTGCGTAGGATAAACTCAATCTGCGAGTTCACGCTGCGAAACTCATCGGCCGCCCAACGTTCAATAACCTCGTATAATTCAGGATTAATCCGGAGAGGAAAGCTTTTTTTCTTTGCCATGTCAACAGCATCCCAATTAATTAATAAAGACTACCGGTGTTAATGACTGGTTGCGCCGCCCGATCCGAGACGATGGCTACCAGGAGGTTATTAATCATGGCCACCTTTCTTTCTTCATCCAATTCTACGGTACCATCCTCCTGAAGGCGGCCGATCGCCATCTGGGACATCCCCACCGCGCCCTCTACAATGATCCTGCGGGCTGCCAGAATGGCTGCCGCCTGCTGGCGCTGCAGCATAGCCCCGGCAATCTCCGTCGCGTAGGCGAGGTGAGTGAGGCGTGCTTCCATAACCTCAACCCCAGCGACCTTCAAACGATCCTGGAGTTCCCTGGTCAGCTTGTTAGCAACCTCTTCGGCGTTGCCCCTCAGGGAGTAGCCTTCATCATTGAAATTATCATAGGGGTATTTGGTGGCGACGTGGCGAAGAGCGGTTTCACTCTGAATCTCCACAAAGGTATAGTAATCATCAACATCAAAAATGGCCTTGGCGGAATCAACCACTCTGAACACGATAACCGCCGCAATCTCGATCGGGTTGCCTTCAACATCATTGACTTTCAGCATTTTGCTGTTGAAATTGCGAACCCGCAGGGTAACCTTCTTCCGCATGGTAACCGGGATGGTAAGCCACAGGCCCGCATCCTTGATGGAACCGACGTAACGGCCGAAAAAGGTAATAACCTTGGCTTCATTCGGCTGAACAATAGATATGCCGCTGCATAGAATGGAAGCAATAACGACCAGTAGGACTCCCCAAACGAAATGCAGGTTGAAAAAGAGCCACCCCGCGGCTAGAAACAGAAGCAGGATAAGAAATATCCCGAGGAAACCATTGATTTTGAACGCCAAACGTTCTCTCACATTCTCCTCTCCCACCATTTAATATTATATCTTAATGATATCATATTGAAATCAAAACAGGTAATTTATTTTTAAAGTTTCTGCGCCATTCCGCGGGATTATCAGGAAACACTGCTGGAAAGCCAAAGAATTCTTAAACGGGTGCTGCAGCCAATAGACTCAATTAGAGGGTTTGCTAGATGAGCAGGGGTGAGGGGGCCCTTGGAGGTTGGTCGATGGTTTGGTCGTTGTTCTGAATAATCCAACCGGGTGACCTGGAACCGCCGTTTTTCAATTGCCATGCTTCCGCCGTTCAAAGTAGCGAAGCAATGATGGCCTTCTGGATGTTGTTTGTTCCCTCGACGGTAGCCAATACCCGGGCATCGCGGAAGTATTTATCAGCAAAGGTGTTGGCCATATAACCGCTCGCACCCAGGATTTCGACCGCCTTGGATGTCACTTCCAGGGCTACATCACTGCCATACCATTTGGCCATGGAGGAGGCGGCAGTGTGATCATGGTCCCGGTCAATCAGCCAGCAGGCTTTCCAGGTCATCAGCCGAGCCAGTTCAATCTTGGTCGCCATTTCCGCCAATGCAAAGGATACGGCCTGGTTTTTCATAATAGGCTTGCCAAACTGTATTCTGGTTCGCGCATGGTTGAGGGCCAGGTTGTAGGCTGCCTGGGCAATACCCACCGCCACCGCACCTACCAGAGCTCGGCCGCGGTCCAGGGTCTGGGTGAGCAGAAGATACCCGCTGCCGGAGCGGTTTCCTCCGACCATGTTATCCACAGAAACTCTGACTTGATCCAAAAACACTTCGGAGGTATTGGCATACCGGATGCCGATCTTGTTTTTCACCGTACCCGGGGACAGACCCGGAGCCGAAGCCGGGATGATAAAAGCGCGGAGTGAAGCACGATTACGAATCGGGGTGACACAGGCAAACACGGTAAAAAAAGAAGCTACCGAGGCGTTCAAGACATAATCCTTGGAACCGGTGATTACATACTCGTCCCCATCAGATTCCGCGAGACTGGATATGGCTCCAACATCCGAACCCGCTTCCGGTTCGGTGAGCGCAAAGGCGGCCAAAACCGGTTCTGACGTGGTAAGGAGCGGAAGAAAAGCTTCCTTCTGTTCCCTGGTGCCGGCCAGAACGATAGGGCTGGCCGCATGTATATTGGCATTCAATACCGTGGCGACACCGGCACATCCCAGGGCAATCTCTTCAATCAGGAGTGCGGTTGTAAGGTGGTTGAGGCCTAGTCCACCGTATTCCTTGGGAATGGTAGGACATAAGAGGTTATGTTTTGCCAGTAGTGCCGCGAACGACCAGTCAAATCGCTCGTCGCCCTGGGCATCAATCTCCAGTGATCGAGGTAATATTTCCTCTCGGACCAGGTCCCGAGTTTTTTCAACTATCCGTCTCTGCTCTCTGGTGAGATCGAAGCTGATCATTGATTTCCCCCCTTGTAGCGCCGCCAGCGAATATACATTATAAAGTCAGCAACATCTTGGCGTTCATCGGGTGTGAGGGTATAGATTTCATTCAACAGACGAAGTACTTCCTTGTCCTCATTGTTCACCTCGGCAGCATAAGGCGACGTTTTCGGTTCTACGAAGTAATCGAGCGGCATGTTCAGGGCTTCAGCTATAGCTTCCAGCTGGGAAAGATAGAGCCGCCGCTTGCCCTTCTCATAATTGGACAGAGCTGATTGTGAGCAGCCCACCAGACGGGCCAACTGCTTCTGACTTAGGCCCTTTGCTTCCCGGGCCTGTTGAATCTTACTGCCGATCTCCTTGAAACTCAACGGTCAACCTCATATCACGAATTGTAATTAACACTATGTAGTATATCGTAAACAATAATTCAGCCAAAAACAATCCCCCGAGGATGTCTTAATCGGGGGTAAGGGGAACTTACCGAAGGGACTGAGACCGCTGTTGGAACAACCGGAACCCGTGATTACCTGTGATGGTTATCTCAAGTGGTTATATCACCGGCCTGATTCACGATCACACGGTATGCTGTAGTCTATCGAATATGTCATCATATCATATTACCGCCGTGGGGTTCCTGACACCCAGAAAAGGTGTCACGAGAACCGTCGCCCTGGCACCCCTGGCACCCCTGGTACTCCCCCGCCGCGGGGTTGGCGTTGATGGGCAGGATCGGCAGCAGTCCGGGCGGCTGAATGGTATGTCTAATCCGGGATGTCCTTGTCATCGTCTTTGTCGTCACCGGGTTCAGTTATTTCCTCCGCCAAGTGGAAGAATAGCGATGGACTCGGCTGTACGGGCTTAACTGTACGCAAGCGGAATTTTCCGATCTTTTCTCGGGCAAAGATGAGAGCAAGAGCCGCCAGCATCAATAAGCCGGCGAAACCAACGGCGGGAAAGAGGGTTCCAACCAGGTTGGAAAAACCGAACTGGGAGAGCCCCAGGGCCAGGATGCCCGCTCCGCTTGTTAAATACCTGTATTTTGGTGAATCCTGTTTACTGAGGCGGGCGACAAAACCATAGAGGCTTCCCACGGCGGTAGTATAAACCTCGGCCAGTAATATCAGGGTATAAACGGTTTTGACCAGGGGCGAAACGGTTCCCGCCACCATGATCATCGGTATCTCGTAGGCGGCAGCTCGTCCGATATGGGTAAGGATGGCCAGATTGATAAGAGTTGCTCCTATTCCCAAACCGATTCCTCCAAGGATGGCCCCGGTTTTTAGACGGTTGGGACCGGTTACAGCTCCCAGTGGAGCCAAAATCGCAATCGCCAGTACCAGATTATATGAGGTGTAAAGGATGGTGGTTAAAGGCCAGTAAGGAAGCGGGGCTCTGGACGGTTCCGAGTAGCTGCGGAGCGTGGCCAGTAAAGCCGGGAAATCGGTTGCTATGGTATAGACAGCCACCCCAAAAACTGCCGCCAACAGGAGAGGCACAACGAGGCTGATGGACCTCACTACGCCGCTTATGCCAAAGAGAACCGTGAACAACGAAGCACCAATCATTATAACGCTGCCCCAGATAAAAGGGAGTCCGAACTGCTCGCTGAATATGGCGCCGGCACCGGCTCCCATGGTTACCAGGCCGCCAAAGAGAAAGGCTGTGGTCACCCAGTCCAATAGGCTGCCGATCCACCTGCCTCCCGCATAACGGATTACCGGAAGGTGGGATTCGGCCTGCAGTCTTCTTCCTAGTTCCATTATCATATACCCGAAGGCAGAGAGCAGAACCGCCGTAATTGCCAGTCCCGCCAGGCCGGCCCTTCCAAAATAACCAAAAAACTGCAAGACTTCCTGTCCGGAGGCAAAACCGGCACCGACTACGGTTCCGATATAGGTGGCGGCAATAACCAGTACTGAAAACTGCTTTTTCGGCATACCCTTAGTTTGCTTGGAAAGATGATTGTTATGTGCTGGAAAAAACAAGCCTCATGAAGGAACGAAAGGAGCAGTACCGAATACCTAATATTAGTTGGGGAAGGAGGGTTGGTGGTGGAAGACCAAAATCTGAACGCTGGAAGAAAGCTGTGGGGAGTAATTGTAAATCCTGCCCCGACGTTTAGATTAATTGGGGAGGATACCCGGATACTGGCGCCGGCATTGCTGGTGATTGCAGTCAATGTGCTGCTGGCCTGGCTGATTATCCCAGAGACCATTGCCTATACCAAATCGGCTCTGGAAAGCACCGGCGAGACCATACCCACTGAAATGTTGAATGCTACACTGACCTGGACCAAGGTCAGCGTCATTGCGGGGTCGGCCCTGATGCCGCCTCTGATCTGGCTGGTTCAGGCGGTACTCCTGTGGCTGGTTAAACAATTCACGGTGGGGGAGGCCACCTTTAAGCAGCTCTATGCAGTATCCTTTTTTGCCTGGATACCGCCTTTTTTGGGCGGGGTCATCAAGAGCGTGCTGGTGAAGATCGGCGGTTTCGATTTGATGATGAGCGTTAAAACGAGCCTGGCGTTATTTTTGCCTCCTTCAATAGAATCCGGTTTCTGGTTTGTTCTGCTTACCATGATGGACTTCTTCACTCTGTGGGGATTGGTTCTTCTTTCACTGGGCGGCGCCGTAGTTATGAAAAAGGAATTTAGAAACACCGCCCCCTATGTTTTCGGGATCTGGCTGGCTTACATCGTTGTGGTGGCTTACTTTAGTTCAAAATTCGGCAACCTTGCGGGAATGTAAGTGTCCGGGGGCATGGTGTGACCTGCCCGGGCAGTGTCGTGTCGTAGCACATTACCTCCCGGTGGGTCAAGCTGGAAAGGGAATACCTAATATATGCTGAAAGAGGAGTAATGGTTTTGGCAGATGCAACAGGCAACCGCAAGAAGGTATTTACCAGAAGAAATCTGATTATTAGCGGAGTTTTACTCCTGATTGCTCTGGTGGTAGGGCTGAACATCTACCGGGTGATGAACCGGGATGTTATCAAAGTTCAGACGGCGAAGGTAACCGAACAAAAAATGGTGCAGACGGTTTTGGCGTCCGGGAGAGTAATGGCGGTTGATAAAAGTGTAATCTACAGCCAGGTGACCGGTACCGTAAAAAAGATTCATGTGAAGCTGGGACAGGAGGTTCAGCCCGGTCAACTGCTGATGGAACTGAACATCCCGGATGGACCCCAGCGGCTGGCCCAGGCCCGTGCGGCCCTGGCCAGAGCGGAGTCGGATCTGGCCCAGGCCCGGGCGGGTGGTAAAAGCCTGGAACTGATAGATGCCGAATCGGCTTATGCTGAAGCCGAAGCAAGTTACCGGTTGGCTGAAGACAGGCTTAAGCGCAATCAGGTGCTTTATCGGGAAGGTGCCATATCACTGGAGAGCCTGCAGGAGATCCAGTCACAATATACGGCTGCGGAAAGCCGTTTTCGGAAAGCCGCAGCTCTGCTGGATGCGGTCCGCGCCAGTGCATCGGCTGCGCTGCAGGGGCTTGAAGCTGCGGTTGACAGTGCTCGGGCCAATTTGGCACTCCTGGAGAGCCAGATGGGACAGGAGGGCTTGAAAGCGGAGACAGCCGGTCAGGTATTATCCATCGGCGTCCGGGAGGGGGACATGATCATGCCCAATACGATCCTGGTAACCGTTGGCAGTATCGACAATCTGGAGATTGTCGCGAAAATTAACGAGGCCGATGCACTGTACATCAAAACCGGGCAGAACGTGGTGATTACCGGTAGTGCCATTCCGGACAGGGAGTTCACCGGGCAGATAACCGGGGTGGGCCTGGAGGCCGCTAATCAGATAAGAAACGAGGTTGAAACCTCGGGTCTGCCGGTAACTGTATCCCTGCCCCCCGGGACTCCGCTCCGGCCGGGTTACAGTGTGGATCTGGAGATTACCACCCAGGTTGATGAAAAGGCTCTGGTAATCCCTTACGAAGCCCTCTTTGAAAAAGACGATGAACCGTGTGTTTACGTGGTCAGGGACAATACTGCCCACCTACAAAAGGTGGAAACGGGCATGTACGATAACTTCAATATCCAGATAAAAGGCGGACTTAAGAAGGGGGATACGGTGGTGATCGACCCACCCCAGGATCTTGAAGAAGGCAGCAGGGTTCGAATCCTATGATAAGAGTTGAGCACCTGACCAAGGTGTATGATACCGGAATTGTAAGAGTTCAGGCTCTCACTGATGTGAACCTGGAGGTACAAAAGGGTGAATTCCTGGCGGTGATGGGACCGTCGGGTTCGGGGAAATCTACGCTTATGAATATTCTCGGCTGTCTGGACCGAGCCACCTCCGGGAGCTATTATTTGGAGGGAATCCCCATTAACACCCTGGATGAGAACGAATTGGCTCACATCCGCAACCGAAAAATTGGTTTTGTTTTTCAGACCTTTAATCTTCTGCCGCGAATGGATGCTCTGCGCAACGTTGAGGTCCCCATGCTTTATTCCGGAATCGCTCCCCGCGAAAGGCGAAAGCGAGCCTGGGAAGCATTGGATAAGGTGGGACTGGCCGATCACGCCCTGCACCGCCCCAACGAACTGTCTGGGGGTCAGCGCCAGCGGGTGGCCATAGCCCGGGCCCTGGTAAATAATCCCGATATTATCCTGGCCGATGAACCTACCGGAAACCTTGATACCCGCTCCGGATTGGAAATAATAGCTATTATCCAGGACCTGAACCACCAGGGAGTCACAGTGATTCTGGTTACCCATGAGCATGAGATTTCACGCCATGCCCGGCAGGTAGTTCATTTTCGAGACGGCCGCCTGGTCAGGTCGGAAGTGATCGCAGAGCCGGTGCAGGCCAGGAAGACATTGGAGAATAGTCAGCAGGGGAGGGCGGCCCTTGAACCTCTGGGAAATGATTAGAATGGCCATGGAGAACATATGGGCCAACCGACTGAGGTCGGCCCTAACTGTGCTGGGCATCATCATCGGTGTAATGTCGGTCATACTGGTAGTAACGATAGGTCAGGGTGGACAGGCCCGCATCCTGAACGAGATGGAGGGTATCGGGACTAATCTATTTGCCGTCTATATTGGCACCACCGAGGACGACTACGAAAAATACCGTATCACCCTGGAGGACTGCCGGGCGATTAAGGAATCGGTTGAGAGCATCGAAGCCCTGTCGCCGCTGGTATATGGCTACACGGTGGTGGAAGGTTCACCTCGGAAGCAGTCAGCCTACGTCTATGGTGTAGACAGCGATTACAACCAAATCCAAAACATAAAAATGGCCGCAGGCCGCTTCTTCAGCTCCATTGATAATTCCGTGGCCCGGCGGGTGGTAGTCATCAACCAGAGACTGGCCGAGGAGTTGTTCGGCTCGGCTCGGATGGCGGTGGGCAAGAAAATCAAGGTAAAACAGGTTTCGGTAGTGGTCTGTGGTGTCGCCGAGTCCGGGTCGGGTATGTTTGGGCCGGAGAGCCCGATGGTGTATATGCCGATTAAACTGCATTTTCAGCTGTTCGACAGCGAAGATAGGATTAACGAGATATACGGAAGTGCCGCCCACAAAGACCTGGTAGAGGAATCCGCCCGCAAAGCTATCAGGGTACTGGAGGTACGGCAACAGGTAAAGGATTCAAAAGCCTACCAGTTTGTTACCATGAGCCAGCAGATGGATGCCGTTGATCAGGTCCTGGCTATCATCACCATGATAATCGGGGCCATTGCCGGGATCTCGCTCCTGGTAGGCGGGATCGGCATTATGAACATAATGCTGGTTTCGATTACGGAAAGGACGCGGGAAATCGGCGTCAGAATGGCCGTGGGGGCGAAAAGAGAAGACATAATGAGGCAGTTCCTGCTTGAATCGGTAGTGTTGAGCGTGACCGGCGGTCTCATCGGGGTCTTTCTGGGGGTTGGGGTCTCAGTTATCGTCTGCATGGCCATGGATATTCCAGTCGTTATATCCTTCGGGACCATTATCCTGGCCTTGTTGTTCTCCATCACGGTGGGTGTATTCTTTGGGATATACCCTGCCAACCGCGCTGCCAAGCAGGACCCAATTGAGGCGCTCCGCTATGAATGAGGAAGGAGGAAAGAGAAGGACAGGACTGCTCCATCCTGTCCTGAATCATTGAAATCGGAAAATCCGGTCATAGTGTATGTGACCCGGTGGTTAAGGCTCACGGGAGAATTACTATGTTGGTAGCTACGGGGCGTTCCCTCCCATCTGAGGGACGATTTAACACCTTGCCGTTAAAGACAAAGGTGCTGGAGCCTCCTCCATCCAGGTTGTATCCTTCCTTCACTCCCAGTTCTGCCAGTTTTATCTGCAATCGTTCCAGGGTGACTCCCGAACTCCAATCCGATTGGCGTCCATCCACCACAATCATTATAAAATCGCCGTTGGCATACTCGCCAATGATAGTGCGCGGCTGTTTGGTGGTCTTCCATTCCTTCGGCACCGGCTGCGGCTGTCCATTCTCTATCAGGATGGGGAGGAAACTTACTCCCTGCCAGGGGTTAAGGCCCATAAGACTCGCTTTATCGTAAAACCGGCCCCCGATCATTTTCCCCTTGCGGTCGATCCCGGCAAAGAAGACATCGCCGTTGGAGGGGCTAAAGTCGCGATTGACGAGCTTTCCGTCAATTACAGTATTACCGATGGGCATAATGCGGGTCCGTCCGCCTTGAACTGACGAATAGAAACCGCCGCCATTAATCCCCAGAATAGCACCGGTGCGGGCGACTGCGCTGCTGGTGGTTTCGGTCTGCCCCAGAGTATCCTTTCCGAGGACCACTTTTACCGCTCCGGGATCAAACAGTTTAACCTTGGCTATGTAACCGCGGTACCCCAGCTCATCAAGCTTGAAGACTTTGATTTCCACCCGGTTTGAACGATAGCTGTCTATCGGTGGCCCCAGCATTGCCAGGATCCGTTCCTCATAAATCTGGTCTGAATCCTGTTTGTACTCATGGCTGCGGCTGGCCAATTCCTGTAGTATTCTCTGCTGCTCCTGGTACTCTTTTTCCTGTTCGACGATGGTATCAGTCATTACCCTGGCGCTTTCCCGCAGGGCGAACACGCTTTCACCCAGGGAATTAACTTCATTGTTTATATCCTGAACCGGAAGGGCGAGGGCCTGGGCCTTTTCGTCGAACCCAACTAAGGATGCCCCCAGTCCCATAAAAGGAGCCAGCAGGAAGAGAGGTATTATGAGTAAATAGAACACCTGCCGCATTTATGGTGCCTCTTTCAGCACTGCCAGGCTTTCCGCCAGCAGTTGCAGCTGTTTATCGAGAGCTTCAATCTTCTTGTTCAGGTTTTCCTGAGTGATGCCGGAGGTGGCCAGGGTTTGGTCAGCATTACTAAGAGCAAGCTGAATCTCCTCGATGGCACCGGCCATGGAATCAAGCTGGTTTTGCATGGTCTGTATGTGAACTGCATTGGTTTGGTGGACCGACTGGATGGAACGGTCTATGTAGAGTTTGCCGACGTAATAACCTCCAATCACCAGGAGGACCCAGACGGCCAGGACCAAAAAGACAGTAGACCGCTTAACTGTTGTCTCCGGTGAAGTCGTGGAGACCGGATCGTTTGGAGTCTGCTCGATTTTTGGCAAAAGATCACACCTTTCTAGTTAATCTCGCGTGGATACAGGTACTGCAAATCTTCGACAATAATATTTCTCATTCCTGCCCCGACCGGGGTAATAAAACAGGTGTTGTCATCGCTACTGAGCCGGGTTAAAATAGGATTAAGTACATCTACAATATCAATAAAGCTTTCTCTTAAATGCTGTCAAATAAACCAGGGGTGATAGGATGAAGTGGACTATCGAAGCGGAAGAGGAACTGAAAAAGGTCCCGGCCTTTGTGCGACGCATGGCCAAAAAGGCGGTAGAGCAGCAGGTGCGCAAGAGTGGGAGAAACGAAATCACCGCCGACGATGTCCGGGCGGGCAGGGAACGTCATATATCATTTATTGAGAAACAGAAGCCGTCCGGGGAACGACCGACCAGAATTGCGGTGGTGCGGTGCGATATTGTGGCGGAGGTCTGCCCGGGAGTAGCATGTTTTCGGGCCTTCCATGAAAGACACTGCCATTTCTCAACTTATGGAGACAACACAGAGATAATTGGCTTTTTTACCTGCGGAGGCTGTCCGGGGAGAAGGGTATCACGCCTGGTGGAGAGGCTTGAGCCACACGGCCTGGATGTGGTGCACCTGTCGTCGTGTATGATGCTGGAGGGAGATTACCCCAGATGTCCTCACCGGAAACAGATTAAAAAGAGCATCGAGGCCAAGGGAATCCGCGTGGTGGAGGGAACACACCACTGAGCGCTTGAAGAACGTGGATTCATCTGCTCGGCTCAAATACCAAATATCAACAATACCCTACGTATACCTGCCCCGGGCGGCGCAGCAACCTGCGCTTCCTCGAAAATAAGTCTGGACGAAAACACAGGGAATCCTATAACATTATATATGAACATATGATCAAATGTTGAAAGAAGAGGCTGAACAGACTAAGGTTTGCATGGTGAAGTTGGGTTCATATGCACGTATAATGGGGGAATGGCAGTGAGTGAGCAGTATGTCAGGTGCGAGGTCAGCTGTGTGAATGAAGATGCGGTCACGGAAGTGCGGCAGGTGATGCTTGACGAGGATGTGGCGGTGTCACTGGCCGAACTGTTCAAGGCCCTGGGGGATCCAACCAGGGTAAAGATCCTGTTTGCGCTGCTTACGCGGGAGTTATGTGTCTGCGATCTGGCTGCTCTGATCGGGGTTACCGAGTCGGCAGTCTCACACCAGTTGCGCCTCCTGCGCGCGCAGAAGCTGGTCAAATTCCGCCGTGAGGGCAAGAATGTTTACTATTCTCTGGACGACAGCCATATTGAAGAGCTCTTTGCGCAGGGACTGGAGCATGTTACCGAATAGATTGACAGGAAGAGGGATGGGATATGGCCGAGGCAGCGGTAAAAACGGAATCAAAGCTGTCAGCTAAAATATCAGTCTTCGGCATGGACTGCCCGGACTGTGCTGCGAAAGTGGAAAAGGCAGTTAGTCGCATGCCAGGGGTCATTGGTGCAGCCGTAGCCTTTCCGGCGGGGAGGCTCAGGGTGGAATACAACCCCGACCGGATAACCATTAATGAATTGGTGGCCAAGGTAAAGGAACTGGGCTACCACGCCAGTGACGATGAAGAAGAGAAAAGGGGATTAAGGAACGCGGAATTCAGAACTGCCGGTATGGACGGTGCGGAATGTGCAGCCTGCCTGGAAGTACAGGTTCCCCAATCGGTGGGAGTGGGAACCGCCGCCGTTAATTATGGGAGCGGGATTCAGGGGCAGTATGTGCAAAAGGAACGGGCCTCTTACTGGAGAACCAATCAATATGTTGGGCCCACCATAATTTCATTTACCATGCTGGTTCTGGGGTTCCTGGCGAGATATGGCCTGGGATTGCCGGAAACCGCCGTTAACGGACTGTTTTTGGCCGGGGTTCTGATGGGAGGGTACCTGATGGCCAAAAACGGTATATCGGTACTCATCAACACCCGCGAATTTGATATGAACATGCTGATGACGATTGCTGTCATCGGCGCTTCGGTTATCGGTGAATTTGCAGAAGCCGCAGTAGTGGTGTTTCTTTTCTCGCTGGGCAATGCCCTGCAGGGATATACCCTGGATAAAACCAGGAGTTCCATCAGGGAATTGATGGAAATAACGCCGGTTCAGGCTTTGGTTCGACGGGGAACAGAGGAAGTCATACTTCCGGTAAAGGAGATTTTTATCGGTGATGTTATCATCGTCCGACCGGGAGAGAGGATTGCCATGGATGGCCGGGTTTGCGCCGGTTATTCCACTGTTAACCAGGCTCCCATCACCGGGGAATCCATCCCGGTGGAGAAAAAACCGGGAGATACGATTTTTGCCGGTACTATCAACGGACACGGCTCCCTGGAGATTGAGGTGATCCGCAAAGCCGAGGACAACACCATATCCCGGATAATTCACATGGTGGAGGAGGCCCAGGGACAGCGGGCGCCATCCCAGCAGTTTATCGACAGGTTTGCCAGGCACTATACCCCGGCGGTGATGTTGGCAGCGGCCCTGGTTGCCATCGTACCGCCCCTGGCTTTGGGTCAGTCGTTTGTCAAGTGGTTTTATGAGGCCATGGCTCTTTTGCTGGTGGCGTGTCCATGTGCATTGGTGTTGTCAACGCCGGTTTCCATAGTATCCGCCATTGGTAATGCCGCCAGGAACGGGGTCCTGTTTAAGGGGGGCGTTCACCTGGAAGAAGCCGGTTCCCTGGCGGTGGTTGCCTTCGATAAGACCGGGACCTTGACCGAAGGCAGGCCCAGGGTGACAGATCTTATTCCCCGGGGTGACCTTACCGGTCAGGAACTCTTGTCATTGGCAGCCGCGATTGAAAAACGATCGGAACATCCTCTGGGGGTGGCCATTGTTGAGTACGCCCGGGAACAGGGAGTTGATGTTCCAACTGCATCAGCTTTTACAGCCGTGCCGGGCAAAGGCGCGCGGGCCTTTGTGGGGGGAACGCATTATCAGATTGGCAGTCCCCGGTTCTATATCGAGCAGACTGTAGATCTTAAGCAGGTAGAGGAGGACCTGGGCCGCCTGCAGGGCGAGGGCAAGACCGTCATGCTGCTGGGAGATGATGAAAGGATTCTGGGCGTAATAGCATTGGCGGATGGGCTGCGGGAGAACTCGCGGGCGTCGGTAAAGAACCTCAAGGAATCCGGTATCCAGCATATTGTAATGCTGACCGGTGATAATGAGAATACGGCCCGGGCCATAGCCTCCCAGGCGGGAATAGATGATTTCCGCGCCGATCTGTTGCCGGAAGACAAGGTGGCTGTGATCGGGGAACTGCTTGCTGAATACGGAAAGGTTGCGATGGTGGGAGATGGGATTAATGATGCTCCGGCGATGGCATTATCCACCGTGGGCATTGCTATGGGGACGGCAGGAACCGACACGGCTCTGGAAACCGCTGATATTGCACTGATGGCCGACGATTTGACCAAGCTTTCCTTTGCCATCAGGTTAAGCCGGAGAACAATAGGCATTATCAAACAGAACATTGCTCTGGCTTTATTGATAAAAGGGATCATTTTCCTGCTGGTGATTCCCGGATGGCTGACCTTATGGCTGGCTGTTATTGCGGATACGGGCAGCGCTCTCCTGGTTACGCTGAACGGGATGAGACTTCTGCGGGAGAAAAGCGAATCCCGGCCGGCCGCTATCAGGTGAGTGGCGCAAGGAACCAAAAACCGATTCTCTTATATATGCTTTGCAGTTTGAGGTTATTAACGTAGAATAATAGTATTGATTGGGGTGGGGACTATATCTTCATGGCCGTTTGGCAGCCGTAGTTGTGCTGTTTCCCCCCAGAGTCCTGGCTTTGCATGATCACTAATATTTAGGGGGGGAAGTATGGCTGTCAAGCTGGTTACCGATAGCACTTCGTATATCGATCAAGCCACCAGGGATGAGCTGGGCATACTGGTTGTTAATTTGAGTGTGCATTTTCCGGAGGTCTCTTATGATGAGACCGATATTGAGTATGACGAGTTTTACAAGAAGATCGAACGAGACAATATAATCCCTACCTCGTCGCAGCCAACCATAGGACAGATCTGTGAAGTCTTCAGGAAGATTGTTGCCGGCGGCGATGAGGTCCTGGGCATATTTATTTCCGCCCAGATGAGCGGCACCTATGAATCGGCATTGACTGCCAGGGACATCATCCGGGAGGAGTATCCTGATTCGCGGATCGAGATCCTGGATTCGAAAACGAACTGCATGGCGTTAGGACTGCAGGTAGTCGAAGCGGCCCGGGCGGCTCAGGCGGGCAGGACCATGGAAGAAGTGATGGAGATTGCCAACCATATCAGGCATAGAGTCCGTTTCTATTTTGTACCGGCCACCCTGGATTACCTGATAAAAGGAGGCAGGATCGGAGGAGCTGCCGCCCTTATAGGTTCGGTACTGCGGATCAGACCGATTCTTTATGTTAACAATGGGGTTACCGATGTTTTTGCCAAGGTTAGAGGTACCCGCAAGGCGGTCGAGAAAATCTTTGCTCAACTGCATAATGACGTAAAAGCCTATGGGCTCAAACACCTGTTGGTTCATCACATAAACGATGAGGAACACGGCCGGGATATTGCCGCCCGGCTGAGCAGCTTTTATAACCGGGAGGTACCGTTGCTGTCCATCGGCCCGGTAATCGGAGCCCATGTCGGTCCCGGTGCGGTGGGAGTGGTGTACTGTACAGAACAGTAAAACAGGAACGGTTCCGGGAACCACAATCTGTTCCCTGCCATCAAGGCCGCTAACCAAATGCAGGACTCAACCCCGAGAGAATAAAAGAAAAAGGTTATTTGAAAAGAGTATCATAGGCATGGAATTGCTCCCAAAGGAGGTATAGCTGTGGACGTCTACAAAAGATTGCAGGAGAGGCTGGACACCCATCCGGCAGGTGCGCCGGCCGCGGATTCATTTGATAAGATACTGCGAATGCTCTTTTCACCAGAAGAAGCGGAGGTAGCCGTTAATCTTACTTTTACCCTGCAGCCGGTGAGCCGGATCAGCCAGAAGACCGGTATTGACTCTGACACCCTCACGACCATGTTGGAAGGGATGGCGGACCGCGGGCTGATCTTTGCCAAGAAAAAACCGGGGTCCGAGAACCGGTACTGCCTGCTGCCAACTATCCCGGGTCTATTCGAGTTTCCCTTTATGCGTCCGGAACGAAATCCCCACGTCAAGGAACTGGGTATGCTCTGGGAGGAGTACCATCGAGACGGTTTGGGCGATTCTTTTGCCGGTTCTCCCACCCCGATGATGCGGGTCGTTCCGGTGGAGGAGACCATAACCATGACTTCCGAGGTCGTGCCCTATGAAATTGTCTCCGATATGATTGCACGGGCGGAGGCTATTTCCCTTACCAACTGCGCCTGTAGGGTCAGTAAAGGTGCCTGTGACAAACCGCTGGAGGTTTGTCTCTCCTTTGACGACATGGCGCGCTTCCTGGTGGAACGGGACCGGGCCCGCTTTATTGACAGGGAAGAGGCGCTGAAAGTCCTGCGATATGCAGCAGAGGAGGGACTGGTACACACGATCAACAACTCCCGGGATAAGCTGACCGTAATCTGCAACTGCTGCGGCTGCTGCTGTACTCTGCTGCGGGGGATCACCGAGCTTAACAACCCCAATTCCATATCAACCTCCAGCTTTGTGGTTACCTATACCCCTGACGAGTGTATCGGCTGCCACCTGTGTGTTGAGCGCTGCCCGATGGCGGCGGTTGAAGAGAATGAGGATAAGGTGCGGTTACATGCAGAACGCTGCATTGGCTGCGGTCTGTGTGTCTTCACCTGCCCTACGGAGTCGTTAACCCTGGAAAGACGCCTGGACATTCCAGAGGTAATGGCGACGGGCAGGGATCTCTTCAACCGGACGTTGAAAGAAAAAGGGAAGCTGGAAGCTTTCATTCGATTGAATCAGGAATAAGCGGAGCCGGATGACGGCTCTTAAGGTATGTGCACCAACCGGCCGAGAATCCACGGCTGGAGAGACGGCCTAAGGCGGGAGTAGATCCTGATAGGAAAGAGCGAAAATAAACATGCATGAACTGGCGGTTACTGAAGGAATGCTGAAGGTGGTTCTGCGTCATGCAGAGCTGAACCGGGCTAAACAAGTGGTGGCGATAACCCTGCAGATAGGCGAAATGACCGATATTGTTGACGAGTGGCTGCGGCGGTACTTTGATTATCTCAGCCGCGGTACCATTGCTGAGGGGGCGGAGATTACGATAAGACGTACCCCGGCCGTCTTCTGCTGTGAGGATTGTGGAGCGGAATATGTAGTCAACATTAAAGCCGGAGACGGGTTTTCCTGCCCGGAATGTGGAACCAATAAGGTGGACCTGGTTTCAGGACGGGAATTCCTGGTGCAGGAACTGAAGGTCATCTAGATGGGCAGTTATAAGCTGGCGGAAAGTGAAGGTGAGGCTGTGAAGGAGATTCGTTTAATCGACATTCGGGAAGAGATCCTATCCGACAATCAGAACCTGGCCGATGAAATCAGAAAAAAACTCCGGGATAACGGAGTATTTATGCTCAACCTCATGTCTGCTCCCGGTTCCGGGAAAACGAGCCTGATAATCGAAACCATAAGACGTCTGAAGGATGAATTCCGGCTCGGGGTTATCGAGGGTGATATCGACTCCCTGGTTGATTCGGAGAAGATCATAGCGGAAGGAATACCGGCGGTACAGCTCCGCACCGGCGGCGCCTGCCATCTTGATGCTCCCATGATCGAAACCGCCCTGGCGGCTATGGACCTCAGGATGTTTGACTTCCTCATAATAGAAAACGTAGGGAACCTGGTTTGTCCGGCTGAGTTTGACACCGGGGCTGCGAGAAAGGCCATGATTTTGAGCGTTCCTGAAGGGGATGATAAAGTACTGAAGTATCCTCTCATGTTCTCGGTCTGCGATGCCCTGGTTATAAACAAGCTTGACTACCTGGGCCTCTCCGATTTTAACCTTGATCTGCTGCAGGAAAGGGTGCAAATGCTGAACCGTAAGATTGATATTTTTGCGGTCTCTTGTCGTACCGGGGAAGGCATTGATGACTGGTGCGATTGGCTGCGAAGGGAAATAGCCGCCTATAAAAACCAAGATTGACCACCCAGGAAGACAAGCCGGGGTTATTCCCGATGCAAAAAACTGCTTGTCATCGCCATAATCCTTACACAACGTTCAGTCTTTTTATTGGGAAATTGGAGGTAAGCTGCGGCCGGCAATTATCTTATCTCCGGTATACCCGCCTTTTCCGCCGTCTGAGGTTGATGATTCTTATGAGATACAGGATGCAGAAAATTACCAGGAATGCTTTTAGTAGAATAATGATGACTTCAACCGCCGCCGATATAAACCGTTCCCACTGGAACGGTTTTTCGCCAACCGAGGTGCCGGCCACCAGTTCAACAATCCCTGCTTCTTTGTCACCTACATGGATCCTGCAGATACCCACAGCCTGCCCTTCGCTGACCGGAGCCGTTATCGTATCGTCGATTTGCACCGTATAAGAGGTTCGCGATTCCTCGGCCTCAGTAACCGCCACCTTCAAGTCGGTTTTGGGGAAGGCTGGAACCGTTTTCTCCTGACCGTTTATGACCGGCACCTCAACTGATAACTGGGCAGCCTCTTTAACAGTAAGGAGGTGGTAATTGGCAAAACCGTAGTCGAACAAGGCCTGCAGATCGGGATATACGGTTGGTGAATTCAGAGAGACGGCAATCAGCATTAAGGGGCCTTTTTGCGCTGCTCCGACCACGCAGTTGCCCGCCTGTTTGGTATACCCGGTTTTAATTCCCACGGCCCCATCATACCGCCACAGGAGGCGGTTTTTGTTGATAAGCAGACGCTGGTAATCATTATTGGCCCAGGGAATCTTGTAGGTTTTGGTAGCAACTATCCGGGAGAAGGCCTGGTAGGTCATAGCTTCCCGGCTGACCAGTGCCAGGTCGTAAGCAGTGGTATAGTGTCCAACCTCTTCCAGCCCGTGCGGGTTGCGGAAGTTGGTATTATTCATGCCCAACTCCCGTGCGCGCCGGTTCATTAATTCCACAAAGGACTCCACACTGCCGGCCACACTCTCTGCCAAGGCCACCGATGCGTCGTTGGCAGAGTTAAGCATCAAGGCATAGAGAAGCTGGCTCACCGTAATTATTTCGCCTTCTTCCAGCCAGACGGAGCTCTCCGGGGTGGCGGCGGCATTCTTGCTTATTTCAACCGCCTGGTTCAGGTTGCCGTTTTCTATTACCAGCAACCCGGTCATTATCTTGGTGACACTGGCTGGTGACATTCGCTGGTGACCGTTTTTTTCATACAAAACCCGTCCTGAGTGTGCATCCATCAACAGAACTGCTTCCCCCTGGGTTGGCGGCGGAGCAGGTATCTCCGCAGGGGCAGCGGCCGCCAACGAACTGGAAATGAAAACATAACAAAGTGCCAGCAGGATACAGAATAGACAACATCGTTGTTGCATCTGACAGCTCCTGAGTATAAGTTTGTTTCTTGCCGTACCTTTCATATCATACTAGTTTTGTAAGCACCTGAACAACCCATAATGGACTGCGGAGTGTTTCCGGATCTGCACCGGCGGCCGGATGCCAAAGCTAAACAAATCCCGTTTTCACACCGTCCAGAGTTCTGTTTATTCTTGGGCCCACAGGCTCGACTCCTCGTGCCCATGATGTTCGGGCCTGCCTCGATAATTCTCATCATGGTATAATCTAAACCAGTTACCTGCACCACAGCGGGTATTATCATAATGGTAGAAGAGGGAAACAGATTGGGAACGGGGAAGCTCCTCGTGTCCAATTCTAATGGTGTTGGAAATGATTGTGTTGCAGGCCAACCGGATATATAAGTCGTTTGGACACATCCAGGTGCTTAATGGGGCCGGATTGGTAATCAATGAGAACGAACGGGTCGGCATCGTGGGGCCCAACGGCTGCGGCAAGTCGACCCTTTTGGGCTGCATATCCGGCAATCTGGTCCCGGACTCGGGTATGATATCGGTAGCCGCCAGCCGGTCAGTCGGATACATGCAGCAGCTGCCCGAGGTGGATCCCGCCCGTTCCGCCTGGGATGCGGTTATGGATGGGTACCATGACCTCCTGAAACAACGTCAGACCCTGGCCGAGCTGGCTCGTATGATTTCTGAAGCCGCCGGGGCCGACCTGGAACGGTTGATGGAGCGGTATGCGCAGGTAAATGAGGCTTATGAGCGAGCGAATGGTTACGCCTGCGAGGCCAATGCCCGGCGGGTTTTGGCCGGCCTGGGATTCAAGCCGGAACACTTTTCTCAGTCCTGGTCGAGTTTCAGCGGCGGGGAAAAGACCAGGCTTAACCTGGCCCGCCTGTTGATAATCAAACCCGATATACTGCTGCTGGATGAGCCCACCAATCACCTTGATATTGACGCGGTGGAATGGCTGGAAAACTTTCTTATCAACTATCGAGGTACCCTCCTGGTAGTATCCCATGACCGGCGGTTTCTTGACCGGGTGGCAACCCGCATCGTGGAGATCAGGAACGGTGAAACCAGAGCCTATCCGGGAAACTACTCGGAATACCTTAAATTGAAAGCCCAGGATGATCTGGCGGCCCGCCGCGCCTATGAGAGACAGCAGGAATACATTCGCAAAACTGAAGAATTCATCAGGAGATACAAGGCCGGAGTAAAGTCGAAACAGGCCCGGGGTCGTCAATCCCGGCTGGAACGTATGGAGAGGCTGGAAGCGGTGAAGGAGACCCGGAGCATCTCCCTGGCCACTTCCCGGTTTAACGATGAAAGTGCTGATATCGTTTTATCCGCCCACAGTATCTCCAAATCCTTCGGCGAGCATCAAATCCTGCAGGAATCGAACCTGGTTATCCGCCGGGGTGAGCGCATCGCCATCGTCGGGCCCAACGGCTGCGGGAAGACTACCCTATTAAAGATGCTGGTGGGCGTCATGCCGCCGGATACCGGAGAGGTAAAGCGGGGAAGCAGGGTTCAGATCGGATATCTGGCACAGGAAGACGCCGACCATGATGAGAATCGAACCCTCCTGGACGAACTGCTTTACAGTTTTGATATTACGCGGGAGGAAGCGCGCAGCCATTTGGGCCGCATGCTCTTTTCCGGTGACCAGGCATTCAAAAGGGTAGGAGAGCTGAGCGGGGGCGAACAAAGACGCCTGGCCCTGCTTAAACTAACGCTGGCGGGAGGAAATTTCCTGGTTCTTGATGAACCTACCAACCACCTGGATATAGACGGCTGCCAGGCGGTAGAAGAAATGCTGGCAGAGTTCCCCGGCACCCTGCTGATTGTGTCCCACGACCGCTATTTTCTAGATCAGGTGGTTGATGAGGTCATTGCCATTGAAGACGGCAGCCTTATCAGATACCAGGGGAATTACAGCTACTACCAGCAAAAGGTTGATGAGAAGCGCAGAAGAGAAGCAGAAGCCGTTAAAGAGAAGAGGTCCGGCGATCCGCGATTAAAGGCCAGACTCCAAGAAAGGGAAGCCCAAAAACGAAGGAGACATCTGGCGGCACAGCTGCAGGAGGTTGAAGAACTGATTGGATGGCTGGAACACAGGAAGGCAGAATTGGAGGAGTTGTTATCCAATCCCGAGACCTACGCCGATGGGGATCTAATCCGCGACTGCAGCAGGCAATTCAGCCTGGTAAATCAGGATTTAACTGCTGCTTTTGCGGAATGGGAACACTTGATGGAGCTTATTGAATTGCAGGATAAGGCTTAGGCTGAACCTAACCGGAATCAGGTGTTGGCCGGATATTCAGAAGGAGGGGTTGATTGTGAAAAAACACCCATGTGAGCATTGTTCGTGGCGCAAGTCGGCAGAAGCCAATCCCAGGAAGCTCAGCAGTCGTTTGTGGTATTGGCACACCAAGTTCTGCCCGGGGTGGAAGTCATACCAAAAGCACCTCCGGAGCACCAGCCAGACGGAAGCAGTCAGAGGGAAATAACACCACTGCGCCTTTGCCGGATTTTTAGGGAGATTGCCGCCTTAACCGATGTCGTCTGTAACGGAATCCTGAAGGGCTCGATACCTGTTTCATCAGCCACCGGGTCCGGCTGTGTTTATCCATTGGTCCCACTGATACCGTATTTCCTCATTTTCCTGTAAAGAGTAGTACGAGCTATGCCCAGGCTTTTAGCGGCGGCGGTAATGTTTCCATCGTACCGCTGCAGGAGCTCGACAATGGTTGATTTCTCCAGGTCAGTCAGCTTGACCGGGCGCGCTTCGGCCTCAATCAGCAGATCATCGGCAGTTATTTTCTCCCCGGTGGAGACTACCATCGCTCTTTCAATGACATTGCGCAGTTCCCTCACATTGCCCGGCCAGTCGTACCGGGTGAGCTTTTTCAGGCCATCCCTGGTCAACTCCTTCAAAGGAATCCGGTACTCGGTGGAAATCTCCTGGAGGATATAACGGGCCAGAAGGGGTATATCTTCCCTGCGCTCCCGCAGCGGGGGCATCTTTATATTGACCACGTTCAACCGGTAAAAGAGGTCCTCCCTGAAGCTGCCCTTTTCAACTGCCTGCGCCAGGTTACGGTTAGTGGCGGCGATGATCCTCACATCCACCTTCTGCGGTTTGCTGTCGGCCAGGGGAATTACAACTTTGTCCTGCATGAACCGCAAGAGACTCACCTGCATCTCTTCTGACATCTCCCCGATCTCGTCCAGGAATACCGTACCGCCGTCAGCCTGTTTCAGTTTGCCGATCATCCCGCCCTTTTTAGCTCCGGTAAAGGCACCCTCCGCATAACCAAAGAGTTCACTGTACAGCAGTTCCCTGGAAATTGAACCGCAGTTTATGGCCACAAATGAGCCTTTGCGGCTGCTGGCCCGATGTATACCGCGGGCGATTAATTCCTTGCCGGTTCCGCTTTCGCCTTCAATCAGCACGGTGGAGGGCAGCCTGGCGACCCTTTGGGCGATAGCCATGTTCCTGCGCATCTGAGGGCTGGTCCCGATTATGCCTTGAAACGCATCCTGCTCAAAGGACGGGGCTAAAGGTGCAGGGGATGCCTCCGGTAATGCATGGTACCGAAATGAGAGAACGGTATGCCTGCCACCCACCGGCATCTGCATGGTCCGGCAATTTGTGACTTCTGCAGTTGCCGCTCGGTTCCGGATAGAAACCCTGAAGCTGTCACCGGGGCGCAGTCCGGGGAGCAGGTTATCATAATTATCGAGGATTTCTCGTAGGTGTATCCCCCTCAGCACCTCCCGGGAGTCAATCCCCAACAGCTCCATGAGCCTGGCATTGGCGCTGGTTAAAAACCCGCTCTCATTACAAACCAGGGTGGGGTTATCGTTCAGATCCAATAAGACATCCGCGGCCTGGTTAAAGGTGGCTATCATCCCCAGTTGGGCATGTATCATCTGGTATATGAACAAGGCCATTCGCAGGTATTCGCCGGGGACACGGCCTTTCATGTTGGTTATGGTTAAACAGACTGCTGATTTTCCGGTCAATATGGGCATGCTAACCAGACCCTCGTTGGCTTCAACAGAATACAGGTCAACAATGGTGCCCTGTAGTAATGACTCTTTAATGGCGGGATTATTGTTGATGTAAATAAAACCGGGACAAACTGCCCCTACATGTTCATCAACCAGCGAGTGTAGAATACAACCATCGGGATCGATCAGGTTCAAATGCAGGTGGCGATTATCAAAGTGGGGAGCAAAATAGCTCATAAAGGGGCGGCTGAGGTTAATAACATCCCGGTATTGATTAATCTTTTGTTTAAGCTCACTGCGGGGAATAAAGTAGAGATCCGGGACGCGGGTAACAACATCTATCCTTAACATTGACGATTCGTAATGGTTGAAGACTTCCACCGGCGTTGGCATGTCCAATCCAGGCCTCCTTTTTTGACGTAAAACGAGAATCAGAACAGCATTAGTTATACAATTATTATAGAGCAAGTAAGGCTAACTGAAAAAATAATCCGGCAGCCGGCGCGGCTTATACCCGGAACATGGGACCTAACATGTATTACCTCCAGGCCGACTGTTGCGGAACGCTACGGTCGCAGACTCCCAAGCGCCGCCTTTATGGAACGGTATTTGTAGCACCGAGTGTACAAATTATCTGCATCCCGCCGGGCGGAAACGGCGCCGGTCGGGAAGCTGATACTCATGAACACCACCGCCATCCAAGGGCACAATTGAATCCCGCTAGGCTGGCATGAATCTTGCATAATACTATGGGAGGGGGTTTGACACCGCCACTCATGTATCTGTACTATCCGCCCCGGGCATATTCGAGGTGGACACCGCGGCGGACACCTTGTGTTGGCAGGAAAGGTTTCGCAACCGGCGAAAAAATACACTACCGAATTAATGAACAGAAGAAAGGAGTAATGGTAATGAGCTATTTCCTGACAGAGGAACAACAATTAATCCGGAACTCAGTGCGTGAGTTCTGCCTGGATCCCAACACCAGACAGGCGACCGCGGCGGACCGCAAACAGGGCGGATTTCCGTACGAGAGCTGGAAACTCGTAGCCGAGCAGGGCTATATCGGTGCCTATGTGCCCGAGACCTACGGCGGCCAGGGTTACGACTTTACCACTTACTTTGTCATCCTGGAAGAGCTGAGTAAGATGGGAAACCCAGCCAGTATGGTGATGGGTGCTCATGATCTGGCAATACTGCCCCTGCTGTACTGGGGGACCGAGGAGCAGAAAAAGAAATACCTGGTGCCGCTGGCCTCAGGAAAAGCCATCGGGTGCGGGGCGGTGACCGACCCTGCCGGTTTGAACAACTACCCGGAATGGGGAATGACGGTTACCGAGGATGGCGATGAGTTCGTTATCAACGGAACCAAGGTTCTGGTCACCAACGCTCATGCCGCCGACATTAAGGTGGTATTTGGAAAACCCGCGGGCAGTTACTTTGATACGGTATATGTAGTGGAAAAGGATATGCCCGGTGTAGAAACCGGCTTCAATGAGCGGAAGATCGTTCCCGGCAACGCCGACTGGGGAACCGTAAACCTGAAAAACGTAAGGGTTCCCAAAGCAAACCGGGTGGTCGACAGCGGGTTCGGCATGACCTGGTTCGGCCCCAGTTTCCTTTCTATCTGCCTGAGCGCGTTGGTCCTGGGCGATACTGCATTCCAGAAGACGCTGGCCTTCAGCAAGCAGCGTACCCGCTACGAACGCCCGTTGGTCGATCTGCAGGCTGTGTCCCACCGCTTAGTTAATATGGCCATAAACAACGAAATCAGCCGCAACCTGATCTACAACAGTATCCGCCTGTGGGATGAGCAGCGGTATGAGGAGTGTTATCGTCTGGCCTGCATGTCCAAGGTTTGGATTCCCGAAGCCATTAATAAGAACCTGCATGATGCAGCCATAATGCACGGTGGCATAGGTTTTACCCCGCAGGCCCTGGTCAGCATGATGTGGGTTTCCTCCCTGCAGTTGGAAATCGCTGAGATGCCCGCCGACGTTCACCGTGACTTTGTAGCGGAAACCTATGGCATTAAACCGGGTTGGAAGAACGGACGGCCATAATAACCGGATGAAGTATGAACCCCAAGGTATAAACAACGAGAATCGGAAGATGGGAAAGGAGCAAGGTTTATGCATGGTTATGCGGGAAAGGTAGTAGCCATCACCGGAGCTGCCAGCGGGATCGGGAGAGGACTGGCTATGCGGTTCGGCGAATACGGAAGCAGACTGTCCCTGGCTGATATAAATGAGTCAGGGCTGAAGCAGGTGGAGGCGGAACTGAGAGAAAAAGGCGTCACGGTCATTGCCAACCGCTTTGATGTCAGCAGTGCCGAGGATGTGCAGAGCTTTGCCGACATCACCTTTGCCACCTATGGCGGTGTTGATTACCTTTTCAACAATGCCGGGGCGTCCACCGGCGGCTACGTGACGGAGGCTTATCTCAAAGATTTTGAGTGGGTCTTTGCGGTGAATACCATGGCGCATGTTTATGCAGCCCGGGCTTTTGTACCCCGCATGATCGCGCAGGACAGGGAATGCCACGTGATCAACACCCTTTCGGTATCGGCATTCTTTTCGTTTTCGATCAACCAACCCTATGCGGCCAGCAAGTTTGCGGCCTTATCGATACTTGAGTCCCTGGAGATACAGATGCGGGAACAGGGTACGAAAGTCAGGTTCCACGGGCTCTGTCCGGGTTTTGTCGCCACCAATTTCGGAGATATTGAACAGAACCGTTCCCCACGCTATGCCCTGGATGATGAAGGTATTGCCTTCAAGCAGACTCCGGCCCAGCAGAAGTCCAATTATATCAGCAAGAAGCTTGTGACTTCCGGCATCCCGGTGGAACAGTGTGTGGATACGGTTATCAAGGGGCTGGAGGAAGGGCGGTTTATGATCTTTACCCATCCCCAGGCTAATTCATATATGAAAAAATGGCGAGAAAACCTCTTGGACGGCAGGATGGGAACCGAGGACAATAACCTGGAGATGTCCCATTTTATCAAATAGCAATCCGTTAAAGCAGCATTAAATATGGAGGAGACTATGGCAGATTACAAAGGTAAAGTAGTGACCATTACCGGTGCTGCCAGCGGCCTGGGAAAAGGTATGGCCGCCCGGTTTGGGGAGAAGGGTGCTCGGCTTTCATTAGCCGATCTGGATGCAGAAAACCTGGGCCGGTTGGAGGCGGAGCTGAAGGGGAAAAAGGTTGAGGTCATGACTACCGTGTTGGATGTGCGGGACGGTGAAGCAGTGGACCAATTTGCGGAGCGGACCTTTGCCGCCTTTGGAGGGGTAGACTACTGCATCAACAATGCCGGGGTGCATTCCATGGGCACTATATGGAGGATCCCGGCCGCGGAGTGGAAAAAGGTTTTTGAAATCAATGTTATGGGGATTGTAAATGGCATCCGTGCATTTATTCCCCGTATGATGGCCCAGGACCGGGAGTGCTTTATCATTAACACCGCATCCAATGCCGGCCTGCAGGTTAATACCGGGATTGCACCCTATGCAATGAGCAAGCATGCGGCGGTTTCAGTCACGGAATCGTTGGCGGTCGAACTGCAGGCGGTGAAATCGAAGATTAAAGCTTATGTATTCTGCCCGGGGTTGGTTCCCACCGGGCTGAGTTACAACAGTGAAAAAATCAAGGACCAATGCGACCCCTACTTCGAAACCGAAAGTTACAAGAAACTGTATGCCTACGGTGCCCGGCTGCTGGAAAAGGGGATGCCGATGGATTTGGCCATGGACCGGTTCTTTGCCGGGCTGGAGGCAGACGATTTTTACATCCGTACCCACGACAGCGAAGAAGAGGAGGTCAGCTACCGGGTAAGGATGGTCTTGGAGAGGAAGAGACCTGCTCCCATCGCCAAATAGGAGGGAGCAGGGTCAAGTCCTCGCCCATGGGGGAATTTACTGATTGCCATTAATTTATGTTCCATGTACTTTCGGAAATATGTAATAATGCAGACAAGTGGTTCGATAGAGCGTATGGCGCCAGTCGGCCTGGAGTCTGTGGAGACCATCAGATTAAAACCAGGCCGGCACCGGTGGTACTGTGTAAAGGCGGAGCCGTTGTTAACAGTATTCCAATGTGAGGACTAGGAGGAGATGTATGTCAAAGATTGTGGCGTGTTACAAATGGGTTCTGGATGAGGCCGATATAAGGATCAACGCGGACTTATCCGTGGATTTCAGCAAGGCCAAGGGCAAGATCAGCGACTATGATAGGAACGCCATTGAGGCGGCCGTCAAACTGGCCGCAGCCGTTGGAGCCAAACCGGTGGGGCTGACCTTCGGCAGCAGCAAGACCAGGCAGTCTTTGAAGGATGCTTTGTCCCGCGGCCTGGAAGAAGCCTTCTGGGTAAAAGCAGAAGAAGCAGAGAATGCCGACGGAGCGGTTACCGCCCGGGCTCTGGCCGCCGCAATTAAGGCCATGGGTGATGTTGTTCTCGTGGTTTGCGCCGAAGGGGCCAGCGACACCTACGCCCGGCAGACTGCGCCCCGGATCGGGGCTCTGCTGGACCTGCCGGTGGTAACCTCGGTTCTTCGGGTGAATATTGAGGGCAATACCGTCACCGCCGTGCGGAAACTGGACTATAGCCTGGAGACGGTTAAATTCGAACTGCCGGGAGTTATTTCCGTGCTTCCGGAGGCCTTCCAGCCGACCATCCCCGGACTGAAGGCGGTTATGGCCGCGGGCAAGAAGCCGGTGACCGAATATGATGCCGGCGACCTGGGAATGAACCCGGCATCCAATCGGGAGGTAACGGAGGTCAAGGCCTATGCCCAGGAGCGCAGGAATATAATCATTGAGGGCGACGATGCCGCAGCCAAAGTAGCCGGACTGGTGGCAAATCTGAAGAAGGAGGGCGTGCTGTAAATGGCAGGAGTATTTGTATACAGTGACAAGAGTGGGATTGCCCTTGAGCTGATCAGTTGTGCCAAAGGCGCCGGCAAGGAGGCCACGGTTATCGTTTTCAGTCAGGAGGCTGCGGAAGAAGTTAAGAATTCCGGAGCCGACCGGGTTTTCATACTACAGGGTGACAGCCGGGTGCCGGAGAATTATGCGCGGGCGGTGGCTGATTTCCTGAAGGAAAGATCGGCGGAGCTGTTTCTGGTGGGAGCAACCGCCCGGGGCCGGGATCTGGCCGCCAGGGTGGCCGGGTATTTGGATTGCGCTATGGCCAGCGATGTCTCCGCCATTTCCTTTGGAGACGGAAGCGTGACAACGGAGAGGATGATCTACGGCGGAGCCGTAACCCAGAAAGAGGTCCTGAAGGGGCTTAGTGTGGTCACGGTTGCCGGTGGAAAGTTTGTTCCCATTGAAGGGGCGGCAGAAGTGGAGACGGTTGCAGTAACCCCTGACAGCCGGGTGCAATTGGTGGAAAGAGCCCCGGTGGAGAAGAAGGGAGTAGACCTGCAGGTAGCGGACCGGGTGGTATGTGTCGGCCTGGGCGTAGAAAAGGAAGAAGACATGCAGATGATCCGGGACCTGGCAGCCGTATTGAATGCGGAGATCGGCTGTACCCGCGGCATTGCCGAGGAAAAACACTGGCTGCCGCCTGAGCAGTATATCGGGATCTCGGGTGCGGTGATCAAGCCGCAGCTCTGCCTGTCGATCGGAATCTCGGGACAGGTGCAGCACACCATCGGCATTCGGGACTCCAAAGTCATCGTAGCCGTGAACAACAATGAGAAGGCACCCATATTCAAAACCAGCGACTACGGTATTGTCGGCGACCTTTATGAAGTAGTACCCCTCCTGATTGAGGAATTGAAGAAATAGGCCGTCAAGCAGCATAAATGAGTCGGCAGATCGTACTGCAAGGGAGGGTTGACTGGTGAGCGAGGCCGAAAAATTTGATGCCATAATAGTCGGAGCGGGACCGGCGGGTGCAGCCTGTGCCTACACTCTGGCCCGCGAGGGGAAAGAAGTGCTGGTCATAGAGCGCGGGGATACCCCGGGGAGCAAGAACGTTACCGGAGGAAGGCTTTATACCTATGCCCTGGAAATGCTCGATAAAGGGCTGTCGGAGGAAGCGGCCCTGGAAAGGAAGGTAACCCGGGAACAGGTTATGCTGCTGGGGGGCCCTCGAGCAATAACCATAGATTACCATGACCCGTCTTTTAACCGGGATGGCCATCCCCCCATGTCGTACACGGTATTGCGTGCTCCCTTTGATGAGTGGCTGGCCGGTAAGGCGGAAGAAATGGGGGCTATGGTCGCCTGCGGGATCAGGGTGGACGGGCTCATCGAAAAGGACGGGAGAATAAGCGGGGTCATTGCCGGAGAGGATGAGATGTATGCGGATGTAGTGGTGGCCGCCGATGGAGTTAATTCCCTGATAGCCCAAAAGGCCGGATTAATCGGGGAAATCGATTTCAATACCGTCGGAGTCGGAGTAAAGGAAGTCATTGAACTCCCGGCCTCAACCATAGAAGAGCGTTTCCACCTCACCAATCCCGAAGAGGGTGCCGCCTGCATGATACTGGGCTGTACGGAGGGCATCCATGGCGGGGGATTCCTCTATACCAACAAAGAGAGTATCTCTCTGGGCTGTGTTTTCATGCCCGGTGAGGTCGCCTTGCGTAAAAAATCGATCCAGGAGATATTCCAGGACCTGAAAATGCATCCTGCCATCTATTCCCTGATTGCCGGCGGGGAAACCGTAGAATACAGCGGCCATCTGGTAGGCGAAGCCGGATACCGCGGTATTCCCAAGCAGATATACCGAGAGGGCTTCCTGATGATCGGTGACGCAGCAGGTTTTGTCGTCAATACCGGGTACTCGGTTAGGGGAATGGACCTGGCTATCTTAAGCGGCATTGCAGCGGCCCGGGCTATTGTCAAGGCCGGCTCCCCGGCTGAGACCGGCCCTCTGTATATGCAGGAGCTGGAACAGATTCAGCTCCTGCCGACCATGAGGGCAACGGACGGGTATTTTGATGTGCTGCAAACCGGCTGGCTTTACGACCGTATGCCTCTCCTGGCAACCGCAGCTATGGCAAACCTGTATTCCGTTGATGCGAAGACGCCTGCCAAGCTCACCAGGGGTATACTGGAGCAGATGAAGGCCCACGGTATCTCGGTCTGGGATGTAATCAAGCTGGGCTATAAGGGGGTTAAAATATGAAGATTGAAAGAGCAGAAGCTGCTCAACTCCTGAGCCTGAACAAGTTTAATGTCGATGAGGAAGAACCCCATATTGTACTGAATAAAGATATCTGCCGCCAGTGCAGCGAGAAACCGTGTCTCTATGTTTGTCCGGCCGTACTGTATAAGCTGGATAAGAACGGGGAGATTGCGTTTGACTATGCAGGATGCCTGGAATGTGGTACCTGCAGGGTGATGTGCAAGAAGAGGGGGATAGTAAAGTGGGAGTACCCTCGGGGTACCTTCGGCATGAGCCTGCGCTACGGTTAAGATGCGCTGGGTATCATCACCAACCGGTATCAGGACCGGGCACAGCGGTAGGCCGGCCTATCGGAAATATAGCAGCCTATCGCCGGGTTTGTCCGGAGCATGGATGCTGTCTGATCCCGCCAACCATAGTATTAGCAAATGATAACATAAGATATATTATGTAAAGTAACGGGGAGGGGTGAAACCGAAGGGCTGGTTTTTCAAGCCGGCATCTCCATTTGAACCAGGGGATAAGAGCGGTTCCGGGAAGGACCTGGGATGCTCAAAGGCGTATGAAGTTTTCCTGTAAAATTATCTCGAAGGGGAGGGCATGGAAATGTGGTATATGACGGAAGAACGCGAACTGATGAGGAATGTTGCCCGCGAATTTGTGGAGCAGGAGGTTAAACCGGTAGCGCTGGAACTGGATAAGAATGACGAATTCCCGCTGCAGCTCTTGAAAAGAGCCGGCGAACTTGGATTTTTGGGTATTACTTTCCCGGAGGAGTATGGCGGGCTGGGCGGAGACTGGACAACTCTGGCCCTGGTAACCGAGGAGATTTCCAAGGTGGCCCCTACTCTGTCAGTAGTTATGGGAGCACACGCGGTTTTGGCCGGTGGGATTTTGAACGTATTGGCATCTCCCGAACAGAAGAAGAAATACCTGGCTCCCGCCGCCAGGGGTGAGCTTATTTTGGCCATGGCCGGTACCGAAGCCGCGGGAGGAGCAAATTACGGGGAGTACACCACCCGGGCGGTGTTGGACGGCGATGAGTGGGTAATTAACGGAACCAAGCTGTTTATTACCAATATACATTATGCAGACATTTATATTGTAGTAGCCGTAACCTCATCTCCGGATGCAACCAAAGCCTCTCACAGCCTCTTCCTGGTTCCCAAAGAGACTCCCGGCCTCGAATTGGGCAAACCGGAAAACAAGTTGGGGTGGAACGGGTCCAGCACCGGAACCGTTTACCTGAGAAATGTCCGGGTGCCCAAGGAGAACATGCTGGGTCCGGAAGGGAAAACAATGCTCCCCTTCTTCTTCAGCGCCACCGACGAGTTTATGATCTGCGGACCCATGGCCCTGGGAATGGCGGAAGCCTGTTATGAGAAGGCCTTCCAGTTCGCTCAGGAACGGATGCAGAGCGGCAAGTCAATGTACGACAAGTACGAGGTGATTCGCCACAAGCTGGTTAACATGTGGATCGAAATTGAAGCCCTGCGCGGTATGATTTACACTGCCATTGCCAAAAAGGATTCCGGTCAGATGATACTGGCTGAAGGACGGGCCTTGAAAATTAAAGGCTATCGGGTGGCCGAATACGTCGCCAATGAAGCCATTCAAATTCACGGCGGCCTCGGGACTATTATTGACACCGGGATCGAGCGGTTTTGGCGGGACGCCAAGGTTCTGGCCATAGGTGGCGGCTCTATAGAGGCCCTGACTGAAGACATCGCTGGTATTCTTAAACGCGAAGCCAGAAAATAACCGCCAGTGGAACCAGCGAGGACGGTTCCGTGGTGTCATGGGACACCGTGGAACCGTCTGACTCTGTTTGGAGGCGCACCTGTCATTGGTCTTGACTGCCAAAAGGATTAACAGCCTGCCGGATCAGGGTTCACCCCAAGCCGGCGAATATCCCTCACCAGGACAAACAAGTGACATCATTACATGAAGTTACATCAAAGTCGAATCAGCAGGAATTAACGGGAAGGCAGAGAATATTAATCAAAACTGCATCAGCCATGGAGGAATAAATACATATGATAAGCTGGAGAGACGAGTTTGCCCTCGGGGTCCCCGAAATTGATGAGCAACACAAAAAACTCTTTGCCATCGCGAACCGAGCCTATGAGGTGCTGAAGAATGAATTGCTGGTGGATAAATACGACCAGATAGTGGCTATCTTCAATGAGCTGAAGGATTATACAGTGTATCACTTTACCTTTGAAGAGAATTACATGAAAAGTATAGGTTACAGGAAGTTTTTATCACACAAGGTTCAGCACGATGATTTTATCGAGCGGATAAATGAAACCGATCTGAGACAAATTGATGAAAACCAGGAACAGTACCTTATCGAAACCCTCGAATTTGTAGTGGCTTGGATTGAAAAACACATTCTGGGTGTCGATAAGAAAATTGTGGAGGGCTAACGTCCTCCCAGCCCCCGCTCGGTTTTCCGGGCAAAGAGAGGATTCATAGCGGCATACTCTTCCATAGATTTCTTTTGACTTACCTGCCGCCAATGATTTATCTGATCGTAGTTTTGTTCAAGCAGTTGAACCAGATCCCCATTAATGGCGCGTTCTTTGGCCATTTGATACATGATATCAAGGGATTCCTTCCTTTCCATAGCCGGGCGATAGGTTCTTTCCTCATGCAGTGCGGTAAAGATATCCGCAACCGCCATGATCTGAGCTCCCAGTGGCAGACGGGACTCCGGAATTCTAAAGGGGTAACCGCTGCCGTCGAGGCGCTCGTGGTGAAAAGCGGCCCATTGAACCATGGGTCCGAATTCCTTTACATGCTGCAGGATTCGGTAAGTGTAATAGGGATGACCTTTAATCACTGCGCGTTCATACTCGTTGAGCGGACCATCCTTTTCCAAAATAGCAGTAGGAATTGCCAATTTTCCTAGATCGTGCACATAGCCGGCCATTAGCATCATGTGGCACTCCTGTTCGGAGAAGCGAGCAATTCTGGCTAGGGCTGATGCTGAAGCTGCTACTCCACTGGAGTGTTTGGCATTAAGAGGACTTCTAAAGTCGACTATTCGCGACAAGAATTTGGTCCAACTGAGCAGCTCCTCTTCAAACAAATCAACATCCTTGAGCTCAAAAAGGCGTTCACAGACATCCGAAGCGGAAGCGGAAACAATATCGAGCCAGAAGTATTCAGCAACGGAGATTTCCAGCAAGGCATCGACATATTGAGGGTGAAATAGAGTCCCCCGTTTTGTCTTTATATAATCCAAGATCTTGTGGCGCTGAGACAAGACTTCTTCGTGCTCATTGATCATAACGGCGACCCGGTCGGCCAGGTGGATGATATGACTACCCGCAGGCACGTCTGCTTCCTGGGCGGCAGCGTTTCCTTCCGGGTGCCAGCAGAAGTGGTGGTGCCTTATTAAGGGGGCGATATTATTCAGGGGAACAAAGTGTTCCAGAAAGAGTGCTCCTACCAGGGAATGATCGTGGATATACTCGGTTTCGAACCGCAGATCGGATATGCTTTCTTCCAGGGATACCGCACCAATATCGTGCAGGGCGGCGGCCAGCGTGATCCAAAATGTTTCTTCCTCATCGAATCCCAACCTCTCACAGAGGCGCTGACTGATGTATGCCACCTGGTGATGATGCCCGGCGATAACAGGACTTACAAGCCTCAGGGCAAACAATAGGCAGTCCAACAGATCATCCAGTTTAACCGTGAATTCTCCCAGATTCATGATGTACCCCTGCAGCGTTACAATTTATGCCAATTCTCTGCGGTGATCAAATGGACAAATATTCCTATAATTATAGAATAACCGATGCTTCCGGCAATGTCATCCAGTATTTATAGCATTATTTGCAAAAGGTAAATTATGGGACCCGCATTGATGCAACCGCCGAATATCTCCCGCTGTGAAGCGCAGGCTGCGGGAGCGTTTGAGTCGGCATTTTCCCCTGGTTGTAACACGGAATCGGTCGAGAAAAACGTAAACGGTCGGCTGCGCGTGGTAGGGAGCAGAAAAAAAGGCCGCCCGCGCACAATTTGATCATGCCGGGGCCGGAGGTTGATCAGGAGGGGCGGTAAATATCAATCAGTTTTATTATTCCCAGGGCGATCAGAGCATAGACAATCATGGCGATAAGGGTGGATGGTTCCAAAACTGACTGGGTTTCGATCCCGGGAGCAGCAGGAGAACGGAAAACGCCGATGAACGGCACGACAAATGCCTGAGAAACCGAATAGATAAACGCAACGAACGGGCTGCCGGTGTTGGCTCCCAGGAGTTTAAGCACCAGGCGAAATGCCAGCAGTACCTCCAAAATGCCCAGAATCCAGTAAATCATCTTTTTGGTTTTCAGACCTTCAGGCTCGCTCACGGTAAAATCAGTCATTTGACAAACCTCCATCCAGCAGTGTGTCACCATAAGTTTGTCACAACAGGCGATATCTTATGACTCGAATTTTTGGACACAGAACCCAAGCTGTGATAGGAAGATGGTGGAAAAAGCATTCGAAGAAATCAGATAAGTTAAAAGTACAGAGTCTTATTGCCAGAGGTTTGTTGCAGAAATCGATTGCCAATGAACGCAAAGTGTATACATTATCGGATAACCTTAGAAAAGCAGCGGCAAAAACTTGTAACCAGTGCCGTGAGCCTCTTAAAACCAGCGTTCAAACCAGATCGTCGATATTGTCAGGTTGATAGACAGTATCGCATCCCAAACCAACCTCCTGGCGTTGAACGCGGCTATAGAAGCTGCTCATGCCGGCGAAGCCGGTCGGGGGTTTGCGGTGGTGGCCGATGAAGTTCGTAAGCTGGCTGAGGAGTCAGGAGAGGCAACCCATCAGATATCCAATCTCATTAACGAAATCCACAATGATATAACCAAAACAGTAGAAAGCATGGAAGAATTAAATAAGATTGCCCTAGAGCAACGAGAGGTCTTGACCGAAGTGCAGGATATGTTTTCTCAAGTGGAACAGGGGGCGGGCAATATAGACGCTGCACTTCAGGAGGTGTCCAGTGTATTCCAGGAGTTTCTTACCACGACTGAAATGGTGGTCAGGGAGATGGAAAACATCTTCAACTTTACCGCAGAATCGGCTGCCAGCTCCCAGGAGATAACTGCGCTGGTAAGCCAGCAGAACGATGCGGTCGAGACCATCGTTACGATGATCAGAACCCTGCAAGCCGCCGCCGAGGACCTGGGCCAAATGGCGCAGCAGCTTACAAGCGGCGACCAGGAATAAATATCAGTAATAAGCCAATGAAGGTCGATCCGCAGAAGATGCACAGTTAAAATACAAAAACGGACAGTTCTGACGCTTAAAAGATACCGTGCGAAAGAACCATCCGTTTTTATCGAACGATATTAGTAGCTAAAGAATTTCTTGGGATTTTCCACCAATATGGTGTGGATCTGCTCCTCTGTAATTCCAGCTTTTTTGAAAGCAGGAATTATGTTTTTAAATATGTGCCCCCAATTCCAATTGGCAATGAGCGGAAGAGCTGCCTCCGGTACCTGCGTTGGTCTCCCCAACCAGTGGAGGATAACGTCATGAGAAAGCATGATTTTCTCTACATAACCGGCACTGATGAGTCCTGCGATGCACGCGATTCTGCGGTCATCCATCGGGCAGCCCACCAAACCTTGAAGACCAAAACGGTCAAAGGCAATATACACTCCCTGCTCTAGAGTTCTCAGGTGGTAATCAAGGTCTGTGCTACCACCCATATGGCCAATCATAATTCTGTTAGGGTCGACACCCTCGGAGATGAGCAGTTGTGCCTGCTCAGGTCCCATGGTCCCTTCCTGAGTATGTGTTATTATCGGGATGCCCTCTTCCCTGGAAACCCTGGCCGCTGCCTTAAAAAACACCATCTCATAATCCGTGATCTCATTTTTGCTGGAGGCTAGCTTGAAAACACCCGCCTTAATCCCGGTATCCGCTATGCCTTCCGTCACTTCTTTTTTGAACATCTCGTAGATTTCTGGAGCAATGTCTCCTAGCCCTGCTCTCTGCTTGAAATAAGCAGGGGCGCCCTCACCCTCGTAGTAATAACCACTGGCACAGATTATATTAAGCCCAGTTTTTTCGGACACCTCTTTCAAGAACAGGGGGTCACGCCCGCATTCATTGGGTGTGGCATCAACTACCGTTTTCAGTCCCAAAGCCATCATCTCTTCAACTACCTCGATGCAGTTTTTCAAGGCCTCATCCTTCTTGAAAGGTCCGCAGGTCACATCACCTTGATAGCCCGGGTAGCCGAAGATAAAGTGCTCGTGCATGAGCGTAATTCCCAGGTCATCAACGGAAACAGGTCCGCAAACCGTATTAACCATTTTTCCCATACGAAGCACCTCCCCAATAATCAGGCCTCCGGTTTAAATAAGTGATACCAGCTTATCCCACCCCCTGGCCGCACTCTCCTAGTCTTGTAACACATTGTAACACATACTATAGAAAAATAACAAACTTTAATAAGATCATAATATTTCTTATATTTTGTTTTCAAACATTCCACAATATCACAGAACAATGCCAACTGAAACGCTGGGTTCCTTGAATCAATCCCGTCGTTTGGGTTACATTAAAAGACAGTATATAAAAGGAGTTACATAGCATGAGATGCAGCATGGATTGCTTCCCCTGCCTGCTTCAGCAGGGGATCAGAACCGCCCGGCAGCACCTGGAAAATGAAGAGGAGCAGCGGAAACTGGTAAAAAGGATTATAGCTGAGATGGCCGCAGCCGATGATGATGCCAGCGCACCCTATATAGCTCATAAGATTCAGAGGGCACTAATAGAGGTCCTGGGGGTTACAGATCCCTTTGCCAAGGAGAAACATTACTATAACAGGGAGATGCTGAAACTGGAGGACGATTTTGTCCGGATGGTGGAATCGGCGGATAATCCGTTAAAGGCGGCATTGAAACTGGCGTCTGCCGGCAATATTATTGATTTTGGCCCCGGCCATGATCTATCAAGCGAGAAGGTTTTGGAGACGATAAGCATTACCATGAAAAGGGAATTGCCGGAAGATGTGTTTAATAAGCTTAATGCAGCACTAAGGGAGGCAGATAAGCTTCTCTATTTGGGGGATAATGCCGGTGAAATTGTCTTCGATAAGGTGTTCATACGGACCATCAAGGCGGTTTATCCCCACCTGCAGGTATACTTCGCCACCAGGGGCAAACCAATTGTAAATGATGTTACGGAAGACGATGCATATGCTGTAAAGATGGAGAACTATGCGGCTATTATCAACAACGGCAGTGACATTCCAGGTACGATTCTCAAATTGTGTCCCGATTCCTTTGTTAAGATCTTTAATGAGGCAGATGTGATTATCTCCAAGGGGCAGGGCAATTTTGAGTCACTGAGCGGCACCACCAACCACAAAAACTTGTTTTATCTCTTTCTGTGTAAGTGCAGTCACTTCATGGAAACTTTCGGAGCTGCACAGAATGAAATGGTACTGATCCAAAACAAGACATGATGCCCCGGCTCTTATTCGGCACTAACGTCTTCCGTCCCATCATCGTTATGCAATTCCCAAGGTTCTGGCCGTGAGGTTAATCATCCCGCTGCCTCCCAAAGTCAGTGCCGGCTGTCATTGCGGTGCAGAATTACAGTGAAAGCTCCCTTGACATTTCCCCTGATCAGGGTTTAACTATTGGTAAACTTAATAAAAGCCCGGGGTGCTGCTTACGCGGCTGAGAGAGGTTAACAACCTAAACCCGTATCACCTGATGCAGGTAATGCTGACGAAGGGAGGCTGGACATAAAACATAAGAAACTAGCCTCTTTCTACAGCCGGAAAGGGGCTTAAATTTTGGGAACCGAAAAAAAGCCGGGTTGTAGGAACCGGTGTTCTGATAATTGCAACTTGGAATAACGGCGATTGCAGCCGGCATACCAGGCTAGAGGAGAGGATCTGATGAAAGAAGGAATAGCAGGGTGCTTGAACGCGGTAAAAGAAAAAACACCCCTGGTTCATGCCATCACCAATTATGTTACCGTTAATGATTGTGCCAATATCCTGCTGGCGGTGGGAGCATCTCCGGCCATGTGTGAGGCGGTGGATGAAGCCTTTGAATTCAGCCAGATAGCAGATGCCTTATACCTTAACGTCGGAACCATTAATAGGGAACAGCAAATGGCCATGTTTATGGCCATCCGGGGGGCCTCATTAAAGGGGATTCCGATCGTAATTGATCCGGTAGGCTGTGCGGCTATCCCCAGCCGGATATCACTAATCAGGAAGCTGAGTCATTTCGGTTCTTTTACCGTCATTAAGGGAAACCTGGGGGAGATCAAGGCCTTGGCCGGTGTCGCCGCCCGGGTGAGGGGAGTGGACTCACTGGATACCGGAGAGGACGGACTGGAGGTTTGCCGGCATCTGGCGCAGGAGTTTGGCTGCACGGTGGTAGCCACGGGACCGACAGACTTTATCAGCGATGGCCGCCGATCATACCTGCTGCGGAACGGGACCGAGATGATGGGGCGGATTACCGGCAGCGGTTGTATGGTGGGGGCATTGGCAGCGGCTTTCTGCGCGGTCAGTGACGATCCCTGCCTGGCGAGTGCCGCTGCGATCGTTACAATGAACCTGGCAGGGGAATTGGCGGCCAAAGCCCCCGGCGGGGAAAACCCCGGAACATTCCGGGCATATCTCATCGACCAGGTGAGCCTGGTAGATGAAAACCTGATAAGGAAACGGGGTCAAATCGAGTGCCAGTAGATTACAGTCTGTACCTTATAACCGACCGCTATCTGACCGGGACCAAGGAGTTTTATTCATCCGTGAGCAGGGCTCTGCAGGGTGGGGTGACCATCCTGCAGGTAAGGGAAAAGGATGCTGCATCCAAAGAATTCTACAGTATCGGGCTTAAGCTGAAAGAGATGGCCGCCCGATTCAACGTGCCGCTGATCGTCAACGATCGGGTAGATATTGCCCTGGCTATTGACGCCGACGGAGTGCATGTGGGGCAGGGAGACCTGCCGCTGGAAGTCGTCCGCCGCCTTCTCGGTCCGGGCAAGCTCCTGGGTTATTCGGTTTCCAACCCGCAGGAAGCCCGGTATGGGGAAAGAAATGGAGCAGATTATCTGGGTGCGGGCCCGGTTTACAGTACCGGCAGCAAGCCGGATGCGTCAAGACCGATTGGCATTGAGGGTTTACGGGAGATCAAACAGAGTGTCAGCATTCCCGTGGTGGCGATTGGCGGGATCAGTGTTTCCACCCTGAATATGGTAAAGGACACCGGGGTGGATGGGATTTCTGTCATATCGGCCATCCTGAGCCAGGACGATACCTTTGCTGCGGCCAGGGAGTTGATGGAATCATGGAGGAAGTAGACTACATCTTTTTTGTTGATTTTGACGGTACCATTGCTACCGTTGATGTCTGTGAGAAAATGGTCGCTGCTTTTGCCGGCGACGGCTGGCAGGAGATCAACGAGATGTGGGAGAGAAAAGAACTTTCCACGTTGGAATGTGCCCGACAAACCCTCAAACTCTTTCGCACCAACGACCCTGCAGATTTTTTCAGTCTGCTCAATAACGTAACCATAGATCCCGGTTTCCCGCTTTTTTTAACCTACTGCCGGGAGAGGAATTTCCCGGTGGTCATCCTCAGTGATGGTTACAGCTTTTATATTGAGCATCTCCTGCGGCGGGAAGGGATTGAACTGCCCTACTATGCCAATACCATGGTTTTCCGTCCTGAACTGGACATAGAAGCCCCCTACATATCTGAGCGCTGTGATCTGTGCGGTGTCTGCAAACTTGAACTCATGCAAAAGCTTGCGCCCGCGGCCGAGAAGACAGTATATGTAGGAGACGGCTATTCGGATTTCTGTCCCGCCCAGAGCGCAGACGTTGTCTTTGGCAAAGCCAGACTTTATGAGCACTGCTTGCGAGAGGGCAAGACTGTTTTCCATTTCACGGACTTTGCCGACATTGTTCAGCAATTGCGGATTATGAATAAGGAGTGATCGAGTGAAACATGTATTGACTATTGCCGGTTCCGACTCCGGCGGAGGAGCCGGAATACAGGCCGACCTAAAGACGTTTGCGGCCTTGGGCGTTTACGGAATGAGTGTCATTACCGCGGTTACTGCACAGAATACACAGGGGGTTTATCAGGTAGCAGAGCTGGAGCCGGGGATGGTAAAGGCTCAGATAGATGCCGTTTTTAGTGACATTCGGGTCGATGCCGTCAAAATCGGAATGGTGTCCAACGCCGATATAATCGGCCAGATTGCTGTTTCCTTAAGGGAATGGCGAGCGACCAATATTGTTATTGATCCGGTGATGGTGTCCAAAAGCCGCCATCGCCTGCTGAGTCCCGAAGCGATTGAAGCTCTGAAAGATGAACTGTTTCCTCTGGCTGCCATAGTTACCCCGAATCTGCCGGAGGCGGCCGAGCTGGTGGGGCATGAAGTGGTTGGTGAACCGGGGATGGAAGACGCCGCCAGAAAGATCCATGCTCTTGGATCCGGCAGTGTCCTGGTTAAAGGCGGACATTTGGAGGGAGAAGCCGTAGACCTGCTTTTTGACGGGACCAGGGTAATCCGATTTTCCAATCCCCGCCTGAATAACAACAACACTCACGGAACCGGGTGCACACTGTCGTCGGCCATTGCCGCTCATATTGCTCAGGGATGTGAATTGGAGCAGGCGGTTGCTAAAGCCAAGGAATACCTGACGGGAGCAATTGAAAATGGGTTTTCCGTGGGGCAGGGGGTAGGACCGGTACATCATTTTTATCGGCTCTATGCCCGGGGAGAGCAGTAAGGCTTGGCCCAACTTAGGATAAAAGGCTGTAGCTGGAGCGGCTAACCGCGACTACCTTCCGGCTGTGTGATACTATTAAGGTTAGGTAATCGACAAACAGGAGGTTCATTTGTTGAAATACAATATCTGCACCATGTATTTCAGCCCTACCGGTACTACCTGCACTATTGTGAGAAGGATTGCCGACCGGTTGGAGAAGAATGCCGGGGAGCCGGTTACAATAAGAGAGTACGATTTTACTTTACCCAGCGGACGCCGGGAGGCCCCGTCATTTAACGCGAGAGATCTGTTGATAATTGGAGTCCCCGTATACGCGGGAAGGGTTCCCAATGTGCTGCTGAGTTATCTTAATATCATCATTGGAAGCGGAGCCCTGGTTGTTCCGGTAGTATTATATGGGAACCGGGATTATGATGATGCGCTGCTGGAGTTGAAGGATATCCTGGAATCAAATGGTTTTACCGCCGTTGCGGCTGCGGCCTTTGTGGGTGAGCATTCGTTTTCCAAAATACTGGGTGCCGACCGGCCTGATGCCAATGACATCATGCTGGCAGATACTTTCGCCGACCAGGTGTACCATAAACTGACCATGCAGAATGAATTTGAAAGTGTGAGGGTAAAAGGCAATCGGCCTTACCGTAAGTATTACACTCCCCGGGATGAGAACGGCGCACCGGTTACCGACTTCCGGCTGATTACTCCGGAAACGAGTGATGATTGTATCGATTGCAAGACCTGTGCCGAAATCTGTCCAATGGGTTCAATCGACTACGATGATGTCTCCCGGTTGACAGGGATCTGCATCAAATGCTGTGCCTGTATAAAAAGATGCCCCACCCAGGCCAAGCATTTTGCCGACCACAGGTTCATACGCCATAAAAACGAACTGGAAGAAGGATTTGCATACCGTCGTAGAGAACCGGAGTGGTTTGTATAGAATAGCCCTGTAATTAGCCGGCGACAACAAATATAATTGGTAATGGATAAAATAATGGTTTACAAATCTGATAACGACTGCTATACTCATTACAATCCCCAAAAATAATGATCTTGTAGAACCTGCCGGGGGGGCGTACAGGAAGTTGCCTGACCGGCGCGATAAGGTCTATAAGATCAGGTAGTCGGGCGTACAGGAGTTGCCCGGTTACAAACCCTAATTACAGGTTCCCTTCTTCGGGACCTGTTTTAGAGAAATATAAATCCCTCTGTTGTCCAACAGCAGAGGGATTTTTGGTTTGACCTGGATTTCCGCCGAGCCTATGCAGAAGACATCAACCGCTCCCGGTCTACCATTAAGACCGATGGGAACAGGGTGTTTGTGACTTGCATAATATGGTAGTCAAAGGAGGGATGTTAATTGGCAAAGTACAACTTAATCTATAACCGGAGTTCCATAAGCCCGCTGCAATGTGATGGCTTTCTCTACACCATTCAACCTGGAGATACCTTATACAACATCTCCAGGAGAGAAGAGATCCCATTGGATATACTGACTGCCGTCAATCCGCAGATCAAGAATCCCGATATGATAAAACCAGGAGACAAGATATGTATACCCCGCGGTGAGCATGATCCCAATTCCGGTACATGGAAAAAGCGCAGGGGATGACAGGTACCAGCCGGTCCCCCACAACGGCATCGATTTGGCGTTATTAATTCACGGGTGGTCCCTGCGTTCGCCGGACACCCCAAAAAAGACCGGGAAAATTTTCCCGGCTATAGATAGTTTAGAGGGTTTTTGAATGAACCGTTAATCAGTACTTCGAAATGAAGATGGGGACCGGTGCTTACCCCGGTTGATCCAACTGCACCGATCTTCTGCCCAGTCGATACCTTCTGTCCTACTTTTACCTGCCTTGCTGACAGGTGACCATATCTGGTGACCAATCCATTGCCATGATTGATAGCTATAAAATTACCGTAACCACTCATGAAGCCGGAGTAGATTACTGTACCGGAGGAATAGGCGTAAACCGGACTCCCATGAGGTGCACCGATATCGATGCCTTTATGAAATTTTGATTTCCCGGTTACCGGATGGACCCTGGTCCCAAAATTGCTGGTCAGCCGCCCACCCCTGACAATACCGAAATTACTGCCACTCCGGGATACTGCTTTTCTGGTGCCCACCCTGACTTTAGCGGGTACCGGCTCGGAGATAACTGTGGATTGAAGGGTCTTGCGGTCGATTTCAATATCGTTCTCCAGGGTTATTTCGTATCTTTTTTCCACTTTGCCAGCCTTGCCCTGGGACTCCACTCGCCGTTGTGATTCATACATGCTGGAGTCATTAATGAACACGGTGTCATATGGTACGTCTTCAATCATGGTGGTTTCATAGACTATGACCACATCCAGCAATGGTTTTTCAGCTTTGATGGTGATTTGGTCCCCCGGATAAATGACAGACTCCTCATTGAGCTCAGGATTAAGTGCCAGTATTTCATCCACGGTGAGATTAAGATCGCGCCCAATGGTCCAGAGGTTGTCACCCTCTCTTACCTCCAACAGGGTGGCCTCTTCCGCGCAGGAATGGATTTCTTCCCGGGCTTCGCGCTCTGTGTGCAGTTTTCCGGAATAATTGTCGACCTTGACAATCTCGATATTTTGTTTAATTCTTGCGGTCTTTATCGTAACATCCTCGCCAATTCTACTGAGATACTCGTTCTTGTAATCCACAAGCAGTTCTTCAACCAGGTCCTGGTCATGTATGTAAAACCAGGTCTTGCCGTCCAATAGAACCCTGTAAGCATCAGTATATTTGGCATTACCCCATTTTGGACCGAGATATTGGCTGGAGGCTAAGACCGTGATCAAGATCACGGCAGTGAATAATACAATGGCGGTTCTGTGATGCTTCATAAATACAACCCCTTGTGTAACGAAGAATACTACGAAAGTGATCTTCGATAAGTAACAGCCCGAACCTTCTGGTAAATGGTGACAGCAGCAGGACCTGATGTGTAGGGTTCCGAAGTTACAGGTAAAGAAATGCGATAGAATAGGTATACATAGGCAAACCGACATGGTTTCAATGAAAACCATTGGTAAAAGTCGGCGCAAGAAGGGGAGACATCACAAATGGCTATTCTCACGTTTGAACGCTTCGCCGAGGTGCTCGATGAAGTAATCGGCCGAATACCACCTCGCTATCTCCGTGGTTTAACCGGGGGCTTTAACCTGCAGGATGGGAAAAAACGTGAAGGTGGCTATCTAATCCTGGGAGAGTACATTGAGAGCGGTATGCTGGGAAGCTTTATCATGTTTTATTATGGTTCTTTTGTAGACCTGTTACGAGGGGAACCGGTGGAATCCTGGGAAGCCGAGATAACTGAAACTGTGCTGCATGAACTACAGCATCACCTGGAGTCCATGGCCGGACGTGATGATCTGGCCCGGGAGGAGATGGAGGAATTAGCCAGAGCTCTGCAAAAAGAAAAGTGATGGCAGCAGGGGTAAGGCGCCACAGGTCCCAATGCTATCAGGACATAAACCGGGCCGGCGGAAAAGGGTTTTGATGAAGCTGTGATGACAATAAGGATGAAGTAATCAGGGGAAGCCGAAGTGTTGAACCGAGATAAAGAAAGACAGGGATGCCGCGTGATGTAAAAATCGCGCGGTGTTTTCTTGAGTGGAGTGTTTATTTAACTTTCTATGCTCTAATTTATGATTAAATAAAATTCCATAAATAAAATTACTTCATAATATAATTTTGACACGGCACTGTAAAGTTTAAGTAGGTAAAAAGAGGTCAAGAAGAGAAATGAGACCTCAACAAGGATGTTCCGAAGAACGTCCAACTCCCGCCCAAAGGAGGATGAGGTCTCGTGT